>Ga0183100_1000059_pt1 | contig 166892 bp, 134 predicted proteins | sample Biomet2_FD_127789 | JGI IMG/M metagenome (GOLD analysis project Ga0183100, IMG submission 127789) | Microbial communities from bioreactor (seeded with anoxic lake sediment) at LBNL, California, USA - Biofuel metagenome 2 | ecosystem: Engineered > Bioreactor > Anaerobic > Unclassified ...
CAACGGGGCCCTCTTCATCCAGAATGGTGAAATCAAGGGCGTCACACCGAAAGATTTCATTGAAGGCGAAAGCGAAGAAATCATTGTTTCGGGTGCCACAGTTCCCTGCGGAGCCCTGTTGTTCGCCGACGACGCCAATCAGCTTTGCATCGGACTGGAGGGATTTGAACTGTGCGGCTATGGCGCCCAGATCATTTTCGACACATCCCATCAAGGTTATGCAAAAGTCGATGGCTTTGCCTACCGCAAAAAATGGCTGGAAGTGGTGACCGGTGAAAACGCTTGCGGTTACGTCTATGTGACACCAGGCACTGGGGAATCTCCCACGGATTTCCTATATAGCGGTTATGCCTTGGCGGGTGAATGCGGGCATATCATCGCCCAGGACACCGGGTATCACGGAGAGCCTCACATCACCTATACCGAGATCGATCTGGACAAAATACAATTCGCCCGCTCCGACTGGGATGATTTTGGGGAGGGAGATACCGTCCTGTTGAGCCCCGTTCCAATGGTGGATTCGGATATGAAGTTGATCAGAAAGTATTCCAAAACACCGTTTATCCCTGAAGACCCCGCTCTTTTGGACGACCACTGCAAAGAAATATTTTCCATCCAGTCCGCTGCGCTGGCCAAGCGGTTGTCCCATGTGGGTTCAGAGAAGGTTGTGATCGGCATTTCCGGCGGTCTGGACTCCACTCTGGCTTTGATGGTCGCCGCCGAAGCGTTGACCCAGTTGGGCAAGTCCAGAGAAGCATTGATTGCCGTCACCATGCCTGGCTTTGGAACATCCGATTCAACGTTTGACGTAGCCATGGCGTTGGCGAAATATATCGGTGTGACCATGCGCAAAATTCCCATCGGTCCCGCCGTCATCAATCACTTTGAGGATATCGGCCACACACCGGAAGACCGTAACACCACTTATGAAAACGCCCAGGCCAGAGAGCGAACCCAGATATTGTTGGATATCGGCAATGACGACAACGGTTTGGTCATCGGAACCGGCGACCTGTCCGAGATCGCGCTGGGATGGTGCACCTTCAATGGAGACCATATGTCCAACTATGGGGTCAACGCCGGAGTTCCGAAAACCCTGATTCCACATATTTTGCGTTGGGTGGCCAAGAATCGTCCCCAGGGAGTCGCCGGCACCACTGCACAGGACCTGCTTACAATTGTGGACGCCATTTGCGACAACCCCATTTCTCCGGAGCTTTTGCCACCGGACGAAGAAGGCAACATCACACAAAAAACCGAAGACAAAGTCGGGCCTTACGCCTTGCATGAATACTTCCTTTACCATACGCTGCGTTCCGGCATGACTCCGAAAAAACTTCTTCGGATCGCCGTGGACAGTTTTGCCGGGGAATATGACGAAGAGTATATCAAAGGGTGGCTGAAGATTTTCTACCACCGGTTCTTCACCCAGCAATTCAAACGAAATTGCAGCACTGAAGGTCCCAAGGTGGGATCCGTCGGCATGTCTCCCCGTGGAGATTTCGCCATGCCCAGCGACGCACAGCCGGATTCATGGCTTGATGCATTGGAATGATACAACACCCCGTTTGAATTTGTTAAACAAAAAAATCATAATCGCACTGTCTGCGGTTATGATTTTTTTAATCATGGCAATTCCCTATCTGAACCAGACAAAAACACAAAAGAGAATCAGCAGCGCCCCGGCGGCGATGAAAATGCCAGCCAACAGAAAAGCGGCTTTGAGGGAGGCTTTCATCAACGCCCGCAATTCCCCTTCCGTCAGTTCCACCGGTGCTTCCAGCTGGCTCAGCGTTTCTCCCCTGGCGGCGGCGGAAGCCTGTTTTTCCCTGCCCCGCCGAGCCATGAGTCTCTCCCGCAGACCCGTGGGAGCAATCAAGTCAATCGGGCTGATGCGCACCTGGCTCATATCGGCGACGGTCCTGCCGTCATCTTTCCATTTTCTAGTCATATAAGTGGCAGACCACATAGTGGCCCCGCTCCATTTCTCTTAGAATGGGAGGTTCCGTTTTGCATATTTCCATACATTTGGCGCATCGGGTATGGAATTTGCATCCATCCGGCGGGTTCGCCGGGGACGGGATGGAACCTTCCAACACAATACGTTTCATTTTGGTGGTGGGATCCGGCACCGGAATCGCCGAAAACAGGGCTTCGGTATAAGGGTGCAACGGATTTCGAAAAATATCCGTTTTATCCCCATATTCAACCAGGTTGCCTAAATACATGACGCCAATCACATCAGATATATGCTCCACCACCGACAGATCATGGGAGATGAACAAATAGGTCAATCCATAAGAGTCTTGCAGTTCCATCAGCAAGTTGATGATCTGCGCCTGAATGGATACATCCAAAGCGGACACCGGTTCATCGCACACAACGAACTTGGGGTTCAGCGCCAATGCCCTGGCGATGCAGATACGCTGCCGTTGGCCGCCGGAAAATTCATGGGGGTAACGGTCTTTGTGATATGGTTGGAGACCGCAATCCTCCATAATCTTGTCCACATGATTTTTATATTCGGCTTTGGGTACAATTTTGTGCTCCCGGACGGCTTCGCCGATGATTTCCTCGATGGGCAGTCTGGGCGAAAGGCTGGAATAGGGATCCTGAAAAATGATCTGCATCTGCGGACGCAGTTGTCTCAGCTCTTTGGACGGAAGTTTATGGACAGGGATCCCGTCAAAAAGTACTTCACCGCCGCTGATGTCATTGAGCCGCAACACGGTTCTGCCGACGGTTGTTTTGCCGCATCCGCTTTCCCCCACCAATCCCATGGTGGTGCCGCGTTTGATGTTGAAACTGATTCCGTCCACCGCCTTGACATAGCCTACCGTCCGCTGCATGACGCCGTCTTTGATGGGGAAATATTTTTTCATTTTATTGACTTCCAAAATATTGTCGGGATTGTGCGCAAGCGGGGTGAAAACGTTCTGGATTTCAGGCTCGCTAAACTTGATTTTAGTCATTTTCATTCACCTCCCCTTCAAAACGATAGCAGCTGACAAAGTGGGTGTCGGACAATTGGACCATCGGCGGGTATTTGCCGCAGCAGGCATCGATGGACTTCTCGCAACGATCCCGGAAATAGCAATAATCCGGCATGTTGATTGGATTCGGCACCTTGCCGGGTATGCTGTACAGACGCTCTGTGACCCGGTTGATCACCGGTTTTGATTCCATCAGCCCAATGGTATAGGGGTGGGATGGGTTGGAGAAAACTTCCAAAGCCGTCCCTTTTTCCACCACCCGGCCCGCATACATCACCACGACGAAATCCGCCATCTCCGCAATGACACCCAAGTCATGGGTGATCAGCATGATGCTGGAATTGATTTTGTCCTTCAGCCCCCGAAGCAAATCAAGAATCTGGGCTTGTATCGTCACATCCAAGGCAGTCGTCGGTTCATCCGCGATGATCAGTTTTGGATTGCATGCCAACGCCATGGCGATCATCACGCGCTGCCGCATGCCGCCGGACAATTCATGGGGATACATTTTGTAGACCCCTTCAATGTTGGCGATGCCAACCAGCTGCAGCATCTCCAGTGTTCTGCTTTTGACATCCTCTTTTGTCATATCCGGGTTGTGGAGAGCGATGACCTCATCCACTTGGTCGCCGATACGGAACACCGGATTGAGGCTCGTCATGGGTTCCTGAAAAATCATGGACATTTTGTTGCCCCTGATCTTTTGAATGTCCGAAATGGGCATTTTGACGATGTCGTAACACTGTTGGTCGTCGTTGAAACGGATGGCGCCCCCTGTGATCTGTCCCTGGGGTCTTTGGATCAGTTTCATCAAAGACAGCGAGGTGACGGATTTTCCGCAACCGGATTCTCCCACAACCCCGACAGTCTTGCCCTTTGGCACATCAAAACTCACACCATCCACAGCATGGACCGTCCCCGCGTCGGTGAAGAAATAGGTATGCAAATCCTCAAATTCAACGACGTTGGCCGGATCCCTCATCGTGGTGAGATATTCTTCAGGCGCCACATTCTTCCGGTTGTTTTCCTTTTCATACTGAGCTGTTATGCGTCGGTTTTCCCTGGTGATATTTCTGGATTCCCTTGCCGACAAATAGCTGAATTTTTTTGTTGTCTTCTTTCCAAATTTAAACATGCCAGTCCTCCTATCGCTTCATCTTCGGATCAAACGCGTCCCGCAGCCCGTCACCGATGAAGTTGAACGCCAATACGGTGATGAGTATCAGGAATCCCGCCGGAATCCATACAAACCAATAGTTGGTCATGACATATACGTTGGACACCTCGTTGATGATGTTGCCCCAGGAAGCGAAGGGGTATTTGACGCCCAGCCCCAGGAAGGACAATGTGGATTCCAACAGGATGACATCGCCCAGCGCCATGGTGCTCACCACGATCAGCTGGGGAATTACGTTGGGGATCAAATGTTTGAAAATTCTCCGATAGACAGAAAGCCCGGAGGCTTCCGTTGCCACCATGAACTCCTGTTCACGAAGAGTCAGAATCTGTCCGCGGGTCAACCGTGCGATGCTGGGCCACCCCAAGATGCCTAAAATCAGCATCAGCAGGGCGATTCGCTGTGTAGGGTCGACACGCAGCTGGTCCATCATGGCGCCGATAATAATGATGACAGGCAGCGATGGGATGCAGTTGAAAATATCCACCAGACGCATCAGGAGATCATCCACCCACTTGCCGAAGAAACCGGAAAGGCCGCCCAGTACGACACCAATGAATGTTTCAATGATGACAACGATAAATCCAATCAACAGGGACACTCGACCGCCGTACATCAGGCGGGTGAGCAGGTCCATTCCATTGCCGTCGGTTCCCACCCAATGGGATTTGGAGGGGGATTTATAGGATTGGATGACATTGGTCTGCTCATCGGTTTTGACAATCCATTGTGTATTTTCCCGGTTGATGATATATTTGGTCAGTTTGCCTTCTTGGTCGGTGAAGGCAAAATTGGTATCATTGTTGGCGATGGCGGTTTTCAGTTGTTCCTTGTAGGGCATGGTCAAAAACACGTCCGGCATGATCGCCTGGACAATATATCGGGAAATGCCAGCGTATTCGGCATTGTCGCTATCATATACCATTGTGGAGTCTTCACCCAGCACTTCGGTATAGCGGTGCCCATCCACGGAGAAACTGCGCTTGTTGTCCTTTCCGACGGTGATTTTTGAAAAGTCCGGCGCAGGCAACCCAGCGGCCGTCTGGGTAGAGGCCTGGAATTTTTCACCGGCCCCGGGTGCCAGCATGGCCATCTGGGATAAATATCTGAATTCAAAACTCTCGTTTCCATCGGAGGCGGCATAATCAAAAACATTATAGGATGCCAAAGCCACAATCTGCCGATGGTAGGTTTTGGTCGACTTTTTCTTTGTTACGGTCACCAACTCACTGGACGGGATTTTGGATGTGGAATCCACACTCACCAGACCATAGATGAGGTAAAAGTTTTCACCCAGCTTTTGCAATTGATAATCCATGCCATCGGATGAAAACGTGGTTCCACCGGTGATGGCCGCCGACAAAAACTCGGCTCGTGCAGGGGAAGGCAAAATTCCTTTTTCCGATTCCACATAACGGTATTCGTTGTTTACTGTGACACCCGCATAGTCTTTGGACATGTCCACATACTCGGTGAAAACCTGTTTCTCGCCATAAGGCATCAGCCATCCGCCGATGAAGGCGAACAGGAACATGGTCAGAAGGATCACGCTTCCCACAATGGCCAGCTTGTTCCTTATAAACCTCTTGAACACAAGCATCCCCGGGGACAGCGTTTTGATCCGCTGTTCATCGTCCAGGGCCAAAGTGGTGTCGCATTGGCTTTCGGCTTCAATGATGTTGCTGTTGTCGTCAAACATTTTGTCGCTCATTCTCTCTCCCCCTTTCTATCTGTTGACACGGACTCTGGGATCCACAACCGCATACAAAATGTCTGCCAGCAAGGTTCCTGTCAGGGTCAGTATTGCAAGAAACAACAAATAGAACATGGAGAAAGGAATGTCTCCCCCCACCATCGCCTGATACGAAGTCCAGCCGATGCCGGGAATTTGAAACAAGGTTTCGGTGATCAACGCGCCGCCGAACAGTCCGGGCAGCGTGCCGCCGACAATCGTCACTATGGGGATGAGTGTGTTTCGAAACGCATGGTGGTTGATGACCTTGTTTTCCGGCAAACCTTTGGCTCTGGCGGTCCTGATAAAATCAGAGTTCAGAACTTCCAGCATGTTCGTCCGGGTGAAACGCATCAAACTACCGATGCTGATGATGACAATCGTCGCAATGGGTAAAATGAAGTGGATGGACATGTCAAAAAACTTGCCCAGGGGTGACAGTTGCTCATAGTACCGACCCACCACGCCGTAGAGGGGAAGGGCCCCCATCTTAATGGAAAAGATGAGTTTCAGCAAGGTCGCGACGAAAAAGGTGGGCAGGGAAATGCCGATCAAGGCGAACACCGTCACCGAATAGTCGGTCATGGAATATTGCTTTTTGGCTGAGAGGATGCCAAGAGGTATGGCGATGGCCAATTCAAGGACCAGCCCGATGGAGGCCAGGGCGAAGGAGTACCAGATCACATCGGAAAACTTCTCCGTAACCGGCACATTGAAATACCAGCTGTCCCCAAAATCCCCTTGAATGGCGGATCCGATCCAATGGAAAAAGCCTTGAACCACACCCAGATCCAATCCGTAGACGGCGTTCAGCTGGTCCAGCCACTCTTGGTAGCTCTTGGCGCCGGGCAGGCTCGCCCGCTGCCTCGCTATATTTTCGACATAAGAAATTGGCATCAGTCGCATCAGTAGATAGATGAGCAATGCGACAAAAAAGAGAATCACCAAACAGGTGAGAATTCTTCGAATAATATATTTGCGCAATGTAATTCCTTTCTAAGAAAGGATATCCGGTTGGGCGTCATCGCGCCCAACCGGTATCGTATCCTTAATGGTTGACTGCAAGTCTAGTTCATTTCAAGTTTTTCGATATCATTCCACCATACCCAGAACGTGGTGATGTCGGGTGTGACGGTATCCATCTTCACTCTCTCCGTTGAGAAAATAATGCAGTTTTGTCGCTGATAGATCGGCACTTCCACCGCCCAGTCGATGATGATGTCCAGGCAGGCTTTATAAGTGGCTTTTCTGAAGGCCTGATCGTCTGAAGTACGGGCTTTCATGATCAGGGAGTCCAGTTTGGGATCAGCGATTCCATAATGATTGGAATTTGTCGCGTTGTCGGAATGGTAAATTTGATACATGTCGGGGTCGATGGTCGCTCCCCAGGCAGCGCACCACAGTTCGTTGGTGTTGGCATCCAGTGCGTCCCACAGGACATTGGCGTCCGACGGGTCATTGATGATGATGTTGAACCCAATGGTCGCCATGGCTTCCTTGAACTTGGTGCAAAGCATGAAGGACGGGTGGTCTCCGGAACCGTCCGCAGGAATGATGATCTCATATTCCAGGGATGCTCCCTTGGGGGCCGTGGTGAATTTTCCGGTGGATTTGTTGTAGGTGTATCCGGCTGCGATGAAGTACTGTTTTGCGGCGTTGAGGGCCGCTTTGTACTTGTCGTCCGCTTTCATGTCGGATGTGTAAATGTCTTTGCCGTCAACTGATGTGGAATAAGCCACTTTGTAGCCGTCATCCGTTGGTTTGGGCGCCGCCCAGGAAGTGTCCGAAATGGGATAATTGATGACGGAGGCGCTTTCGCCATAGTAGCTGTCAACCGACAAGTCGCGGTAGACGGCGATCATGGTCGCCAGACCTTTTCTCAAATCCTTGGATGCCTGGGAAGCAGGATTGCTTCCAACTTTGACAGTATTGGCATTGATGCCGATATAGCCATATCCCAGGTTGTTCACCGTGTTTGTGGTGATCTTGTCGCCTGTCACTTCGCCATTGCTGTTGTCTTTCTTGATTTCGTCCACAGCTGCGGTGCCGAAGCTTGGATCGGTCACATCGATGGTTCCGGTGGCGACACCGGAGATTTTGTCAGCGTCGGCGGTTTCTTTAAATTGCACGTTTTTAATTTTAGGTTCGCCTTTGTAATAGTTTTCATTCGCTTCGAAATAGACGATTTTTTTGTCATACTTCACGAACTTGTAAGGCCCTGCGCCCATGGGGCTCGTCGTTTTGTCCCGAACGGTGGACAGGTCCCTAAAGGTGAATCCGAATTGATTCTTTTCGTAATTGTATTTGTCCGCGTCACCGTAATAACTTAGCGGAGACACTTGGATGCCCAAGGTGTATACAGCCGCCGCGTCGAATCCCTTGGTGGTGATTTGCACTTGAGTATCGGACAGTTTTTCGATACCGGTGATATTGGCGATGCCTTTGCCGCCCAACTCCGAATCTTTAGGCCCTTCTGTGCTGATGAATTGCTGTCTGGCTGTTTCGAACACATCGGAATCATCCGGTGCTTCAACTGCCCAGTAGGCGACTGGATCGTTTTTGTATGCGGCTTTTACTTCAGCAAGATAATCGTCGATTGTCGGGAATTTGTCCGTCAGATTCCATTTCTTGCCAAGCACAGCTGAAGTCAGAGTTCCATCTTTTCCGACGGTTCCATAACCCCACTCAACCATGCCGAAGGCGACATGCAGATTTTTGTCATCCTTGACTTGGTCCGCCGTTTTGCCGCCGAAATCTGTCGGCGCGTTGGCGATATAGTCGTTCATGCAAACGTCAACGATGGCCTGAACATCCTCTTTCCAGACCTTGTCAATGATTTTGAACAGGCTGTCATGCTGATCCTGGGTAAACCCATCGGAGGATTTCACTTTGTAATCAGCGCCGGTTTTGTAAATCTTGTCATATAATTTGTCGTACTTTGTGTAGACCGCATCGGTGGTCTGGGTTCTATAGTTTTGGAGTCCCAGAATGGGTACAGAGTAAACGGTGCTGGATCCATCATAAGTGGGATCGCAGTATACGTAATAGGAAAAGATAATGTCGTCCGCTGTCACCGGCGTCCCGTCGGCGAACTTGAGATCATCGCGGATCGTCCAGAGATAAGTCGTTTTGCCGGCTGTTTTGTCATAGTTGATCTTCAAGTCGGCAGGCCCCTTGTAAAGATAGTCCGTTCCGTTGTAGGAATGGGTTTCACCCTCAATCGCATTGTAGACGATTGCGCCGGCACGGTCTGTGGTCAACAGGTTGATCTGTGTCATGGCAGCCACATCCGCGTCATAAGCTGAATCTGAAAAGAATGGTGAGAACTTCTCAGAGAATTGGCTGTAGCCCACCACCAACGGCGTCGCCCCCATGCCCCCGCAGCCGGCCAGACCGCCAATGCTGAAGGTCAACACCAACAGCAGTATAAGTAATTTCTTCATAGCTTAATATCCCTCCTCATAAATACAAAAGATAAAGAATGATTTGGTGTTTTCATACTAAAAAGTATGTCATCGCTGCATGAAAACTATGGATTTACTTACATATGATTATATAGTTTTCAGTACCTCCGTCAAGAGATTTTTCTTTACTTGAAGGGTGTGGTAATTTTCTTTCACTGAATTTTCTGAATGTTGTTGCGATTGTATGAATAATTACACAAATGTGCCTGTAAATAGGTCTTGCGCCTTGTCAAAGACCCTGCAGACAAATATAATGGGAGAGGCGATATGTTTGAAGAAGCTACACGCCAAACACTGCAAGCGAGGATTACAATGGACATCACACCCATCCGTTTTGAAAACGACAAGTTGGAAGTTCTGGACCAGACGATGCTGCCATGGGAAGAACGATACATTCCCGTGAAAACAAAAGAAGATCTTTGGGATGCCATCCATATGCTGAAGGTTCGCGGCGCCCCGGCGATCGGCATCGCCGCGGCTTTTGGATTGTACGTCCTGTCAAAGGAATTCCAGGCAACAGGCAACGGCGATTTCGTTGCCCGATTCAGAGCGTTAAAATCATACATCGGTTCCTCCCGTCCCACAGCTGTCAATCTGTTCTGGGCCATGGACCGAATGGAATCCACATTGACCAACGTCATCTCATCATCCGGTGGAGCATTCCGCCGATCCGAAATCTTGAATTCTTTGGGCAATGAAGCCGAGAGGATCCGGGCTGAGGACGAGGCCGCCTGCAAAGCCATGGGGGAATACGGACTGTCCCTGCTCAGGCCCGGCATGGGTCTTCTGACTCATTGCAACGCAGGAACCATCGCCACCGCCAAATACGGCACCAGCCTGTCCCCCATCTACCTGGGCCATGAACAAGGCTATGGATTCCATGTTTTCGTGGATGAAACAAGGCCGTTGATGCAGGGAGCCCGGCTGACCAGTTGGGAACTCCAGAAAGCGGGCGTGGATGTGACGCTGATCTGCGACAGTATGGCTGCCACCGTCATGAAAAGCCACTGGATTGACGCGGTCCTGGTGGGATGCGACCGAATGGCGAAAAACGGCGACGGAGCCAACAAAATCGGCACATTGGGTTTGGCCGTGCTTGCAAGGGAATATCATATTCCTTTCTACATGTTCGCACCCACCTCCACCATCGATCTCTCCACCGCATCCGGCGATGATATTGTTGTCGAATGCCGAAGCGGTTCGGAAGTCACATCCAAATGGTTCGAAAAAGAAATGGCCCCCAAAGGGATCAATGTCTACAATCCGGCCTTTGACGTGACGGACCACCATCTGATCACCGCGGTTGTCACCGAAAAGGGTATAGTCCGTCCACCCTTCGAGCCTGGACTGGCGGCGTTGTTTGTATGAAAAATATAGCGCAACGTTATGCCAGAGTGATTGTTGTGGTGGCGGTCCTCTGCGGTTCCACCTCCGGAATCATAGGAAAACTCATCACCGCCAACGCCATGGCCATCGGATTTTATCGGCTGACGCTGGCCTTGCCCTTCTTCCTTCTCCCCGTTCTGTTCAAGAAGCGACATGAATTGCGAGCCATCTCCCGCAAGGATCTGGTTTGGAGTCTCGTCAGCGGGTTCTTTTTATTTTGTCATTTTTTCTGCTGGTTCACCGCCGTCAAGAGCACCACTGTGGCAAGCGCCATCATTCTGGCGGATCTGCATCCCATCGTTGTGATGTTGGTCACTGTGATCATACTTCACAAAAAAATCCCCGGGCCTGCGGCGTTCGGCGTCTTTGTGGCGTTGATGGGCGGCGGAATTGTCGTCGGGTTTGACATTCGATTCAGCGCGAATCATTTAAGTGGCGATTTTTTTGCGATTGCCACCGCCATCGCCATGGGTGTCTATTTTTCAATCGGCGGCGTTTTGCGAAAGCGGGTGCCCGCCAATGCCTATATTCTTCTGGTTTTTTCCGCCTGTTGGTTTTGTTTCACGCTGGGTATGTTCGTCACCAAAACTCCCTTCTTCGGTTATCCCAAATCGGATTATCTTTGGCTGGTTGTGATGACCATCCTTTGTCAGCTGGGGGCCCATGCCGTCCTGAACTGGTCCATGGGTTTTGTCTCCGCCTTATATGTTTCCGCCTGGGAGACAGCGGAGATTGTGTCCGCGTCGGCGCTGGCCATGGTGGTCCTCAACGAGACCCCTGGAATGTCCAAGGTGCTGGGCGGCATCATCGTCATCTGTGGCTTGCTCTATTACAATCATCATGAAAACGACCGGGATGCGCTGACCAATAAAGTATAGCGGCACCGATGAATTTGCGTTATAATGAATCGATGCGACGTGTCGCTTTTCCGATTGATTCCACCGACGTTTTTCCAATGGATTCCTGAAAGGATTTTGACAGCATGAGCTATAAGGTCAAACTTAATATCTTTGAAGGTCCTTTTGACCTATTGGTGTATCTCATCGAAAGCGCCCGGATGAGCATTTATGATATCCAGGTGTCCCAAATCACTTCCCAGTATCTTTCCGTCATCGACGAAATGAAAAAATCGGATGTGCTGGTGGCGTCCGAATTCATGGTGCTTGCAGCGACATTGATTGACATCAAGTCCAAAATGCTTTTGCCCAGGATGTCCCTGGATGGAAACGACGGCGAATACGAAGATCCGAGAACCGCATTGGTCCAAAAGCTGTTGGAATACAAAAAATTCAAAGCGGCCTCGGAACTGTTGACGGCCCGGGAAGAGGACTCCCTGCTGATCTACGAAAAGCCAAAAGAAGATCTTTCCATCTATACCAATGATCCCGACGAGCTGCTGACGCTGGACATCAACCAATTTGTCCGTGCTTTCAATGATTTTGTAATCAAAAAGCGCAAGGTGGACGAGATCCGCAGAAATTATGAACGGGACGAGCGGCACAGGATCACCACTGAGGCCAGAATACAATTGATCACAGACCGTATCGCCAAAGAGGCCGGCAGAACCTTTTCATTTTTCGAATTGATTCCCGACCGCGGGAACACCTATGACACCGCCCTATCCTTTGTCTCCATTCTCGAAATGCTTAAACAACGCAAAATCGATGCCAAACAAAAATCCCTTTTCGGAGATATCACCATAACGGCCACCGCATATTTGATGACCGGTTTGGACGATTCTCAGGGGTTGCAGGAGGAATCCATCTATGACAAGTAAGAAATCCATCAAATCGGCTTTTGAATCCATGATGTTCATTTGGGGAGAGCCCTTGTCCGCCAAACTTGCCGCCGAAGTGTTCAACATAGAATCCAAGGAGGCCTATGATTTTTTCAAGGAATTGCAATCGGAGTACGAGGAAGAATCCCGGGGAATCCGGATCCGTGAAGTAAACAAAAGTTTCCAATTTGTGACAGACAGCGACAATGCCGAATATATACAGCGCCTTTGCACCCCGATCAAGCATCGGCGGCTGACCCAGTCGGCACTGGAAGTGCTGGCGATCATCGCATACAAACAACCGGTGACCCGAGGCGAGATTGAAGCCATCCGTGGAATCAAATGCGACCGTGTGCTGGAGGGGCTTCAAAAAAGAGAGTTGATTGAAGAAGTGGGCCGGTCAACAGGCATCGGAAGACCCATTTTATACGGCACGACGGACGCCTTCCTCAAATACTTCGGATTTGCTTCCCTTCGGGAATTGCCGGAGATTGAGGACATCGAGTCCGCCATTGAATTTGAAGAGTCCGCCGGCATCCTTGATTTGCAGCAGATTGAGCTGGAGTTTCCCGAAGGGCAACAACCTTCGGATGAATAATTATACGTAAAAGGAGCTACAATGAGGCTTAACAAATATATTGCCCAGGCTGGGTTTTCCAGCCGACGTAAAGCGGATGAGCTGACGTTGAATGGCGGGGTACGCATCAACGGCGCGGTCATGAGAGAACCCGGATATGATGTGAAACCGGAGGATGTGGTGGAGGTCAACGGACGAACCCTGACGCCATCGGCAAAAAAAATATACATCCTTCTAAATAAACCCAAAGGATACATCACGACGGTCAGCGATGAACAGCATAGACCCACGGTCATGGATTTGGTTACCGACATCACAGAACGCATATTCCCGGTGGGCAGACTGGACTACAACACCACCGGTCTTTTGATCATGACCAACGATGGTGAACTTTCCCAGACGCTGACACACCCCCAACATCAGGTCACCAAAACCTATCACGCTCGGGTGTCCGGTTTTTTGTCCGGCGAGAAATTGACAAAGCTGCGCAACGGCGTGGACATCGGCGGGTTTGTGACTTCCCATGCGAGGGTTGAGATTCTCAAGCAAGGCGATCGTTCAGCCATTGTGGAAATTGAAATCCGGGAAGGCAAAAACCGTCAGGTCCGCAAAATGTTCACAGCGGTGGGATGCAAGGTCCAGGAGTTGGAAAGAGTCGCCATGGGCGAAATCCTTTTGGGAAGACTCATGGAAGGCCACTACCGAAAACTCACCGCCAAAGAAATCGAATATCTCAAAAGTCTTTAGTCAAAGAGGCGTTTGTGCCTTCGCCGCAAAAGGAGCATGTCATGGATAGCCAAAAAAATGACCTTCGGGTTCGGATGACAAAGAAAAGACTAAGAAAGGCGTTTGCCCAGATGATGCTGGAAAGACCGTTGCAGAACATTTCCGTCGCCGAACTCTGCATCAAAGCCGAAATCAACCGGTCCACCTTTTACGCCCACTACGCAGACATATTCGATCTCCAGCAAAGGCTGGAAGAAGAAATCTACCTGGAATTCCAGGAAACCTTATCCCACGTGAACCTGCCCAACGCCTTGTCCGTCGACAAGGTGCCTCTCTTCATGGTGACCATGTTTGACTTCCTCAAACGCAATGCCGACCTGTGCGGAGTTTTTTTAGGTCCTTACGCCGATCGACAGTTTGTTTTGAACCTGCTGAACAATGCCAAAGAGATCACCCTGACACAATATTCAAAGGTATACAAAAAGGCCTCCCCCCATCAGCTTGAACTGTTTTACACGTTCATCGCCTATGGGTGCATCGGCCTTTTGGAATTTTGGATGCAAAACGGGTTCGTCGAAACCGTGGAGGAAATGGCTGAAATGACCAACGCCATGATCCTGCGCGGCGCCGGATTTTTGGAGTGACAGCGCCGGATTTTGGTATGGCATGTTCGGCTTTCTGAATGATGGGTGTTGTCTATCAACTGAATTGTGCATTGTAAAGGTTGGCGTAAAAGCCATCCTTTTTCATCAGTTCTTCATGATTGCCCATTTCCACGATGTCCCCTTGATCCATAACAAGGATCAGGTCCGCATTCCGAATGGTGGACAGTCGATGGGCGATGATGAAACTGGTTCGCCCCCTCATCAGATTGTCCATGGCTTTTTGAATCAACATTTCTGTGCGGGTATCCACAGAACTGGTGGCTTCGTCCAGAATCAATATCTTGGGATCCGCCAAAATGGCTCTGGCGATGGTCAGAAGCTGCTTCTGCCCTTGCGAAATGTTGTTGGATTCTTCGTTGATCACCATATGGTAACCCTTTGGCAACGTGGATACGAAGTGGTCCACTTGTGCGGCCCTGGCCGCGCTTCTCACTTCATCTTTGGTGGCGTCCAGTCTGCCATAGCGAATGTTTTCGTCAATGGACGCATTGGTCAGCCATGTGTCCTGCAAAACCATGCCGAACACCGAACGGAGATCCGACCTGCCGAAGCTGCGGATATCGTGTTCATCCAACATGATCTGCCCTTCGGAAATGTCATAAAACCGCATCAATAGCTTGACGATGGTGGTTTTGCCGGCACCGGTGGGGCCGACAATGGCCACTTTCTGGCCGGGCATCACTTTGGCGCTGAAATCGTTGATGATTGTCCTTTCCGGGGTATATCCGAAATGGACATTTTTGAATTCCACTGATCCTGACAGCTCAACGCAATCATCCCCATGGACTTCGTCTTTTTCACAGAGATGCAACGCGTTGGTGTCATCTCTGGGTTCTTCTTTCTCTTCAAGAAATTCAAACACACGTTCCGAAGCGGCAATGGTTTGCTGAATGATGGAAGCGATCTGAGACACTTGGGCGATGGGCTGTGTGAACTGCCTTGTATATTGAACAAACGCCTGGATGTCTCCCACCTTTATGGTGCCGTTCGCAGCGAAGTAGCCTCCCAATATACAGATGGCCACGTAACCGATATTGCCGATGAAGTTCATGATGGGCATCATCATGCCGGACATGAAATTCGCTTTCCATGCGGATTGGTAGAGAATGTTGTTGTCCCGCTCAAACTCTTCCAACGCCCGTTCTTCGCCGTTGAAAGCCCGAACCACAACGTGGGCGCCGTAATTTTCCTCCACCTGGCCGCTGACCTTGCCCAAATATTCCTGCTGTTTTGTGAAATGCTTTTGGGACGCCTTCACAATCATGGCGATGAATCCAAAGGACACCGGCAGTGTGAGCAGCGCGACAACGGTCATATGCCAACTGATGGTGAACATCATGATCAAAATCCCGACCAATGTTGTAAAGGATATCACAATCTGGGACACACTCTGATTCATGGTCTGGCTGATGATATCCACGTCGTTGGTCATTCTGGACAGCACATCGCCTGTGGGCACTTTATCAAAATACGACAGGGGGAGGTGATGGATTTTGTCCTGAATCTCATTTCTGATTTTGTAGGTCACTTTGTTGGCGATGCCAGTGACTATCCAACTTTGAATAAAGGAAAACGCCGCGCTGACCCCATAGAGTCCCATGAGCCACAGCAGGATTCGTCCGATGGACTTGAAGTCCACCCCGGGTCCGTTGCCGGTGAGCTGCGACATAATGCCTTCAAATAATTTTGTGGTGGCGTTGCCTAGAATTTTGGGGCCCAAAATGGCGAATACCGTTGAAGCCACAGCAAAAATCAGAACAATTAACATGCCAAGCTTATATTTCCCCAAATATCTGATCAGTTTTTTTAGGGTGCCTTTGAAATCTTTGGGTTTCTCTGCGGGGCCGCCAAAATGGCCTTGAGGTCCTCTGCCAAATCCGCCTCGCCTTGGACGAGGGGTTGATGCGTGATTATTTGCCATGGTGCGCCCCCTTTCCCTCCAGTTCCAGTGCGGACAACTGGGATGATGCGATTTCATAATATGCCGGACAACTGGACAGCAGTTCCTGATGGGTTCCGTGTCCGACGATTTGGCCGTCGTCCAAAACATAAATTTGGTTGGCGTCCATGATGGTGTTGACCCGTTGCGCCACAATGAGCACCGTCGAATTTTTTGTATAGGCGTTCAATGCTTTGCGCAATGCCGCATCGGTTTTGAAATCCAGCGCCGAGAAGCTGTCATCGAACAGATAGATATCCGGTTTGACCGCCAGCGCACGGGCAATGGAAAGCCGTTGCTTTTGGCCGCCGGAGATATTGCCGCCTCCCTGTGAAATGTCTGAATCAAAGCCATGCTCGCTGCTCTTGATGAATTCCATCGCCTGGGCGATTTCCGAAAGTTGTTTCATTTCTTCTTCGCCAAGATCCGGATTGCCGTATCTCACATTGGATGCGATGGTGCCTCCCATCAAAACGCTTTGCTGGGGAACATAGCCGATATGGCTTCGCAATTCTTTCATGGTCAGATTTTTGACGTTGATTCCATCCACCAACACATCACCGGTGGTGGCATCATAGAATCGCGGAATCAAATTGAGCAACGTGGATTTGCCGCTGCCGGTGGCGCCGATAAAAGCGGTTGTCTCACCGGGGCTGGCCACAAAGGATATCCCAAGAATGGCAGGCTCCTCCGCCTCTTCATAGGTGAAACTGACGTTGCGGAATTCGACGAAACCCTTTTTATCCAATAGGATATGCTCCGGTTTTTCGGGGTCCTTGATCCTTGGCACCGTATATAAAACTTCCGCTATCCGGTCCGCCGCCACCGCAGCACGGGGAAGAAACACGAACATCATCGAAATCATCAGGAAAGAGAAAATGATCATCATGGCATATTGCATGAAGGCCATCATGTCTCCCACCTGCATGGTGGATTCCGCCACCTGATGGGAACCCACCCAGATAATGAGAACTGAAATGCCGTTCATGATCAGCATCAATATAGGCATCATGAAGGACATGGCACGGTTGACGAATAAATAGGTATTGGCCAGATTTTTGTTGGCCACCTCAAACCGCGCTTTTTCATGTTCCTCATTGCGGAACGCCCGGATGACCATCAACCCGTTCAGCCCTTCCCTTGTGATCAAATTGATTCGGTCAATCAAGGTTTGCAGCGCCTTGAATTTTGGAACCGCAACGACAAGCAGCACCCCAATCACTCCAATCACGGCGATGCAGGCCACCGCAATGACCCATCCCATGGAGACGGATTTTTGCAATGCCATGAAGATTCCACCAATGGCGATAAGCGGCGAATACAACAACATTCGGATGCCAATGGCCAAAAATGTCTGTATCTGAAGCACATCGTTGGTGGAACGTGTGATCAGAGAAGCTGATGAAAACCGGTCAAACTCCACGTGGGAGAAGCTTTCCACTTTGGCGAACAAATCTCCCCTCAGGTTTCTCGCCACTCCCGCTGCGATCCTTGAGGAAAGCAATGTGACAAGAACCACGGCCAGCCCGCTGGCCAAAGCGATCAAAAGCATGAACATTCCTATCCTGAGGATGTAATTGGTTTGGACTTTGCCCATATCTTTTCCAAGCTCTTCATAAAAAGCTTTGGTCATCGCCACGCCGGACTGGGACAAGAAGGAGTCATCCAGCTTTTCAGCTTTTTGTCTTGCGGCATCAAGCGTCGAGGCAGGCAAATGGTTGAGAACGGGAATCAATTGATATATTTTTTGCAATTCAGCTTTCCCGATGCCCCCGGAACCCATGGACGTGTTCTGGTCTCCACCTCCGCCAGTGGATGGATTCATATCGGTCATCAGATAAATCAATGTCCAGGTGCCAACACCGAACTGGCGGTCCAATGCCGTCAGATTTTCCTTGGTGATTTTGTCATCGAGCACATAGACGTCTTTGCCGTTCACCTTTTTGTCTCCCGGCGTGTAATTGTCTTTGAGAAGCGCCTGTCCATCCTTATCCATGAGAAGGCCCATCAGGGTATATCCATCGGAAGACACCTGATCCGGCGTCGCATGCTGTACGCCGCTTTGTTGGATGCCCACATTCACGATATCGGACATGAAATTGGGCAAATTCAACTCACAGACAGCCTGTACAAACAGGAGCCCGATCGCCAATATCAACGCCCACATGAATGGTTTTAAATATTTCTTGATTTTGATCAATTTATTACCTCTGTCTTAAATTTCGTCTGATACGATTTCAATACGATTTCATATTAGAGGATCAATGAAGCCTCCTTGGATTCCAAGGGAATACTTCCCCACTCTGATCCACTGGCCTATTATAGCACTTTTTAAGCCGGTTACAAAATATTTATCATGTATTTTCTATTATATCGTATACATATCGGATTCATGTTGAATTTTGGTTAATAAACACATATAATAGGGCAATCGTTTGTTTTTTGGAAACGAAAATGACAAATAGAACGATTTGCTAAAAGGAGATCAACATGCAATTTTCCAACCGTGTCAATGCAATGGATTACTCCCCCGTCAGAAAGCTGGTTCCTTACATCGAGGAGGCCGTTTCCCGGGGCATCCATGTCCATGAAATGCATATAGGACAGCCCAATATCAAAACACCGGACAGGTTCATGGATGGAATTCAACGGTACAGCGACCATATCGTCCGTTATACCAATTCCAAAGGAACCTCCGATTTACGAAAAGCCTTTGAGGAGTTCTACCGCAATAATGGGATTTCCCTTACCAAGGAAGACTTGCTCATCACCCAGGGGGGCAGCGAGGCCATCGTATTCGCCATCTCCACATTGTGTGATCCGGGCGACGAAGTGTTGGTGGCCGAACCTTTTTATTCCAATTATGAGAGTTTTATTCGGATGGTGGACGCGGTGATGGTGCCCATCACATTGAAAATTGAAGAAAACTACCGTTTTCCACCCAAAGAAACACTGGAGAAGCTTGTGACGCCGAAAACGCGGGCGATTCTGCTTTCAAACCCCAACAACCCAACGGGCGCCATACTCAGCGAATCGGAGATGAATGATATCCGCGATCTGGCGATGGAACACGATTTGTTCATCATCGCCGACGAAGTGTATCGAAATTTCATTTATGACCCCATCCATTACAATTCATTTTTGAACATGCCCGGATTGGAGGATCGTGTTGTGCTGGTGGACAGCGTGTCCAAGCACTATAGTGCCTGTGGCGCCAGAATCGGCGTGATCGGTTCCGCCAACAAACAGTTCATATCCCAGGCGCTGAAGCTATGTCAGGCCCGGCTTTCGGTTTCCACCATCGAGCAGTATGCCACATCGGAAATGTTGAATAACGTTGGGGAATATCTGTCTGGGGTGATCGCCGCCTATAAGGAACGGAGAGATCGGATTTGCGACCTTTTGGAAAAAATCGACGGTGTGGTCTGCGTCCGGCCGTCCGGGGCCTTTTATGTGCTGGTCGGCTTGCCCGTAGCGGATACAGACGATTTTGCCGCCTGGATGCTGACCAATTTCGATTACATGGGCGAGACCGTTTCCTTTGCACCAGGTTCCGGATTTTACTGCGATAAGGAAAAAGGCAAATCCAAGGCCAGGTTCTCGTTTTGCGCCAGTGAGCCGGAGGAAATCGCCAGAGCCATGAAGGTGTTGGAAATGGGCCTTGCGGCATATCGAAACATTAAATGAACCCATCGAAAAGATGCCGAACAAATCGAAAAGATGCCGAACAAAAAGAGAGCGGGCCTTTCGCCCCACTCTCTTTTTTATTTCAACAAGTCATATTGGCTGTTGTAGATTTCAGCATAAAATCCGTCTTTATCAAGAAGTTCTTTGTGGTTTCCCTGTTCAACGATCTTACCGTCGTTCACCACAAGGATGATATCGGCATTGACGATGGTGGACAACCGGTGGGCGATGACAAAGCTGGTCCTGTTCATCATCAGTTGGTCCATTGTATGTTGTATCAACAGTTCAGTTCGGGTATCCACATTGCTGGTGGCCTCGTCCAAAATCAGGACTTTGCGGTTTGCCAGATAGGCTCTGGCGATGGTCAACAGTTGCTTCTGGCCGCTGCTGATGTTGGTGGAGTCTTCGTTGATGAATGTGTCATACCCTTGGGGCAAGGATTCTATAAAGTAATCGATCTTCGCCTTCCTGGCCGCTTCAATGACCTCTTCCCGGGTCGCATTCTCTTTTCCGTACGCGATGTTCTCAAAGATGGTTCCGGAAAAAAGCCAGGTGTCCTGAAGGACCATGCTGAACTTGGATCGGAGATCCGCCCGGTCCATGGCCATGATATCCACACCGTCGAGAAGAATTTTTCCCTGGTCGATATCATAAAACCGCATGAGCAAATTGACGATGGTGGTTTTGCCCCCGCCGGTGGGACCGACGATGGCGACCTTTTGTCCGGATTTCACATTGATATTCAAGTCGCAGATCAGCGGCTTGTCTTTTTTGTAGGAAAAGCCCACATGGTCAAACCGGATATTTCCCTCATCTTCAATATCGCAGGGCTTGGAGGATTCATCGATTTCCGGCAGATCCAACATGGCGAAGACCCTTGCCGCGGAGGCGAAAGTGTTTTGCATCATGGAAAGACCGCTGGCGATGCTCTCCAATGGACCGGCGAACATTTTGGCGTACAGGATAAAGGAGACCACCTCACCCACGCTGACTGTGCCTCTGATGGCCAGGCTTCCGCCTAGAAGACAGATGGCGATATAGGAGATGTTGTTTGTCAAGCTTACGATGGGTTGCACAATACCGGCCAAGAAGTATCCCTTTTCCGCTTGATTTTTTGCTTCGTCGCACAGCGCCGCCTGCCGTTTCTTTTGATATTCCTCCATGTTGAAAGCTTTGACAGTCTCAAACCCGGTGAAGTCCTCTTCATTGAATCCGTAAATTTTGCCGTTTACATCACTGTATCTGGTAAAGTACTTCTCGCTGTTCCCCGCAATTTTCGCCGACATCACCAAGGATAAGGGAACAAAAACAATGACAACGGCAGCCATCATGGGTTGAATGCAAAAAATGATGACAGAGATGCCAATCAGTTTGATGAAACCTGTGATTGCGATGTCAAAGAAGTTGTGGATGCTGATGCCCAGCACCGACACATCCTTTGTCATCAGCGAAATGACTTCTCCGTTCGGTGTGTCATCAACATATTTGACTGGGAGCCGCTTGATTTTTTCACTGATCTTGATCCGCATGCCGCATGTATAATAATTGGACACCACATTGTTCATGATCAGCATGGAGGCCATGTCCCAAAGGGTCACCACCACATATATGCCTACCAAAAAAAGACAGAGTTTAATAAACCAGTTCATGTCGATGGGCGTGTCTGCCGCCCAATAATTGTAGATGGCATCGGACAGCTTGCCCATCACTTCGGGTCCGATCAGTGTCAGGGCAACGGAAAACAAGGCGCAGACGCCACCCAATCCCAACCATTTCCATATGGGCCTGGCTTCCTTCAGCAGACGTCCCAATGTCTTCATGCCGGTTTTCACCGCTTTGGGCTCGGCCTTGGAATCCATCTTGCCAGCGGTCTTTTTCATCGGGCACCTCCCAGCTGGGAATCGACGATTTCCCGATACAGCGGACAACAATCAAGCAGTTGGTTGTGATCGCCATACCCCACAACCTGCCCTCGGTCCATGACGTATATCTTGTCGCAACGCATGGCGGTCGCCGCCCGTTGGGTCACGATGATCTGTGTCTTGCCAGTCAGATACTTGTTCATCTTTCGACGCAATTTGCTTTCCGTCAGATAATCCACAGCGGAAAAACTGTCGTCGAAGAGATAGACCGATGCCGGTTTGATCAATGCCCGTGCGATACAGATCCGTTGCTTCTGTCCCCCGCTGATGTTGGCGCCGTCCTGAGATAAAACATACTCAAACCCTTGACGATGGCTGTGGATGAATTGATTGATTTCCGCCACGTTGGAAACCTCCTCCATCTGCTCCGGTGTCGCCTCCCCGTTTCCAAAGCTGATATTTTGTTGGATGGTCCCGTGAAAGATGGTATTGCGTTGGAGCACCATGGAAATATTGTCACGTACGGTTTCCATGTCCATTTCAGTATAAGCTTTACCTCCCATATAAAGTTCCCCCTCCGACGCTTTATACAACCCCATGATCAATTTCGCCAGACTGGACTTCCCGCTCCCGGTGCCTCCAATGATGGCGACGACTTCCCCTTCATCGATGCTCATCGAAATGTCGCGAAGGGTGGGATGCTCCGCATCATGATGGTAAAAGGTCAGATTTTTTATCTCCACATGGCCTGAAAGGATTTCGCCGCTGGGCGGTCGGGGAGTCGCGGCCTCAAGGTTCAGGATTTCCGCCACTCTACCGGCGCAAATCTTCAGATGGGGCAGCCAGGCGAAGGTCCACGACAAAATGAGCAGTCCGTTCATGATCAAGGCCACATACTGAATGGTGGCGATGACGTCCCCTGCGTTGAGCCCCGTCTCCGTCTGTATGCGCACAGCGCCGATATAAAGCATCACAACAATGGATAAATTCAGAAAGAACATGGAAAGGGGATTGATGGTCCCCGCCAACACATTGGCCTTGATGATATTTTTGGCCATTTCTCTGGTTGTGTTGGCCACACGGTTCTGCTCATGGTCTTCTTTATCGAATGCGCGTATCACGCGGATACCGCTGAGGCGTTCCCGCACCACCTTGTTTTGAACATCGATGAACTTGTCGGAATTCAACCATAGGCTTCCCATGTCGCGGATTGCCGCCCAGACCACAAACAGCACCAAAGGCACCAGTACGATCAGCACCAGCGCCAACAGCCAGTCACTTTTGAACGCAAGAACAGACCCGCCGATAAATAGAATGGGCACCGTCACCAGCGCATAGACCACCCCGCCGGCGGCTTCCTGGAGGATGAGAATATCCTCGGTGGATCGGGTCAAAAATCCGCCCGGTCCGAACCTGCCAAAGTCCTGCAGGGAAAGGGTGTTGATTTTTTGAAAGATCGCCTTTCGCAGACGGTTGGTCAGACCCGCCGCCACACGGGCGTTGTATTTAGTGACAAAGATACCGCAAACAAGCGCAAAAACCGAAAGCAAGGCCATTGCGACCCCTTTGTCGACAATGTATGGAAAATTGTTTCCCTGAATACCCGTATTCACTATATCGCTCATTAAATAAGGCATCGCCAGGGCTGCCAGGGTGGCGAATAGGTCCAACAGCCCAATGATGATGAGGTGTCGCTTGTACGGTTTCAAATAAACCAAAATTGTTTTCATGCGGCTCCCGTTCATTAATTATGCAAGAATCGTTATTTTTTGATTGTGCGCCGTCCCATTGGCTATCGCTTCAGCCAGTCACCGGCTGTGTCTGTGATCCCTTTGACGCAGCCTTCCTCAAATGGGGTTTTGATCCGGGCGACGCCACACAATTCAACAAATGTCTTTTTGCCTCCTTGGGTGGTGAAAGCCATATATCTGCGCCAGGCATCCTGAAAATCTTTTTGCGTCAGACTCCAGAAGAACAACGCCACCGTCTGTGCCAGACAATAGTCGATGTAATAAAACGGATACATGTAGATATGGAGTTGGCGCTGCCAGCCCCTGCCAAGCCTATAGAAGTCCACATCGTCAAAGTCCATATATGGTCTGTATTTTTTCTCCAGGGTCAGCCAGGCCTCGCATCGCTGCTGGGGCGTCAAGTCCGGATTGTCGTAAACGATGTGCTGGAACTCATCCACCATGGTGCCGTAGGGAAGAAATACCAAGGCGGATTCCAGATGCATGAATTTTGCACGCTTGGCGTCTTCTCCATAAAACAGGTGGAGCCATTTCCAGGCGATGAATTCCATGGACATGGAATGGACTTCGCAGGATTCATAGGTGGGGTTGGTGGTCTCCGCCAGTTCAAAGTCCCTTGATGTGTAAAAAGCGAAAGCATGCCCCGCTTCATGCGTCAGCACATCCACATCACCGGAAGTGCCGTTGAAATTGGCAAAAATAAACGGGGCTTTATAATCGGCGAATTCCGTACAATAGCCTCCTGCCGCCTTCCCCTTTTTGGTGATGACGTCAAAGAGTTCGTTGTCGAACATGAAGTTGATGAATTCCTTGGTTTCAGGTGACATTTCCTCATACATTCTTTTGCCCGCCGCCAAAATTTCTTCCGGCGTGCCTTCCGGTTTGGGATTCCCTTCACGATATCCAAACAGATCGTCATACACCTTCAACTTGTCAACGCCGATACGTTCGGCTTGCATCTCTTTGAGCTTTCCCACCAAAGGCACGATGTCGGAGATGATTTGTCCTCTGAAATTTTTGACCATGGCCGGATCATAACAATTCCTGGTCATTCTCAGGTATCCCAACTCAGTAAAATTCGAGAATCCCAACGCTCTGGCGATGTCGGTGCGTTTCTTGACCAGCTCGTCGAAAATCCGATCCAGCTCAGCCTGGTTCGCCATGAAGAATTCACTTTCGGCAAGATAGGCTTTATGTCTGGTTTGTCTGTCCGGATTTTCTTTGTAGGCCGCCAATTGCGACAGATTCAGCACTTTGCCGTCAAAGTCGATTTGCGCCGAGGCGATGAGTTCCTGATATTTGCTGGTAAGTTTATTTTCTTCCTGCAGCAGCGGGATGATTTCGGGACGAAAAGTTTTCAACTCCATCTCGATGTTGGTGAACAGCAGCTCTCCAAACCGCTCCTCCAACGCCGGCCGATGTGGGGATTCCACCAGAGCCTTCAGGAATTCCTGAAGTTCCTCCTGCAGAACCGGCACCATTTCATCGTAATATTCCTTCTCTCCCTTATAAAAGGAGTCCTCCGTATTGATGGAGTTTCTTACCTCAGCCAACGTGCTCATGGTCGCGAAACGTTTGTATAACGTCTCATGTTTCAAAACAATCTGTATGAGTCGCTCTCCGTCTGTCGCCTTCTTGGCCTGTTTGGTCAACTGGCCGTATTTTTCTTTTAGTTCGTCACAGTCTGCTCTACTGTACTCCATATCTTTGAATTTCACAGGGGGCCCCTTTCGTCCATATCCAATAACGATATTTTATTTAAGGATGAATCCATGCAGATTTTCCAGATAGTAGGTATCCGCATCCTTTCTGAAGGTGATATCGGAAATATAATAATCTCCGCCATCCACGGGTGTTTTCATTTGCTGATGAAGGGTGCCGTTGCCCGCAGTTCCCATACCTTCTATTTGTTCCATCACCGCAAACGCATCGATGGTGAATGTGGCTCCATTGTCATTTGAGACTTTCAAGGTTCGTTCTGTCGTTGTAACCGCGACGACGCCGTTGACATCCTTCACCACGCCAATGCCCACATTTGAAATGTATGTTTTATATCCACTGATATCCAAATCGTCGTAGATGAAATTGGTGCTGAAGTACTCGATGTCAGGATTGACCGGTCCGCCATTTCCGGTGAAAGTTGGATAGAAGCCAAAGGTTTTTTTGAAATCCGCGTTGTCATATCCGTTATATCCCTGGCTTTTGTGGAACGATTCGATAAAGCTGATTTTGTCGCCTCCACTTTGGACCAAATATTCAAAGATATTGGTGATCTCAGCTTTTGTCTTTGTTGGAATTTTACTGTTTGCCACAACCTGTCCGCCCTGCATCATTTGGTTCTCTTCCAAGATGGAAACCAGCCGGTTGTATTGCACCTTGTCCGGCACATCAATGATATTGAGGGGGGTGAACGTAAAGATGATCGCAACCGCTCCAATCACGGCGAAAATCCATTTAAGATATTTGCCTTTCTTGATGATGGCCATCAACAGAAATGCCAGCGCGATGGATACAAGGATAATGGAAGCGTATCTGAGGGTTGTGATGCCATAAGCGGATACCCGGATATGTATGGCGTAAAGCTGCATCAATATGATGGGAATCAACAGATATTTTCCCCAACGCATGAAGAAATGAACCAATTTGTTATCGTTCGCAAAGCTGCCCAGGGTCAAGTAGAACAAAATGAAGAATAGGGCTGCCAAGGAAGCATAGAGATTGATTTGGTTGGAAGGCATGTTCCATGTGATGATGATCTTTGCCAGATAAACATACAGGATTGTGATCAACAACAGATAAATCGGGAGGGCGATGGTCGCCAACAATATTTTAACCACCTTGGGCAGTTTGATTTCTTCATCGCTCTTGGGCACTCCTGATAAAAAAAGGTTGACAGCAACCATCACACCGGTGAAGACGCCCAGAACAGCAATGTATTTCCACATCTCAGGTATATTCAGGATGATCGCGTCAAACGCAGTGATGCAGATGGTGAGTCCACCTTGCAGAATGGCGGCGACCGCCAATGAGAACACCGCCCCTTTCAATAAGTGGGGTGCAAGCAGATCCCGATTTGTCTCATTATAGAGAAAGTAAATAATGCAGGCCACCACTGCGATGTCGACGCCCATATATCCCATCAGCACATAGGGATTGTCGGTGTAATTTCCAACCAGCAGCCAGCAACCGACCGTAGCCGCCACCGATATCGTCTGAAGCAGATAGGCATTCACCTTCAGGCTAAAATGCTCGCTGAGCAATGTCACCAGGGTCGAAGCAAAAAAGCCGAGAGTCAGCGCCAAAATGACCCGAAATATCTGTTCATTGTTTTTGTTGTCGATAATGGCTGCCGAAGAGGCGAGCCATATCAGAACTGTATAGGCAAAGGGAAATGCAAAGCGCCTGATTCCGTTTGTGAGAAACGAAATCTTGTTGGCGGCATAGGTTTTCATACTCATCTTGTGTCCTCCATTTCAACCGGATTCCCTGACTGAATCGCATCCTTCTAATGCAAATAGAAAGGGCACTTGAATATAGTATATCAGCAACCGATAAAATTCTCAACGTTATCGATGATTCCCAAGAAGCAAAAAGCAACAAGACCGAATTCATTGAATCCGGTCCTGTTGTTTGCCATTTCCCTTAAGGATATATTAAATTATTTTGTTTTTAGAGATTGAATGCCGCCTTCGCGTCAGCCAAAGCTTCGTCCAACTTAGCCAAAACGGAGTCGATGGTCGGATAGGTCAGAACCGCTGGTGGCTCAATACGAACGGTCTTGGCGTTAACCAATGTACCAGCTGTCATAACGTGTCTTTCGAAGAGACCCTTAGTTACTTTGTAGCCGACTTCCGCTTCTGGGAATTCCATGCAGATCAGCAGTCCTGCGCCTCTGTATGTCTTCAAAACGGTTGGGTACTTCGCCTTCAATTTTTCCAGACCAGCCATGATGTAGTCGCCCTTTTCCTGACATACTTTGGGGATGTCGTTTTCGAGCATGAATTTGATGGTTGAAAGAGCTGCGGAGCAAGCCAAGGGGTTGCCGCCGAAGGTTGGGGATCCCAGAATCCATGGATTCTCGATCAATTTTTCAACCCACATTTTAGGTCTGGCAATGATGCCGGTGATAGGCATGATGCCGCCGCCGAATGCTTTGCCGTATGTCATGATGTCGGGAACGATTCCTTCATATTCACAACGCCACATGGTGCCTGTACGTCCCATACCTGTTTGGATTTCGTCACAAATCAACGCTACGTTGTACTTGTCGCAGATTTCTCGGACTTTCTTGAAGTATCCAGCAGGAGGAATGATAACGCCGGCTTCGCCCTGGATTGGTTCAAGAATGACTCCCGCAACTTTTTCGCCGACAGTGATCAGGTTCTTGATTGCAGCTTCCATAGCTTCCGCATTACCATATTCAACGTGCTGTACTTGTTGAACCATCGGGATATAGTCTTCTCTGTAAGCTCCCTTGCCGCCCATGGAGATTGCGCCCATGGATTTGCCGTGGAAAGCACCAACAGAGGAGATGTACCATCTTCCGCCTGTTGCCAGTCTGGCAAGCTTCAAAGCCATTTCAACAGCTTCAGCTCCACCGTTTGTGAAGAAGCAATATTGCAGATCGCCAGGAGTGATCATGGCCAATGCATTTGCCAGGTAACCTCTGAGCGGGTCAACCAGTTCTTGTGAATGCAACGCATACTTGTCCAACTGAGCTTTAACAGTCTTCAAGATCGCAGGGTTTCTGTGACCACATGTGTAGATACCGAATCCGCCCAGACAGTCGATGAACTGTGTTCCGTGCAAATCTTCGAAATGCTCTTCAGAGTCTGTCCATTCGATAAAAGCGGCGTCGTTGGAAACGGATTTTCTGTATTCCAACCAACCCGGATTTACGTTTTCGTTGAAGTTCTTGATAGAATCATCATGAATCGCTTTTTTGTCTGCTTCTGATAAGCCATCAGCTTCGATGTAACCGCAAACGCGTTTCGTCAATTCTAATGCTTTTGCTTTGTTCATTTCAGTCATTTTATGACCTCCCTCTGTTTTGCCGTCCAGCAAACGACGACATTCAATATAACTTTGCAACTTACTATTAATACAAATTCTGTGCCAAATCTTCATCATAGACGAAAAAATTAGAATATTTTTTCAGTTTCCAGTGTTTTCAACAGGTCTGGTTCTTGATTGGATTTTATTTTTCTTCACGTAGGCTGAATTGTTTTTGTTCCAGAAACAATTTGTCAAAATATTCTCTCATAATCAGTACTCGCATGGTCTATTATTCTCATTTTTGATATTTTTGTGGGAAGGTGCTTTTCTGCTTTCAGAAAAATTCGCAATGGTGACCAAGGGCACAAACTGTTTCCATCATTTTAAAGATTAGTGTTGACTAATTCCAAAATCATGCTACAATGTTAGTATAGACTAACCTAATGGCTTGGAGGGACTCAGATGAGGCTGGATCAACTAAAAAAGGGGCATAAGGCGAAAATAACCGCCGTTAACGGCGAGGCAGGCTTGCGTAGAAGGCTGCTTGATTTGGGTTTGACTCCAAATACTGTTGTCATGGTGCGAAAAGCCGCTCCTTTTGGCGACCCGCTTATCGTTTCGCTCCGGGGTTTTGAATTGTCGCTGCGTAAAATGGAGGCGGCCAGAGTGGATGTTTCGGAGCTTGAGGGTGATTTCCCATCACCCTCAAATCCCACGGTAAAAAAACGGGAGGTGCCCCATGGCAATTGACATCGCCATTCTTGGCAACCCAACCTCCGGTGTCAGCACATTGTTCAATCAAATGACCGGTGGCAATATGGTCCGGGGAAGATTCTCCGCCCGCAACAGCGCCATAAAGGAAGGCCCGGTCAAGGCCCATAAGAATGTCAATGCGGTGGAGCTTAAAGGAAGCTATTCCCTTTCCGCCTACACGCCGGACGATTTGTTGAACAGGGAGATTCTCATTTCAGAGAAACCGGATGTCCTGATCAATGTCATCGACGCCACCGGATTTGAGCGAAGCCTATATCTGACACTTCAACTCATGGAATTGGAAATCCCCATGGTCATCGCATTGAACATGATGGATGAAGTCAGAAACAACGATATGGATTTCGATCTTCTGGCCCTTGAAGAAGAGCTGTCCATCCCGGTCATACCGATTTCCGCCAGCAAAAATCAAGGAATCCATGATTTGATCCACTATGCCCTGGACGTGGCGAAACACAAAAGGGTGCCAAAGAAAATTGATTTTTGCTCCGGCCATGTCCATACGGCCATACACAGCATTGCCCATTTAATACAGGAAGACGCCGAAAAAGCCGAACTTCCACTACGTTTTTGTTGTTCAAAAATTGTGGAGGGGGACGAACCTACTGTACGTCAATTGAATTTAGGCGATCCGGAGAAAGAAATCATCAGCCACATTGTGACGGATATGGAACAACATCTTGGTACGGATTGCGAAGCCGCCATGGCCGACATGCGATATGATTTCATACAGGAACTGTCAAAAAAAGTGGTTCGTCGAAAAAGCGAAACCACCATTGAACACGATCGCTCCATTCGCATCGACAGCATCCTGACCCACCGGATTTTCGCCATTCCCATTTTTATCGGCCTGATGCTATTGGTCTTTTGGCTGACCTTTGACTCCGTTGGTCAGTGGATGTGCCAGGAGTTGGCTCAGTTGATTGATCAAGTGACCATCGTAACAGACCACGCTCTATCCAACGCCGATATTTCTCCAGCACTTCATTCCCTGATCATAAATGGCATCTTTGCAGGCGTAGGCAGTGTCTTGTCCTTCATTCCCCGTATAGCTGTCCTATTCTTCCTGCTTTCTCTGTTGGAGGACAGCGGATACATGCCCAGAGTCGCCTTCGTCATGGACAAGCTGTTGAGAAAGCTTGGCCTTTCCGGCAGATCCATCGTACCGATGCTCATCGGTTTCGGTTGTTCCGTACCGGCGATCATGGCCACCCGTTCCCTGCCCAGCAAGCGGGATCGGTATTTGACGATTGCATTGATTCCCTTCATGTCCTGCAGCGCCAAGTTGCCGATTTACGCCATATTCACCACCGCTTTTTTTACGGACAACCGGGTTTGGGTGATGTCGGGCATTTATCTCACCGGCATAGTCGTATCAGTGGTTTGCGCTTTGATCTTCAAGCATACCATCTATAAAGGGGATCCGGTTCCTTTCGTGCTTATTTTGCCAAACTATAGAATACCCACGATGAAAAGTGTAGGAGTGCGGGTTTGGGAAAATGCCAGAGGGTTTATCCGAAAAGCCTTCACCATCGTTTTCCTGGCCACCATCGTTGTTTGGTTCCTACAAAATTTTGACGCAGGCCTGAACATGGTCTCCAACCCCAATGACAGCATTCTGGCCGCCATCGGCAAATTCGCCTCGCCTGTTTTCGCGCCCCTGGGATTTGGGGATTGGCGGGCCTCGACTGCTCTGATCACAGGGATGACAGCCAAAGAAGCTGTCGTCAGCACCTTGGCGGTGCTGACCGGCGCCGGGGAGGGCGTCGCGCTGTCGACCATGTTGTCGCACATCTTCACCCCGTTGACAGCCTTTGTATTTATGGTATTCTGTTTATTGTATATGCCTTGTGTCGCCACCATGGCGACCATCAAAAAAGAAATGAACGGCTGGCGGTATGCGTTTGGCGTCATGATTTTCCAGACTGGAATCGCATGGATTGTGGCTTTCATATTCTATAGAGTCGGAGGACTGTTCGTATGAAATTCTATATCGTAGACGCTTTTACCGATACCCTCTTTGGCGGCAACCCTGCAGGTGTCGCAATCCTTGATGAGCATGTTGATTTTCCCAGCGAGGATCAAATGAGAAAGACCGCTGCCGAGCTTCGATATTCCGAAACCGCTTTTGTAAAGCCGCTGGGAGACGGGGAATTTCATACACGGTATTTCACACCCACCGATGAAGTGGATCTTTGCGGGCATGCCACCATTGCGGCCTTCACCGTCCTCCAATCCGAAGGTCTTGCCCATAGCCGGATTGACGATCAGGGAGAACATTTTTGTCTGAACAAGACCCTTGCCGGAGATCTGGTCATCGGCCTTGAGAAAAACCGTATTATGATGGATATGGCAACACCCCAGAATCTGGGGGTCGTCCAGAAAGAAGAATCCATCGATGAGCTTTATGGGATTATGGGCCTTGCCCGTGAGAAAATCCAAGCCACGGATCTGAATGGAAAGCGGGTGGATCTTTTACCGATGATCATATCAACCGGCTTGCCTGACATTATGATGCCGGTTTCCTCACCGGAAGCGCTGTCCGACATCCATCCGGATTTCGATGCCCTGTCCGATTTGTCTTCCCGCTATCAGGTCACCGGCGTCCATGCCTTTGCCCTGGGGAACGGACAAGGTTCCGCAACAGCATATTGTCGAAACTACGCACCTCTTTATGGCATCCCCGAAGAGGCTGCGACAGGCACCTCCAACGGCGCATTGACCTATTATCTGTATCTGAACGGATTGGTCGGAGACGGGGGCAACCAGCAGTTCATTCAAGGCCGGGAAATGAATCGTCCATCCTTGATTGAAAGCACCCTCAAAATAAAAGATGCCGCTCCCATCATTCGGGTCGGCGGCACCGGTGTCATCCTTGCAAAAGGATCCATTTTCATTTGAGTATATCTGCCAGTATCTCCCTCATACCTTGGGCGATCAACGGCAGCACCTCTCTATTCACATATTTGAGTTGGGCTTTGCCTTCTTTGGTGAAGGCTACCTGAAAGTTGACGGGCATTGACTGTACGACAACTTTTTTCTTTTCCGCATAAACCAACGTGGTTATCCACTGAGTGCCCGGGAATCCCAAATATCTTTTGTGATTCACTTCCTTTGTCTGTGGAGTGCCATATTTCTTCTCGTCCCAGCCATTTTTAATGCGTCTCAACAAATCTTCATTTGTCAACGGTTGTGTGAGTTTGATGGTGATGGGTCCTGCCATAACTATTCTCCTATTCCGTAATAAAAGGCGGTATTGGGGGTTTTTCCACCCAATAAGGTTAACTCGTCCAACGTGGTGATAAAGTTATTCAGGATCTCCATGCCTCTGGTGCTGTTATAAAAGACCAAGTTGGAAGTGGAGGATTTTTTGGCCTTGTCGATGGAACCGGTTACAGTTTGCAAGAACAAATCCAAGTCTCCGGAACGATTTTTGACAAATTGCTTCGTTGCGACAACCACCTCCGATGGAATCGGATATCCGTATGTGGTCTGCCATAGTTGATTCAAATCGATATCGGAAGTGATCTTGTCATTTCCCAACTCACCCAGTGCCTGGGAAACGTAGGGTTCAGACAGCAAAGCCACTGTGCCGGGTGTTTTCAGCGCGTCAATCACTTTGTCCGGTGTATCGACCCAGTTCATTGTAACACGATAATCCGGATTGACGTATTTGTCTTCCAACAGCTTGCGGAGAACAGCGTATCCTGTGCCATCCTGGTCCGCCGAGACAATCGTCTTTCCGCTGAGGTCTGTGATTTGACCACTTGTGATATAGGCCTTGTTGGAAACGATGTACCATCCATCCAGTGTGATCGGACTGATCGCAACCATTTTACCGCCGGTTTGATTGTACATTTTTGCCGCGGTAACAGGGTCCACAATGGCCAAATCGTAAGAATCATTAAGGATTTGCCCAATCACCTCATCTTTTGTTTTGAAGGATTGGATTTGATACCCGTCCGGCATTGATGCAAGCGCATCGGTACCATCGCCGGTTTGTGTTATCACTTTGACTGTGCCGGTCAATGTCTTGGCTTGATCCTTTGTGTCGTTCCTGTTGTCATTGCCACATCCTGTAAGTGCCGTGGCGACAATAACAAGCATCGACAATATGATGGCCAGGGACTTTGTTTTCATGCTTGTCACCTCTGTGTTAACTTCGCTTCCTTCTGCCGCCGCCTTCTGCCACGTTCATTCGTGTGATTGCTTTGACAATGGCGATCTTGGCCAAAGCGACCTCATCCGGATTGTGTGTCTGGTCATGCACCAGCCAGTCCTCAGCTCTTGATTTAGTGCTCAAGGCTCGTTCCAAATCAATATCTTCCGCCCACTCCGCAGCGTCGGTGAAGATGATGATATGTTCTTTCACATCAATGAATCCTTCTGAAATCGCAGCGATTCTGTATGCTTTGCTGCCTGCTTCCTGAATCCAAAGTTCTCCCACCGCCAGCAGTTTTGTCGCCCAGGCATGCCCGGCCATGAACCCTTCGTCACCCGAATGGGTCCGTACGATGACCAGTTCCACATCGCCGGAATAAAACCTCTTGGATGGGGTCATGATTTCCAGTTTTACCGCCTTAGCCATTCTTCTTTTCCTTTTCGTATTTCTCTACGACATCATCGATACCGCCCGCCAATAGGAAGTATTGCTCTGGAATAAGGTCGTGTTTTCCTTCCAATATTTCCTTGAAGCTGCGGATTGTTTCATTCAGCGGCAAATATTTGCCTGGAATTCCAGTGAATTGCTCCGCGACACTGAATGGTTGCGACATGAAACGTTGGATTTTTCGGGCACGGTTGACAACCAATTTATCCGAATCCGACAGTTCATCCATGCCAAGGATGGCGATGATGTCCTGAAGGTCCTTGTAACGTTGCAGCACTTCCTGCACGCCTCTGGCTGTATTGTAATGTTCCTCACCTATAATAAGGGGGTCCATGATTCTTGAAGTGGAATCCAACGGATCAACCGCAGGATAAATGCCCAGCTCCGTGATGGCACGGGACAGGACTGTTGTGGAGTCCAGATGGGCAAAAGTGGTTGCCGGAGCGGGGTCCGTCAAGTCATCGGCAGGCACATAGATCGCCTGCACCGAGGTGATGGATCCTTTTTTTGTGGACGTGATTCTTTCTTGAAGAGCGCCCATTTCCGTCGCCAGTGTGGGTTGATAGCCGACAGCCGCAGGAACACGTCCCAGAAGAGCTGATACTTCCGAACCGGCTTGGGTAAACCGGAAAATATTGTCGATGAACAGCAGAACGTCCTGCCCTTCAACGTCCCGGAAATACTCCGCCATGGTAAGGCCTGTCAACGCGACACGCATTCTGGCTCCCGGCGGCTCGTTCATCTGGCCGAAGGCCATGGCTGTCTTTTCGATTACGCCGGATTCGATCATATCATAATATAAGTCATTTCCTTCACGGGTTCGTTCGCCAACCCCCGCGAAAACGGAGATGCCCCCATGCTCTCTGGCTATATTGCTGATCAGTTCCTGAATCAAAACCGTTTTGCCAACGCCGGCGCCGCCAAAAAGGCCGACCTTTCCGCCTCTTGTGTATGGGGCGATCAAGTCGATGACTTTGATGCCAGTTTCATAAATTTGAGAAGAGGTATCCTGTTCTTCAAAATCCGGAGCGGCCCTGTGGATGGAACGCTTCAATCCCGAATTGATGGGGCCTTTCCCATCGATGGTTTCTCCGATGACATTGACCAATCTTCCAAGGACTTCCTTGCCCACGGGAACTTCAATGGGGCCGCCGGTATCAATGGCTTCCATCCCTCTGGTCAATCCATCCGTTGAAGACAACGCCACGGTTCTGACAACGTCATCACCAATATGTTGGGCCACCTCCGCCACCACAGTCCGGTCACTGAATGGGATTTTGATCGCATTCAACAATTCCGGCATCTGTTCCGCTTCGAATTTAATGTCGATGACAGGACCGATGATCTGATGTATTCTTCCTTTATTCAATTCGCTCACTTGGGTTACCTCCTACTTTTGGGCTTCCGAGCCGGCTATGATTTCAACAAGTTCTTTTGTGATGGATGCCTGTCTGGCTCGGTTATAGAACAACGAAAGTTCACCCAGCATGTCCCGGGCATTCTCCGTTGCATTTTCCATGGCGATTCGTCGGGCGGCGTGCTCGCATGTGGCGGATTCCACCACCGCACCGTATACCATTATTTCAACGTATTTGGGCACCAAATAGTTGAACACGTCCTCCACCGAAGGTTCATACTCCACTTCCTTTTCGTGCTTAATGATTTCAGGTCCCTCTTCAACTTCAAAAGGAAGCAGTGTAATATTTTTTACTTTTTGTTCCAGCCCGCTGACAAAGGTGGTGTAAATCAATACCACTTCATCAATCTCGCCGGAGTCGTACATTTCGATGATCGGTTTGCTGATTTCCCTTGTTTCAAGGAAGGAAATGTTTTCCGGGGGGAGGCAATAAGCGGTTTGAATCTCATAGCCCCTCTTCATGAAATATTCCATACCCTTGGATCCGATGGCTACAATAATAGGTTTCTCCGGATCCGCTTTAATCTCAGCTTCAGCTTCACGTATGACATTGGAATTGAAACTGCCGCACATGCCCCTGCAGCTGGTCACCAAAATATAGCAGGTTTTGACAATTTCACGATTGCCCAACAGGTATTTTTGGGGCACCTGGGCGGTATTGTGAAATATTTCCGCAATGGCATGTGTGATGTAGTCATAATTTTCGTGGGTCTTTTCGAAGGTGGCTTTGGCCCGTCTCAACTTGGCCGCGGAAACCAGCTTCATGGCATTGGTGATGTGTTCCAGGCTGGTTACACTTTTAATCCGCCTTTTCACATCTTGCATATCACTGGATGCCATGACGCCACCCCCTTTCTTTGATGATGTAAATTATACTAAACATTGGCAAATTCATCCTCTGCTCGTAGTTTCTTGAATTCTTCGATCGCCTGTTTCAAAACAGCTTCTTTGTCTTCTTTTAGGTCGCCTGTCTCTACAATGGACTTGCCAACTTCAGGATAATGGGTATCCATAAAATCATAGAAATCCAATTCGAACCGATGAACGTTTTCGATGGCCATCCCTTTGAGATATCCGTTGACCGCGACATAAAAAATCATTACCTGATGGGCGACCGGAACGGGCCTGTACTGGCCTTGTTTGACGATTTCCATCAAAATGCTGCCGTGGTCCAGTCTGGCTTTGGTATCCACATCGATATCCGAACCAAACTGTGAAAAGCTTGCCAGTTCACGATATTGAGCCAATTCCAGTTTAACCTTGCTTGCGACTTTTTTCATGGCTTTGATTTGCGCGCTGCCGCCTACACGGGAAACGGAAATACCGGCGTTGATCGCAGGGCGCTGCCCGGAGAAGAACAATTCGGTCTCCAGGAAGATTTGTCCGTCGGTGATGGAAATGACATTGGTCGGAATATAGGCGGACACGTCGCCGGCCTGTGTCTCGATGATGGGCAGTGCCGTGATGGAGCCTGCGCCCAGCTCGTCGGACAGTTTGGCGGCTCGCTCCAAAAGTCTGCTATGCAGATAAAATACATCACCGGGGTACGCTTCCCGTCCCGGTGGACGCCTCAGAAGCAGGGACATGGCTCGATAAGCCACGGCATGCTTGGAAAGATCGTCGTATATGATCAACACATGTTTCCCCTGATACATGAAATATTCGGCCATGGCGCAGCCCGCATATGGCGCGATGTACTGAAGGGGGGCCACGTCGCTTGCTGTGGCGGCCACAACAATGGTTTTTTTCATCACATCCCTGTTTTCAAGGGTTTGAACCAACTGTGCCACTGTGGATTTCTTTTGACCGATGGCCACATATATACAAACGATATCTTCGTCCTTTTGGTTGATGATGGTATCGATGGCGATGGCTGTTTTCCCGGTTTGTCGGTCACCGATGATCAACTCTCTTTGGCCTTTGCCAATGGGAATCATCGCGTCGATCGCCTTGATGCCGGTCTGCAACGGTTGTTTTACGGACTGTCTTTGCAAAACCCCGGGAGCCGGACTCTCAATAGGTCTGGTTTCTGTTGACTTAATGGCACCCTTGCCGTCGATAGGCACACCTAGAGCGTTGACAACTCTGCCGACCAGTTCCGGTCCAACCGGTACTTCAACCACCCTGCGTGTTGGCTTGACAACGTCCCCTTCTTTGATCTCTTGGTCGGATCCAAGTATAACGGCACCTACGTTATCTTCTTCAAGATTCAGTGCCATGCCAAATGTTTCTCCTGGAAACTCCAGCAGTTCGCCTGCCATGCAGTTTTCCAGGCCATACACTCTGGCGATGCCGTCTCCAACCTGCAGAACGGTTCCAAAATCAGACACATTCAGCTGATTTTTGTAGTTTTTGATTTGTTCTTTTATGACTGAGCTTATTTCATCAGGTCTTAAATTCATAATGTCCGCAAGCCTCCCTTCTTATTTCATAGCGTTGCTCAGGCTTGCGAGGCGTGCGCGGAGCGACGCGTCGAAAACTTTGCCTGCAACAAATATTTTGACCCCTCCTATGAGGGCCGGTTCGATCTCATTTTCGAGAGAAATCCTGGTTTTCAGCAATTTGCCCGTTTCTTCTTCAAATTTCCTGAGTTGCTCCGGGCTGAGAGGCAAAACAGATAGAATCCGGCCATAGGACACGCCTTTTTCTTCATCGATCAAGCCTTTGTATGCCTTCACTATTTTTTCAAATTGTTGCATACGTCTTTTGTCTACTAAAATGTAGAGCATATTCAGCATTTCGCCGCTGATTCTGCCCTGAAAGACCTGTTCCACAACGGATTTTTTGTCCCGCGGCGAAATAGTCGGGTTGGTGAGCAAGCCCAACAAGTCGGGAGATTCTTTGAAAACCTTCAACAACTCCATAGACTCGTCAAGCAACTCTTTTTCTTTGCCCAACTCTGAAGCAGCCTGATAGAGGGCGCTGCCGTATGCCATGTCAACAGTTAATTCTGCCATCCGGACGTACCTGCTTCTTTCAATATATTATCAATAATTTCTTCTTGGTCGCCTGTTTCCTGAAGGTTTCTTTCCAGGATTTTCTCCGCCGCCATGAGTGCAAGCTCGCTGACTTCTTTTTTCATTTCAGCGATGGCCTTCACTTGTTGCCGTTGGATTTCTTTTTCAGCCTGCGTCAGGATGTTGTTTGCCTTTTGGTTGGCTTCGTCGAGAATCTGCTTGGCCTGGTCGTCCGCCTTGACCTTGGCTTTTCTGATGATCTCACGCCCTTCGTTTTCGACTTGGGCGATTCTTTTGTTGTAGGATTCCAGCTTTTCGACGGCTTTCTTGTTGGTGGCGTCCGCGATGTCAAAAGCGTCTTTAATGGTATTTTCTCTGGCCAGCATAAAATTATGTATTTTTTCGAAGAAATACTTCTTCATGATAAAATACAGGATGACCAGATTGAAAAGTATCATTAAAAATGTTGAGTTTATCTCAATAATGGGTGCATTCATTCCATTGCCTCGTTTCGATCATACTATGGAAATACCAGTTTTTACGCGTACGGATTGGCGAATAGAAGAATGATTGAAATGATCAATGCAAAGATTCCTGCTGTCTCCGTAAGCGCCACACCAACCAGCATCAGCTTCAACAGCGTACCTTGTGCTTCCGGTTGTCTGGCGGTGCTTTCAACGGTTTTGCCGGCATTGAAGCCGATACCGATTCCTACGCCCGCCATGGCGATCATCGCCAAACCTGCACCCAGCGCGGACATAGCTTGGATGAAAGCTTGTGGTGTAATCTGTGACATAATTAATTCCTCCTTGGTTGTTTATTTACTAATCTTCGTCAACATGCATAACGTTTGATGTGAAGACCATAGTTAACATTACAAATATATAAGCCTGAAGTACCGGCTCGAACATATCAAAGAAAAAGTTCAGCGGCAGTGGAAGTGCGATGACAAAGAATGGCACCGGGGATCCCAACGCGGCTGAAGCGCTGCCCAACGCGCCATATAGCAGGGACATGATGATAACACCGGCAAGAATGTTGCCGAAAATTCGGCAAGCCAGCGTAATGGGGAACACCGAGTCGCTCAGAATGTTCATGGGGAACATAAACGCATAGGGGGACGCCAGATGTTTGATATATCCCAACCCGCTCTGGGCTTTGACGGCGTTGTAATGAATCATCACAAAGGAGATCAGCGCCAGGGGAACGGTGCAGTTCAAGTCGGCGGTGATGGGCCGCAATCCAAACAATCCCAAACAGCTGCCGAAGCCTAGAAACACCAGCAAGGTTCCCATATATGGTGCAAATTTTAGGTTTTCCTTGCCCATGGTGTCGCCAACCATTTTGTAGACCGTGCCAACCAGAAGTTCGGCGACGGCCTGAAATCCTTTGGGCACCCGCTCCATCTTTCGGGTGGCTAGAAAGGCAAAAATGACAATCAGCACACTGATGAAAACCGCATAAACCACTGTCTCGGTAATGTTGATGTTCCCTATGGTAAATATTATTCTTGGGCCTAGTTCCATAAAGCGCTCACCTCTTCAACCTTTATTTTTTCTTTTTCGTCCAACTGGGCAAAGGCCCCCAGTCGTCATCTTCGTCGTCAAACTCAGAGAGATCGTTCCATTTTTTTGGTTCCGTCCAGTCATTCAACGGATTTTTCACGGCACCTGGGAATCTGCTTCGAATCCCATACAGATATATCATCGCCAAGGGTAATGTGACAAATCCCAGGGCACATGACACTGCGGAGATGATGCCGACCCTAAGGCATAGATAAAAAACCGCGCCGTAGATGGGCATCCGTATGAAGTATCCGGCGACAACCGGACCGCTGCTGTTTTTTTTCATCAGCTTGACCGCCGAGTTTTCAAGTATGATGAAATTCATCACCGCGGTGGCGGTCCCTACCGCAAGTCCCAATGCAAACCCACCATCAATCCCCAGCACAATGAGGGAGATTGCTTCCATAATGATTGCAATGATGATGCAATACTTGAAAATTTGATTTGTGAATTTTTTAAAGGGTGTCATGATAAACCATTATACTCTTTTAATATCTGAAATCAAAGCCCAGAAACAGCATGCATATGAATCCATATTTATGCTACAACCAGGCCATTGTCGAAACAGTATATAAATTTGTCCAAGACCGTTCATCTTTACCATTATACTCTTTTCGTTCCCCTTGTAAAGAGTTAATTATTGTTAAAAAATCAACGAACTTTGGTGTCTCCGCCCCTCTATGCTTTCAGATTGGTGACCATATTTTTGACCCATTTTTTGGAATAAAAACGTCTCAGCAAAATAATCGCCTTGACCACTTCTTCGGATTTTACAACCAAGACGGCCAGGTAGATGGGCAACCCTAAAACCATGGTCGTGAAAAACGCCAGGGGCACACCGATAAGCCAAACGGTGCTGACTTCTGTTATCATGGCGAATTTTGTGTCCCCACCACAACGCATGACGCCGACAACCAGCATGCCGCCCAAAAGAATCAGCCACATGGTGGAGCCATAGATCAGCAGGATATAATAGGTGTATTTTTCGCCGGCAGGTGAAAAGCTGTAAAGTGAAATGATCGGCTTGGCGATGAGAATCAACAAAGCGCCAAAGACCAGCCCTGCGACAATCCCCACGCGGAGCAGTTTCTTTGCCAGATGATAAGCCTCTTCTGTTTTTCCTTCTCCCAGTTTTTGACCCACCAGAATCAAGATCGCATCCCCAATGCTGAATCCCGCCATCACCAGCAAGTTTTGAATGGTGTTCCCTGCCTGGACCGCGGCGAACTGGGTGATGCCGACACGGGCGTATGCGGCGACGTACATGGCTGTGCCGAGACCCCACATGGTCTCGTTTACGGTTGTCGGTATGGAGTTGCCAAGAATCCGCATTGCGTATGCTTTTGACCAGCCAAAGAAGTCCCGGAATTTTCCGGCGATGATATTTTTTCTGCCAAATATCATATAGGTGACCAGCACAACCTCCAGTGCTCTGGCGATCAACGTGCCCAGCGCCGCGCCTTCCACGCCCATTTTTGGGGCGCCAAAATGGCCAAAAATAAAAACATAATTGAGCAAGGTGTTGGTTGAAAAAACGACGATGCTGATATACAGCGGAATTTTGGTTTGTTGGGTTGTGCGAAGGGCGATCTGCATCGGCACTGAATAGGCTGAAAACAAGAAGCAGGGTGCGATCAGGATCACGAAATTCTTTCCCATCTCGATGGTTTCGGGAATATCGGTGAAGATTCCCAGCACCGCTCTTGGAAAAAAGGTTGCTGGGATAAAAAAAAGAAGTGCGGCCGACATTGTCACCGTAACATTGAATCCCGCGGTTTTTCTGATTTGGTGCAAATCCTTCGCACCCCAAAACTGGGTCATGAAGGTGGAACAACCGCTTGAGAATCCAAAGACAACCATCCAGTAGACGAAATAAATCTGAAGGGAAACACCAACCGCCGCCAGCTCCGCTTCGCCCAGGCTGCCGACCATCAGGCTGTCAACCAGCTGAAGGGAAGACGCAATAAAACTTTGCAGCGCAATTGGCACCGCAACACGTCGGAGATCACGAAACAGATGTTCATTTTTGATGATTGGTTCTTGGTATTTAGACATTTACTCCCCGAGCATGACTATTTTGAGCCCTGCCTCCGCCAGCAAATCAACCGCCAACTTATCCGGATAACCTTCCCGGACGACGATTCGCTTGATGCCGGCATTGATAATCATTTTTGCGCAGATGACGCAAGGTTGATGTGTGATATAAATGGACGCCCCCTCAATGCTTTGAGCCAGAGTGGCCGCCTGAATGATGGCGTTTTGCTCCGCATGAAGGGCACGGCACAGTTCATGCCTTTCCCCCGACGGAATGTTTTGCTTTTCACGAAGGCACCCGCCAATTTCCTCACAGTGTGGAATGCCCTTTGGCGCTCCGTTGTACCCTGTTGCAATAATATGTTTTTCCTGAACAATCACTGCGCCGACATTACGTCTCATACAGGTGGAGCGTTTGGCTGTCAGCAATGCCATCTCCATGAAATACTCGTCCCAGCTGGGTCTTTCCATTGTTGTTCCTCCTACTTTAACAGATGATTTATTACTTTTTTAGATCCTCATAATGAACTTGAACCAGATACAGCCCTTGCGGCGGTGCGGTTTGGCCCGCTTTGGAGCGGTCTTTGCTCTGTATGATCCCGGGGATTTGATTTGGGGATATTTTTCCGAGTCCCACTTGAACCAAAGTCCCTACAATGATTCTGACCATATTGTACAAAAAACCGTCACCGGTGACATCGATGGTGATTTCATCACCGTCTTGTTGGACTTTCATTTCGGTAATGGTGCGGACGGTCGTTGTTTTTTCGGGACCGCCTGTGGCTTGAAAGCACTTGAAATCGTGGGTTCCCACCAGATGTTCGGCGGCTTCGGCCATCGCCTCCACCTTCAGTGGGGCTGCGACGTAATAAACATAATTGCGGTCAAACACATTACGTTTCGAAGTGTTTTTGATTTTATATCGATATGTTTTCCCTTTGGCATTGAAACGGGCATGGAAGTCCGCCGGCACTTCCTCCACTGCGGTGATGCAGATGGACGGTGGCAGCATGTTGTTGGTTGCGAACAGAATCCGATCCGTGGGAATCCCGAAGTCTCCCGAGAAGGATGCCCGTTGCCCCAAGGCATGAACGCCCGCATCTGTTCTGCTGGTACCGTGGATGGCTATCGGCATATTGCAGATCTTGCTCAGGACTTCCTCCAATACACCCTGAACGGTGGGCACATTCGGCTGCCGTTGCCAGCCATAAAAATCGCTGCCGTCGTATTCAATGGTGAAAAGCAGATTTCGCACCATACGGTTCAGTCCCCCATCCTGTCCAGCCATGCTTTGGAAACAGCATTGGCCACCGCATCGGCAACACCCGGATGAAACGCGCCGGGTATGATGTTTTCAGCACCCCGCTGATCCTGTGGAATCAAGTCAGCCAACGCGTAAGCAGCGGCGACTTTCATTTTTTCAGTGATTCTCTTGGCGCGGACTTGCAGCGCTCCCTTGAACAAGCCAGGAAAAACCAACACATTATTGATTTGATTGGGATAATCCGATCGACCTGTCGCAACGATGGCGGCGCCGGCGGCTTTCGCCTCATCAGGCATGATTTCAGGCTCCGGGTTTGCCATGGCGAAAATGATGGGATCTTTTGCCATCATTCCGATGAGTTCCGGGGTCAGCACACCGGGCCCGGATACCCCTATAAACACTTTCCGGCCAACGATGCCGTCAGCCAGACTGCCCTTATTGTTTTGGATGTTCGTCTCACTGCCCAGCTTTCGCATGGCAGGATTCAGGGTTTCGTCATCTCCCGACAAAATGCCGGATTTGTCGCATACCAGGATATCGTTCACGCCGATGCTGAGCAGCATTTTGGCGATTGCCGTTCCAGCCGCTCCGGCGCCATTGATCAGAACCGGCAGCTCGTTCAGTGGGATGTCGGTCAGTCTTGAGCAGCTGATCAGGGCGGCGGCAACCACCACGGCTGTTCCGTGCTGATCGTCATGGAATACCGGAATGTCCAGCAATGCTTGCAGCTTTTCCTCAATTTCAAAGCATCTCGGTGCGGAAATGTCTTCCAAGTTGATTCCGCCGAAAGTCGGTGCCAAGGTCTGTACAATCCTTACAATTTCGGTGGGGTCCTGGGTATCCAGACAAATGGGAATCGCATCGACGCCGGCGAATTCCTTGAACAGCAACGCCTTGCCGTCCATTACCGGAATGGCGGCAGCAGCGCCGATATTGCCTAGGCCCAACACGGCAGATCCATCACTGACCACAGCGACAGTGTTGCCTTTGTTCGTATACCTGTAGACATCTTCGGGATTCGCCTTTATTTTTCGGCAAGGTTCAGCGACGCCGGGGGTGTATGCCGTGGACAAGTCATCCCGGTTTTCCACTTTGACTTTGCTGGCGGTCTCCATTTTACCTTTATATTTTTCATGCATGATGAGTGAAGCTTCGTAATAGTTCAATTTGTTTCTCCTTGACTTTTGCTATTTGGCGACTTTGAATGAGCTTTTTAAATCCACAATGCGGTTGAAGGTTTTGTGATTTTCATCTGTAAGCGAACTGTCGGCGATATAATATCCGTGGCGGAAAAATTGGAACCGTTCTCCCGGTTTGGCATCCTTCAGCGCGGGTTCGCCGTAGCCGTTCAATTCTTCAATGGAGTCGGGGTTGAGTCGGTTTTCTCCGTTTTCATCCTCAATCATCAGATATTCATAGTGTCTAAGTCGCACTGTGAAGGCCGTGGTGGCTTCCACCCAATGGATGGTGCCTTTCACCTTTCGTCCTTCAAATCCATTGCCACTTTTTGTTGCGGGGTCGTAGGTGCATAGCAATGTGGTGACGCGGCCCTGTTCGTCTTTGACAGCTTCTTTGCAGGTGATAAAATACGCGCCTTTCAGGCGGACTTCATTGCCGGGGAATAATCTGAAATAACCTTTGGACGGGACTTCCATAAAGTCGTCGCCGTCGATGAAAATCTCTCTGCCAAAGGGCACGGTTCGGTTGCCCATTTCAGGGATATTTCGATTGTTTTCCATTTCCATGTATTCCAGTTTGTCTTCCGGATAGTTGGTGATGATGACTTTGATCGGTCGCTCGACCACATTGCGGCTTTCGACCCGGTCCTTCAAATCTTCCCGGACACAATGCTCCAGCAAACCCACATCAACCGTGCTGTTGGCTTTGGAAACGCCAATTCGGTCGCAGAAATCGCGAACCGATTCAGGCGTGTATCCACGCCTTCGCAGACCTGCGATTGTGGGCATTCTAGGGTCGTCCCATCCTTCCACCGTGTTTTCGTCAACCAGCTTTTTGAGAAGCCGTTTGCTCATCACCGTATGGGTCAGGTTCAATCGTGCGAATTCAATTTGCTGGGGTGGATTTGGCCAAAATCCAACTTCCCGGAGACACCAGTCATATAAAGGCCTGTGGTCCTCGAACTCCAAGGTGCAGATGGAATGGGTGATGCCCTCAATGGCGTCTTCGATGGGATGGGCAAAGTCGTACATAGGATAGATGCACCATTTCTCGCCGGTGTTGTGGTGAACGGTATGGGCGATCCTGTAAATGATGGGGTCCCTCAAATTGATGTTTGGGGAAGCCATATCTATCTTGGCGCGAAGAACCTTTTCACCTTCGGCGAACCGACCCTCCCGCATCTTTTCGAACAAATCCATGTTTTCATCCACGGTTCGGTTCCTGAAAGGACTTTCTTTTCCCGGTTCTGTCAATGTCCCTCTATATGCTTTCATTTCGTCCGCGGTCAAATCACATACGTATGCCTTTCCTTTTTTGATCAGTTCAACCGCAGCTTCATACATTTTGTCAAAATAGTCGGAAGCCCAAAGTCTTTTGTCCCATTGAAAACCCAACCACCGCACATCTTCTTCGATGGAATTGATATATTCCACATCCTCCTTCACCGGATTGGTGTCATCATATCTCAGATTGCACTTGCCGCCATATTTTTGAGCCGTGGTGAAATTCAGGCAAATGGATTTGGCATGCCCGATGTGAAGATAGCCATTGGGTTCAGGCGGAAAACGGGTGATCACCTTACCACCGTATTTGCCGGTTTCTAAATCTTTTTCGATGATCGCATGAATGAAATTTGTTGATGCAGCGCTGTTTTCTGACATTTTGGGACCTCCATTTGAATCGTTTTGATGAATTATTATAACATATTCTATGCTATAATGTCATGGTAACCACAAGAAAAGGAGAACAACATGGCCTTAAATCAAGGAAAAATCAGTTTTTTGGAGTTGCCCACACCATTGCAGTTTCTACCCTCCATCTCAAAGGATCTAGGCATCCAGTTATATATCAAAAGAGACGACTTGACTTCCTATGGAATGGGCGGCAACAAGTTGCGGAAATTGGAATATTACCTGCATGACGCCAAGGCGAAAGGCGCCACTCTGTTGATGACAGTTGGCGGCGCCCAGACCAATCATGGGAGATTGACGGCATCGGTGGCGGCAAAGTATGGCATGAAATGCGCCATTCTGGCGTTGGATGATTACCCCGGAGAATTGTCATCCAACTTGTTGTTGGATCGCATCATGGGTGCCGAGGTTTTTTTGAAAAAGCAGGAAAAAGGCTGCCCCTATGAAGCGCAGTTGCAAAATCTGATCGATCAGGTTCGTCGCCGATACGAAGCGGCCGGAGAAAAAGTTTATTTCATCCCCATGGGCGGCTCGGGCGAGGTGGGTGTGCCAGGGTATTACGACTGTGCGGTGGAATTGGCCCAACAACAGTCGGCCATGGGTCTCCCCGCTTGCAAGCTCCTGGTCGCCGTGGGGAGTATGGGAACGTATATGGGTCTTTTCACCGGCATCTTCAACGAGAAACTGAACCTGGATCTTCAGGGTATCGCAATCGCGCCCTTTTATAAAGACCCTGCGGATCATGCCTTGGAATACTACAAGAATGTCGCCGCTTATTACGGGTTGTCTGAGCTGCCCACCCGGCAGGATTTTGCCATTCGAAACGACTATACCTTCGGTGGCTACAACAATGCCGTCAAAGAGGTGCGGGAAGCCATCTATTATCTGGCCCGACGGGAAGGAATCCTGCTGGACCCCTGCTACACGGGGAAGGCGTTTTATGGTTTGATGGATTTGGTCGAAAAGGGATCCATCGCCCAGGGGGAAACGGTGATCTTCCTCCATACCGGCGGGCAGCCGGGTCTCAATGGCCCGAACCACCGTCTGGCCATGGAAACAGAACTGATGGATGGCATTCATGTCATGTAGACGATAAAGCAAAGACCCCGGAAATATTCCGGGGTCTTTTTGATTAAATCTTTCCACACAGCAAAGCTTGTACAAAAATCGCTTACGCTTTCGTTTTTAGTTTTTTGGGTTCAACGCTTCGTGACACCAAATAGAGCACGATGGCAATGGCCAGAAAAACATAGGCTGAGATCTGGATCGCCGTCAGCATATGATACCAGTTTCCAAACAGGGTATGCAGGATTCCGGTTGGATAAGTGTCCGAATAGTACCCATCTTTTGCGCCAAAATAATCCGATCCTTCAAACCAATAAAGCCAAGGTTTGCCGATGAAACCCATAATGGCGATCACCAGGAAGTTGAATGACATTCTTCGAGTGTCGCCTATGCCCAGTCTGGTTCGTGGATTGAGGGGATGCGCTTCAGGGTCTTTTTTGGCAAGGCCTCCGTACCTTCTCTTCCAGATGAAGTACAGAACCGGACCGGATACGATTCCAATCATACCGCCGATAAAGTATTCTGTTCCGTTGATGAAGAAGGAACAGATGCCAATGAAAATCGGCACGATGCACAGCAAGCACAGGAACGCATACCCCCCTGGAATTTTGAATTTGATTTGTTCCGCAGGGATTCTCTTTCGCAGTATCATCGCGGAGATGAAAATCATGATATACGCGGATACCAACAGGAACACATCCACAACGATGACAACCTCAAAAGGCAGAACGCATAATATCATGTTTGTGATCGCCACAGATAACACCGCCACATAGGGAACACCATGTTTTTTGTCGCATTTGACAAGAATCGGTGGCGCCAGATTGTCGTCCGCCAAAGCGAAGAACCCTCTGGATCCCGATGCGATATAGGTGTTGTAGATGGAACACTGCGCCAACACAGCCACACCGACGAAGAACAAGCCGAACACCGCGCCCCAGTGGACCGAGACGACATCCGCGTAACCGATGGTGTCGGATCCGGTGCCCCATAGCACCCATGCGGGAAGCGGGCCGTCCGGCTGCCAATAGGCGGTTGCATCCGCGATAACCTTTGGATCAAGAATCTTCGCGGCGTCCGCATTGCCGATCGACGCCAATCCAGCCATGGTCGGCAGGATATACACCGCCATGATCAACGGCACTGTGATTAACGTGGCTTTGGGAATAACCTGTGGATTTTTGACTTCGCCGGCGATGGTGGACATGGACTCATACCCTGAGTACATCCACATACCCAACGCGATGCCCATGCCGATATAATAAATCCATCCCTCAAATGCGATGCCATGGAATCCCGAAACGCCCCACAGACCTTCAGCGGTTATGGGATCAAACGGGTTGTGCTCCCAATTCATGAAGCCGCAGACGGCAACCATGCCGAAAGCGATAATGACCAATATCGACAGGATGGTGCTGACTATGCCGACGTCTCTGATGCCGCGAATATTGATAACGGTAAAAACAAAGATCATACCGAATTTAAAAATGGTTTCCGGCACAAATCCCCAGTCAAACTGGTCGGCCAAGTAACCACCTGCTAGTATTACATATAATGTGTTATCAATATAAATAGAAATGGTTCTCCACCAGCCTGCCTGAAATCCCCAGTACTCTCCCAGCGCTTCCTGAACCCATTTGTAGTATCCACCTTCCTGTGGTCGGGCGGATCCCAGTTCAGAGGCGACAAGACCCAAAGGGGTACTCCAGATAAATGGAAGCACCATCAACATGATCAATGTCAGACCAGGCCCGGCATTTGGCATCATTTCCTCGATACCATAAGCGCCGGCGGCACAGAGACAGAAAATCATGAAGACAACGGTGGACACTTTCACATCGTGTTTTTTAAGACCATGCTCATCGGTATCCATGGCGATGGTCCTTTTTTCCTCACTCATTTGTTCCCTCCTAAAACAATGTAACAATACTTCAATTTCATTCTAATCCTAACGAACAGCCAATGTAAACATTTTTTGAAGATTTGCACAAATCAGTAAAAGCAAAAAAACGTTGATATTTCAATGCTTTTTTTGTGCATTATCTGAATTCAGCAAACCAGCGACCGAAATACAGCAAATTAATACGACTTTTTATGCCAGTCGATTCGTCCAGCAAGTATACATAATATCTGAACAAGCGGCATTGACTTTCCACTGCCGCCCCCTATACTTAGGATAACACCAAAATATTTATAAAGTGCGACACATACAGGAGGGTCTTTTATGAAAGAATACAGCATTTCCCATTTGGTCAAGTCGGAGGATTTAAACCACCATGGCACATTGTTTGCCGGACGCTCGGCGGAATGGCTGGTAGAGGCGGCTTTCGTGGCGGCGGCATCCGGACATGGACGTCCGCAGGACGTATTGTGTATCAACATCCATGGTTTCGTCTTTAAAAAGCCTGTTGAGAAAGGTTCGATTCTTACCTTGAAATCCAGAATCGTAAAAGTCGGTCATACAAGTATGATTGTTTACGTCAGAGCGATTTCCGAAATTGAAAAAACCCAACACGTCGATGGTTTTTTGACCTTTGTCTGTGTGGAGCCCGACACCAAGAAAAAGCGGCTGGCCGATGTGCAACTGGACGAAACAACCGATCCCGAGGAATTGGCGATTCGTGAGAGAGCCAACCTTCTTTAGCGTGTTTCTCAAGCAATTCGCCAAATGGCCATTCCATCAATTCGACGGCCGCAATCGGATTCGGCTTGCCATTGCAAAAAAAGAGAGAACGGAATACCGTTCTCTCTTTTTTTGTATATTGTTGAGTGTGTCAATTACTCTTTCGGCGGGAATTTGTCATCCAGTTCAACTTCTTTTTTGTCCTCTTCTGTTGTGCAGAACAGGCATCCTTTCGGATATTTTTCGTCAAACAGTACTTCATCGTTGCCGATGATGACGGTTGTTCTGACTTTACCCATGCTTCTGGCGGCGGCATAGCCGATCATCGGAACGAATGTGCACAATACACCAACAGTGAATACCAACCAGTCTTCAACGCACATTGCAATCAAAGCCGCAATCATGACGATGATTGAGAAATATTGCAGCCACGGATACCATCTGGCCTTGACAGTCAACGCGGTATCAATCGCATATCCTCTCTCCTTCAGTCTCTTTCTGAACACAATCTGCGACCAGCAAATGGCTACCCAGCAGATGGTGCCGGTGAATCCGGACAGACCCAAGAGTCTCAAGTAGAAGTTCAATCCACTGTCACCCAACAGGTTCAGTGTATCCAGTGCATAACCCAGAACAAACACGATCCAGATAGGAACGATGGTAAACAGCGTCGCGTTCTGCGGTACATGGAATTTGTTGAGTTTGGACAGGAATTTGGGAGCCAATCCTTCAACGGACAGACCGTATACTGTACGGACTGTGCCATAGAAACCGGAGTTGGCGCAGCTGAATGCAGCAATCAAGGTGACTAAAGTGAAGACACTTGCAAGGCTTCCAAGACCATACTGCTTCAATACTACTGCAAAGATTGAATAATTGGCAGCGTCGTCGGCAACGCTCTGGATTCCCATTTGAGCGTAGGGGAAAACGATTGTCAATAGGAATACCGGGATGATGTAGATCAAGATGATTCGGAATGCTACTTTTCTGCAGGCAGCCGGGATGTTCTTTTCCGGATTCTGTGTTTCAGAAGCAGACAAACCAACGATTTCAGAACCCTGGAAGTTAACCAGTGTCCAAATCATCATTGTTATGATGATCAAAAGACCGGAATCCGCAGGGAAGAGTTTGGCAAATGTGGTCCCACTGCCACCCAGAAGAATCTGAGTACCGATAATTCCCGTTACGCCATCAAATCCTGCGCCGGTGGGTCTTGTGCCCAAGATACCGAAGAAGAATCCAACTGCGCATACAACGAACATAACAACAGCCAAGATCTTGGCGATGGCCATGACGGATTCGATGTGGCCAAACCACTTAACCTGATAAATATTGATCAATGTCAGCAAGAGCAGAACGACGATTCCCCAAACAAATGTGGAGAAGCCCCAGTGTGCGTCTGCATAAGACAGTCCTGCAAATGATTCCATCCAATTGGCGATTCCTTTTGGAACAGGGAGTGTGATGAAGTAGTTCATGAAGTAACCGGCAGCCAACGCTTCGGACGGGATATAGAAAATCCAGTTCGCCCAATAGGCCCAGCCTACTCCGGTCGCAATGGATGGCCCCATGAATTCCTTAGCGTAGGTTACATAGGAACCTCTTCTTGGGATGTTTACGAGCAGTTCTGCGAATGACTGCATAACGCCGTAAATACAAATTCCAGCAATGATATAAGCAATAATTACTGCACCGGGACCCATGTCAGAATAGACTGAACCCAGTCCTAAAAAGTAACATGACCCGATGATTCCGCCAATTGCAATCAGCGAAACGTGCCAAGGCTGTATGCCACGATGGAGCTCTTCGCCCTCGGCCATACGCTCAGCTTTTCTCATTTCTTGTTCTGCCATTTCTTCCTCCTTAAATAAATATATCTTCTAAAAAAAATAACCACAAAAAACACAAAGGTTTTGTGGGAAGATGACGTCTTATTATTTCATAGAAATACGCAACTGTCAATAATCATTCTTTTTATTCTTTCCTTTTGTTGTAGTTACAAGATTTCATATCTAATTTTTGTGAGGCCAACCGGTGCTAGAGCTGTCGTCGGCCCTCCATGGCCTTTAGGAGTGTCACTTCGTCAGCATACTCCAAATCACCACCCACTGGGATTCCATGGGCGATCCGTGTGACTTTTATGCCGGATGGTTTAATCAATCTGGCGATGTACATTGCGGTGGCCTCCCCTTCAATGTTGGGATTGGTCGCCAAAATCAGTTCTTCCACATCGCCATTTTGCAGGCGGACGATCAGCTGCCTCAAGTTGATGTCGTCAGGGCCGATGCCTTCCATAGGCGAAATTGCTCCATGCAGCACGTGGTATTGCCCTCGGTATTCCTTGATCCGCTCCATGGCGACCACATCTTTGGGATGTTCCACAATGCAAATGGTCTTTTGGCTTCGAGTGGGGTCCTGACAAAGGTCACATGGGTCTTTATCAGTGAGGTTCCCGCAGATCGAACAGTACATCATACTCTTTTTGGCCACCAAAATAGAAGAGGCCAAGGCTTCAGCTTCAGCATCGTCCAGGGATAGTATGTGAAAAGCGAGGCGCTGGGCGGTTTTTCCGCCAATACCCGGCAGCTTGGACAATTCGCCAATCAAAGTTGTCAAAGGCTTTGCATAATATTTCATTAAAGAATACCCGGAGGCAGTCCCAGATCTCCCGACAGTTTGGCCATCTCGCTTTGGGATACTTCTTCCATCTGTCGAATCGCCTCATTGGCTGCAATTAAAATCAAGTCCTGCAGCATCTCGATGTCTTCGGGATCCACCACCTCAGGTTTGATCTGAATGCTGGTGATTTCTTTTTTGCCGTTGGCTGTCACCGTGACGGCACCGCCACCGGAGGTTGCGGTCGCTTCCATTTTTTCGATTTCACCCTGCAGTTCATCCATCTTGCGTTGCATGATCTGAACCTGCTGCATCTGTTTTTGCATATCCTTGCTTCCGCCTGCGCCCGGCGCTTTTGGCCGCTTGCCGGCTTTCATTCCTTTGCCCATTTTTCTACCTCTCTTTATTCAATATCCACATGAAATCCCAGGACACTTTCCAGTTTGCTGGCCAATTCCTCGGTATTGCTCTCTTTTTTGGCTGCGCTCGTCGACTCTCTGGAAACACATGTCATTTTTCGCCGCTTGCCGGTATGTTTCTCCATCAAGTCTTCCAAGAGCTTGACGTTGTTCTCCAAATATGATTTGGCTGTGATGCTGGCTGATACGAAAAAATCGTTGTCTGTCAGCTTATCCAACGTAGCTCCTTTGCGCACGACATTGAAACTGCCTTTTAGGGCTTCGCCGTCTTCAAACACTTTTGCCCAAATCTCGTCCAAGTCGGTGGAAACGTGTTGGAAATCGTCTCCGCCGTTTTTCGCCGAATCGTTCTGCGGGGGTATTGCTTTTTTGGCCGCGCCGGTCCGCAGCGGTTTGGCGTCCCAGTCCGCGTTTTTCTGAACTTTGGCCACCGCATCATCTTTCGTCTGAGGCTTGGCCGCCGGTCTGATTTGCTGCATCGTCTGGGACTCCCAACCCTTGGTCGCCAGTTTGATCAAGGCCATCTCCAGTAGAATTCTAGGTTGGCCGGACCATTTGCTTTCGGCGATGATCCCCGACAATTCAAGAATCGCGTTGTTGATCTCCGGCAAATCCAATCGTCCGCTTTGTTCCCGGATCCGATCTATGTTCTCTGTGGACATGTTGAGCAAATCCTCGGGATTCTTGATGAACTTGGTCATCATCAGATTCCTGTAATGCGCCATCCACCCTTTCAACACTTCCCGGGCGTCTTTTCCTCCGGCAAGTATTTGGTCGATCAGCAACAGCCCCTCTGCAGGGTTGCGGGTGGCCACAGTCTCGGTCAGTTTGATATACGTGTCTTCTCCAACGGCACCCAGGGATTCCAATACGTCGTCTCTGGTCACTTGGGAACTCCGGCCGGAAATGCATTGATCCAAAAGGGTCAGTCCGTCACGCACGGAGCCGTCCGCATGGATTGCGATGAGTTTTAACGCATCTTCAGTGATGGATGCATTCTGCTTTCTGCAAATCTCAGCCATCCCATCGAAGATTTTGTCTTCACCGACCCGCCGAAAATCCATCCTCATGCACCGGGACAGAATTGTGGCCGGCAGTTTTTGGGGTTCGGTGGTTGCAAGGATGAACATCACATGGGCTGGAGGTTCCTCCAATGTCTTGAGAAGGGCGTTGAACGCGCCTGTGGACAGCATATGGACTTCGTCGATGATAAAGACTCTTCGCGCCCCCACCGCCGGCGGATATTTGACACTGTCCCGAAGTTCCCGAATATTGTCCACGCCATTGTTGGAAGCGGCGTCGATTTCAACAATATCCAGAAAACTGCCTTCCTTAATGGAAAGGCAATTGGCGCAATGGCCGCATGGTCGATCCCCGGATTCCAGACAATTGACACCCTTGGCCAACAGTCTGGCCACCGTGGTTTTGCCAGTTCCCCTTGTTCCACAGAAAAGATAGGCATGGTTCACCGTGCCCAGCTGAATTTGATTTTTTAAAATTTTGACGATGTGCTCCTGCCCAAGGACCTCTTCAAAGATTTCCGGTCTATAGGCACGATATAACACTTGGTACATATATAATCTCCGGTCCAATAAAAATTGCCTTTTGAAGGCTCCGCAGGCGGGAACAGGCTTGTCTGCGGCACATAAGAGCTTCCACTTATTGCTGCTTCCTTCCGGACCTGACAAGGTTCGCAGAGTCCTATTGCGCAGGACCCATTCCACACCGGGCGGAGCCATCAAAAGGCAATTGACGCTCGTTTATTATATGCTTTACCCGGCGTTTCGTCAACCGACTACTTTGTAAAGCTCATCGCCCGCAGGCGGTGCGATTTCAATTTTTTCACCGGCCACTTCCATCTTGATGCCATCTTCGGCTTCTTTGATGACGCCGATGCAAGTCGCCCTGACGCCAGCGGCGCTCAGCGCTTCCAGCATGCTTTCTTTTTTTTGGGGACTGGCCATAATAATCATGGAGCCACTGGAAATCAGTCGAAGATAATCCACATCATATTGGTCGCATATTTTCCTTGTGACCTCCTCGACCGGAATTTTATCCACCCAACATTCCGCGCCGACATTTCCACGTTTGCACATCTCCCAGATAGCGCCAAGAATGCCGCCCTCGGTGACATCATGCATCCCGGACGTGCCGATTTTGCCGGCGATGATGCCTTCTTTCACGACACTGACCTGATTCATCAGGGACTTGGCGAAGTCCAATTCCGATTGGGTCAGAATATTTTTAAGCTCCTCTTCATAATCCCTGGCGATGATTGCGGTTCCTTCCAGTCCGGCCTCCTTTGTGATTAGGATATAGTCCCCTGGCTTCATGGTTTCCCGCTGTTTGGACGCCCACTTTTCTCCCCGGCCGATGGCCGTGGACACAATAATCGGTTTTGAGACCGCAGAAGTGATTTCGGTATGGCCTCCGATGATTTCAACCCCCAGCTCTTCCGAAGCGGCGGCGGCTTGTTTCATAATCTCTTCGATGTCCCCTGTATCCGTACCTTCCGGCAGCATCACAGTAAGCATGATCCCCAGGGGTTCGACCCCGTTGGAGGCGATGTCGTTGCAGGAAATATGGATTGATAACCGTCCGATATCTCCAACCGCGGCTGTTATGGGGTCTGTGGACATGACACACTCGTATGTGCCGAAATCAACAACGGCGCAGTCCTCTCCAATGCCAGGGCGGGTAAGCACCTCAGGTCTTTTGAAGGTTATTTTTTTAAATACAATCCGCTCCAGCAAATCACTATCCAGTTTTCCTACTTTTAGCATGTTTATTCTCCTGTCATAAATTGATTTATAAAATCCTGCTCCGAGATAATCGGAACATTCAATTCTTTAGCTGTTTTATTTTTTGAAGAGCCTGACAACAAGTCATTGTTGATCAAATAGTCCGTTTTGGTGCTGACGGACCCTGCGACTTTGCCTCCCCGATCCTCGATGGCTGTCTTCATTGCATCCCTGTTGTCGAATATGTTCAGACTTCCGGTAATGACAAACGTCAAGCCGCCGAGGCTCTGGTCTTCCTGTCTTACGGGGACATCCATCGTCAGTTCTTTCAGGAGCTCTTCCACCATCCGCCGATTTTCCTCTTTGGCGAAAAAGTCTGTAAAGGCGGTGGCCATGATCGGACCGACTCCTTCAATTGCCAAGAGTTGTTCCTGCTCCAATCTTTGTATCTTCTGCCAATCCCCTTTACAAAATCTGGCGATCACTTTTGCGTTGGCCAGCCCGATGCCGCTGATGCCCAAACCATAGAGAAGGCGTGCCGGTGTTGTTGTACGGGCCTGGTTCACCGCCTGAATCAAATTGTCAAAAGACTTGTTGCCAAACCCTTCCAGGTTGACGATTTCATCCCGATGGACTGAAAGCCGAAAGAAATCCACGAAAGTTTTCAAGAAACCGCATCCAACAAATTTTTCGATGGTGGCTTCGGACATTCCCTCAATGTTCATGGCATCCCTGGCGGCGAAATGAGCGAAGGATTTGATCCGCTTGGCCGGGCAGTCCGGGTTGATGCAATACAGGGTTCGAACGCCGTTTTCATCGTTGATTCTGGTGTGCCCGCCACAGACGGGGCATTCTTTTGGAATCTCAAGGTGGTCGCTTCCCGTCAGGTTCTCCGCAATCTGTGGAATGATCATGTTGGCCTTGTAGACGCGGATTTCATCGCCGATGCCCAATTTGAGCTCCTTTAGTATGCTGATATTGTGCACACTGGCTCGGGACACGGTGGTCCCTTCCAACTCAACAGGCTCAAAGACCGCGATGGGATTGATCAACCCGGTTCGGGACGCACTCCACTCCACTTGGAGCAAGGTTGTATTTCTGATTTCATCCCGCCACTTGAACGCGATGGCATCTTTGGGAAATTTCGATGTCTGCCCTAAAGAAAGGCCGTACCGGATATCATCATAGGTCAGTACCAGACCGTCCGACGGCATGTCGTTTCCGGCGATCTCCGATTCAAAAAGTTGGACTGTCTTCTTGAGCGTCCCTCCGGTCACCGGGTGGAATTCCACCACTTCAAAGCCCTGTTCGGAAAGCCATTCCAGTTGCTCATGTCGATATTCAAACGTTTCGCCTTCAGCCTCCACCAGGGAAAACCCGATAAAGTGGACATCTCTCTCCGCAGTGATCCGGTTGTTCAACTGGCGTACCGATCCGCTGCAAAGGTTCCGCGGATTTTTATATTTCGCCTCCAGTTCGGGAATTTCTTCGTTTATTTTTTTGAAAGATGAATAGGTGATGATGGCTTCGCCTCGAAGCACCAACTGGCCCTTGAATGGAATCCTCACAGGAATGTTCGCAAAGACTTTTGCATTGCCTGTGATGACTTCCCCGATTTCTCCATTCCCTCTGGTGACCGCCTTGAACAGCAAGCCGTTCCGGTAGGTGAGCACAATGGTCAATCCGTCCAATTTCCATGAAAGAAGGCCGGTTTTATCAGCCAGCCAAGACCTCAAATCCTCAATGCTTTTCGTTTTGTCCAAAGAAAGCATCCTTGAGCTGTGCGCCTCCTTGGGTAGACTGTCCAGGGTTTCATAACCCACTTTTTGGGTGGGGCTGTTGGCGAGTATGATGCCGGTTTGTCTTTCCAACGACTCAAGCTCATCATAGAGTCGGTCGTACGTCAAATTGGGGATCAACTCTTCGTTGTCCCTGTAGTACGCTTTGGCGGCATTGTTGAGAAACAGCACCCGCTCCTTGATTTCCTGCAGCTTGCTTTTACTTGTGCCCATAAGGATATATTAACATAAATTGAAGAACAGAAAAACCGCCTATGATAGAATCAGGCGGTTTTTTTATCCTGGATGGCATATCCCGGTTCCGGCTAAATCGAGGTCACCTTGGTGGCTAGTGTAATGCCCAATTCCTTTGCATAAGAAAAATAGGTATCCACTTGATTCATGGAAAGCATATCCGATGAGATCAGGCCAACCTGGTCGTACTTGTCATTGACAAAAAGTTTGGAGAATAGGAATCCGCCCTGTCCCGTCAGGTACATCTCGGCGGTTATGCCAGCCTTCTCATAGGATTCCACCAATCCCGGTGCGAGCACATGGCTTTCCACCTTGATCGATTTGCCGTTTTTACGTCCATAGGCCTCAATCACCATGCAGCCGGAATCGGTGACCAGCCCTTCTTTGATGATTTCACCGATTTCGTCTTTGAATTTCGGTGCGTGGGGAATGTGTTGAAGAACCAAATCGAAAGGTGCCACCTCCACACCTTTGACCATCTCTTTTTTGTGGGAAAGCAGTCCTGCACGGTACAGAGGCGCCGCAAAGTCCATCCCAACGCCGGCATATTTGAAATAGGCGTTTTTTGCGCCTTTGAAAAAAGTCTTGGCATTGAAGCTGTAATGCAACGGCTCATCATGGCAGTGCTCCCGAAAAATCAACGCTGTCTCGGATTCCTCAAAAATTCTTGTGACCGGCAGTCCAAAGGCCGGCGTGCGAATCAATTTTCCGTCCTCCAACGCATACGCCTCCTGGGACATGTCATGCAAAGCGGTCACCGGAGACCACCAGAAAGGCAGAAAACGTTTGGCTTCAACGCCTTCCCACACAAAGTTGTAAATGGTGTCGCATTCATCCAAATATCGGACGGCATCCCTTGTTGCAACGCAAATCAGTCCCGGTGCCGATCCTGTGCCGACCAACGCCAACTTGCCGATTGCCGCGAATTTTGGCCCGTAAACATCATACTGGATTCTAACGCTCTCCACCCAGTCCTCGTCCAGCGCGGTTGTCGCCGCATAGTCCTGATAGTTGGCGCCCACTTCCAGTGCGGCGTCCAGAACATTTTTGGTGCACTCAAGCGGCAACCCGTTGAGAATCAAGTCGACGCCTCTAGCCGCCGCCACGATACTGCCTTTATCATGGGCATCCACCAAAACGCCTCTGGCCTTGGTCAGCCCTCCGACAATGCCGTCCACCGCCTTTTGGTCCATGTCCGCACAGATGATTTCCCCAACGTTTGGTTCCAGGTCCAGCAGACGGGCCGCGGCGGATCCCTGGGCTCCAACGCCCAACACAAGTATTTTTTTCATTCTTTCACCTCAGTTTCCCAGTTATTTCGATACCAACAATTATATTATATCGGCTATGTTCCGCCTGTCAAACCATCCCCAAAAAAGCGGCCATGCTTCCCCGAACCGTTCCATCCCGCCGATGGGAGTAAAAGAGATTCCTGTCATTGAAAGTGCAGCGTCCGGCGGTTGAAAGATGCTGCCGTTTGATACCGGAAGCCAGAAGGAGCAACTCATTGGCCTTTGGCAAATCCAGCAAGTATTTTCCCGTTGACGTCGGGGCGAAAATCGCATCGTCCCAGGGGCCATCCGCCGAATTCAAGAAGGCGTCGAAGACTTCCCTACCCACTTCAAACGCGGGTTGACTAATGCCGGGGCCAATGCCCGCAAGGACATCTTCCCGCTTGGTGCCGAAGGTTTGTTCCATTTTTTCGAGCGTGCGAAGACCGATTTTCTGTTGAGTGCCCCGCCACCCCGAATGGGCCAGACCGATGGATCCGGTCACTGGATCAAAGAAATAAAGGGGCAGGCAATCCGCATGGAGGGTCACCAATGTCAACCCTTTGGTTTGAGTCACCATACCATCGCATGAAGTGGTCTCCTTGGCTTTCGTGATGCCTTTGCCCGCATCGTCCATCGTGACCACACGGACCACATCGGTATGGGCTTGCCAGACGGATGTCATGTTGTCCGTTTCCACGCCCAGTGCCGCAGCCATGCGCCTATAGTTTTCCGACACATGTTCCGGCGTGTCGCCCATGGTGAAAGATAAATTCATCGTGGCATAGGCGCCGACGCTGACGCCCCCCAATCTTGTGGAAAATCCATGACGCAGTTGGTTTGTTCCACTGAAAGCTGGGAATTCGAAATAAGACACGCCTTCTTTTGTTGTCAGGCGCATTTTTTCCGGTTCATTCGCGGCGTTTGCCATGACCTTCTTTTCCAACCGACTATCTCTCCTCCCTATTGTCCGCAACGATTTCGATTCGTCCCACAATTTGGTTCATCGCCAGCAACGCTTCAATCCGGCTCCGGTGTTCCGGGGAAAAACGTAATGCGATGCCGCACTCCGTAGAAAATTGCCGGGGTACCGGCATCAATGTCACCTGAAGAATGGGCCGAATGGCCCGTTCGGCCATGATGGCATCATGGGCGTTTTGAAACAGGGCAACTCCATATCCACTCATATTCGGCTTCCTTTCCCGTAGCGTTTGGATATCAAGGCAGCGACTCTCGGCCTGTTGTATCGTTGCGCCATCATACAGGGCACATTCACGGCCAACGCGTAGATCAGCATGTACACGATGACCCGGGGCGGAGCGAAAAACCCGAAGACCCAAAAGAGCGGAATCCCCAGGATATGGATCATTTCAGCCCGGCAGGATTCCTTGAGAAAACGCTCCAGGTCCGTTTTCCTCAGATGGTCCAAATATTTCATCTTGTTTTGGCCTCCCATCAAGGCGCTGCCGTCAGGGAGGTATTTTTTCCATTTGTGCACCCGAAACCATTTTTCATAGGATTCGCCATTTTTCTCAAACCCGTAGGATTTGAAGGGGAATTTTCTATGGTCGTAAAATCGATCCGGTATTTTGAAGCACACCAAAGCGGCAACTGTTTGCAGGATGCCCCAAACGACGAAACACAAACCAATGGCAATCGGTTCTGATAAAAAAAATATTTGCATTCAACCCTCCGGCCTTATTTTCCGTCCCTTCCAGTCCACATTGCCGCGGAACAGTTTTTTCCAAAGGGAAAAGAAAAAAACCACCAAAAAAACCAATAGATGCACCGGATAAAAAAGGGGCGTCCATCGTGAGAAATTCCCGACTTTGGAAATGATTCCACGAAGTTCCATCATCCATACGAGATAAAAAAATCCGTACACCACTGCACCGGTATGGTCTCCCGTGAACAGCGCGGTGAAAAAATAGATCGGGGCACCGGTGCAGGAGGTCACCCATAAAAACGCAGGAATCATGAGAAGCAATGGCGTTTTGGAAGCGCCAGTGGCGAAATTTTTCGTCCACCCTTGAAAAAGGTCCCGAAATCCGCCGGGATACATGCGGAATTTGATGTCCCGCCGACCCAAATAGAGGCGATACGCCTTACCTGCCCGGTGGAGGGCGGCGCCCAATGCCAAATCGTCCGCGATCGTGCTCTTGGCGGATCGATGGCCTCCAATGGCTTCATAGTCCGACTGGGAGATCAAAATGACCGGTCCGAAGAGACCGACGCTGAATTTCCGGGTCAGCTTGCCCACTCCGTTTCCGCCGATTTGGACGACATTGAAGAACAGGGAAAGTTCTTCGGTAAGCGTCCCCGTCTGATGATAAGGTTGCACCGATATGGTGCAGTTCGAATCAGCATAGGCCGACATCAGTTTTTCCAGGCTGTCGGGGGAAAGCCGCACGTCGGCGTCAAGGAAAAGAAAAACGGTTCCACTCGCTGCCTCCGACCCTTTTTGGCACGCCCAGGCTTTGCCCATCCAGTCATCAGGTTTATTGTCCACATCAATCAACCGGGCGCCATATTCCAAAATCACTTCCCGGGTCCGGTCCTCGGATCCATCGTTGACGCAGATGACTTCCAACGGCTGGAAACTTTGATTCTGCAGGTCCCCCAGGAGCAACGGCAACGTCTTTTCCTCATTTCTGGCGGGAATGATGACCGATAGGGTTCCACTGACACCACCGGTCAAAGGTTTTCGGCCTTTGCTTGTACAAAATGGTTTGAGGTCTGGCAAATGGCTAAACAGATAATAGCTTGAGCACAGCCCCAAAATCAACAGTGTGATGTTAAAAACCATCGCCATCCTCCAATATATCTATTTTTGCCGCTTTTTTCAGATCTCTGGCCACTGCATCGGCCGCCAGCTTTCCCGTCAGGATGGAGATTGGCAGGCCTGACGGACTGAAGGTCCATTGTCCCGCCTGATAAACATCCTCGATTGGTGTCATAATGGCATTCTTGATTTTTTTAAGTCTGGTTTCCGCCGGCATGTCGTCCGGTGTGAACGCCCATCCGGTGATGGCTCCATCCGTGTTGCCGCTGAACCGCTCAATGGTGAGGGGCGTGGAGATCAGAACAAACTCCACATCGTCAGAAAATCCCGGGAAAAGGACATCGGACAACACGTGGATCAGATGCTTTCCGACCTCGTCTTTCCATTGGTCCAAAAGCCCGTGGAGTCCCACAGTTCGAACCATGTCATAGGGGAAAAGCGTGCTGGCGATGATGCCGGTTTTTCCTTGGGGCGCCAATTGGGGATCTCTTGACGCCGGGATTGAAATTTCATAAGTGGTCAAATCCAGAAAATCCCGGGTCCATTCCATCAGACCTTGGATTTTTTGTTGGTCCGTAAGAGTTTCGGCTTTCTCCACATCAAGCCAGCTCTCAGGCTTGAGTGTGGACAGCCCATGGATGGAGGGTGTGTAAAAGCAATGTGGGCCGCAAATATCGGCGTAAATCGCCGGAGCTTTATCCAGACCGAGAAAAAACGACAAGACCGAATCATTCCCGTGATGGGACATCACTTTGTCCTTTTGTGCCTGCCAGGAGCGGGCATCCTTTCGAACCACCAAGGCGTCCTCCGCCAAAAGGCTGTAAAGTGTTTTGGAATTTGCCGCCCAGACCAGTTTTTTGTATCGGCAGGACATGCCGTCAGCGGTGCCGATGATCCGGTTCTTGGCATCCACTCGTAGAATTTCTGTCTCTGTCCGTATTTCACCGCCCCACTCTTGTATTTTCTCCGCCATTTTTTGAGGAAACACTCCGGTGCCCCCAATAGGGTATTGATAGTCCAAATAAAGCCCAAAGTAGCTCAGGGCAAAGAATGTCGGTGTGTTATGGAAAAAATGTTGGGTGATCATGTCGATCAACGCTTGGTTGTGGGTGAATTTTTTCAGGTATTGCACAACCGGCAAGTTCAGTTTTTCGATTTTGGATATGTTCATTTGGTAACGGGCCAGCCAGGGCAAAAGGGTTTTGCTCAGATATCGGAAATCGTCTTTGATGTCTTTGAACAACGGATTTTCAATCCCATACAATACATCCATATAGGACATGACTTCCCGGATTCGATCAGTGATCTGTTGTATTTCCTCATGGCTTTCGGGAAATATGTTGTTGAGGAGGGACTGATAGTCCGCCAGGCTTTGCCGGGAATCAAGGGCGACCATATGCCTCCCTATCCCGATGGAAACAGGGCTTTTCACCAGTTCCATATCAATCCCCAGTTGCCTGATCATTGGAAAAACGATGCCTGTGTTCTCGATGGCTCTGATTCCCGCATCGAAAACAAACCCCTGATGTTCAAAAGAATTGACCAAACCGCCTGGTTTCATGGCTTTTTCCAACACTAATGTCCGATACCCCTCTTTCGCCAGATAGGCGGCGGCGGTAAGCCCGGCCATGCCGGCCCCGGCTATAATGACATCATAGTTTTTGATTTCCGGCATTCCCGATCCTCCCCTTACCTGTCTGATGGACCATCCGTCCTTTGAGGTCTTGCACAAAGTTCAGTCAGCAGCATTTTGATCGGAACCGGTTCCCGGTTTCTTTCTGTGAGTATGCAATTGGACTCCATTCGTTTCCACAGCTCATCGGCGTTTGGTCCCGTCCCCATATTCCTGACAAAAGGCGCGGCAAGTTTGGCGGCCCCAATAAAGTTCCCCACAACAATTCTTCGAAGAATGCCCGGCATGTCGACCCCCAACTGTGAAGTTCCCTGGTCGCCGATCTTATCAACACAGGTGCATTTTGGTTCCTGGCATAGTTGGCAACGCCATGCCTGTTCCATCAAATGCCGATCACTTTGGTCATATTGGCTGAACAATCCCTCCTTATGAAAAGGTTTTTCAACCAAACGCACCACATTGGGCATTTCCCGCCGGTAGACAAAAGGCTCAAGACCTTTGGATTTCAGGATGGCGTTGGCCGCTGAAAGGCCGGAAACCGTTACCGTGGGGGTGCCCGTCCCCATCACCGTCGATTCGCCGCAACAGAACAGGGAATCCCATTTTGTTCTGATATGAAGTCTTTTCAGCATATGCTGCCCCAACATTTGCTTGGGACCCGCAACCGCACCACCGTTTTTCAGGCAATATCTTTGAATGGTCAAGGGCGTCGCCACTTCGGCATGGATGACCGACTTTGAAAACCCGGGAAATCTTTTTTCCAAAACGCCGATCAATCTGGCTTTTTCATCCTCTTTCTTTTGACCGTAGGCCAAGTCATCCAGGTCGAACCACTTCCCAAACGTGGGACCGATTGCAATGACAGGTTGTATGCCAGAGGGACTGATTGATTTGTCGTCGATGCCGAACATATATGCGGTGACTTCTGTCTCGTCCAAGTTGTCCGGGTTTCCCACCAACATCTCCACCGGTGCGGTGTCTTGAGGCAACACCCCCGCATCCACTGCGGCGTAAAGCACCACGCTGGGGTAAGTGGGTTTTTGATTTCGGGCCCATTCCATGAGTTTTGGTTGGATTTCAGGCGGCTGTATCAATTTTCCGTACAAATTCCATACAGTGCCGGAATACACCAAAAAATCGGCGAAGTGTCTGGATCCGTCATCCAGCTCAACACCGACTGGTTTGTTGTTTTCAAATAAAATGGTCACCACTTCGCGGTCGGGCAACATCTCTCCACCGTTGGCTTCAATGACTTTTTCCAATTTTCCCGGCAGAAATACCGTCGAACCCGCAGGATAATAACTGCCGCCAACGTGGTTGTCGATGAACATGACCGCGGCTAGAACCGCCGGGGCTTCCGCCACAGTGGCATAACAGTATGTGGAAGTGAGTTTATCAAAGAATTTAAAAATCTCAGGATCTGTAAAATAATCCTTCAACAAGGATTCGGCGCTTCGATTCAAATAACTTAAAAATTTGATATAGGACAGCGGATGTTTGAAAAAACTCTTGAGGGCGACCTTGGGATCCGTTTCATCCGCGGTGGTGTAGGTTTGGTTTTCTTCCATCACATGGCGGTAAAGCCTTTTCATGTCCTTGTAAAATCGTTGGATGTTATCCTTCTCCGAAGGAAAAACATCCGCCAGTTCATTGGCGAAGCGATCCACGTCCGGCCAAAAACGAATTCGGTGGCCCTGATAATTGACACAATACAGCAGATCATGTCGAATGATATCAATGGGTTCTTCCAAGCAATTCATGACAAAACGATGGGCATTGAACCCCGCCTCGCCAAAACCGTATAGCATGGCGGATCCCTGATCAAAAATAACATCGTTTCGTTTGAAGATGCCGCAAGATCCCCCCGGGTGGTGGCTTTTGTCCACCACCAGCACCTTCTGTCCTCTTTTGGCGAGGAGGCTGGCGGCTGTCAATCCGGAAAGGCCGCCGCCAATGACGATTACGTCTGTCTTCATACTTGACTCCTATTTCATCTCACAAGAACAGATTGGTTGGATGTTATGATTTTTTTATTTGATCTTTGTCAACGGTGCGATATCCGCAGCAAGCTTTTTCATTCCCGCCTGATCGAACATGACAGTGACCACATTGCCGCTGGACTCCAGCACCAAGCCCGGCCCGAACTTGCCATGGGCGACTTTGTCTCCTTTGACGAAGGTTTCTTTGGGGCCCGATTGTTGATGGGTTTCTTTTTTGGCCATTTCCAAACGGTCAAAGGGTCTGTACGGGGTTGGTTTGCTGTATCCGTCGAAGCCGGATTTTTCACCGATGCGGATGTCCGCCGCTTTGCGGTAGACGCCGTCCCCTTCGATGAGTTTTGGATCCAACTCCCTGAGGAATTGGGATTCTCTGGTATAATCCCCCTTGCCATAAAGGGTTCGGTAGGCCGCACTGGTGAGGAAAAGTCTCTCCTTTGCCCGGGTCATCCCCACATAGCATAGACGTCGTTCTTCTTCAAGACCGTCCCGCTCCATGGAACGCCAGCCGGGAAACAGTCCGTCCTCCATGCCCGGTATGAACACTATGGGGAATTCAAGCCCTTTGGCGCTGTGCAATGTCATGAGCACCACGGCGTTTTCGTTGGAATCATGGTTGTCCACGTCGGACATCAAGGAGATCTTTTCGAGAAATTCCGAGAGTACGCCACTTCCTTGTTGCTCATACTCATAGATAACAGACTTGAACTCCATCAGGTTTTCAATCCTGCCATCCGCCTCCACGGTATCGGCTTCCTCCAGTGCTGTCAAATACCCGGACCCGGTCAATAGCCCGTTGTACATGTCGGAAATCCTTAGGTTTTCTTTTTCACTGTTGTAATGGCTCAGCAACTCCACCAAATTGGCGACAGCCACACCTGCCTTATGGGAAAGGCTGGCCATGACTTCACTGTCTGTCAGCACACGGAATAAAGATTCATTTCTCACCTGTGCCAGGGTTCGCAATTTTTCTACGGTTTTGTCACCAATGCCTCTCTTGGGTTCATTGATGATCCGGGTCAAGGCCAAGTCGTCGTCGAGATTCAGCACCAACCGCAAATAGGCCATCAGGTCCTTGATTTCTTTACGTTCGTAATACCTGGTGCCCCCGACCACACGGTATGGAATGTCACGGGCGGAAAGGGCCTCTTCAAAGGTCCTGGACTGGGCGTTCGTGCGGTAAAGAACCGCAAAGTCCCTGTATAGGCGGGATTTGGTCTTCAGACGATCAATCTCCTGCGCGATATAACGGGCTTCATCCTTTTCGTCCTCCGCCCGGTAATAAACGATTTTGTCACCGGCTTCCTGCTTGGTCCAAAGCTTCTTCGGTTTTCGCTGGCGGTTGTTGGCGATCACCGAATGGGCGCCATCCAAAATATTGGCGGTGGACCGATAGTTTTCCTCAAGTTTGATCACTTTAGCGCCTTTGAAGTCCTTTTCGAAGTTGAGGATGTTGGTGATGTCCGCGCCGCGCCACTGGTAGATGCACTGATCGTCATCCCCCACCACGCAAAGGTTCTGGTGGTTTTCGGCCAACATCTTGATGAAGCGATACTGGGTGCGGTTGGTATCCTGATATTCATCAACCATAATATATTGAAAGCGCCGGCGATATTTCTCAAGGATGGCCTCGTCGGCGTCAAACATTCTAACTGTATTCAGGAGCAGATCGTCAAAGTCCATGGCATTGTTTTTTTTGAGAATCCGCTGATAGTCCTGATAAACCTTGTAAATGATTTCGGTTTTGAAATCCCTGCCGAAGCTGGCGATGTACTGCTCCGGATTCAGCTCCTTTTCTTTGCAGTCACTGATCACCGATAGGAGCATTTGCACGGGAAATTTCTTGTCGTCGATCTGATGTTCTTTGACGATTGCTTTGACCACCGCCTTTTGGTCCACCGGGTCGTAAACCGTAAAGTCTGGCTTGTATCCCAAAATACCGGCGTCCTGCCGGAGCATCCGCAAACAAGCGGCGTGGAAGGTCATGATCCACATCGGCACCGGCCCGCCAAGCAAATCCTCAACCCGGTCCCGCATCTCGCCGGCGGCCTTGTTGGTGAACGTGACGGCCAAAATCGACCTGGGATCCACGCCAAGTTCTCGGACCAAATGGGCAATCCGGTGTGTCATGGTGCTGGTTTTACCGCTTCCGGCACCTGCCAATATCAACAGCGGTCCATCGGTATGGGTAGCAGCTTCCCGCTGCTGAGGGTTCAAAAAATCTAAATTACTCATGTTTTCATTTTACCATATAATGTGGAATTGCAGTAGTCGATGTGATATAATTTTTTAACAATGTGTAACCCGAAGAAAGGAGTTCGTCAATGATATATTCATCGGAAGTAGAAGAAATGTGTTTCGTCCGAAAAGGCGTGGATCACGGCCCTTCTCCCATTCCGGAAGAAGGAAAATGGATACAATCCAAACAAGTTACCGATATCAGTGGGCTTACCCACGGCGTCGGCGGTTGCGCACCCCATCAGGGCGCCTGCAAGCTGACCCTGAACATCAAAGAAGGCATTATCCAGGAAGCCCTGGTTGAAACGATCGGTTGCAGCGGCATGACACACTCAGCTGCCATGGCGGCGGAAATATTGCCGGGCAAAACCGTTCTTGAAGCATTGAACACCGACTTGGTCTGCGACGCCATCAATGTCGCCATGCGGGAGTTGTTCCTCCAGATTGTCTATGGGCGAAGCCAAACCGCCTTCTCTGAAGGAGGTTTGCCAATCGGCGCCGGGCTTGAGGATCTGGGCAAAACCGGTCGAAGTCCAATCGCCACCACCTACGGCACCACCCTCAAAGGCGCCCGGTACATGGACATCGCCGAAGGATACGTGCTCCATTTGGGTTTGGACGAGAATGATGAAATCATCGGATATGAATATGTACATCTGGGGAAAATGATGTCCGCCATCAAAAAAGGCGTGGAACCGGCGCAGGCCCTTGCGGACGCGACCGGCCGCTACGGCCGCTACGACGAAGCGGTTAAAACCATCGATCCCCGCAAAGAATAGAAAGGAGGAACAGAAATGGCTTTGTTTGAAGGTTATGATAGAAGAATAGAAAAGGTCAACGGCGTTCTCGCCCAGTACGGCATTTCGTCCCTCCATGAGGCGGAGGCCATCTGCAACGAAAAAGGCATCTGTCCCGGCGAAATCGTCCGGGGCGTCCAGCGTATCGCGTTCGAAAACGCCTGTTGGGCATACACCGTGGGAGCGGCCATCGCCATCAAAAAAGGGTACCAAACCGCCGCTGAAGCGGCCGAATTGGTGGGCATCGGGCTTCAGGCCTTCTGTGTCCCCGGTTCGGTGGCCGAAGAGCGAAAAGTCGGCCTGGGTCACGGCAACCTTGGCGCAATGCTCCTTCGGGAAGAATCGGAATGTTTCTGCTTCCTGGCCGGGCACGAATCTTTCGCCGCCGCTGAAGGGGCGATCGGCATCGCAAAAAACGCCAACCGGGCCAGGACAAAACCCCTAAAGGTCATCCTCAACGGACTGGGCAAGGATGCGGCGTATATCATTTCAAGAATCAACGGGTTCACCTATGTGCAAACCCAATTCGATTACGCCACAAGCCAGCTGAACGTCGTACGTGAAGTGCGATTTTCAAAGGGTGAAAGAGGAAATATCCTTTGTTATGGAGCCGATGACGTTCGGGAAGGCGTCGCCATCATGCATCGCGAGAACGTCGGCATCTCCATCACGGGAAACTCCACCAACCCCACCCGTTTCCAACATCCGGTTGCCGGCACCTACAAAAAAGAATGCAACCTGATTGGCAAAAAATATTTTTCTGTCGCCTCCGGCGGCGGCACCGGCCGTACACTTCACCCCGACAACGTCGGAGCGGGTCCGGCTTCCTACGGCATGACGGACACCATGGGCCGGATGCACTCGGACGCCCAGTTTGCAGGTTCATCCTCCGTACCCGCCCATGTTGAAATGATGGGATATATCGGGATGGGCAACAATCCCATGGTTGGGGCAACCGTCGCAGTCGCTGTGGCATTGGCGGATGTGCTGAAAAAGTAAGGCTTCGCCAAAAGCCAGCCCATGCATGATCGACGAAATCGGTCAAATTAATAACAGCAACAAAAGGGTCGCCCTTATGGGCGGCCCTTTTTCACGACCAAAATTATTGACATAAAAAACACCCGGTGGTATAGTCAAGTTGAAAAAAGAGCGAGCGGTCGCTCTATGAACGGAGGCCGCCCTGCCCTTGTGATTGATTGATGAACATAATAGGAGATGCCATGGATACAAGTTATGCAATTTCAACCTACCCGAATGTCGCTGAAGTGGAGAAGCAACTGGATGCGTTGATTTCAAAACCCATTTATTCCATTAACCCCGAAGCGCTAAAGACCTACGAAAAAGATTATTACGATAAAAAATGCGCCGGATCCAAAGCCATGATCCAGAAAGCGGCTGAGGTCATTCCCGGCGGCGTCCAACACAATCTGGCCTTCAACTATCCATTCCCCTTGGTTTTCACCAAGACAGACGGTGCTTATTTATATGATATCGACGGGAATAAATATTACGATTTTCTCCAAGCCGGCGGCCCGACTTTGCTTGGCAGCAACCCGCCTAAAATCCGTGACAAGGTCATTGAGTTGCTCAACGAATGCGGCCCCTGCACCGGTCTTTTTCACGAATATGAATACAAGCTGGCAAAAAAAATCACCGAGAGTATGCAATCCGTGGAAATGTTCCGCATGCTTGGTTCGGGAACGGAGTCATGCATGGCTGCGATTCGTGTCGCCAGACTGGCGACCGGCAAAAAGAACATTTTAAAAATGGGCGGCGCGTACCATGGTTGGAGTGACCAATTGGCATATGGAATCCGCATCCCGGGTTCCAAGTGGACCCAAGCCCATGGCGTTCCTCGATATATTTTTAAACATACCCAGGAGTTTTTTCCCAACGACCTAAATGATCTGGAACGGAAACTGAAACGCAACAATCTCCATGGCGGAACGGCGGCGGTTTTTATCGAGCCCCTCGGTCCAGAAAGCGGAACCACGCCAGTCGGCAAAGACTTCAATAAGGGCGTGGAGGTCCTCTGTAAAAAATATGGTGCCCTCTTGATCTTCGACGAGGTTGTCACCGGTTTCCGCATGGGCATGGGAGGTGCCCAGGGATACTTTGGCATCAGTCCGGACTTGACCATCTTCGGCAAAGTCGTTGCCGGCGGTTATCCGGGAGCCGGAGGTCTTGGCGGCAAAAAAGAATATATGAAATATTTGTCGGCGGGCATCGCCGGCGGCCCAAAGCAAAAGAAAGCCCTTGTGGGCGGAACCATGGCTGCCACTCCGATCAGCTGTGTGGCCGGATATCACACTTTGTGTGAAATCGAGGAAACCAACGCTGCGCAGCGAGCCGGAGAAATGGGCGACCGTCTGACTGCGGGTTTGCAAAAATTGATTGAGAAATATAGTCTGCCCTTCGTGGCATTCAATCAGGGATCCATCTGCCATCTGGAAACCGTCGGCACCATGCACTATTCGCTGAACTGGGCCAAGCCCTGGACTATTCCAAAGGTCATCGAAGCGACTTCCCAACGAAAAAAAGAAATGGAACATATGGGCGCCGCCTATATGGCCGAAGGAGTCGTGACGCTGGCTGGAAGCAGGCTTTATACCAGTGCCGCCTATACGGAGGAAATGATCGATGATGTATTGTCGCGTTTTGAAAACGTGTTCAAAAATGTGACAAAACTGGAAAGGCCAACCCATGAATGAATTAGAAGCCAAACAAAAAGTCGTCGACGCCGGGATTCGACTGGTTTCGTCCGGGCTGATCGCCCGCACCTGGGGCAATGTGAGCTGCCGGATCAGCGACACCCGTTTTGTCATTACGCCAAGCGGGAGGGATTATCTTTCCCTGACCGCTGACGACATCGTCACCGTCGCCATTTCCGACTGCAGCTACAGTGGCGAAGTGAAACCTTCCAGTGAAAAAGGAATCCACGCCGAGGTGTACAGCCATTGCCCCGACGTTCATTTTGTCATACATACCCATCAGGAAAACGCATCCGCCGTCAGTGCCCTTGGCCTTGACGCCATGCCGACGGACAAGACAACCTATCCCCTCCTTGGAGGAGAAGTCCCCGTCGCGTCATATGGCCTGCCGGGCACAAAAAAACTCCGGGCAGGCGTGGGTGCCGCTTTGAAACAAACTTCAGGACAAGCTGTCATCCTTCGAAGCCACGGTGTCGTCTGCTTTGGCAAGAATCATAAGGAGGCCTTCCAGGTCGCCATGGATTTGGAGAAGGCAAGCATGGACTTCATCAAGCTTCAGTATCAAAAAGTCGCATTTGCCGACCGTTATGATGAGAAGAAGATGATCGCTTTCGCCCTGTCCAAACTATCCAGCCCATGGAAAGGGGTACGATACCATTTTCCAGAACCTTATCTGGACAGCAAACGTGTGGACGGAGGTTTCATCCTATGCCCTGACAGCGAACATCCGGTGCAGGTGAAATTCGGCCGGTTGAACGATGCCTTTCCCCAGGAAGTCGCGCTTCACAATGAGATTTATCAACGTCGAAAAGAAATCAACGTGATTCACCATTCTGAAGCTTTGTATATAATGGCCATGTCCCGCGCCAACCGGGTTCTTCGGCCGCTGGTGGATGATTTCGCCCAGATAATAGGAACCAAAGTGGACCCTGTCGCCAAGGGGCCTCTCCCGTTAGCGGCGTCTCTGAAGCGTTCTTCGGCTGTGTTTGTCGGCGACAATGGAGCCTTTTGCTGCGGATCCACCGTAGGAGACGTGGCGGCGGTGGAAATGATTCTTGAAAAATGCTGCAAGGCGCAGATCTGGGGCGCCCTTTTCGAGGGAGCAAAACCGTTGAGCCGAGTGGACAGCAAGCTCATGCGGTTCATATATCTGAAAAAGTATTCCAAACAAATTGACCAAGGTGTGGATTCATGACCATCCATGTGATCGGATATGACGTGGGGACCACGGGAATCAAAACTTGCCTTTTTGAAGTCTCGGACACCATCCGTTTGGTGAAGTCTGATGCGTTGGCGTACGGGTTGACCATTTTGGACAATGGCGGCGCGGAGCAGGATCTGGATGAAGTCTGGCGCGCCATGTGCATCACCACAAAAAATGTCATACGATCCAGCGGCATCTCTTCGGAACAAATCCAGGGGATTTCATTTTGTTCCCAGATGCAGGGCTTGGTCCTCGTGGACCGGGACGGCCGGCTTGTGCGCCCAGCCATGAGCTACATGGACCAAAGGGCGGCGGCCCAGTGGGGGCGCGGAATCTCCAACGGGCTTCGAATCGATGGATTGAACATCAGAAAACTCCTGACTTCCCTGCGATACACCGGAGTGGTGGCCGCCAGCGTCAAGGATCCGGTTTGGAAGTACAACTGGGTCAAGGAAAACGAGCCTGACGTCTATCGGCAAATTCACAAATGGCTGGATGTGAAAGAGTATCTGATCTACAAGTGCACCGGTCGATTTGTGATGACCAAAGACAGCGCTTTCGGCACCATGTTGTATGACATCCGTAAAGGCGAGAATTGTTTCAGCCAAAAAATGTGCCGTATTCTGGGTGTGGACTTCAGCCACATGCCTGAAATAGTTGGCAGCACGGAAATGGTTGGCTTTCTGACAAAAGATGGTGCGATGCAACTGGGGTTGACCCAAAACACCCCCGTTTTCGGCGGCGGCGGAGACGCTTCTCTCATCGGTGTCGGCGCAGGCGCCGCAGGAATGGGGCAAACCCATATTTATTCAGGCACATCCGGCTGGGTATCCACGGTGGTGGACAAACACAAGGTGGATCTTTCCGCCATGATCGCCTCCATCGTCGGTGCGGATGACGACTCCTACAACTACTTTGCCGAGTTGGAGACGGCAGGCAAATGTCTTGAATGGGTCAAGAATCATCTGGCGCTGGATGAAATCAATATCTACTTGCAGAAGATATGTGTTTCCGATTCCATGGAATCCATCCACCAAAATCTTTATGATTTCATGTTGGAAGAAATAAAGGATGTGCCGGCGGGAAGCAATGGTGTGCTTTTCACCCCTTGGCTCCACGGCAACCGGTGTCCTTTCGAAGACGTCGACGCACGGGGGATGTTTTTTAACATCAGCCTTGAAAACGGAAAACGGGACATGATACACGCCGTGCTGGAAGGCATCTGTTTTCACCTGAGATGGCAACTGGACTCCCAGCAAAAGAAAGTGAAGACTTCTTCCGTGATCCGTTTTGTCGGTGGCGGGGCGCTGGCCCCGTTGACATGCCAGATTCTGGCCGATATCGTGAACTGTGAAATAGAAACCGTGGAAAACCCACAGAACGTTGGCGCATATGGAGCAGCGGTGGTCGCCGCAGTCGGCCTGGGGGTCATTGGAAAAATCCAGGATGCAAACCATCTGATACAGGCGAACTGCAGGTATTCTCCAAATCCTGCCAATCGTCAGGTTTATGAGCGCAATTATGAGGCATTCAGACTATTGTATAGAAGAAACAAATCCATATTTCATTTGTTGAATCAAAGAACAGGAGGCTCCTATGGTACGCAATAATGTGACGAAGATGCGTTGGGTGGTTCTGCTGGCCATCGTGCCGATGATCGTTTCAACGGAAATGATGTGGCTTTCATTGGCGCCAATCAGCAGCATGGCCCAGAAATTCTATGGTGTCGGCAGTATCAGCATCGATATGCTTTCAATGAGTTATATGATAATGTTCATTGTTTTTTCCATTCCGGCTTCCTATGTGGTGGATCGCTTCGGTTTTCGATATTCCCTAATTATCGGCGCGTTGCTCACCGGTATTTTCGGTGTTGTTCGGGCAGTGTTTGCAGACACCTTCACGGTTGTCATCATCGCCCAATTTCTTATCGCCGTCGGTCAACCGTTTCTCCTGAATATCTCGACAAAGGTTCCGGCCAATTGGTTTCCCATCAATGAACGTTCCACGGCAACTGGCATCCTGACCATGGCTCAATATGTCGGCTTCGCTGTGCCGATGATCCTTTCTCCCATGTTGGCGGAAAGCCGAGGGATTCCACACGTATTGGAAGTCTTCGCGGTTGTCGCCTCGATATCGGCGGTGATCTGCATTGTCTTTACCAAGGAAAGGCCGAAAATCATTCCTCCCGGACCAGTCGTGGAGCGGGAAGATTTAAGTTGGACCACCATTAGGAAACTTTTCAAAAATAAGTCATATATCTTCGTATTGATTATTTGCTTCATTTCCATCGGCATTTTCAACACGGTGCTGACTTTGCTGGAAACCATCCTGCTTCCCCACGGCATCGCCTCGGCCCAAGCCGGCGTGATCGGCGCTGTGTTTGTCGCCTCCGGTGTGGTCGGAGCGGTGGTGATTCCCATCATTTCCGACAAAATTCATGTACGGATCCCCTTCTTTCTTGTTTCCACCGCCATACTGGTTTTGGTCTATCTGGGGTTCACTTTTGTCAATGGATATATGTTGCTTCTCATCATGGCGTGCATCGCGGGGTTTTCCATCATGGGGGTGGCACCCATACTTTTTCAACACGGCTCGGAAACCGCCTACCCGATACAGGAAGGCACCTCTTTGGGCATCGTGCTGCTGATGGGCCAAATATCCGGCGTGCTGTTCGTCTATATTTTTGAAGCCTGCAAAGATCTGTCCGGCTCCACCGTGCTGCCCATGTTGCTCATTGTCGCCGCCACGTTGGTTGAGTTGCCCATCATCCTTCGGATGAAAGAAACCGGATTGAACTTGAAGAAATAAAAAAAGTCCAGAAGCAATAATCGTCTCAAGGAAATAAGACAGAGAAAGTCGGAAAGGATATGGATATGCCGGAAAAGCGGGGACGCAAGTTCCACAAAGACACCTTTGACAAAACCACGGAGGACCGGCGGCAGATGGTGCTGGATGTCGCCATCGACGAATTCGCCGCCAACGGCTACAACGCCACAAGCATCAACGACATCGCCAAAAAAGCCCGCATCAGCATCGGTGCCATGTACAGTTATTTCGCCTCCAAGGAAGACTTGTTTCTGACCATTGTGAATAACGCAAATGAATTGATGGACCGCATTTTGGGAGAAGTGGTGGAAAACAGCAAAGACATTTTCGACGTTGTGGAGCGGATGGTCGCCGCGGCAAGAAAGGTGGGGCAGGAGTATCCCAAACTGAATCAGATTTACCTGGACATCACCACCCAGGCTCTTTCCGCCATGTCAGCCAGGCTTTCCAGCGAATTGGAACGGATCACCCCAGGATTGCTGTCACAATTCCTTGCGGAGGGCAAATTCAATGGGATCCTTCGGCAGGACCTGGACGAAAGGGTAGCCTCTTACTGCATCGACAACATCCTCATGATGTATCAGTTTTCCTTCTCATCGGATTATTACAAGGACCGGATGAAGATTTTCGTCGGCCCGGAAAAAATGGACGACATAAAGCATTTGGAACAGGAGATTGTCCGTTTCATAAGGGCATCCATCACTGCTTCTTGATCCATCGGTCGATGACCTTTCCAGTGGAATCATACGCGGCAACCGACAGGCTGCCGCTTTTTACTTGAACCACCTCATAGGAGTTGACTTCTTTCAGTTTCGCCACATAATCGGGTATGGGATCCCCCTTGGTGTAATATCTGGAATATTTTTCGCCGGAACGCCCCATGATGTAGGTGATGCCGTCGATGGATTTTGTCCGCATATAGATATGCTGATGGCCGCACAAGACCAGATCCACGCCGTCCTTTTCAAAAATCGGAACCCATTCATTCCGTATTTGTCCGTAGACGTCGATGTTTTCTTCAATGGGATATGCGGGGTGGTGCATGAAGACGATTTTCCATTTGGCGTCGCTGGCGGATAAGTCTTTCTTGATCCATCGATCCACTTTTTTCATCATCGCTTCCCATTCCTGCTGACCCATGTCTTCTTTTCGCTCTGTCAAAAACAGGCTGCTGTTGAGGGACACGATGTGACAATTTCCATAATCAAATGAATACACTTCCCCAACTGTTTCCGCAGGTCCGTTGGCGGGAAGGGAAAACAATTTCAAGTAGGTGTAGGGTTTCACCGAAATTTCATGATTTCCAGGGGTGGGCATCACAGAGACATTGGCGAACAACGATTCTCCATTATTCATCACCGCGCCATGTTCGTCCAGCGCCGCATTGTTGACCACCATGTCACCACCCTGTAGCACAAAAGCGGTGCGTGGATTTTGTTTGTACGCCAAGTCAACCAGCTCTCCCCATTTTTCGTAATCCCGGTCCATCAGTTCGTATTGGACGTCCCCCATGAAGATGAACCTGAAATCGCCGGATTTTTCTGTGGTGAAATGATGCTTTTCGCTCCACGTTTCACCGTCCCCCACCCTGTATCCATATGTTGTGCCCGGCAACAGGCCTGTCATCACAGCGCTGTATCTGTAATATTCTCCATTTCGCACATTCGTCACGGTGGCTTTATAATCTCGTCCATTGGCCTCGGCCATGCCCTGATAAAGGGTGTCTCCATGCCAACTCACCGTTTGGGTGGTGGCGGGATTTTCTGTCCAGGAAAGGACGATTTGATCAGGTTTTTCGATGGCGGCGCCGTTATCCCGGTCCACTTGGGTGCAGCCGCCCAGCAAAACAGCACATACAATCAAAGGCATCAGCACCCTGGCCAACTTGTGCTGGGACTTGCATCGCCATTGCCGAGTTGCCACAGCCTCAAATGTTTGAGCGTTCAGTTTTGGCGGCAAAGCGCTTCTTTCCATTGGAATACCTCGCATTCACATAAATGGGCCGGTGTCGCAGAACAGCAAACAGATCCATATTATATAATGAATTCCCGCCAAGCCCTGTCCAGTCGATCCATGGCCTGCGACGTCTTGCTTCGGTCTCCAAAAGCTGTCAGTCTGAAGAACCCCTGCCCATTATCCCCAAAGCCGATTCCCGGCGTACCGACGATACCGGTTTTTTCGAGCAGAAAATCAAAAAAATCCCAGGAATCCATTTGTGCAGGCGTCTCCATCCAAATGTAGGGGGAATGTTTTCCGCCGGTATACCAAATACCCAATTGATCCAATTTGCTGGCGATTATTTTTGCGTTTTCACGATAGTAATCGAGATTTTCCTGTATTTCTTTTTGGCCCTCCCGGGTGAACACTGCTGCACCGGCCCGCTGCGTCATGTAGGAGACCCCATTGAATTTTGTGGTTTGACGCCTCATCCAAAGTTTGTGCAGACTTGTCCCTTGTCGAACAAGTTGTTGGGGGATCACGGTGTAACCCAGCCGGGTTCCGGTGAATCCGGCCATTTTTGAAAAGGAATTGAACTCGATGGCACAGGTACGTGCGCCGGTGATTTCGTAAATGCTTCTCGGCATGTTCGGATCCGATACAAATGATTCGTATGCGGCGTCAAATAAAATCACCGCATCCTGACAGTTGGCGTACTCCACCCATTTTCTCAGTTCCTCTTTGGTGTAGGCGGCTCCAGTGGGATTGTTCGGCGAACACAGATAAATGAGATCGGCCTGCCTATTTTTGTCCGGCTGTGGCAAAAAACCGTTTTCGCGGTTGGCATGGATGAATGCCACGTCCCTGCCGATCATTTTGTTGGTGTCCAAATACACCGGGTAGACTGGATTGGGAAGAAGAACCAGATTGTCCTGCCCAAATATGTCAAGAATGTTGGCCACATCGCACTTGCTTCCATCACTTACAAAAATCTCAGACTCCTCGACGCCGATCTCCCTTTGAGCGTAATATGAAGTGATGGCCTTCCTGAGAAAACCATAACCCTGCTCCGGGCCATATCCGTGGAATGTTCTGCTGTGGGCCATTTCATCCACCGCTTCATGGAAGCTTTTGATGACCGAACCTGGCAATGGCAATGTCACATCGCCTATACCCAATCTAATGATGTCCACTTCTGGGTTGGCGTTTGCAAAAGCGGCGATTTTTTTGTTGATTGTGGAAAACAAATAGCTTTCTTCCAGATTCAAATAGTTTTGATTGATGTTCATTTTTACCTCTTGCTATTATTCTTCAGTTTGTTTTATTCTTCAATCTCACCGGTAAAGACTTCCACCGCTTCCCCAGTCATCAACACGGCATCCCTGGTAAACCTGATCTTAAGGCTTCCTCCCAGCAGTTGGACCGATACGTCGGTTCCTTCGTCCACAAACCCCTTGAGCACCGCCGCGGTCACCGCGGCGCATGCGCCGGTGCCGCAAGCCAGAGTTTCTCCGCTGCCACGTTCCCACACTCGCATTTCCAATGTGGTTCGGTCCAGCACATGGACGAATTCAGTGTTGATCCGTTCCGGAAAGGCAGGATGATTTTCGAAAGCCGGCCCGATTTCTTCAAGCTTCAAAGAGTGGACTTCAGGAACAAAAACCACACAATGGGGGTTTCCCATGGAAACCGTCGTGATGTTCCATGCTGTTCCATCGACTTCCAGTGGATGGTTGATGAGGAATTGACCTTTCCCCTCTTCAATAACAATCTCATTTTCATTCAGTCCGGTTGCCCGGCCCATGTCCACGGTGGCTGCGAAAACCTTATCGTCTTTGACCTTCACCTCAATGCTTTTGATGCCGCTAAGGGTCTCGATGTCGATCTGTTTTTTGGCGGTCAACCCCCTGTCATAGACGTATTTTGCCACGCAACGGATCGCATTGCCGCACATTTTGCCTTCAGAGCCGTCCGCATTGAACATGCGCATTCGAAAATCAGCTGATTTAGAGGGGCAGATTAAAACAATACCGTCTCCTCCTACGGAAAAATGTCTGTCTGAGAGACGGATGCTCAATTCCTCAGGATTTGGGATTGTCGTTTCAGTGCAGTCGAAGTAGATATAATCGTTCCCCGCTCCATGCATTTTTGTGAACTTCATCATTCGCTCTCCTTCAACCGAAGGCGTTTGGCTTCCCGTTCCGCCATCCATTTGATATATGCGTCTTTGGTGTTCAAATTCAATATGCCCACGGTCTCTTCATCCATGAGGCATGTGGTGATGTGGCCTTTGTCCAGCGCCCGAAAGACCGGCGCCGCGCCGAATTGGATGACCGGGTAGATTTTTTTGTGAAAATCGGTCCGGTACACGCCGATGAGCGGTTCAAGGCGTCTGCCGTGTTTGAGCAATGTGATTTCACCTTGCTTCGCCATATGGAGTTCCAGCAAAGCGGCCATAGTCGCCAGCGGGATTCCTGGGCAGTCCACCGGCACGACCATCCCATTGGCAAAGGAGGATTTGAGCAGGCTGGTGTAGATACCGCCCAAAGGTCCCCGGTTTGACAGCAGATCCGGCACCGTCCTGCAGCCGTCTATGGTTCCTTCATACCCCGACAGGATGATTTCCCCAAATCCCAGTTGCTTTCCCTTTTCCGCCAGCACATCGATGAACCGCATGGCATCCCAAGAAAGATGGGCCTTGTTGGTGCCCATTCTGAGGCTTTTGCCGCCTGCCAGAATTATTAGTGAAACCTGTGTCAAATCCATCAATCGTTCTTTCATTCTGCCCTTCAAATAACCTTTCCAAGAGTATACCACGTGAGAGGGGTCCTCTCCAAGTATCAATTGCAATTTGCCTATTTCGAGTCGTCGTAATTGTCAGTCAATTGATAAATATTTATCAATTTGTGCGTTATTCATTGACTTTTGGGTAAAATGAAATACAATTGTATTCAAACAAATGAGGATTTATCCATGACAAAACAGGAAATCATCGATGCCTTCCGGCTGAAAGACTTTACCCCCGTGTATCGGGAGGCGGATCGAATCAGAAAAACCGTAAAGGGAGATGATGTGTTCGTTCGGGCCATCATCGAGTTTTCAAATTACTGCACAAGGCAGTGCAAATATTGCGGCATCAACTGCAACAACCATCATGTGAAACGATACCGGATGCCCCTTGATGAAATTGTGGATACCGCAAAGCAAGCCATCCTCGCGGGTTACCGCACCATCGTTCTGCAATCCGGCGAGGATCCCTATTTCAACGGAGACAACGGCAGACGTTTGGGGGAACTGGTATCAGCCGTCGCTTCCCTGCCCACAGGGTTTGAACCCGGGCCTGACGGGGCGCCCCCGCCGTTGGACATCACGGTAAGCGCTGGAGAACTGTCCTATGAAGCGCTGGCTCATCTCAAGGAATGCGGGGCCACCCGCTATCTCCTCCGGCATGAAACGTCGGATCCCGACCTGTACAGATTTCTGCATCCATGCGGAACATTGGAAGAACGAATCGCATGCCTTCGCAACATCAAAAAGCTGGGGTTTGACACCGGCAGTGGTTTTATGGTGGGACTACCCGGTCAAACCATTGAATCTTTGGCCGACGATGTGATTCTTTTGGGAACTCTGGAGTGCGACATGGCCGGCATCGGGCCCTTCATCGCTTCGCCTGACACGCCGTTGGCATCTTATCCCAACGGCCAAACCGAAATGACCAAACGGGCTGTGGCTTTGTGCCGCATCCATCGACCGTCGTTGAATCTCCCGGTGACCACCGCTTTGGGGGTTCTGGACCCCCACGAGCGGGAGGACGCTTTTTCCTGCGGGGCGAACGTCATCATGAAAAAAGTCACACCCACCAGATACAAAGAATCCTATCAGATTTATCCGTCACAGATTGAAGAAACTCGAATCGCGTCAGATCGGCGGCAGCTGGATCGACTGATTCGATCATTGGGCCGCAGGCCGATATAGAGTAGAGGTGTCTATCCATGAGCGAATACAACAGCAAGTCAAAGAAGGCGGTAGAATTCATCAACCATGAAGAAATTCTGCGCACATTGGCATATGCCGAAGAAAACAAGAACAATCTTTCCCTGATCAACGGGATTTTGGACCGGGCCGCAGATTGCAAGGGGCTTACCTACCAGGAGGCTTCCCTTCTTTTGGAATGTGAGGATCCTGCAATCCATCAGCGGATATTTGAATTGGCGGGCCAGATCAAAGAGCGGTTTTACGGCAATCGCGTGGTTCTTTTCGCGCCTCTTTATCTGAGCAATTACTGCATCAACGAATGCACCTATTGCCCCTACCACGGAAGCAACAAACATATTCCCCGGAAGAAATTGACTCAGGACGAAATCCGCCAGGAAGTCATCGCTCTCCAGGATATGGGTCATAAGCGGCTGGCGTTGGAAACCGGAGAAGACCCGACCGAATCCCCCATTGAATATGTGTTGGAAAGCATAAAGACCATCTACAGCATACACCATAAAAACGGCGCAATCAGGCGGGTGAACGTGAACATCGCGGCCACATCCGTCGAGGAATACAAAATGCTGAAGGATGCCGGTATCGGCACCTACATCCTCTTTCAGGAAACATACAACAAAGAAGCCTACGAGGCGCTTCATGTCAGCGGTCCAAAGTCAAACTACGCCTACCATACCGAAGCGATGGACCGGGCGATGGAAGCTGGCATCGACGATGTGGGTTGTGGCGTCCTTTTCGGATTGAATCTATACAAATATGATTTTGTCGGGCTGTTGATGCATGCCCATCATCTTGAGGATACTTTTGGATGCGGGCCTCATACCATCAGCGTGCCAAGGATTTGTCCCGCGGAGGATATAGACCCTGACTCATTTGACAACGGAGTGCCCGATGATGTCTTTAAACGAATTGTCGGCGTCCTTCGAATTGCGGTCCCTTATACTGGGATTATCATGTCCACCAGGGAATCCATGCAAACCCGCAAGGATTGTTTGGAAGCCGGCGTTTCACAGATCAGCGGAGGAAGCAAAACCAGTGTCGGCGGGTATGCAGGCCCTGAAGAAAAGGAAGACGAGAGCACCAAGCAGTTCGACATCTCCGACAACAGGACCCTTGCCGAAGTGGTGGATTGGCTTTTGGAAATCGGCCATGTCCCCAGCTTCTGCACCGCTTGTTATCGTGCCGGACGAACCGGGGACCGTTTCATGGCGCTGGTCAAAACAGGCCAAATCGCCAACATATGCCAGCCTAATGCATTGATGACCCTGAAGGAATATTTGGAAGACTACGCAACACCCGAGACACGCGCCAAGGGGGAGGCCTTGATCGCCAAACGGGTTGAAATGATTCCAAATGAGAAAGTGAAAGAACTGGTGAAAGAGCATTTGATTGATATTGACAAAGGGCGGAGGGACTTTAGATTTTGACAAGTTTGAATGAAACACCGCGGGCAAACCGCCTGCATATCGCCATTTTTGGCAAACGGAACAGTGGCAAATCTTCGCTGATCAATGCGCTGACCGGTCAGAATATCGCACTGGTGTCGACCCATGCCGGCACCACTACGGATCCGGTATACAAATCCATGGAGTTGCATCCCATCGGCCCGGTTGTTTTCATCGACACGGCAGGTTTTGACGACGAAGGGGACTTGGGTCGGCTTCGTGTTGAAAAGACCGCAGAAGTCATTAAAAAGACCGATGTGGCCATATTGCTGTTCGACGCAGCCGCAGCATCTGACAATCCAGACTTCAGTTTTGAACTGGATTGGAAAAAGCAACTTATAGCTGCCAAAATTCCAATCATCACCGTACTCAACAAAGTCGACCAATTGGATCAGAATCACGCAGCGTTGGAAAAACTCCAACAGGAAATCGCCGACGAGTTCGGCGAAGCGCCCATATCCGTCAGCGCCACAAAAAAAGAAGGAATCGCGGCGATACGCAGCATCTTGGCCGCCACAGTACCCGAAGAGGTTCGCAGAGAAAGGATTCTCAACGACCTGGTTCGTCCGGGAGATGTGGTGATGCTGGTGATGCCCCAGGATATACAGGCCCCAAAAGGCCGGTTGATCTTGCCCCAGGTCCAAACAATACGGGAGCTGTTGGACAGCAGATGCACGGTGGTTTGTGTCACTTCCCAGGGGATGGACGGGGCGCTCAAGATTCTTCCCACATTGCCGGCCAACAAACTTTCAGACGACGTCCGTCAGATACCCGCGGTCATCATCACCGATTCCCAGTGCTTCAAACAGGTTTATGAAAGCAAGCCTCAAGGCACGCTTCTCACCTCGTTTTCAGTGTTGTTGGCGGCCAGCAAAGGAGATCTTCCGGCTCTGGTGGAAGGAGCCGAAGCCATTGAAAGTCTGACCCCCTCTTCAGCTGTGCTTATCGCCGAAGCCTGCACCCATGCGCCTTTGACAGAAGACATCGGGCGGGAAAAACTCCCCAGAATGCTCCGACAGCGAATGGATCAAACGTTCGGGGAAGGCAGTGGGGGAAAGCTCCACATCGATATCGTTTCCGGGTCCGATTTTCCTAAGGATTTGAGGCCATACGATCTGGTCATCCACTGCGGCGCCTGCATGTTCAACCGAAAATACATGATGTCCCGGATTTCACAGGCCCAGCTTCAAGGCGTGCCGATCACCAATTATGGTGTGGTCCTCGCCTATTTGAACGGCATTCTGGACAAGATCGACCTTCCCGTCTGTGAGTGACCATAAAATGAATAATTATGCAAAATAAAAGGCAGCCGGATTGTTTTCCGACTGCCTCTTTTATTTCATTTTTAGCTCTGATGAGCCAGACGATGGATTTACAGTTCCCACTTTTTCAGATTGGTATGAAGCAATTCATGGGAATGATGTCCCAAGGGTTCGCCCAGGTATTCTTCGTATGTCATCTGAACGGCTTCGTTCTCATGGGAGAAACGGACGTGCGAAATCTTGTCCAGACCGTAGAGAATGTCGCCTCTTCGTTTGGCCATTTGTCTGCCGCGGATGATCGGCTGGCCGCCTCCGCCGGAACACCCACCGGTGCACGCCATAATCTCGACGAAATCATATTCGGCCTTGCCGGTGCGGATGGCCTCGATGAGTTTTCGTGTGTTGCCCAATCCGCTGGCTACCGCCACCCGTACGGGGATGGGCCCATTCTCGGTGGGAATGTCAAAAGTCGCTTCCTTCCAACCGTCCATGCCTCGCACGGCATGGAACGCGTCCGCCGGGGGATTTTCTCCGGTGACCAGATAATAGGCGCTTCTCAGGGCCGCTTCCATGACGCCTCCGGTTACGCCGAAGATGACCGCGGCGCCAGAACCCTCACCGAAATAGTTGTCAAAGGATTGGTTGACCAAATCCTTTGGATTGATGTAATCGGCGGTGATCATTCGGGCGATTTCCCTGGTGGTCAGTACCGCATCCACATCGCTGCCGTGTCCGGCGTCATTGACAGCATCCACACTGCGCTCCCATTTCTTGGCGACGCATGGCATGATGGACACCGAGTACACCTTGGACGGATCGATTTTCAATTTTTCAGCCACATAAGTCTTGATCATGGAACCGAACATCTGCTGAGGTGACTTGCAGGTTGAAAGGTTCTCTATCATGTCCGGGTATTCGTATTTGACGTATCTGATCCAACCGGGACAGCAGGAAGTAAACATCGGCAACTTGTGGTTCTCTTTGTTCCCCATTCGTTTGAGGAACTCCGTTCCCTCTTCCATGATGGTCAGGTCGGCGGTGAAGTTGGTGTCAAACACATAGTCCACGCCCATGATTTTGAGGGCGTCGACCAGTTTGCCCAGGGAAGCCTCTTCTGTGGGCAAACCCAGCATTTCGTTCCAGGCGGTACGGATTGCAGGCGCGATCTGTGCCACAACAATTTTGTCGGGATCCGCAATGGCGTCAAAGACTTCATCGATGTCGTTTCGAACATGAAGCGCGCCAACCGGACAATGGGTGATACACTGGCCGCACAAGGAACAATGGGCATCGTGGATGTCCCTGTTTCCAGCCACGCCGACCGTTGTTCTGATGCCGCTGCCAATCACATCCCAAACGTGCAGATCCTGGATCTTGTCGCAGACCTGGACACAGCGCATGCACTGGATGCACTTGGACGCCTCCCGGATCAGCGGGAAATTCTGATCCCACTTGTTTTTCTCAACGGTATTGGCGTACTGGAGCGTCTCAATGCAAAGGTTGTTGGCCAATGTCTGGAGTTCGCAATTGCCGGACCTTACACAGGTGGCACATTTGCAGTCATGGTTGGCCAAAATCAACTCCACATTTGTTTTGCGCGCGATACGCACTCTGGGGCTGTTGGTCCGGATGATCATGCCCTCAGTCGCTTCTGTATTGCAGGCACTGGCCAATTTGGCGATGCCGTCGATTTCGACGACGCAGACACGGCATGCTCCGATGTCGTTCAAATCCTTCACGAAGCATAGGTGTGGAATATCGATTCCGGCTTTGGAGGCCGCATGAAGAATCGTGGAGCCGGCCGGGACGGTGACTTTTCTGCCGTCTATTATCAAACTTACCATTTTAACTCTCTGCCTCCTCTCAACGAACCAAATCCGCTTTGGTCACAACGCAAGCATCTTGAAGTCTCCTGCTCTGCTTCCTCAACGGACATCTCCATTTCGATGCCGTCGAAATCCCTGACGCGAACGTGGGAATCCCGAAGTTTCAGTTCAGTTCTGCCGCAAGGTTTTTTGTCATGAGGCAATGGGTTTGGAATATCCACATCCAAAACGATTTCATTGTGATATCCCAGATAATTGTCGATGTTGGCCGCCGCGACTTTGCCGGCCGCGATGGCTTTGATTACGGTGGACGGACCGGTCACACAGTCTCCGCCGGAGAACACGCCGGGCGCCTTGGCGACTACCGTATCGGTTCCGGCATCGATGTTGCCGTATTTGGCAGGAATGCCATAGGTTTCGAAATGTTTCATGTCGATGGCCTGTCCAATGGCGGAAATCACCAGATCACAGTGAATCAAAGTTGGCTCGACTCCTTTGGCGTTCCTCGGTTTAGGCCTGCCGTCAGGTCCGGCTTCGCCGACAATCTGCTGCTGCACCATGATGCCGCTGACGACATCGTTTTCGGCCACCACTTCAACGGGAGCCAAAAGTTGCATCAGCTCGCATCCTTCCTCAATGGCGCCTTCGATTTCCTCGCTCAGGGCAGTCATATCTTCTTTTCGTCTGCGATATACGATGCTGACCCGGTTGGCCCCCAGTCTTTTGGCTGTTCTGGCCACGTCCATGGCGACATTTCCGCCGCCGATGACAACGACGTTCTTGTCTTCAAAATCAGGCAAGGTGCCGTCGCCGATGCCACGGAGCATATCCACTGCGGGAATCACCCCAATAGCTTCCTCCTGTGGTATGCCCATTGTTTTGTAGGTATGGGCTCCAATTGAAATATAAACTGCATCAAAATTGTCACGAATCTCTTTGATGTCGTCCACATCGTCGACATCAAACCCCAACTTCACATCCACGCCCAATGAAAGGATGGTGTTGATGTCGTATTGAAGTCTTTCGCGGGGGAGACGATAACTTGGAATTCCATAAAGCAGCATGCCGCCAAGAGAATGTCGCTTTTCGAAGACAGTTACTTTATGTCCCATAATTGACAGGTAGTATGCAGCTGTCAGACCGCTGGGGCCTCCGCCGATGACGGCGACTTTCTTGCCGGTTGCCGGCATTTTCTTTGGAGCCGGCACGTCGCCTGCATTGTCGACGGCGAAACGTTTGATGGCCCGGATATGGATGGGGGAATCTATCAGCATTCTCCTGCATTGATGTTCGCAGGGATGTTCGCAAATTAAAGCGCATACTGCCGGGAACGGATTATCTTTACGGATAACACGGATGGCATCGGCGTATCTGCCGGCCAGCACCAATGAGACGTATCCCGGTATGTCCACTCTGGCGGGGCAAAGCCCCACGCAAGGAACTGATTCCTTCGCCTTGAGCACCGATGGCGCGCAGGAGCGATGTGTGATATGGGATTCATAATCTTCTCTGAATCCCACCAATCCTTTGAGCACCATGTTGGCGGCTTCGCTGCCGATGGCGCAGTCTGAAGAATCTTTGATGGATTGAGCCGTTTTTTCAATCAGCGGCAACAAGTCCTCTCGTTGATCGGACGACAGGTCCAATACTTCGTCCAGTAATTTTCCTAACTGTCCAAGACCCATACGACAAGGGACGCACTTGCCGCAGCTTTGTGAGTGGCATAACTGTAAAAACGAGGATGCTAAATCCACAGGACACTGGCCTGGTGGACTGGCCATCACTCTCCGCGCCAAGTCATTATATAATGACTCCACGGTAGCCTGGGTATTGTCTCGGACTTTGAGATCTAATCTGCCCATTTTCTCTCCTTCCAATGAAACGCACGCATAATTACGTATGATTGTGAGAATTTTATCATATCTTTGTTAAAAAGTAAACAAAATCAAAGTCCCCATAAAATAGACGCAATTGTCAGAAATCTTATTGAAATTTCAATGGTTTCAGGTTTTCACACCGCGTGTGGGGACAAGCCGACCAATGATTTCCATTGCCATTTTTCCTTGAATTCCATATAATGAAATGTATAGGAGTACATAATGGAAAAAATCTATATGGACAACGGTTCCACCTCTTTTCCCAAAGCTCCAAACCTGGGAAAAGTCATGGGACGCCACATCGACACAAATGGTTTGAATATCGGCAGAGGCGGTTACGCTTCCTCCTTTTATTTGGAACAGGCGGTAGTCGAAACCAAAGAGAGGATCAGCCAATTCTTTGAGTGTGGCGATTCAAGGAATGTCATTTTCACATCCGGCGCGACGATGGGTTTGAACATGCTCCTCTTCGGATTGCTTCGACCGGGAGACAACGTTCTTTCGACCTCGTTGGAACACAATGCCGTCGCCCGTCCTCTTTTCGTTCTCTCCAAAAAAGGGGTTTCATGGCAACAGATACCCGCATCTCCTGATGGAACCTTTTGCCTGGGCAATCTTTCCAAGATGCTGGAGAATATGGCGGCAACAGGCACGAAGCCCCGGCTGTTGGTTGCTGCACATGGGTCCAATGTGTCCGGCGGGGTCATACCCCTTCAGGAAATCGGTGCGCTTTGCAATGATCTGGGCATTCTGTTTGCGGTTGATGGAGCGCAGACCGCGGGCACACAGTCGATTTCAATGAAAGAGGGCTTTATCGACGCTTTGATCATACCTGGCCACAAAGGATTGCTGGGGCCACAGGGGATCGGCGCGTTGCTGGTATCTCAAAAGATGGCGGCACAAATCGCACCCATAATCTACGGCGGGACGGGAAGTCGTTCTGACTCATTGGAAATGCCGGATTTTCTTCCTGACCGTTTGGAACCCGGCACGTTGAATATTCCCGGCATCATCGGTTTTGGCCATGCCTTGTCCTATATCGACAGCCTTGGGATAGACGCGATTCGAGAAAAGAAGGCGAAAATCGGCGGCCGGTTTTATGAGGGCCTTTCCACGATTCCCGGCGTCACTTGCATCGGTCCGGATATGAGCGTGCCACGGGAATCCGTATTCTCCATTGTCTTTTCCGGCCTGGATCAAGGAGCGGCGGCATTCGATCTGGAGCAGAGCTATGGCATCTTGACAAGAAGCGGCCTGCATTGCGCTCCCCTTGCCCACCAAGCCTTGGGCACCTTCCCTCAAGGAACCGTACGATTTTCTCTGGGTTATTTCAACACCGAAAAGCAAGTGGATACAGCGTTGATGGCGATACAGCGTATCGCTACCGGGCACAAATAGATAAATAAATAAAAAGACAGACATGATTGATCATGTCTGTCTTTTATTTTGATTGCTATTTGCAGATATTGGCTGCGCATGCCTTCATTTCGGGCATTTTGGCTTCCGGATCCAATGCGGTATTGGTCAGAAGATTTGCGGGACCGTCTGCGTAGTGGAACGGCATGAAGATTACACCTTTTTTGATATCCGATGTAACCTTGGCTTCCACCGTAACGTTGCCTCGTCGGCTGGATACGGTTACCATGTCTCCATCGCAGATATCATAGGCATCTGCATCTTCCGGGTTGATCTCCACGAAAGGTGCGCCAGCCAATTGGTTGATGCCTTCACTCTTGCCGGTCATGGTCCTTGTATGGTACTGTGCCAGCACTCTGCCCGTGGTCAAAATCAACGGGTATTCAGCATCTGTAACTTCAGCGGGTTCTTTGAATGCCGCGGGTTTTAACAGGGCTTTGTCGCCTCTGCCAAACTTGTCGACATGAAGGATCGGTGTGCCGGGATGTTTCGCATCCGGACATGGCCACTGCAGTGAGCCGGATTCTTCCAGTCGTCCGTAGGAGATGCCGCCATAGGATGGAGTGCACTTGCTGATTTCTTCAAAGACTTCAGCTGCGCCGGCATAGTCTGCTGACAAACCAAGTTTTTTGAGGAGGGCTGCAAGGATGTCCAAATCAGCCATGGCTTCGCCAGGTGCGTTGACCGCCTTGCGTACTCTCTGTACTCTTCTTTCGGTGTTGACGAAAGTACCGTCTTTTTCCGCGTAGCAGGATGCAGGTAAAACAACATCCGCTTGCTGTGCTGTCTCGGTCAGGAAAATGTCCTGAACCACCAGGAATTCACAATGTTCCAAAGCTTCTGCGACATGGTTGATGTCCGGCTCTGAAATCATGGGGTTTTCGCCCATGATGTAAAGGAAGCGAATATCGTCTGTCAGGATGGAATCGACGATTTCAGTCATTGTTTTGCCCGGTTTGTTGGAGAGGTTCACACCCCAGAAATCGGAGAACTTCTTGACTGCGTCCGCGCTGGCGATCTTTTGGTAACCCGGCAGATCTCCTGGCAGGCAACCCATGTCGCAAGCACCCTGAACATTGTTCTGGCCTCGCAGCGGATTGACGCCGCTGCCTTCTTTGCCCAGTTTGCCGCAGATCAGAGCCAAATTGGAGATGCTCATGACGGCGTCTGTGCCGGTTGCGAATTGGGTGACACCCATTGCATAGTAGATGGGAGCCTTTGCTGCTGTGGCATAAATTCTAGCCGCTTTGCGCAATTCATCCGCATCGATGCCGCAGATTTCCGCGACTTTTTCGGGGGTGTACTCTTTGACTACTGCTTTCAAATCTGCGATTCCTTCGGTTTTGGCTGCAATGAAGGCTTCGTCCGCCAATCCTTCTTCAAAGATGACATTCATCATCCCGTTCAAGGCGGCGACGTTGGTGCCCGGCTTGATTTGCAGGAATACTTCAGCATTTTTGGCTAGGGGTACTTTGCGTGGATCTATAACAACCAGTTTTGCACCGTTTCTTACCGCCTGCCCAATTCTGGCTGCAAGAACAGGATGTCCTTCCGCCGTGTTGGATCCGGTGATCAGAATCGCGTCTGCATCCAGTACTTCCGTAATGGAGTTGGTCATAGCTGCAGAACCCAGGGTTGTCGCCAAACCTGTTACTGTGGAGCTATGGCACAGACGTGCGCAGTGGTCGATGTTGTTGGTGCCGATGGCGGCACGGAACAATTTTTGGAACAGATAATTTTCTTCGTTGGTCACTCTGGCGCTTGACAGACCTGCAAAGGCGTCCGCACCGGACTCGGATTTCATTTTGTTGATTGTGGAAACAATCAAGTTCAATGCTTCCTCCCAAGTCGCTGGAACAAGGTCGTTTCCTTTTCGGATCATCGGTGTTGTCAGACGGTCTGGATGATTGATGAAGTCATAGGCGAACTTGCCTTTTACACACAGGATTCCGCCATTGGATGGGCCGAACGCAGGCATAACGCCAACAATCCTATTGCCTTTGACCTGAAGATCCATCTGACATCCGACACCACAGTATGGACAGGTGGTGCGAACTTTTTCAACTTTCAGGGGAACCGGCTTACGCTGGGTGACCTTGGGTTGCAGCGCGCCTGTGGGGCAAACGCTGATACAGTTGCCGCAGGACACACATCCGGCATCTTCAAGGGTGCCTTCCAACGCGGGCTTGACAACCGCGTTGAATCCTCTGTTTACAAGACCGAGGGCAGTTGCGCCGACAACCTCGTTGCAGATTCGAACGCAGAGTTCGCAGTTGATGCATTTTTTGTTGTCACGGACGACATAGGGATGGTCGTCTTCGCATTCGTGCTCCTTGAACTCGGGATTTCGGATGATATCGATATTCTTTACCCCGCCCAGACGAGCATTGCCTTCTGCACCGAACAAATTGGTGTATTCAATCAGTTTGCAGTTGAAGTAGCTGCCGCATCCGCATTCCAGACATCTCTTTGCTTCTTCAACAGCGTCTTTTTCGCTGAATCCATGAACGATTTCTTTGAAGTTGCCTTTTCTTTCGTTGGGGTTGAGATGGGGCATCGCTGCTTTGAACATCTTTTCTCTGTCTTCAAAGGTATATTCGTCGATTGTATCGTTGACGTCAACATAAGGAATGTCATATTTGATTTTTTCGCCGTTGAGATAAGCATCCATGACCACTGCCGCCTTGTTGGCGTCGGCAATCGCTTCAACCGCGATGGAAATCTTGTCGTTTCCGCAGTCGCCGCCGGCAAACACACCTTCCATGCTGGTCATGAATGTGTCGGGATCGTAAGCGATACCCTTTTTCCTGGTTCTTGTCACAGCGGAATCGATGCTTGATTCTTCAACAGCCTGGCCGATGGCAAGTAGAACCACATCAACCGGCAACACTTCTGTTTTGCCTTCTACGGGCACAGGAGCTCTTCTTCCGGAAGCATCGGGTTCACCCAACTCCATGATTTGCAGCAGGATTTCTTTGGCATGGCCTTTTTCGTCCTTGACAATCTCGATGGGGTTGGTCAGATTCTTGAAGATAACGCCTTCTTCTTCACCTTCGATGATTTCGATTTCATCAGCTGGCATTTCAGCTTTGGTTCTTCTATAGATGTTGTAGACTTTGCCGGCGCCCAGTCTCAGGGCAGTACGGCAGCAGTCCATTGCGGTGTTTCCGCCACCGACGATGGCGACGTTTTTGCCTTTGATGTCCGGTGCGTTCTTGCCGATGACTTCCTGAAGGAAATCGATTCCGCCGATGACGCCGTCAGCGTCCTCGCCTTTGCATCCGGTTCCTGTGGAAATCCATGCGCCGATGGCTACCAGAACGGCATCGCTGTTCTTGCGGATTTCTTCAAAGGAAATGTCTCTGCCTACTTTGGTGTTGAACTTGATGTCAACGCCCAACTTGATGATGGTCTGAACTTCCTTGTCCAGCACTTCTTCTTTGGGAAGTCTGTACTGGGGAATACCATAACGCAGCATGCCTCCGCCGTAGGGCATTTGCTCGTAAATCGTTACATCATGTCCTTTTTGCTTCAGAAAATAAGCTGCGGAAAGTCCCATTGGGCCTGCGCCGATGATGGCCACTTTTTTGCCGGTTGCCGGATCGCAATCAGGGAGCCAGGGGTTGGCCGCATCATAGTCGGCGGCAAATCGTTTCAGATCCATGATGCCGATAGGCTCTTCAATCAAGCCACGTCTGCATTTTGTTTCGCAGGGATGGGGGCATACTCTTCCCAGTGCACCGGGTAGAGGAATTTTATCTTTTACCAGCATCAACGCTTCTTCATACTGTCCGTTGGCAATCAATCCCACATAACCCTGGCAGTCGGTTCCTGCCGGGCAATTCAGTGTACAGGGGCCTTTGCAGTCTCCCGTATGATTTGTCATCAGAAGTTCCATGTTTGTTTTTCTGGACTCTGCAATTCGATCGGAATTGGTGGTAACTTCCATGTCAGGTGCAATTTCAGTTGCACAGGCTTTGACCAGTTTGGGGTTTTTGGCGACCTCAACCACGCAAATGCCACAGGAGCCGTAAATGGCCACTCTTTCATCGAAACAGAGAGTCGGAATGAAAATGTCATTTTCTTTGGCGACGGCCAGGATGGTTTGTTTGGGAAGTCCGAAACATTCCTTTCCGTCAATCACTATTCTGATTTTGTCCATTTTTTCTCTCCTTAATCTCTTAATACAGCATTGAATTTGCAGGACTCTTCACATTTGCCGCACTTGATGCAGGCGGACTGGTCGATGACATGCTTTTCTTTTACCTTGCCTGAAATGCATTTTACTGGGCATTTTCTGGCGCATAAGGTACATCCTGTGCATGCGTCGGTGATGGTGAAGGTCAACAGAGGTTTACAGGAACGAGCTGTACATTTATGGTTCTCTATATGATCTTTATACTCATTGTTGAAGTATTTGATGGTGGTCAGTACTGGGTTGGGTGCTGTTTGTCCCAGACCGCACATCGCGCCGTCCTTAATTTTGATCGCCAATTCAGCCAACAATTCCATATCTCCGGGTTTGCTTTCTCCAGCTGTGATTCGCTCAAGAATCTCCAGCATTCTCTTTGTGCCCACTCGGCAATACGTACATTTTCCGCAGGATTCCTTAGCTGTAAAGTCAAGGAAGTATCTTGCCATGTCCACCATGCAGGTGTCTTCGTCCATAACAATCATACCGCCGGATCCTACAATAGCGCCGGTCTTGTTGATTTCTTCGTAATCCACGAGGGTATCAATCAGTTCCATTGGGATACAACCGCCGGAAGGTCCACCCATCTGAACGGCCTTGAAGGTTTTGTCCCGCTTGATGCCGCCGCCGATGTTGAAAATGATGTCCTTCAATGGAGTTCCCATTGGAACTTCAACCAAGCCGCCTTTTTTGATTTTGCCGGCCAGGGCGAATACTTTGGTTCCCTTGCTCTTTTCGGTTCCGATGGCTGCGAATGCTTCGCCGCCATTGACGATGATCCAGGAAACGTTCGCAAAAGTTTCTACGTTGTTGATGTTGGTTGGTGTCTGCCAGTAACCCTTTTGGGCGGGGAATGGAGGCTTCAGTCTGGGCATGCCGCGTTCACCTTCCAAGGAAGCGATCAGTGCGGTTTCTTCACCGCATACGAAAGCGCCGGCGCCCGCTTTGATTCTGATGTCAAAGTTGAATCCGGTTCCCAGGATATTTTTGCCGAGGTATCCTCTTTCTCTGGCTTGAGCCATGGCTCTTTCGAGACGGGTGATGGCCAAAGGATATTCAGCACGAACATAGATGATGCCTTCGATGGCGCCGATGGCGTATCCGCCGATGATCATTCCTTCGATGACTGAATGGGGGTCGCCTTCCATAACGGCACGGTCCATGAATGCGCCCGGGTCTCCCTCGTCAGCGTTGCATACCATATATTTTTCTTCACCGGGGCTTTGAGCTGCGGCGTTCCACTTGAACCAAGTCGGGAACCCTGCGCCGCCTCTGCCTCGAAGACCTGAAGTTTTAATTTCTTCGATGACCTGCGCCGATGTCATTTGTGTCAAAACTTTTTTGGTGGCTTCATATCCACCGTTGGCGATGTATTCATCGATTTCTTCCGGATTGATCACGCCGCAGTTCCGAAGAACGATACGGGTTTGTCCGGCGATGAACTGTGCGTCTTCCTCACTGATCAAATGGGCTTCGTCAGGATTCCCACCAACCAGATGCTTGTTCACGATATCTTCCGCCATGTTTTCATAAACGTTAACGTATCTGGCCGCCAACTTGTTGTTGTCATCATAGACGTCAACAATCGGCTCCAGGTAGCAGGTGCCAATACATCCGGTCACATCGACTTTAACATTTTTGATGCCTTTGGCGGCGATCAACCGCTCAAATTCATCCGATGTTTTCTTTGCGCCGGAAGCGATTCCACAGCTGCCTTGTCCAATCACAACTTTCATATCTGTTCCTCCTACGCTTCTCTGCTTTGAATATCGGACAGAATGGTCTTTACGCTGTCTTTGGTCAGGTTCCCGAAGGTTTCAACCTTGCCGCTGTTTTGAACCATCATAACCGGTGCAAGGCTGCAGCAGCCAAGACAAGCTACGTTGTTCAGCGTAAATACGCCATCCGCAGTGGTCTCGCCATCCTTGATATTCAGAAATTCACTGACAGCCTCTTCAATGATGTCCGCGCCATTTACATGGCATGCGGTTCCCTTGCACAGCAAAATCAGATTCTTGCCGATCGGCTCCATTCTGAATTGTGCGTAGAACGTGACGACACCATAAATTTTGGCTGGTTTCACTTTGATGCGCTCAGCAATGTAATTGATGGCATCCACAGGTATATAACCATAGATGTCCTGGGTTTTTTGCAAAATGGTAATCAGGCTGCCCTTCACGTCGCCGTACTTGTCCAATACGGGATCAAGTTCGCTGAAAGGGTTCTGATTGCAGCCACATTTGCATTCAGATGCATTACAAGTCATGCTTTCTTCCTCCTGTTTTTCTCTTATACTGCGGAAGTAGGTTGTCCCCCCTCCGATAAAAGCGGGTTATACGATTCGAGTCTGTCTTGGAATCAACAATCGTCTGAAAAACGAGACAGTCCATCCATAAATTGTCGGTCCAAATATTGTGATGCGTTTTTCGTCAAAAAATAGAGTGAAAGAGTTCTCACAGAGGTGATTGTATCAGATTTTTTTCTCCGTGTAAATGGAAAGTATTAATCTTGGAAATGTTAGTTTTTTAACGCCTTTGGCTTTTTGAATCCTCAGTAAAGCGTGAATATTCAGATTATTATTTTGCGTTTTTCGCTTGTCTCAATGCTGTGAAAACAGTCTTGACATTTGGTATTATAGTGATATTATTATAATATCATTATTGATCTTTTTAAGGAGGTATTTAAAATGATCGAATACACCAGCAAAGTAACCCATAGGGAGTTGAAGGGCATCAATGGGTTCCTCATGCTATTTACAATCATCGCCCTTGAAATCATATTGATCGCATGTTTCTTCGTAGGTGTTACAAACTTCAACCTGCCTGCCGGCCTTCTTGGCGGTATCTTCGGATGGGGAATCGTACCCTTCCTGTTCGCCGGCTTCAAGGTCATCCACCCAAACGAAGCGGCTGTCTACACCGTTTTCGGCAATTATTCCGGCACGCTGACCCAACCGGGATTTTATTGGATCAACCCATTTTCCGTTTCCATGAATCCCACGGCGCAGCCGATGGCGATGGCCATGTTGGAAACGAGTGAAAAGAAAAAAGGCGGTGCCCAAGGCAAATCGACCGTAAGCAAGAAAATTTCTCTGAAGGCCACCACCCTCAACAACGAAAAACAAAAGGTCAATGACAGCGACGGCAACCCCATCGAAATCGGCGTGGTTGTCATCTGGCGTGTGGTGAACCCCACCAAAGCCGCGTTCGATGTGGACAATTACAAGACCTATGTCTCCATTCAATGCGACGCCTCCATCCGGGAAATCGCCAGACAATATCCCTATGACATTTCCGAGCACGGCGATGAAAAATCCCTGCGGGGCAGTTCGCTGGAAGTCGCTTTGGAACTACAGAAGATTCTACAGTCACGCGCCGACATGGCAGGCATCGAAATCATGGAAGCCAAAATCACCCACCTGGCCTATGCGCCGGAAATCGCCGCAGCCATGCTTCAACGCCAGCAAGCCACCGCGATCATCGCAGCACGTCAAAAAATCGTGGAAGGTGCAGTGGGAATGGTGGAGATGGCCCTCAGAAAGCTCTCGGACAACAAAACCGTCGATTTGGATGAGGAAAGAAAAGCGGCAATGGTCTCCAATCTATTGGTTGTGTTGTGCGGCAACAGGGATGCCCAGCCCATCGTCAACAGCGGCAGCCTGTACTAGGTGAATCCGATGAACGAAAAATCCGAATCGCGTGACAAAAAGCAGTTGCTGCTCAGGCTCTCCCCGGATCTATGGGAAAACATCAATCAGTGGGCCCAGGAAGATTTTCGTTCGGTCAATGGCCAGATTGAATACTTGCTCTCCGAAGCTGTAAAAAAGAAATACGGGAAGCGGAAGCGATCGTCCGACGCTTTATAGCATTTATCTTTCGACCAGTTGAATGACATTCAAAAACAAAGAAAGGCTTTCTGAAAAGAAAGCCTTTTTTATTCAAGAAACGATGATTCATTTGTCGCCGCTTTTGATCTGTTTCTTTTTCAAATAGGCGGTGATTCGCCTGTTCAACAAAAAAACCACGCCGGCGATCAAAAGCAACGCGCCGGTGATGCCCACAGCCGTCATGATATCCCCGTTGGCGATCCGCTCTCCTGCGAAGCAAATTAAAAAAATAGTGGGGATGCCGGCCAAAGAAATGCTCAGAATGTATTTGGAAAGTGGAATGTCGGTTTTTGAAAACAGATATGGGAGAATGCCGTTTGGGATGCCGGGTATCAACGCCAAGAGAAACGAAAGCATCGTCAAATCATGGGCTTTTTGGATAAATGAAAGTTCCCATCCCGTTTTGGTCTTGTTCTTTTTTGATGGGGATATCCTTAGGAAAAAATTTTTACGGACTTGGCGGATCAACACGAAAACCATTCCATTGCCGATGATATATCCAATCAGGCAAATCACCGTGCCGTATAGGGAGCCAAATGTGAGTCCTGCCAGAATCTGTATCGCCGCCGCAGGAAAAAAGGAAGTCACAACCTGCAATATCTGCATCGCCAACAAAATGAAGGCGCCTTTGGGTCCGTACCCTTCTATTTCTGCTATGACAACATTTTCATCCTTGATGTGTTGAACAATATTGACCAGCAGTGGGAAGAGATCCGACAGCAACCAAATTGTCAACACCACCAGCAATACGATCAATGCAACCGGAAGCGCTTTATCTTTGAAGTTGATTTTATTGTTTGGCATAATGAATCTGTGCTTTTATAACTCTTATTCCTCTGAATACCCGGCGTCTTCTTTTTCGACGATGCGAACCAAATCGCTGAACACACCGTATGCTGTTTGAAGAATATCCGGGTCCTCTTCGATAATGGTCAGCTTACCCATGAGATCGGTGGTGATGGTCAATACCGAGGAGGTGCCGCTGACTGTGGCATAGAGATGATTGATTGGAATGTATTCCGGGGCCACCCGTCCATAAACCTTTCCATGTTCCCGCCACCCTTTACATACCAGTTTGATTTTGCATCCTTCCACCGCTGCATTTCGAATGTCCCCGTAGGAAATATCTTCAATGCCCTTGCGTTGGATCTGATCCGGGGTCATGTCGGCATCCATTAAAACATTGAGCAACGCCGTCGTCTTTGCCGCTGCGTCATACCCTTCCACATCCAAGGAAGGGTCCGCTTCGACAAATCCCAGGGATTTGCCTTTTTCGATGATTTCATTCATGGGAATATCTTTTGCCATTTCCTCCAGAATGTAATTGGTGGTGCTGTTCAAAATGCCGCTGACTTCCGTCACCTTGCAAAACTTCAGGGTCTCCCGGGTCAGATTGAAGATGGGTGCTCCATCCATGACCGTGGTCTCGTAGTAAAAGAAGCAGCCATTTTCTTTGGCCAGCGTATCCAGTCGCTTGAATGCATGGGCGATGGGGCCTTTATTCGCGGTGATGACATTTTTGCCTCTTGTGAGCGCCGCCTCAATATGGCTGATGGCAGGTTGCCCCGTGAAAATATTCAAAGGTGTGAGTTCAATCAATATATCATAATCCGCGGTTTCGGCCACATCCAAAGCGGTGTCCGTCGAAGAGCCAAGAAGGTCTCCCTTGGATTTGGTCACGATGGAAACAAAATCGAATTCCACCTCGTAAGTGTCTCTCAAATCGTCAGCCTTTTCTTCCAGTAGACTTCTGAAAGCTTTGGCTGCGTTGCCATATCCCAACATGGCCAGTTTTATCGTTCGCATTGCGGCTCCTTTCCCGGGAAACGGCATTAGCCATTCCTTTTGGTTAAAAAATATTATATCATTTTTCCCAATGGAGGAACAGTAAAAAAACTCCCTGCTCAAGGCAGGGAGTTTTGTTTATGTAATTTAAGAGTTTTCGTGCTGTCCTTTTGAGTCCGCCCGAAATTACATGGATTCTTTCAATACTTCTTCAAAGATATCCAGGCCTGCAGTCAATTGTGCGTCAGTCACGCACAATGGGCAGAGGAATCTGATGACATTGCCGGCACCGGCAGCTTCCAGAACCAGTCCCTTTTGAACCGCTTTGGCAACAATGTCTGAAACCAATTTGGCATTTGGTTCCTTTGTCACTTTGTCAGTTACAAATTCAACACCCATCATGGAGCCTGTGCCTCTGACGTTTCCAACCACGTCATACTTGGCTTCCCATTCATGGAAACGCTTCATGCAGAAATCAGCGATTTTTCTGGCTTTGGCAGGATAATCTTCTTTTGTCATGATCTCCAGAACTTTCATGCCGGCTGCGCAAGATACGGGGTTTCCGCAGAATGTGCCGCCGATGGTGCCCGGTGTGACTTTGTCCATGATTTCCATGCTTGCGGTAACAGCTGAAAGAGGCATGCCGCCTGCGATCGATTTTGCTGTTGTCATGATGTCGGGAGCTGCGCCTGCTTCTTTGAAATACTCGGAGGCGAACAGTCTGCCTGAACGGGACCAACCGGTTTGGACTTCATCGGTAATCATCAGAATGCCATTTTTGTCGCAAATGGCTCTGACTGCTTTAACCCATTCGATTGGAGCCGGAATGAATCCGCCTTCGCCTTGAACTGGTTCGAAGACAATACCTGCAACGGTGTCAGCGCCTACGCTGGCGATGGTTTTTTCGAGATTCTCGATGTAGTATTTGATTGCAGCCGCTTCATCCATTCCTTCCGGTGCTCTGTAAAGAGTCGGGAATTCAGCACGAATGACGCCGTCAGCCAATGGTTCCATATCGATACAATAGTTGCGGTTTGCTGTCATCGTCATTGTCAAAACTGTTCGTCCGTGGAATGCGCCGGAGAAAACGATGATATTGGGTCTTTTGGTGTAGTTTCTAGCGATTTTGACTGCGTTTTCGTCTGCTTCCGCACCACTGTTGACGAACATTGTCTTTTTCTTGTCACCTCGTACGGGAACGACTTCGTTCATTTTTTCAGCAAATTCGATATATCTTTCATGAGTGGTGATATTCATCATCGCATGGAAATATTTGTCCATTTGCTCTTTGGCCGCTTTGATGACTTCCGGTTGGCTGTAGCCGATGTTCAGCACGCCTACGCCGCCTACCCAATCCAGGAAAATGTTGCCGTCAACGTCTTCGAACATTGCGCCTTCACCCCTTGCGATAACGCATGGATAAATGCTTTTAATGCCGTTGGGCATACACTCTGCTCTGCGCTGAAGAACTGCTGCCGCCTTCGGTCCTGGCAACGGCATCGTTACTTTAGGTAATGCATCTCTTAACATGATTAAACCTCCATAAACTGTTTTTAAAGTAGTTTTTTGTTTATATCCAGCTCTACGAGCTTACGATACAGGGTTGCCCGGGAAAGTCCCAGCTCTCTGGCCACGGTCTCTTTGGAGTCCCCTCCCCGGTGTGTGTTGAATTTCTTTAGGATCACTTCGCGCTCGAATTCTTTGACTTGTTCGGCCAAAGTCAATGCGCTTTCCTGCTTTTTGGGCAGATTTTCTTCGGCTTTTTTGAGGCGGACAGGGACATCGTCCATCCCGACGATTTCACCAAAAGCCATGTTGGTGCTGTATTCCACAGCGTTTTCCAGTTCCCGCACGTTTCCGGGCCATTCATAATTCATATATAAATCCCGAACATCCTGTGAAAATCCTTTGAGACGCCGGTTCATATAGGTGTTGTATTTTCGAAGAAAATGATCCATGAACAAATCAATGTCTTCTTTGCGTTCCCGTAGGGGTGGAATGTCGATGGGAATGACACTCAGACGGTAGTACAGATCTTCCCGGAACGTTCCTTTTTTGATCATCTCTTCAAGATTCCGGTTGGTGGCGGCGATCACCCGGACATTGACTTGAATGGGTTTATTGCCCCCCACCCGTTCGAACTTCATGTTTTGTAGAACATGAAGTATTTTAACCTGCAAATGTGCCGGCATGTCGCCGATTTCATCGAGAAAAATCGTTCCGTTGTTGGCCATCTCGAATTTGCCGATCTTGCCTTTTTCGGAAGCCCCTGTAAAGGCTCCTTTTTCGTAGCCGAACAGTTCGCTTTCCAACAAGTTTTCGGGGATGGCGCCGCAGTTCACCGTCACAAAGGCGTGAGCGTTGCGGGGTCCGGAATAATGGATCGCCTTGGCGAACATTTCTTTGCCGGTGCCGCTTTCTCCAGTGATCAGCACGGTCGAATCCCCTCGAGCGGTGATGACCGCCTGGTTCTTTGCCCGGTTGATCGCTTCGCTGCGGCCGATGATATCGTCAAATGTATTTTTGATGTTGCCCACATTCAAATGGTAGGCAAGCTTTTGGGCTTCCACAAAGTCCCGGAAAGAGATTACAACGCCTTCTATTTCCACACCTGCGTAAAAGGGCTTGGCAGTGACAATCACATGCAGGTCCCCACGGTAGATTTCTTCTCTTTCGGTGTATCCCTTGCCTGTCCGAAAAATGTCCAAGGCGGGAGAGCTGAGCATGTATCTATTGATATGCTTGCCGATGATTTCACGACTTGTGGTTTTGAGCAGAATTGCCGCCACTTCGTTGCAATGGCGTATATATCCCTGCCTGTCGATGGCGAAGATTCCTTCATGTGCGGTCTCAAGGACCGTCATCATTTCGTTTCGCGACATTTCGGCGACTTGAAGGTCTTCCTGTTGGGACGCCTTGGCAGCCAGCAGATCCGCCATCTTCTCCACAAAGGTGACCATGCTTCGGTCTTTATCCAATAAAATAGCCCGTTGCTCTTCATTAAAAGCAACCAGGCCAATTATGCCAATGGTCTGACCATTGTGCTTGATGGGCGTGCAGATTTCGGCCAGCTCACCAGTGGCTTGGGCTTTTGCACAATTATCGTCATAAAATTTGTCACTTCTGGCATCGGCGACAGATTGAGTCATGCCGCTTCGCAACACTCTCGCATAGAGAAAATTGCCATCCAGCTTCCCGGCTTCCTCTTGCTGCCCAATTCTGGAAGTATAACCGCCGGTTCCGCCGATAATGGTTAGAGAGTCGTCAACAATTTCAACTTCTACACCCACTGCGATGCTGATGGCTTCAGCCACCTGCTGAACACTGGCGGAAATGTCTCCTAATAGTGACATAAATACTCCTGTTTACAATACCATATCTATGCCCTCATTATAGCATCGATTTTCTCAAATTTGCAATTCTTTTCGCTGTAAAAATAACTAATTAAATTTTCTCAATATTCTGTCTCAATTATGATATATCCCCGGCGCGCTGCCCATCGGCGATGGTGGAGCCCAAATTCACGGTTTCCTTTTCCAAGGCGATCAAAACATTGTTGATCTCGGCGATCCTTTCGGCGCTCATCTGCTGATCCGCCAGCAGCCTTGACTGATACAAAATGCTTTCCAGATCTTTGTGCACTTCCTCCACTCTGGCGATCAACGCGTCCTGCTGCTTGTGCCCCATTGCGTCGCTGGCGATGCTTTCTGCCGTGACCAGCACCCCGGTCTCCAATTCGTACGTGGAATAGTCTCGGATGACGGTGGTGTCATACCCGATGGTTTCTTTGATTTTTTTGGCAAAGTCGGTTTTCACCCCGTCTTCGCCATGGACAAGGAAAATCTCACGGGGCTTGGCGTTGAATCCGCCCAACCATTCAAGGAGGCCGGCTTGGTCGGCATGGCCGGAAAATCCTTCCAGATTGTAGATTTCCGCTTTGACGGCGATGGTCTCGCCAAATAGTTTCACTTCTTTGACACCGTCAAGTATGGCGCGGCCCAACGTCCCCTCCGCCTGGAAACCGACAAAAATGACGCTGCACTTTGGATCCCACAGATTGTGCTTCAAATGATGTCGAACTCGGCCCGCGTCACACATACCGCTGGCCGAAATGATGACCTTGGGGGTGCGGTCAAAGTTCAACGCCTGTGACTCTTCACTGGTTCGCGTGAATTTGAGATTTTTGAAATCCAGAGGATGGTCTCCCCGCAATATGTAATTCTTGGTCTCCTCGTCAAAGACCTGCGCGTTTCTCTTGAACACTTCAGTGGCGGTGGTGGCCATGGGGCTGTCAACATAAAAAGCCAGCTTGTCCAGGTCCTCTTTGTATTTGTTTCCTTCTTCATAGAACTTGTTGAACTCAAAAATCAGCTCTTGGGTCCTGCCCACGGCGAATGCCGGAATAACCACCGTACCTCCGCGTCTGGTTGTCTTGACGACAATCTCCAGGAGCTGGTCGATGCTGGTGGCGTTGGCAGGATGCAGCCTGTTGCCGTATGTGGATTCCAGAATCAGATAGTCGGCGCTTTTGATGGGAGTCGGGTCCCTGAGAATCGGTCGGTTGGATACGCCCAAATCACCGGAGTAGACGATTTTCGAGGATTTTCCATTCTCGTCGATCCACAATTCGGTGATGGCGGACCCCAGAATATGCCCCGCGTCGTTGAAGACGATTTTCATGTCTTCATTTAGTTCAATCAGTTGGTCATATAAAACAGGTGTCACCAGGTTCAACGCCTCTTCCGCATCTTTCAATGTATAAAGGGGCGCCACCGGTTCCAAGCCGGCGCGCATATTCTTGCGGCTTTGCCATTCGGCGTCTTTTTCGTGGATATAGGCGCTGTCTTTCAGCATGACGACCAGCAGGTCGGCGGTGGCGTCGGTGCATATGATTTTGCCTTTGAATCCCCGTTTCACCAGCAAGGGCAATCTGCCGCAATGGTCGATATGGGCATGGCTGAGGACCACGCATTCGATTTGTCTGGCATCAAAGGGGAATGGATCGAAATTGAGTTGCTCCTGCTCTTTGCCGCCCTGAAACTGCCCGCAATCCAACAGGATCTTGTGGGAGCCGCTTGTGATCAAATGGCAAGAACCGGTAACGCCAGTCGCCGCGCCACAAAATTTAATATTCATCCTTGTCCTCCTTTGTCGTTGCAATAGACTATGCTTGGTTGCACCATGAATCCGTTGCAGCCTATGGGAACAATATACCACATTGGGCAAAAGAAAAAAAGTTTTATTCCTTGTATAAAGCGTCGCAATACACGCAACGGTATTGCCTCTTTTCCCTATCCGCCAGCTTGAAGGAGTGGACGATTTCTTGCTCAACAGTGGTGATGCACCGAGGATTTTTACATTTGATGACCCCTGTCAGGGTTTCCGGAAGTTCAAGATGCATTTTTTTGATGAGCGAGCCGTCTTGTATGATGTTGACTGTGATGTTTGGATCCACAAATCCCAGAACATCCAGATTCAGGGGGATGTTCTCATCGATTTTGATGATGTCTTTTTTACCCCATTTCTTGCTTTGGGCGTTTTGTACCACAGCCACACTGCACACCAGGTTTTTCAAATTCAACAGACCGTAAATATCCATGCTTTTACCGGCGGGGATATGATCGATCACAATTCCGTTTCTCACACCGTCAATATTCATGCCGTAACCTCCTCTTTTCCCTGTTTCATTTCGTCCTTTGCAAGCCCCAGCAGTGTAAGTATCAGCGCCATGCGTATATATTTGCCACAAAGGGCCTGTTTGAAATAGCAGGCTCTGGGATCGTCGTCCACCTCCACCGAGATTTCGTTGACCCTGGGCAACGGATGAAGGACAATCAAATCTTCGGCGGCCAGTTCCATTTTTTTGTTGTCCAGAATATAGCTGTCCTTCAGCCTGATATAGTCTTGCTCATTGAAGAAACGTTCCCGCTGGACCCGGGTCATATACAGGATATCCAAGCTGCCCATGACGTCTTCCATTTTTTCAACCTGACGCCATTCCACCCCCTTGGATTTCAACTCCTCACGGATGTACGGAGGAACCCGCAGCTCCTCGGGTGAAATGAGGATGAACCGATTGTCCGGATAACGGAGCATCGCTTCTATCAGCGAGTGCACCGTTCTGCCGAATTGCAGGTCGCCGCAAAGACCGATGGTCAAATCGCTCAGTCTCCCCTTCTCCCGCTTGATTGTCAAAAGGTCTGTCAATGTCTGTGTCGGATGGTGATGTCCGCCGTCTCCTCCGTTGATGATGGGCACTGTGGTGCGACGGGCGGCCACCAACGGCGCCCCTTCCTTGGGATGGCGCATGGCGATGATGTCCGCATAGCAGCCAACGGTGCGAATGGTGTCGCTGACGCTTTCACCTTTTGCCGCCGAGCTGGAGTCGCTGCTGGAAAATCCCAGCACATTCCCTCCCAATTCCATCATGGCCGCCTCAAAGCTGAGCCGTGTTCGGGTGCTGGGTTCGAAAAACAAAGTAGCCAGCTTTTTCCCTGCGCAACGGGTTTGATATGCGTCGGGGTTTTCCATTATATCCTCGGCCAGATCAATCATTTTGTCGATTTCACGCACCGAAAAATCCGTGATATTGATTAGATTTCTGATTTCCATTTTAGTACTTCCTCCATTTCAGATTCTTTGATATATCCTTCCGATACCGCAACCTGCGACAAGGTGTCCAAATCGCAGAGGCTCACGGTCTTGATGGGCAACAGGCGGATGCCGTAATTGAAAATGCTGAGAATGCCAAGGACCTCCGCTCCCGCCTCTTCCAGCACACCGACGGTTTCAAGGGAGGATCCACCGGTGGAAATCAAATCCTCCACCACCACGACTTTCTGTCCTGTGACCAATTTTCCCTCAATCCGGTTGGTCCGTCCGTGTTCCTTCGCTTTGGCTCTCACATATCCCATGGGAAGTCCCAGAATATGGCCGACAATGGCCGCGTGGGGGATGCCCGCCGTGCTGGTGCCCATCAAAACTTCACAATCCGGAAAAAATTCCATGATGGCGCCTGCCAGTTCGCTTTCCACCAAATCTCTGACGACAGGAGCTGTGAGAATCAGCCTATTGTCACAATACACAGGACTTTTGATGCCGCTTGCCCATGTAAAAGGCTTCCCGGGCCTTAAAAAAACCGCTCCGATGGACAACAGCCCTTTTGCAATTCCCTCACTATTCATTGAAACCACCTCCACTAAAGATTCTCTTGATTGCTTCATACACTTCCATTGGATTTGCGGCATGGGTAATCGGCCGCCCGACCACAATATAGTCGGCGCCGAGGATTTTGGCCATTTCCGGTGTTTGGACCCGAACCTGATCCTGGGTGGAACCGCCTGGGGAAGCATCAGCCAGACGGATTCCGGGAGTGACTGTGAGAAAAGATGTTCCGCAAAGCCGATGAATCAGCGGCGCTTCGCCGGGGGCGCAAACAACGCCATCCAGGCCGGCTTGTCGCGCCAGCCCGGCATAGGACGTCACCGCTTGCTCCACTGGGCCGGGAATGAGAATTTCATGGTTCATACGCCATTGGTCAGTGGACGTCAACTGCGTGACCGCGATGAGTTCCGGCCTTTTGCGTCCCTGAGGCGTTCCCTGCTCCAGCCCTTCCCGGGCGGCTTCCATCATTTTGACCGTGCCCGCGGCGTGGACATTGCAAAGGTCTATGCCAAGTGCCGCCAACACTTTCATGGTCCGCTGAACCGTGTTTGGAATGTCATGAAGCTTCAAGTCCAGAAAAACTTTATATCCACGTTCCTTTAGGGTTTCCACAAACGCCGGTCCGGCTGCGTAAAAAAGCTCCATGCCGATTTTGATGTACGGCCGCTGTCCCTCCATAGCCTCCAGAAAATCCTCCGCCGCCACTCTGCTTGGGAAATCCAACGCAATGATCACTTCTTTTTTCATACAATCCCCCTTATCTCAACCAAATCGTTTATTTGCAATCTTTCCATACAGCCGGGCAATGCCTCGACCAGTTCCTTGCAGGCGAAAGGATTGACTAAATTGGCGGCGCCGACCTGCACCGCAGTGGCCCCCGCCATGACCATTTCAATCACATCTTCCGCCGAGGCGACGCCACCCATGCCGATGATGGGAATTTTAACCGCATGATACACCTGATTGACCATACGCAGGGCGATGGGAAAAATCGCCGGCCCGGAAAGCCCTCCGGTTTTGTTGGCCAGCACAGGTTTTCTGTTTTTGATATCGATGCGCATGGCGGAGACCGTGTTGATCATTGAAATGCCATGGGCGCCGGCATTCTCGCAGGCTTTTGCGATTTCAGCGATGTCCGTCACATTGGGACTGAGCTTCATGAAAACCGGTTTGTTTGTCACCCGCAGCACCGCTTCCGTGACCAGGGCCGCCTGCTTTGCGTCGGTGCCGAACACCATGCCGCCGCCGTGGACATTGGGGCAGCTGATATTCACTTCCAACAAGGCCACCTGCTCGACGCCGTCCATGATTTTGGCGCATGCCACATATTCCTCCAACGAAAAGCCGCTGATATTGGCCAGGACGGGTGTCCGGCACAAGGCGGCCAGTTGGGGCATCAACGCTGTGGCCACCTGTTCAATGCCGGGGTTTTGGAGGCCGACGGCATTGATCAGGCCACAGGGGGCTTCGGCGATGCGAGGTGTTTCATTGCCGAAGCGGGGGTGAAGGGTGGTGCCCTTCACCCCGATGCCCCCCAGTAGGTTCAAATCATAAAGTTCCGCCATCTCCAGCCCATATCCAAAGGTGCCGCTGGCGGGAATGATTGGGTTCTTCAATTGTATTTCCCCCAGACGCACGCGGGTGTCTACCATACGATCTCCTCCTTTTGCAAAACCGGACCGTCGACGCAAATTCTCTTTTCTCCGTATTTGGTCCGGCAGCTGCATCCCATGCAGACTCCAAATCCGCATCCCATTCTGCTTTCAAAACTGAACTGCCCGTCAGTCGCAAGGTTTCGTACCCCCTTGAGCATGGGCTCCGGACCGCAGGCAAAGAGATAGTCCCATGTCCTGCCGGCCGCGGCGTCCACCACAGTTCCCAAAACGCCGGCGCTTCCGTCCACGGTGGCGACGGTCACGGCGATTCCCAGACTCTCAAACTCTTTTTTGTAAAAGATCTGTTCCTTTGTGGCAAATCCCATGATGACGTCCGGGGTTTTGCCTTGGGCAACGAGCTTTTTGGCCAACCCATATAATGGGGGAAGACCGACCCCCCCACCGATGAGCACGATTTTGCGATCTCCGGCGCCTTTACTCCACGTCTTATGGGGAATCAGATCCGTATCGAATCCATTCCCCAATGGGAACAGCAGATTGATTTTGTCGCCGGTTTCTTTTGACACCAGGAGTGCGGTTCCCTTGCCGACAATTCTATAGATCAGGGTGATGGTGTCCCCTTCCACCTGGCATACAGAAATCGGTCGTCGCAGGAATACGCCGTCTATCTTCAGATTTACAAACCGGCCCGGGATCCCAAAGAGTTTTTCGATTCCTTCAATGGAGCAAGTCAGCTTCATCTCCCAGGTATCCAATGCGATCCCGCGATTTGAGCATATGGTCCAGTCTTCTTTCATTATCGTTCCCATACAATGGTTCCTCCCGCTATCGTCATCCTATTTTTACCGATCACCTGCATGCCGTCAAAAGGCGAACTTTTACCTTTGCTCAGAAATTCACCGGCATCGATGGTGTAAGGGGTCTGAAGGTTCCAGACACACAAGTCCGCAGGCCCGCCTGGTGTCAATTTTCCGCCGGCAATGTTGAACCGTTTTCGGGGAGCGATGGCCATGGCGTCGATCAAACGCGCCAAGGTGACTTTGCCTGTGACCACCAGTTGGCTGTACAACACAGGAAATGCGGTTTCCAGGCCCACAACACCATTGAGGCTACCAATGTATCCTCCACGTTTTTCCTCTCTGCTGTGGGGCGCATGGTCCGTACCAATCATATCGATGGTTCCATCGGCAAGTCCGGCCACCAGCGCGTCCCTGTCCTGGGCCTCCATCAGTGGAGGATTCATTTTGAACCGACCGTCGTCCGTTCGGTCGTCACGGCAAAAAACCAGATAATGGGGCGCCGTTTCGCAGGTGACATTCACCCCGGATGACTTCGCCTGACGGATCAACGCCAGGCTTTCCTTGGTCGAGACGTGGCAGACATGATAATTGCAGCCGGTCTTTTCACACAATGCCAAGTCCCGTTCCACTTGCCTCCATTCGCTTTCACGTATCTTTCCTTCGCTTGTCAGCGCATCGGATTCGCAGTGGGCGGCGATGACCTTTCCAAGGATTTTGGCACGTTCCATCGCCTGGCGCATCAACTCCGGTTCCTGCACCCCAAATCCATCGTCACTATAGCCGATGACCCAGGGTGCCATGGCCTCCATGTCCGACAAGCCGACAGTCCCATGGTCTTCGCGGGTGATTCGTCCATAAGGATGGACCGGCACCACAGCATCTCTTCTGATTGCGGCCAATTGTGTCCGCAGTGCGTCCAGTCGATCCGGTGTCGGATTCACATTCGGCATGGCGCACACGCCGGTAAATCCGCCTGCGGCCGCAGCCAGCGTCCCGGTTTCAATGGTCTCTTTGTATTCAAACCCCGGTTCCCTCAAGTGAACATGGACATCCAGAAATCCGGGCAAAAGAAAAGAGTTATCGCAATCGATAACTCTTTCATATTTATTCATCAAATTTTCAACGACAGAATCGGCTTCCAAAAACTCTTGACCAAATGGTACAAAAGCAGCAATCCGTCCTCCTTCAAGGATGACGTCCCATTTCTCCCATCTGTCCTGGATATATACATTTCCGCCTTTTAAATAAATTCCCATGTGGATTCCTTCGTTCGTTCATTTTTCCAAAATTTTTTCAATTTTATCACGTGGAATTGGAAATGTCAAATGGTTATTGGCGTCATGTTTGAGATTTTTCAGGCGCTATTGATCGGCTTCGGGGGGCAATGCTTTCAGCTTTGACGCCAGATAGAAATTCACCGCTGATATGAACATCCCTCCGATAAATACATACACATATCCGCCGCTGCCATTGGCATACCAAATGTATCCCGCCAAGAGGGGAATGGTCATGGAGACAATATGATCCATGCTCTGACCCATAGCCAAGGTGCGTGAGACTTCCGAATGGACAGGGCACATTTTTCGCACATAGGTGGCGCGGGCCATATTGGCGGATTCCATCAATTTGTCCGCCACATAGGAAATCCCCACAAAAATGAGGGCGGCCTGGAATGGGAGAACCATTTTCGAGAAGGCGAAGCCGACACAAGCAGCAAACATCACCAGGGCTTCCAGTTTCAAGGCATAGCTTTCTCCCCGTCTGTCGATCAACCTGCCATACCAAGGTTTGAAATATAGGTTCAAAACGCATACCAGAAAAAACAGCGCTGTGATCACGGTGACCGGTTGCCCAAAAACATCTATGATCAGCCAAGGTGCGAACGTCAGGGTGATTTGCTTACGCGCCCCATTGACGATGGCCAGGCGGTAGTAGCTCCAGTATTTCTTTTTGAAGACAAACCGTTTTTCATGAATATTCTCATGTTTATTGTTAGTCATAAACAGGAACAGAACCCCCGCCAGCATCATGACGATGCCGGCAAAAGTGAAGACGGCTTGATAGGTCACATCAAAAAAACGATATAAAACGAACAGAACGGCACTGGCAACAATGACGGCGGCGCTCCCAAGCCCTTGGATTTGTCCCAGCCTGGATCCGAATTGCGCACTGGTGGCGAATTTCATGGCGACAGTGCTGGCCAGAGGCATATAGAGATGTTGTCCTGTGCTGTAAAAAAGCAAGGTGATCAAAACCAGAGAAAAAACGCCAGGCACTTGCCCAAACGCCAACAGACCGATTCCCCCGACGATATTCGCCAAGGCTGCGATTCGAATGTCCCCAAGTCCGTTGAGCAGCCCGATCAGAACAACCGTCAACAGACCTGGAAGTTCTCTTGGCGTCTCAAGCCCCGACCGTTCCAGTATTGTAAAATGAAGATCCTCATACAAGCGGTTGGCGAAGGACGTGCTGTCCACGGCCAAAACCACCCCCATGAGGACGCTGATTATTAGAAACAGCAGGAAATCTTTTGATATGGTGTATTTTCCGAATGTATATTCCTTCATTTGTTGGTCTCCCTGATCGATGATGGTCCAAAACTCTTACCGGCGTTTCACATTATACCCCATATCCCAAAAAAAGTACAAAGCCCAGTATAAAAATCACCAGGCTTCGCACCATGCTAACAGTTGTTTTCTTTAAGCCTTAAGAAGGCAAATGGCCTATTCGTAGTTGTGTTTGATCGCAACATCGATCTTTTTTCGGCCTTGCTTCCATTTGATTTCTCCCGGCAGGATACAATCCTGAACAGGACAAACATTCAGGCACAGGTGGCATCCGACGCAATTGTCTTCGATGAGAATCGGTTTTCTCTTTTTCTCATCCCAGTCAATCGCCTGATGGGCTGCGTCATAACAGGATAGATAGCATCTGCCGCATCCAACACATTTCTTGTTGTCGAAATGGGGGAACACTTTGAAGTCTCTGTTGATTTCTTCGGCTGGAATCAGGTTTGGCAATGCGGAGCCAATGAATTCCTCGATATTGTTGTATCCCCTTTCGTCCATGAAGTGGGACATACCGCTGATCATATCTTCCACAATTCGATAACCGTACTGCATGATCGCCGTGGTGACTTGGACATTTCTGCAACCCAGCGCCAGGAATTCCGCAGCGTCGCGCCATGTTTCAATGCCGCCGATGCCGCTGTATTCAAATTTTCTTCCTTGAGCCGCGCAAAGTTTATGAATTTCTTCATCCTGCAGCAGGTTTGCCGCAAATCGCAAGGCGATTGGTTTGATTGCCGCGCCGGAATAACCGGAGATGGATGATTTGCCATTGACAACAGGCATGCCGGTCATATTTTCGAAGTCCAAATTGGTGATGGACTTGATGGTGTTGATACCGGATACGGATGCCGCACCGCCTCGGATCGCCGCTCTTGCAGGCTCTTCCATGTTCTTTGTGTTCGGTGTCATTTTGGCGATGAACGGGATTTTGGTTGCGCTGGTTACCGCTCTGGCATATTGTTCCACCAAAGCGACATTTGTTCCAACATCAGAACCCATATCATGGGAAGTCATCTGGGGACAGGAGAAATTTCCTTCAATCAGGTCCGCCCCGGCCTGTTCACACATCTTGGCCAGTTGTTTCCATTCGTCGTCGGAGCTGCCCATGATGGTTGCGACCATGACCTTTTCAGGATAGTCTTCCTTCAACCGACGCATGAACTCAAAGTTCACTTCGGTAGGTTTGTCGGAAATTTGTTCCATGTTCTTGAATCCAAGCCATGGCGTTCCTTCTTTTCTGGTGATGTCAAATCTCGGTGAGCACTCGTCGGCGACGAAGATGCCTACCGTCTTGAAGAAGACGCCGCCCCATCCTGCCTCGTAGCTTTTTCTGACCATATCATAATTGCCGCCTACAGGGGAAGAAGAAAGGAAGAACGGATTCTCACAGTGGACTCCCAAATAATTGATGGATAAATCTTTCTTAACTGCCATCCTATTTCACTCCTTTCTGTAAAAATGCGATCATCGACGCTGCTGCTGCTTTTCCTTCGGCAACAGCCTCCACAACGGTCTTGCCGCCGTTGACTATATCGCCGGCTGCGAAGAATTTCTTCCCAGCTGTTGCTTTGCCGTTTTTCTTGGTCTTGATCATGCCCTTTTCGTCTGTTTCAACCGGAGCCAACGCAGACAAATCTTCAGCGCCCTGACCGATGGCGAACACAACGGTATCCGCTTCCAGTTTCAGTCCGGATTTCTCGCAGACTTTCTTTCGGCCGTCAAAGGCGATGGCTTCCACTTTTTTGGTTCCCAGCACTTCCGCAGGAGCCATATTGGTGGTGAGGCCGATGCCCAAAGACAATGCATACTGGAATTCAGTCATATTGCCCGGTGCCTCTTCAAGAGTTCTTCTGTAAACGATTTTCACGTCTTCAGCACCCATGAGTTTTGCAGTTACCGCACAGTCCACAGCTACGTCGCCGCCGCCGATGACAACAACTTTTTTGCCTGGGGTGAAGCCTTTGGCGCTGGATCGCGCTTTCTTCAGATAATCGTTGGCCGCATAGACACCTTTCAGGTCTTTGCCGGGGATCTCCGGGATTTTGGGGCCCCAAAGTCCTGTTCCCAGGAAAATGGCGTCAAAATCCTCCAGGTCCGCAGCTTTGACTTTTTTGCCAAGTTCGAATTTCACGCCAAGGCCTTTTACCTGTGCGATGTCGTGGTCCACAACGGACTGGGGCAGTCTGCTGGGCACAATGCCATAAGTCAGTACGCCACCCGGTTTTTCTTCCCGTTCGAAAATTGTCACTTTGTAGCCGGCTTTCGCCAACTCGGACGCGCAAGCCAGGGAAGCGGGACCGGCGCCTACACAGGCTACGGTTTGCTTCATTTTTCTGGCAGGCGCTTTGAGGGTCTTCATTTTGAAGATCTTTTCCTGCTCGATGGCGTAACGCTGCAGTTCGCCGATTTTTATGGGTTTGTCAATGCCGCATCTGCTGCAATACTCTTCGCAAAGTCTATCATAAGGACAAATTCTGGCGCATGTTCCGCCTAGAATGTTGTTTTCTCGAATGATTTCTGCTGCACCCTTCGCGTTTCTGAAACGGATGGATCGAATGAATCTTCCGGGATCCGTTCCTGCAGGGCACCCTTTGCTGCAAGGTGCATCGTGACAGAGTAAGCATCTGGCTGCTTCTTCCATCGCGGTTCTATGGTTAAAACCGGGCTGGGCTTCAGCAGTATACTTGGGTTTTTCTACTTTACTCAATTTCTACTCCTCCTTCATTCATTTATTATTTAGTGTCATATCCCTGCCGGGAAGGCCCTGCAGGGATATGCAAAAATAATCAATTTTTGGGGTTTGTGGAATCCGGTTTTATTCAGCATCCAACTTCAATACAGCATTGAGCATGACGGATGCGCCGGCTGTGCAATCTTCCGGTGAAGAATACTCTTCTTCACAATGGGACAGACCGTCTTTGGATCGGACAAAGATCATGGTTGTAGGTACGACGTAGGATGCGAACTGGGCATCATGACCCGCGCCGGAGTTGATGGGCATATTCGCAACGCCGAGTTCATCAGCGGACTGCTGAACGAAGTTGACCAATTTCTTGTCCCAATATACGGTGTCTCTCTTCCACTGCTCAGAGATTTCACATCGGCATCCCGCCCATGTTTTTTCCGGCAGGGATTTGACGATGTTCATGACCGCTTCCCGAACTTTGGGATCTTCATGTCGGACATCCAGAGAGAAGTCGACGTAGTTTGGAATAACCGTATGAACACATGGCAGACATACGATTTCGCCTGTGGTGTAAACCAGTTCAGGCCTGCCCAGCTTGTCGATTTCCTGGTGGAGATAAGTCAATGCCTGTGCTGCCGCAAACAATGCGTCGTGTCTCTTGTTCATTGGGAATGTGCCGGCATGGGCTGAAAATCCAAAGAATTTGATTCTGAAGTTGAACATGCCCAGTACACACTGAACCACGCCGATTTCTTTGCCGTTGTCTTCCAGGATCGGGCCCTGCTCAATGTGCAGTTCAAACATGGCTTTATAGTCTTTGTCGTTGAATCGGTTTTTCTTGTCGCCCTTGTATGGACTCTTGGCCAGCATTTCTCCAAAGGTTGTGGTCTTGTCCAAAACACTCTTGGACTGCATCAGGTTCTCTTCTTTGAAGTTTTTGGCAATCGCTTCCGGAAGATACTTGTTGCAGACGATGCCGGATGAGAACATGGCTGGTGGATACAAGGAACCTTCTTCATTTGTCCAAATCATTGCTGTCAATGGATGTTTGTGCGGAATTTTTTGATCCGAAATGGTCTCCAAAACTTCCATTGCACCCATAACACCCAAAATGCCATCGTAGTTTCCGCCGTTTCTGACGGAATCGCAGTGGGATGCCATAACAATTCGTTTCGCATTGGGATCGGATCCCGGTAGTGTGGCGTACATGTTTGCCATGTCGTCGGTTTCAATGGTTGCGCCGATAGCCTTCATTCTTCGAACATACTCGTCTCTGGCCATATGGGCTTCAGGGGATAGTGAATATCTGGTAATACCACCGTGTCCGGCATCACCAAACTTTGAGAACGTTTTGATTTTGTCGTCCATTCTCTTTACATCGCATTTGTACATTTCATTGCCTCCTTAGATATATTTTTAATGAAATAAACATTAATTATTGGCATGTTTGGTTGAAAGTTCTCCGTTGCCCCAGGGAAGATCCCAACGTCCCGTCCCTTAGAGTTTCTTCCACTTCAGTGTGATTTTATTTTGAGGGCATAAATCCCTGCATAGCCCGCAACCGGTGCATTTGTCTTCATCGATGGCGATTTTGCCCCCCACCGAGGAGATTGCTTCGTCCAAGCAGCACACCAGGCATTTTGTGCATTGTGTTTCAAGGCATTCGGACGTCAGATATGCCCGCTGTGGTTCGACTTTCAGTTCCTCAAAGGAGTACAGCTTCTCAAGGCTGTTGCCCCGGACTTCCTCCAACGAAGAAATGTGGTGTTTTTTCATCCACAGTTCCAGATTTTCAAGCATCTCTGGAATGATGCCATATCCATTGATCAAAACGGCAGTGCCCACTTCCGCCGCGGAAGCGCCTAGCATGATATATTCCAGGACATTTTTGTAGGATTCGACCCCGCCGATGCCAAAAATAGGCAGCTCTGTGCTTTGGGCGATGCCTGCGACGGTGGCCAGACCCAAGGGTCTGATGGGGCTTCCCGAATAACCGCCATAGGTGGGTAAAATAGGTTCGCCGGTTTCGACGTCGATGCCCAGAATGCAACGCATGGTGTTGATGGCTGTGATTCCGGACGCCCCCGCCTTTTCGACGGCGGCGACAACTTCCGGCAGATTGTTCATGGATTGTGTCAGTTTCACCATCACCGGAATGCCCACCGTGGAAACCACTTCTTTTGTGAAGGCGTAGGTTTTATTTGGGTTGGCTGCAACGATTTCTGTGCCTTCTCCCATGGGGCAGGCCAAACCAAGTTCCAGCGCATCCACACCGGCTTTTTCGAATTTTCTTGCCAGATAAGCCAGTTCTGACGGCGTCCCGGCGGTGATGTTGGCGATGATCAAACCCTCTCCATTGTCCCGTCCGTCTTTTTTGATCTGTTTGAATTCGTCAATCCATTCTTCCATATCCAATGCGCTGTACATTCGGATATTCTGAAGTCCCCTCCCGTCGTATGCGTATCGGGGAGACAGGTCCGGATAAGGCTCCGCAACAATGGTTTCAGTGACAACGGCGGCCGCACCGGAATGCAATGCGGCGCGTATTCCTTTGTGGCCCCGGGTCCAGGGTCCTGCCGAAACAATCACCGGATTTTTTAGTTTGAGTCCCATGGCTTCAACGGATAACATTTGTCGCTCCTTCAGTACTGTCTGTTGACAGATTACCAGATTTCCTTTAATCTGCCTTTATTTCCGCATGATTTTCTTATTTTAAGCTTGGACTGAAGGGCTATTTCCTGGGTTTCTTCGGTACCCTCTCCCTCAATGATGTCAAACAACAGGCGGGCCGCCATCAAACCCATTCGATACATTGGTTTTGAGATGGTGGTGAGTTTTGGCTCCACCAGCGCGCCGATTCGAAGGTCGTCGAATCCAATGAGTGCGATGTCCTCCGGTATGTGGACACCGGCACTTTTTAGCTTGTCCATGACCCCCAGTGCCATCTGGTCGGTGGATGCGAAAATCGCATCCATGGGAACCTTGTCGTCCAATATTCTTGAAGCGGCTAGGAATCCGCCTTCTATGCTGTTGTCCGCCTGATAGACCAATGCCTCGTCAAAGGGGATGCCCCCTTCTTTCAGCGCTCTTTTGTAGCCTTCCAGTTTTTCTTCAGTTTCAGGTTTGGGATACTCGCCGATAACCAGCCCTATACGGGATCTTCCCATGGTGATCAAGTATCTAATAGCTTCTTCTGTGGCTGTTTTATAGTCTGTGTACACAATATTCTGTCTATTTATGGTCTTATTTTTGCCAACCAGTACGTAGTTGGCGCCTTGTTTCTTCATTCGGTCCAGATCACTGTTCTTTAATGTGGTCGCTGTGAGAATCAGTCCGTCGATTTTTCGTTCGATCAATGTCTCCACATATTCTTTCTCCTTCACAGGATTGAATTCTGTGTTGCACAGCATGACATGATATCCCTTTTGGTGGGCGATGGATTCAACACCCTTGGCGATTTCCATATTGGAGGGATCCAGAAAATCGTGGACCAAAAGACCAATCATACCGGTTCGCGAAGACTGGATATTCCTTGCAAACCAGTTGGGGGTGTAGTTCATCTTCTTCATGACCGCGAGAATATGTTCCCTGGTTTCAGCTGTCACCAGCTCAGGGTGGTTCATTACCCTGGAAACCGTCGCAACGGAGACTCCGGCCCTGTCTGCTACAGCTTTGATGTTCAACGGCAACCCCTCCGGCCGGTTTCAAAATGAAAGGTTTTTTTCATTCGACCGAGCATTTAACATAACGTTGAAAGTTCGAATTGTTGATAATGAAACTATTTTCATTATCAATATTACCACTATACATATACAAAAGCAAGAAAGAAAAAGCCGAAGGATTGAAAAAATCCTGTCGGCCTTCATTTTGCGCATGTTGTGGTGATTTTGTCTAAAGGTCCTCAACCCGGATGGTCTTGATGACCTGCTTTTCTTTTGGCTTGTCCCTAAAGTCTCTGTCGACGGCCACAATCCGATCCGCCTCATCCATTCCCTCGGTGATCCGCCCGAAGGAAGCGTATTGACCATCCAAAAATGGCGCGTCTTCCACCATAATGAAAAACTGGCAACCACCTGAGTTGGGATTGGCGGCTCTGGCCATGGAAAGAACCCCTCGCTGATGGAGCAGGTCGTTTTTGATGCCGTTTCCGGAAAACTCTCCGATAATCTGATGCCCGGGTCCACCGGTGCCGTCGCCTTTAGGGCAGCCGCCCTGTATCATGAAGCCGGGGATGACCCGGTGAAAGGTCAGACCGTCATAAAACCCTTTATTGGCCAATGTTTCAAAATTCTCAACGGTTTTTGGCGCCGTTTCCGGAAAAAGTTCCCCAGTCATCTGCTTTCCGTTGGCCATTTCAATGATTACTTTTTTCATGTGTTGTTCCTCCTGATTGATTGAAGTTTCGATGATCTCCTGCGGGATCTCTATTTTCTTATTTTGAACGGATTATGGCTGTCCGATTCCCGATCCAGCACCGTCCACAATTCGTCTTTTAGGTACTCCGGATATAGGTTGTCCGTCGCCGCAAGCTCTTGCTGTGTCATAAAGCGGACTTCCCGGATCACCTGGCCATCGTCGCCGCGCTCCGGATCCAGCCCCATGGCCAGCGTTCCATCCACGATTGAGGCTAGAAACAAATTGACAAACCGGGGTTCCTTGCCGGGAATCATCTGCTCCACATGCCAAACCAACTTGCCGATGGAAACGTCCAAACCGGTTTCTTCTTTCACTTCCCGGATTGCCGCATCGACTGAATTTTCTCCTGGTTCAATCCCGCCACCCGGAACAGTCCAAACTTGTCTCTCAAGGTGTTGCTGCCGGATCATGAGGATTCGCCGGTTCTCATCCAATATAATCGCTCTGACTCCTCCTGTCCACATAGACTTCTCCTATTCCATTCTCCCCAGCACTTCCAGCAAAGTCTTGTCGATCGCCATTTTTACGGTCATGTCCTCTTTGTCCGGGGATGTCCTCTTTTTGAATTCCACGATTTGTTCCGGTGCGCCTCTTCCCACAGTAATCCGCAGAGGGATCCCAATCAGGTCCGCATCCTTGAACTTGACGCCGGGGCGTTCCTCTCTGTCGTCCAACAGGGTTTCGACGCCCGCTTCATTCAATTTGTTGTAAATTTCTTCGCCCAATGCCATCTGCACCGGATCGTCAGGTTTCACCACGGTCACAATGGCATGATACGGCGCCACGGACATGGGCCAGATGATGCCGTTTTCATCATGATGCTGTTCTACGATGGCCGCCAAAGTTCGGGTGACGCCGATGCCATAGCATCCCATGACGATCGGCTTGTCTGTCATATCTTCGTCTTTATAGAAGGCGCCCATGGAAAGACTGTATTTCGTACCAAGTTTAAAGACCTGGCCAACCTCTATGCCACGAACAATTTTGACTGGTGTTCCACAAGCCGGGCAAGGCATGCCCTCTTGGATCAGTTTAAGGTCCGTGACAATGTCGCCGGTGTAATCCCGGCCGTAGTTCACATTGAGAAGGTGGGTGTCCACTTTGCAGGCGCCGGTGCACAAATTGCGCAATCCTGTCAATTCACTGTCCACCACAACGGTGCAGTCATGTAGTCCGATAGGCCCGGTGAAGCCGCCCACACATCCGGTGGCGGCGCCCATGCTTGCCTCGTCGGCAAACGCGATGGCATGCTCTGGGATTTTGAGGGCATTGATCAATTTGATCATGTTCAACTCCCTGTCGCCACGGATAAAGGCCGCCACATGGCCGTTTTCTTTGCCGTCGTTGTCATAGGTGACGAACAGCAACGCCTTTATTGTTTTTTCTTGAGGCAATCCAAGAAACGCCGCCACGTCGGCAATGGTTTTCGTATCAGGCGTGTTCACTTCCGCAATGGGCAAAAGGGGTTCATTGCTTCTGGGAGAATCCGCCACTTCAGCCCGTTCGGTGGTAGCCGCCATACTGCAGCTTGTGCAGTATGCGATTTCGCTTTCACCCACATCAGACAATGCGGTGAACTCATGGGAATTGCTGCCCCCTATCGCGCCGGTGTCCGCTTCCACGGCACGATATGTCAAGCCGCATCGGTCAAATATTTTTTCGTAGGCGTTGTACATCTCATCATAGCTTTTGTCCAAGCCCTTTTGGTCCCGGTCAAAGGAGTAGGAGTCCTTCATGATGAATTCACGGCTACGCATCAGTCCGAATCGAGGTCTTGCCTCATCCCTGTATTTCGTCTGAATCTGATACAGGTTCAAAGGCAACTGTCTGTAGGAGGAGACATCGCTTCGGACGATATCCGTAAAAATCTCTTCATGTGTTGGACCCAGGCAAAAGTCTCTGCCGTTTCTGTCTTTTAGACGCCAAAGCTCGGGTCCATACGCGAACCAACGACCTGATTCCTGCCAAAGCTCCGCAGGTTGAATCGCAGACATGTGAATTTCCTGTCCGCCCGCACGGTCCATTTCATCCCGGATGATATCCTCGATTTTACGCAAAGAGCGCCATCCCAAGGGCATGAACCCATACACGCCGGAAACCAGCTTTCGAATCATACCACCGCGAAGCAGTAGAATATGACTGTCGATTTCGGCCTCGGTGGGCACTTCCCGCAATGTTTTAAGATGTAGCTTAGATAATCTCATGAACTCTTCTCTCCTTTGTCTGATTTATTTCAAACCAAATGATTGGTCAATATGCAAACCGCTTCCGCCGCCATGCCTTCTTCCCGTCCCGGAATCCCCAGCTTTTCCGTCGTGGTCGCCTTGATATTCAAACGACCTGGCGGCATCCCCATGACCTGGGACAATTTTTGTGTCATCGATGGAATATACGGTGCTATTTTGGGTCGTTGCGCCATAAGGGTCGCATCCACGTTGTTGATGGAAAACCCTTTCGCCTTGATGAGTGCAACCACTTTTTCCAACAAGATCACACTGGAAATGCCGCGGTATTTTTCATCGGTGTCAGGAAAATGATGGCCGATGTCTCCCATGCCGGCGGCGCCCAGCAGCGCATCCATGATGGCATGGGTCAACACATCCGCATCGGAATGCCCCAGCAGCCCTTTTTCGAAAGGAATTTGGATTCCCGCCAGAATCAGTGGACGTCCATCCACCAGCCGATGTGCATCGAATCCCGTACCTGCCTGTTGACGAACCGGCAAATCCGAAGGTGTTGTGATCTTGATATTGGCGTAATCTCCTTGAGCCAAGGCGACCCGGTGGCCCATCATCTCCACCAATTGGGCATCGTCCGTTGCGGACAGCCCTTCCTTTTTGGCGTTTTCGTAGGCTTGGCGGATCAGGGCAGCCTCAAACCCCTGTGGTGTTTGTGCCGCATAAAGCCTGCTTCTATCCAAGGTTGTGATGCTTCCCACATCCCCCGGGGCGATTTCTTTAATCGTGTCCGTCACAGGCACTGCCGCCACCGCCGCGCCGGCTTGGATGGTCTTGACGATGGTGTCTTCAATGACACGGGTTGTCACGTAGGGTCTCGCGCCGTCATGAATCAAAATGTAATCCAAGTCAGGGCAACAATCACCAATGGCGGAAAGCCCATTCGCAATAGAATCCTGCCGTTCTTTACCGCCGGGAACGACGATGGCCTCCGGCCCAACCGCATTCTTGCATTCTACCATATAATCGGGTTGGGTGACAACAACCAAACAGTCAAAAAAACCGCAGGCAGCGCAAGCTTCCACTGTGGTTGTGATCATCAGTGTTTTTCCTGTCGGCAGGAACAATTTAGGAACATTGCCGCCCATTCTTGTTCCAAGACCTGCGGCGGCAATGATTAATCCAATTCGCTTGTTTTGATACATATTCCCAACTTCTTACCGTTTGGCCGGTTTGCCAAAAATCATTCTGCCCGCAGATGTCTGCAGCACGCTGGTTACCGTGACATTGATGGTCGTGCCGATGTATTTTCGGCCTTCTTCCACAACAATCATGGTGCCGTCGTCCAAATAAGCCACCGCTTGGTTGTTTTCTTTGCCTTCCTTGATCAGGAAAAGAACCATGTCTTCTCCCGGGAGGACAACCGGTTTCAACGTATTGGCCAATTCGTTGATGTTCAGAACTTCAACTCCTTTGATGGCTGCCACTTTGTTGAGATTGTAGTCATTGGTGACAACTTTGCCGTGCATCATCTGGGCCAGCTTCAATAATTTAACATCCACTTCGGGGATTTCTTCAAGGGCTTTTTCTCCTGTGGTATTGTAAATGTCAATACCATAATCACTTTGAATTTTGTTTAGGATGTCCAACCCTCGCCGGCCTCTGTTTCTCTTGAGGGCATCGGATGAATCCGCGATATGGCGAAGTTCCACCAACACAAATTCAGGGATGACAATATTGCCTTCAATAAACCCTGTTTTGAGGATGTCGGCGATTCTCCCGTCGATGATGACACTGGTGTCAAATATTTTGGGGGTCAAATCCAAGTGTTTGCCTTTTGTGCCTTTGCCTCCCACAGATGAAATTCTGCGTGCCGAAACCAAAGACGCGACCACCTCCTTGCCTTTTCGGGTGGCGACAACAACCCCCAGATACCCAAGCAACATATACGTCACAATAGTGAGAATCGTGGGCAGGTAAGCGATATCGATTCCTTCGTAGATTTTGCTGATCAGAAAAGCGATAATCAGGCCAATGGTCAGGCCGGCCACACCGGACATCAATTCGTTCGCCGAATACGCCTGCAAGTCAATTTCAATATTCTTCGCAACTTTTTTGCTCTGCCGGTTCAGCAATGGTGCAAGCAAATAAAATAAAAAACAGAAAATAAGTACGAAACCGATCCCCAACCCTATTTTGTGCCATTCAGTCAACTTCCAGCTGATATCAATGATATTTTCACGAATCAGATACAGCGTCAGCTGATATGCGCCAAAGCCAAATATGGCTCCAACCGCCGCGAATACAAAATTGAATATTTTTTTAAGCAATCCCATTCACCTCCTTTCTCCGTTATATTTTATTCTTCAAGTTATAAGATAGACTTAAAACAATGGAATGACTAAAAAACAAGCCTTCCCGAATCACCAGTCCCTATACGGTGAAGCCGATCAGCTTGTCTGCCTCAGCTGGATCCAGGTCACTGGTCAATATCATCTCGCTGACCAATATCTGTCTCGCGCTGGATAGCATTTTTTTCTCACCAGTTGACAGAGTTTTTTCTCTGTCGATCCGAAGCAGGTTTCGGACCACCTCCGCGACCTGCCGTATATCACCGGTTTTCAGTTTTTCGGTGTTTTCTCGATATCGTCTGTTCCAGTTTGACGACATTTCTGTGGAATCTCCGTGGAGAATGGACAAGACCTCGTCCATTTCAGTTGGAGAAATAACGGGCCTGACACCGATATCGTCGGATTTGTTCACCGGTATCATGATCTTCATGTCTCCACAAGGGACTCTCAGGACATAGTACTCCCTGTTCTCGCCAAGAATCATCTTTTTTTCTATTTGTTCGATGATGCCAGCTCCATGCATCGGATATACTATCTTGTCGCCGATTTTATACATCTATTTCCTCCTATTATACCTTATAAGTATATTTCATCAGTCGGCGGATGTCAACCCGACAAAATTTTATAGTGTATCACAATGACTTTTCAGTGTCAACAATTCTTTCATATTATTTGCCAACTAATTTCATATAAAATATGTTAAAATGTTTTTGTAATTATCAACAAGGAGGATTGCCGCATGTATAAGTTGTTAATCGTGGACGATGAACAAAAAATAAGGGAAGTCATCCGGGAATATGCCGAGTTCAACGGTTTCGAGGTATCCGAAGCCGCGGACGGCATGAGTGCCATCGGGTTATGCAAACTCAATGATTACGATTTGATCATTATGGACATCATGATGCCCCGGCTTGACGGGTTTTCCGCTTGCAAGGAGATCAAAAAATTCAAAAACATTCCTGTGATCATGCTGTCGGCCCGAAACGAGGAGTACGACAAATTATTTGGCTTTGAGTTGGGTATCGATGATTATGTGGTCAAACCATTCAGTCCCAAGGAGCTGATGGCTCGAATCAACGCCGTCTTGGCAAGGCATACAGGCCCTGTTGATGTGCAGCCGGAGATAATGGAATTTGGTGGTTTGGTGATAAATATGGCCGGCAGAACCGTAACGGTGGATGGCAATCGTATCGAGTTGACCCCCAAAGAATATGATTTGCTGTTTTATATGGTCAAGAACAAGAATATCGCCCTATCACGTGACAAATTGTTGTCCGATATTTGGGGGTATGATTTTTTCGGAGACGACAGGACAATAGATACACACATCAAAAATTTACGCAACAACCTGGGCCCATATCGGGACCATATCATCACACTGCGAGGAGTAGGATACAAGTTTGAAGATTAATTTCAAGGTCAAAAGCATACGGTTTAGAATTTGGTTGTATTTCTTGGGATTTACAGCGTTGGTTTTAGTGTTGATGTGGTTTCTCCAAATCTTTTTTCTCAACAACTACTACGAAGAGATGAAAGTACGGGAGACCAAAGAAACGGCTTATCGGATCGCAGCTTCCTATGAATCCGGCGGGTCGGCGGCCATGATAGAGACCGCATCCTCCATCACCCGGGATGACGATATGTACATTCTGGTTGAGACAGTCCAGGGCGCCCTGATCTATGCTTCCGGCCAGCGCAGCGATTATGCCGATGCGATCAGCACAGTGCGGGAGGACCTTTTTGCCAGCGGCGAAACCAATGTTTCCGGGCACATACCCAGTCAGGACGACAACCGCAACACCTTGGCTTTCGCCAGGTTCCTGGGCAGCGACCAAAAGCAGATTCTATATGTGTTTTCCCCTTTGTATCCGGTGCAATCCACCATCAATATCCTAAAAAGTCAATTGACCTACATCACGTTGATCGCTTTTTTCCTGGCATTTGTGCTGGCGTACTTTCTGTCGATCCGAATTACGGATCCTTTATTGTCCATCATCAAATCCGCCAGAAAATTGTCGGAAGGCCAATATGGCATCTCGTTTCGGGCGGAGCGGCCTTTTGCCGAAATTGAGGACCTGGCCGAGACGCTCAACAAAACGTCCTTGGAGCTGGAACGTTCCACCAATATGCAAAAAGACTTGATCGCCAATATGTCCCATGATCTTCGAACACCATTGACCATGGTCAAATCCTATGCAGAAATGGTGCGGGATTTATCCGGAGACGATCCGGTGAAGCGGACGGAGCATTTGAATGTCATCATCGACGAGGCGGATCGATTGAACCAACTGGTCGGAGATATTCTGACCATTTCCTCCGTTCAATCCGGCAAATTGCCGCTGGAAGAATCGACTTTCGATATGAAAGAGGTATTGGAGAGCGTTTTGGCGCCGTATCGAATTTTGGAGGAAAACGAAGGATACACCTTTGAAGTGCATTGCAGAGAGAGAATTTTCGTTCGGGGAGATCAGGGAAAAATAACTCAGGTGTTGTCCAATTTGGTGACCAACGCCATCAAGTATTGCGGCGCTGACAAACGGGTGATCATCACGGTACGAAAAATCAACAAAATAATGCGATGTGAAATTTCCGACCACGGAGCCGGAATCAAACCGGAAGAACTGCCATACATTTGGAAAAGATACTACAAGAGCAGCAGCAACCACATCCGAACCGCTGCAGGCACCGGGCTGGGGTTATCCATTGTCAACGAGATCCTGACTCTTCACAACACACCCTTCGGCGTCAAGAGCAGTCTTGGCAAGGGGACGACATTCTGGTTCGAGTTGGATGCCGCTAGAAGGCATTAAGGGCATCTCCAACATACTGGGCCCCTATCAACTTTATATCTATATCCTTACCCAACGTGCCGGCGATTTTGTCGGCATTTCTTTTGGGCATGATGATTTTTTCGAATCCCATCCGAATGGCCTCTTTCACTATTTTTTCTGCATTCTGAACAGCTCGGAGCTCGCCGGTCAGGCCAATTTCGCCGATGGCCAGTGTGGACTTGTCCCATGTTTTTCCACGAAAAGAGGAATAGATGGCCAACGCCACCGCCAAGTCCATGGACGTTCCCTCTGGCTTCAGACCGCCTACGACATTGACGTAAATGTCCTGGGAAACCAAAGGTAATCCGGCTTTCCGTTCCAACACGGCAAGAATCATATTCAGTCGCTGAATATCCACTCCGATGGCCGAACGTCTTGCAAATCCAATGCTTGTCGGGGCCGCCAAGGCTTGCACTTCCAAGAGCAGGGACCGGCTGCCTTCATGCACCGCAGTGACCACGGATCCCTCTCCCTGGGCATCCATGGATTCCAGAAAGATGGCGGAAAGGTTCTTGATTTCCTTCAATCCTTCTTCAGCCATTTCAAACGCGCCGATTTCACTGGTCGTGCCGAAACGGTTTTTGTTCGCCCGCAGAATTCGGAGTTCCTGACTTCGCTCACCCACCAGGCTCAGCACGCAATCCACCAAATGCTCCACTATTTTGGGGCCCGCCAGTTCCCCGGATTTTGTGACATGGGCGACGATGAAAATAGGGATATTCTGGTTTTTGCCGATACGCATCAGTTCATTTCCGCAACCGCGCACCTGTGACACACTGCCCGGCGCCGAATCCATTTCTTCTGTGTACATGGTCTGGATCGAATCAATGATGATGAATGCCGGTTGAAGCTGTCTGCTGACTTGGGCGATGTTTTCCATGTTGGTTTCCGCCAGGAAAAAAAGCCGCTCGCTGATGTTTGGGCAGATCCTGTCCGCCCGCATCTTGATTTGCTCCCCGGATTCTTCGCCGGAAACGTACAATACCGCCCCATATTTTTCTGCGATATTCGCCGCAGCCTGCATGATGATTGTGGATTTTCCGATGCCAGGCTCTCCTGAGATCAACGTCAAGGATCCCTTGACCACGCCTCCGCCCAACACTCTGTTGAGTTCGCCAATGCCTGTGTCCAGCCGGTCGATCATGGAGCCGGAAGGAAATGCGGTCAAACTTTCAGGACGGTTGGTTCCATTCTTCTGATTGCCTCTCCTCCTTGTGTCTTCCTGGCTGATATCAATCACCTTTTCTTCAACCATGGAGTTCCAGGCGCCGCAAATACACTGCCCAACCCATTTAGGGCTTTCATTGCCGCACTCCTGGCACACAAATACGGTCTTCGCCTTCTTTGACATGAAAACACCTCCTGAAAAAATCCGGAAGGAGGGCGAGCCTCCTTCCGGTCTGTATTGATTCTACGAATCGATTAGTTGTTTCGTTCTTCTTCCGCTTTTTTGTGTTCAGCGATAATTTTGTCCGCCAGATGTCCCGGGACCGGCTCGTACCTCTCGAAATTCATTTCGAATGTTCCTCTTGCCTGGGTCATGGAACGAACGGTGACCGCATAATCGAAGAGTTCGGACTGAGGCGCTTCGGCCAGTACCTTTTGGCCGCCGCCAGTCAAAGGTTCGGATCCTAGGATCTTGCCTCTTCTCTTGTTCATGTCGCCCATGATGTCGCCCATGTAATCGTCCGGAACGGTGATCTCGATGTGCATGATCGGTTCCAAAAGACATGGTTTGGCTTCCACGATGCCTTTTTTGAAGGCGAGGCCGGCAGCGATTTTGAACGCCATTTCGTTGGAGTCCACGTCATGGTATGAGCCGTCGTACAAATCGGCTTTGACGCCGACGACTTTACATCCGGCCAACGGACCTTTGTCCATGGATTCCCGAAGACCTTTTTCCACAGCGGGCACATAGTTCTTTGGGATGGAGCCGCCGAAGAGGGATTCCTTGAATTCGAATTCTTCGGTCGTCGGTGAGAATCGGATATGCACGTCTCCGTATTGGCCGGCGCCACCGGATTGTTTTTTGTGTTTGCCCTGAACGTCGGAGTTTCCTCGGATGGTTTCGCGATAGGCGATTTTTTGTTCGACCCGATCCACATCCACGCCGAATTTTTCTTTGAGTTTGGCGATGATGACATTCAGTTGCTGTTCGCCTTGGCCGCCCAGAAGTGTCTGGTGGGTCTCGGTGTTCCTTTCCAAAACGAAGGATGGATCTTCTTCCATGAGTCGGTGCAGTCCGCCGCCAACTTTGTCTTCATCTCCTTTGGATCTCGTCTCCACTGCAATGTAGAAGGTGGGTTTGGGAAATGCGATGGGCGGGAACTTGATTACGGTGCCTTTATCGCAGAGCGTGTCGCCGGTACCGGTATGTTGCAATTTGCCGATGGCCACAATGTCGCCTGCTTCCGCCATGTCGGCGTCTGTTCTCTGTTTTCCTCGAAGGAAAAACATGGCGCCCAGTTTTTCTATTTTTTCGGTGGATGCATTGTATATTTCCTGGCCCGCTTTCAGTTTGCCTGAAATCACTTTGGCAAAGGAGATTTTCCCAAGCACCTGGTCCGCTACGGTTTTGAAAATCAGCACTGCTGTTTTGCCGGCCGGGTCACATGGCACTTCAATCGCCTTGTCGTCGCCGTCAACAGCCGCATACGGCTTATGGCTGGTGGGCTTGGGGGTGAAATCGATCAACGCCTGAAGGGTCTCTTTGATGTTTGTTCCGGCGATGGCCGAGCAAGTCAGCACCGGTACGATTTCTCCGGCGCCGATCCCCTTGGACAATCCGGCGTTGAACTCCGCATCGGTGAACGCTTCGCCGCTGAAGAATTTTTCCATGAGTTCTTCATCGGTCTCGGCGATCGCTTCATTCAAGGCGTCCTTGTCATCCAACGTGACCACCGATGTGCCGAATTTGGCTTTCAGGTCCAATATCAAATTTTCGACATCCACGTTGTCTTTGTCGATTTTGTTGATCAGGAAAAACTTGGGCACATCAAATTGTTTGCATGCGGTCCAGGCCTTTTCGGTTCCCACTTCAATGCCGGCGGAAGCATCCACCACGATGGCAGCCGCTTCAACGGCTCTCATGGATGAGGTCATTTCTCCGACAAAGTCAAAGAATCCCGGGGTGTCGACAAAGTTGACTTTAACCTTGTTGAATTCCACCGGAACCAACGAGGTGCTGATGGAGTATCCTTTTTCGATTTCCATCTTGTCCCAGTCGGAAACGGTATTGCCGTCCTCAACTCTTCCCATGCGGTTGATCACGCCGGTTGCCAGCAGTGCAGCCTCAAGAAATGTGGTTTTACCGCTTCCGCCGTGTCCGACGAGGGCAATGTTTCGAATGGTATTGCCAGTATAGCCTTTCATTCTATGACCTCCTATTTTTATTTTTACATAGTGTTGATATTATATCATTTGTCTGCGTGTCACGCAACAAAGAATAGCGTATTTGGCGATGGACGACCTTGTTCACAGGCACTTTCATCTAGTCCGTCATATGGCGGAAATAGGGCAATCTGGCAAAGACACAGGTGATTGTGAAGGCGATCAGCAGTCGGACACCCACGACAATTATCACATTGGCGCCGACGATTCCAAACAGAATCCCCGCCTCGACAATGCCATGGCAAAGCACCATGAAAATGCCGATCAGCAAAAAATCCCGCCTGCTCAAGGGGTTTTGTTTATTCAGTTCAATCAAGGTCCCGGCGCCATAGGTGATGCCCATCACCACGCCAACCACCAACGGGAACATGGCATTTTTGGTGATGCCCATGGGTTTCCCCAGAAATTCCAATCGTCTGGCAATTTTCTCAAGAACGTTGTAGGTGATGAGAAGTTCGATGATGATCATCAGCGGAATCAATACTTTCAGCAGGTTGAACACTGTGTTCAATGTGCCGTGAAGCATTTCCTGCAAGATGACATTCCAACTTGCCGTCATAGGAACACACCTCCCAACCACCCCACAAATATGCCGGTCAGCACCGCTGTGCCAAGACGCAGAAGCGCCATCGCGCCGCCGGGCAATCCTATTTTTTGGGCAACAGCAGCCTCAACGGGCACTGAATGGGCGGACAATGCGATCATGGCGATGGTGGTGATCGCAGCCATGGAAAAGTTGAAACCGCCCAACGCCGCAACAACGCCGTATTCATCGGAGAACAGCCCGGTAACAACCGGCACCGCTGCTTCGGGGGGCAATCGAAATATTTTCATCACCGGAGATGCCACATCTTGTAGCCAAGGCATGATCGGTGAATATTTTATCAACACAACCAACAGGTAAATGGGCACCATGATTTTAAGCAGCATCAAAACGGTTTTGAGCCCCTTGACGGTTCCATTCTTCACTGCGGTGAAAAATTTAGACATCAGTCCTCCATGTATTAAAATTCTGCGGATCTGGGGGTTCTGGGGAACGGGGTCACATCCCTGATGTTGCCCATCCCGGTCACGTACATGATCATCCGCTCAAATCCCAGACCATACCCGGCGTGCTCCACACCGCCGTAGCGACGCAGATCCATGTACCACCAATAATCGTCCTGATTGAGTCCCAACTCATCCATCCTGCTTTTCAGCACGTCATACCGTTCCTCACGCTGGCTGCCTCCGATGATTTCACCAACGCCGGGAGCCAGAAGATCGCAGGCGGCGACGGTTTTGCCGTCGTCATTCAGACGCATGTAAAATGCTTTGATTTCTTTGGGATAATCGGTGACGAAGACAGGTTTTTGGAATACTTCCTCGCACAAATATCGCTCATGTTCCGTCTGAAGGTCGATTCCCCATGAAACCGGAAACTGAAACGCCTTTCCTGACTTCTGAAGAATTTCGACGGCCTCCGTATAGGTCACTCGGGCGAAGTCCGCATTGACTATGGCTGTCAGTCGGTCGATCAAGCCTTTGTCCACGAATTGATTGAAGAACTCCATCTCTTCGGGGGCGTTCTCAAGAACATAATTGATGATATATTTCACCATGGCTTCGGCCACTTCCATGTTCCCCGCAAGGTTGCAGAAAGCCATTTCGGGTTCAATCATCCAAAACTCCGAGGCGTGGCGGCCCGTATTTGAATTTTCGGCGCGGAAAGTGGGCCCAAAGGTATAGACGTTTCGAAACGCCATGGCGAAAATCTCCGCCTCCAGCTGGCCGCTGACAGTCAGGCTGGTTTCCTTGCCAAAGAAATCCTCGTTGTAGTCGATGGATCCGTCAGGCTTTTTGGGCAGGTTTCTCATATCCAATGTGGTCACCCTGAACATTTCGCCGGCGCCTTCCGCATCGCTTCCGGTGATGATCGGCGTATGGATATAGACAAAGTGATTGTCCTGAAAGAACTTGTGAATGGCATATGCCACCAGCGAGCGAACCCGGAAAACTGCGCTGAATGTGTTGCTTCGCGGCCTCAGATGCGCGATTTCCCTTAAATATTCCAAACTGTGCCGTTTCTTTTGGAGGGGATAATCCGAATCGGAATCCGCCTCGATTTCGATAAAGGACGCCTTGATCTCAAAAGGCTGTCCGGCTTGCGGTGTCAATTCAAAACGGCCAGTCACCTTGACGGCCGCCGCAATGGGGGCCTTAGCGATCTGTTCATAGTTTGTCAGATGCTCCGCTTCATAAACAACCTGTACCGACTTGAAGAATGTTCCATCGTTCAATTCGATAAATCCAAATTTGTTGGAACCTCGATTGGTGCGGATCCACCCCCTGACTGTGATGGTATGTCCTCCCAACGCGTCGGCATCTTTGTATAATGTCCTCACCGTGGTATCTTGTGTTCCCTGCTTCAACATGGCTTAAGAATCCTTTCTATCTATTCATTGAACGGCTTTGATGGAGCCTTTCAAAAATTCAATGGTCAACTGTTTCATTCTATATTGTTTTTGTCGATTTCTCAACCACTATTTGGATAGTTTCCCTTGGAAATCCTTGGTTTTTGACTGACGCGGTGTGGGAAGCGCCCGGGGTTTCAGGTATTTCTCTTCGATTTATGGTATAATTGCAAAAGGAATAACGCGGAAGACTGTCATATTATGGTCCAACCGCATTATTGGGGAGAGCACAATGAAATCCAAAACACTTAAGGTCGGCATCGGATTTGCCACGGGACGTAAAAGTTTCCGAAAAGTCCTGCGAAGTCAAATTCATAGTTGGGTTGAGTCCGGCCTGGTGGAAGACACCTCCATCTCTTTGAATGTATTTGTCGCATACGATCTCAGTTACCAAAAAACCCATTCCAACGACTTTACCAACATCCACCCCGATCAATCATCCAAATTGGATGGGGTGTTTTTTGCCGGGAAAGAGGAAATCCAGAAAGAAATCGATGATTTGGTACAAAGTGGAATCCTCAGCTCCAAAGAAGCCAGCAGAGTATTTGGGAAAGGATATGCCGGGCAGCGAAACGCCATTTTGTATGGCGCCATCAAAAAGCAAATGGATTGCCTGATTTTTCTGGACGACGACGAATATCCCTTTGCCGTCACCAACGACCATAACCATGCCATTTGGAGCGGGCAGCCGGTGCTGGCCAATCACATTCTGGCAATCGGGCAGGCAGACTATACCCATGGATACCATTGCGGATATGTATCGCCTATTCCCTATATGGAATTCAATGATATCCTGCCGGAAGAGGATTTCCAAACTTTCATCGAAGCTATCAGCAACGATATCCTGAATTGGACCAACGTAAAAAAAATCATGTCCCAGGGAGGCGTCACCTATTCAGATACCACAGTTCTACGGGAACGAAAAATGTATCCCGTCAAAGAAGTCAATGGAGCCAAATTCATATCCGGAGCGAATTTGGGCATCAACATAACAGATCCAAGCAGGATTCTTCCTTTCTACAACCCACCAAACGCCAGGGGCGAAGACACTTTTTTGAGCACCTGCCTTGGGAACCGAAATGTGATGCGGGTTCCATGCTACACCTTCCACGACGGATTTTCCATGTATCATCGGCTGTTGGAAGGTTCCCTCCCAATCCATCTGCAATTCATCAAGGCCGACAACGACAAAGTGATACAGCGATTCTACAAGGCATGCGTGGGCTGGATCCGCTATAAGCCATTGCTCCTGTATATTACAAACCGTGACGGATTTGACGAGGAAATCGCATCCATGAAAAAGAAGTTGCAAGCAGTTCTTCCAAAAGTTTCCGCGTATTTCAACAGGCCTGAATTCATGACCATCCTGCCGGAATTGGAAAAATATCAGCGAAACGTTGGGAAGCACTACAAGGACTTCCTTGAAACCCAAGAGATCTGGGCAAAGGTGATGGAACATCTGACTCAAAAGTAATCCACGGGGAATGGTTGCGCCGAGTGGAATGGGACGAATGCAAAATGAAAAACCTCATTGAATAATCAATGAGGTTTATATTTGTTTGAATTCGCTTTGATTTTTGCACAAATTTTGAATTAGTCGACCGGCTTCATTGTGGGGAACAGAATGATATCTCTGATGGTCGCGGCATTGGTGACCAACATGATGACACGGTCAATTCCGATTCCCAGTCCTCCCGTAGGCGGCAGTCCGACTTCCAACGCATTGACAAAGTCCTCATCCATTGGATGGGCTTCATCGTCGCCGCCTTCCAGCTGCGACTGCTGTTCCTTGAACCGCTGATACTGGTCGATGGGGTCGTTGAGCTCCGAGAACGCATTGGCGATTTCCCAGCAATTCACATAGGCTTCAAATCGTCTTGTGATTCGTGGATCGATGGGATCCCGCTTGGCCAACGGCGAAATTTCAACCGGATGGCCTGTGATGAAGACTGGCCCATCCAGATATCCGGGAGCCTCTTCACAGTATTCTTCGAACAGGGCCGCGATCAGAAGGCCTCTGCTGATTTTGTCAGCGCCTTCGATGCCGAATTTCTTCGCAACCACTCTGGCGTCCTCATCGGTGATGATGTTGTCAAAATCCACGCCGGTGATTTCTTTGACCGCGTCCTGCATGCGCAGAACACGCCATGGAGGTGTCAGATCAAATGTTTTGCCTTGGTACTCGATGACCATGGATCCGGTGGATACCAACGCCGCCTTGGAAACCACCTGTTCGGTGATATCCATTACGCTTTCCATATTGCCGTAGGCCATGTAGCATTCCATGGAGGTGAATTCCGGGTTGTGATTTTTGTCCATCCCTTCATTTCGGAACATTTTGCCCATCTCATAAACCCGATCAAGACCGCCCACCGTGAGCCTCTTGAGATAAAGCTCGTTGGAGATACGCAGTTTCATGTCCAAGTCCAAGGTGTTGTGATGGGTGCAGAAAGGCCTTGCGTTGGCGCCGCCTGCAATGGTTGTCAAAATCGGTGTGTCCACTTCAAGGAAGTTGTATTCTTCTTCTAGAACCCTCTTGATCTCATGGATGATCTTGGCCCGTTTGTAGAACGTGTCCCGAACTTCCGGGTTCACAATCAAATCCACATAACGCTGTCGGTATCTAAGGTCGATGTCCTTCAGACCACTCCATTTGTCAGGGAGAAGCTGCAGGGACTTGGACAGCAACACCAGCTTATCCACCTTGATGGAAATCTCGCCATGGCGGGTTTTGAACACCAGTCCTTCCACGCCGATGATATCGCCGATGTCATAGGTCAAAAACCATTCGTATTCTTCGGGAGAAATCACATCCTGTCGAACATATCCCTGAATGCGTCCGTCTCTGTCCTGAATGTCCATAAATGAGGCTTTGCCCATATGGCGGTGGGCCATCATGCGCCCAGCACAAGAAACCCGCTCTCCCTCCAGCGCTTCAAAATTCTCTTGGATTTGTTTGCTGTAGTGGGTCACGTTCCATGTTTCAACCAGAAATGGGTTGCGGCCTGCGGCCTGCAAGGATTTCAGTTTGTCCCGTCTGATTTTTCTTAATTCGTTGAGCTCCAATTCCCTGTCGTCTGCGGCGGGGGTCGGAGCGGCGTCTGCCGGAGCGGTGTCCGGGCTTTGTTCCTGGCCTTGCAATTGGCTTCTGTCCTGGCTCATTTCCTTACCTCATTTGTTTCTTGTTTATTCTTACTTATTAATACTTATAATCTCATATTTGATTTTGCCGGCCGGCACGATGATCTCGACTTTGTCGCCGACTTTCAAACCGATCAGGGCCTCTCCAACTTTTGATTCGTTGGAAATCTTGCCTTCAAAGGGGTCCGCTTCTGTGGAACCGACGATGATGAAATCTTCGGTTTTCTTTGATTTCAGGTCTTTGACCGTCACTCTGCTGCCGATGTTGACCTTGCCTCGGCTGGTTTTGCCTTCTTCGATGATTTTGGCTTTGCGCATCATGTTTTCAAGTTTGTTGATACGCTCTTCCAGTTCCGCCTGCTCATTTTTGGCGGCGTCATATTCGGCGTTTTCTGAAATGTCCCCGAATTCTCTGGCTTCTTTGATTCTGGCTGCGACTTCCGCACGGCGGATGGAGACCAGTTCGTCATATTCGGCTACGATTTTGTCATAGCCCTCTTTCGTTAACAGTACATCTTCAGTCATGTTTTTCTCCTCTTTGACCGGGTCGGTCTGTCAACCGAACCCGTGATGATATTGGCATATTATAATGGATAAACCTGCTTTTGTCAAAACGGGTCCAAAGAATCATTTTTAAACAAAAACGATTTTTACGTTCCTGCAATTGGTCACATAGACGATTGTCGCGTAGCAAAGATCGAAAGCCATGATGTCACCCACCTTGAAGTTCCGCTCGGCGTCCTGGACGTCCACAATGGTATGGTCGCTGGATGCCCCAAGGATTTCGATGCCTTTGTCCCGGGGAAATATCATGTCGGGGAATGCATAATCCACCTTGCCCAACGCCAACAAGGCACGACGGCGAACACCTCTGTCCACGTATTCTTGTTTGAATCCAAACGCATCAAACATGATTTCGCCCACCGGATGGCTGGGTTTATCCTTCACTTCAATGACTTCCGCTTTCAGAACAAACACATCCTGATACATGAAACTCATATCCAGACCCCATAGGTCCCGAAGATCTTTGGCCAGCAAAATGCCTTCCCCAACCCTGAGAAGATTGATTCTGGCAGGCATGTTCCCTTCCAACACCCTTGGAAGCGAGGTGGTGGCACCCCCGGAAATATACCGGAGTTTTCGGCCGATTTTTCCTTCGATCATCTCGGCACACTCCACCAGTTCCTGAAGTTTCTCAGGTGTCGCGTTAATGGATCCATAACAGCCTAAATTCGTCCCCACACCTGCAAGCTCAAGGCCGTTCATTTGATGTTCAACCTTCAAGGCGGCATTCAGCAGTTCATCTTTGCTCCAGAAGCCTTCCCGCAGATCTCCCAAATCGACCATCAGAATTACTTTATGGGTCTTGCCTTGAATCATTGCTTCGTCATTCAGTGCTTTGAGGACCGCCTCTTCACTGTTCAAGCTGATGTCCGTCAGGCTGATCACGTCTTTGACCTCACTGAGCATGGGAATTCGAATCAGCATCAATGGAAGTTTGATTCCAAAATTCTTGGCATCCTGCAGCTGCTCCAGTCTTGATGAGGCGATAAAGGAACACCCACCCTCTTCAAACTGTTTGGCGCACTGTGGGATGCCCGTGCATCCTTTGATGACGCCTGCCACTTCAATGCCTTGGCTTTTGCATCGGGTTACCATCTGGTCAATATTGTTTCGCAATTTTTTTAGGTCGATTTCAACTCTGGGATACATCATATGCCTCCATATTCTCTGTTTGATAGCAGTCTCCGGGCTTCGCCGGGGGATTTTATTACAGCTTGTTGCCTTCAGCAAACCGTTTGATTTTTTTGGACGTGTTTTTTTCCAGCTCACTGTCTCGAATGATCAATCGTTTGATTTTTCTGTAGAATGGAGATTCATCGTTGATTTTGTCGACATCCTCCCAGATGAGCGCCTCGATCTCTTTCGGTGTCAGTGGATGGTCGAATTCCTGCGCCAGTTCTTCTTCATCAGGTACCACAGCAGCCACGATAAGTGTATCCTGGTTGTCCGCGGACTCATCGGCAAATACCATCGACTCCAGTATGAATCGGGTTTTGTTCAACTGATATTCCAATTCTTCAGGGAAAACGTTCTTTCCGTTTTTGGTGATGATGACGTTTTTCTTTCTGCCGGTGATATAGTAGTAGCCTTTCGCGTCCACGTACCCGAAATCTCCGGTATGCAGCCAACCATCCTGGATGACTTCAGCTGTGGCTTCAGGCATGTTGTAATATCCAAGCATGACATTGCCGCCCTTGACACAGATTTCTCCGATTCCTTCTTCATTGGGCTGAAAAATCTTCAGCTCTGTACCAGGAAAAGGTTTGCCGACAGACCTTGAGTTTGGCGCCGTGTCCGGGTTCAATGCCGCCATTGGCGCACATTCTGTCAGCCCATAACCTTGAAGCGCCTGGATGCCGAAGTCCTGGATGCCTTCCAGCACTTCCGGGTTGATTGCCGCGCCGCCGACAATCATCATCCGCATTCTTCCGCCAAAGACAGCCAGTATGTCCTTGAAAAAGAGTTTCCCGATGTTGATGCCGACTTTTTTTGACACCTGGTTGACTTTGATGACTTTCCGCAGTATCCCTTCCTTGCCCTTCTTTCGTACGTTTTGCCATATCTTTTTGTAGAGGCTCTCGAAAATGAGGGGAACCCCAAGAAACATGGTGGGGCTGATTTCGGCCAAGTTCTTTGTGATATGCTTCAGTCCCTCGCAGTAAGCCACTGACGCGCCCTTGTAGAGAGGCATCAAAAATCCACAGGTGCACTCATAGGTATGGTGTATCGGCAGCACGGAAAAGAAAATATCCCACGTGTTCACCTTAAGAACCGTAGGGGCGATCATCAAATCGGTCACGATATTGCCATGGGATAGCATAACGCCCTTTGACAATCCCGTGGTGCCGGAGGTGAACAGCAATATGCTCATTTCATCACGATTGATCTGGGCGTCCAGGAATTCCCGGTTCCCCTTTTCCAGCATTTTCTTACCGTCTTCAACCATTTTTTTCCAGGATCGTATGGTTGGGGTATCTTCTTCTCTGTCAATCTGTATCAACATTTTGAGAGAAGACTCCCCGGAGAGAAGCAGACTTTCAAACAGCTTCGCATGTTTTTCGGTGAAGATGGCGCCAGCCACTTCCGATTGCCCAAGCAGACCTTCAACGTCCCTCGAACTCAATTCCTTGTCCAAAGGAACCACAATGCCCGTGCCGCACAAAACCGCCAGATAGGAAACACCCCACCAATAGCTGTTTTCACCGATGATGGCGATTTTTTTGTCTTTTAGCCCTGCAGCAATCAATGCCGTGCCCAACGCGTTGACGTCAGCCAATGTTTGACGATAGGTGATAGGCTGGTATGGTGTGCCCGGCTTCATTTTTTGATAAAAGGCTATGTTGTCGGCATACCACTCTTCGCTGGCGCTGGTCTCAAGCATGTGTTTCACATCCATGATAGGTCTGCTGTCCCTGTATTTCACAGCGGGGTCCGGGCTCGCCTGAATCTGGGCAACCAGTTCTTGGGCAATCTGAAGATCCCGATCTTTCATTTTTTTGTATTCTTCACTGCTAAACATACAATTCCTCCTCTGTTCATTGTGAATAGTTCCCCGAGCTATGTCGTTTGATCTTGCGTGTTGTCGTCTTCTCAAACTCGTCATATCTGACCGCAAAGCGCTTGATACGCTTGTACAGGGGCAATCTATCGTTGATACGATCCACCAGTTCTCCAATGAACTGGCGAAGTTGTTCTTTGTCCAGTTTGCCTTTGTCTGCCAGGATTTTGTCAAAATCCGGATAAAGTTCGGCTTTGATTACGACATCGTTGGATTTTTCGGCTTTTTCTTCGTGAACCAACGCTTCCGCGATATAACCGGTTTCTGTCAAATAATACTCCAACTCCTCGGGAAAAATGTTTTTGCCATTTTTGGCGATGATGACGTTCTTTTTTCGTCCTGAAATATATAGATATCCATCCTTGTCCAGATAGCCGTAATCCCCGGTGTAAAGCCATCCATCTTTCAACACTTTGTCGGTTTCTTCCTTATTGTTGAAATATCCCAACATGACGGAAGGTCCTTTGCATAGGATTTCACCAACCCCGGTCTCATCCGGGTCATTGATTTTGATGGTGGTTTGGGGCAACGGTTGCCCGGCGGATGCCGCTTTGCTGTATCGATCCCGGTTCACCGTAATAATAGGCGAATTCTCTGTCATGCCATATCCTTGGATCATGGGCAACCCCATGGCTTCAAAGTCTTCGATGACTTTGGGGTTGATGGCCGCGCCTCCGGAAACCAGTTGTGTGATGGCGCCCCCCGTCGTTTCATGGACCGCCTTGAATAATTTTCGTATGAAGTCCTGGTGATTGTATAATTTCAGAGCCCTTGATATCTTGATCATGACCCTCATTTTGCCGGCCGCGCCTTTCGCTTCCGCACCGGCCCAGATTTTTTTGTGCATATTTTCGAATATTATGGGAACACTAAGCATGATATTGGCGTGGACCTCCGCCAGGTTTTTTGCGATATGTTTCAGCCCTTCACAGATCGCCACAGTCTCTCCCTGATAAAGTCCAGCCAAAATATGGCAGGTCATCTCGTATGTATGATGCATGGGCAATACAGAAAGACCGATGCTTTCAGCCGGAATCCGCACAAACTTGGTCAGGTTGTACACATTGGCGGCGATGTTGCCTTGGGACAGCATGACCCCTTTGGCGACTCCGGTCGTGCCGGACGTGAACAAAATGGAGCAAGGCGCGTCATTGTCAATCACCGCATCGATAAAATCACGGTTTCCTTTTGATATTTCCTCCCTGCCCATTTGAATCATTTTTGGATAGGACAATCTTCCAGCCCGGTCTTCGACAGCTGACATGTCGATGGCATAGACAATACCCGGCACCGCGGTCATCACTTCGTCAACCACATGGCTGTATTTTCCCGAAAAAACGATTGCGGAGATCTCCGCCATCTTTGCCAGGTTGGCCACTTCAACCGGTTGCAGATCACGGTCCAAAGGAACCACAACACTGTTGCCGTTGACAGCGGCGAAATAGGCGACAAGCCAGGGGTAGCTGTTCTCTCCGATCACAGCGACTCGTTTTCCGGCCAATCCCAGTTTCTGAAAAGATGTTCCCAGCGCGTCGATATCACCCAAAAACTGTTCGAATCCAATGGGGCGAAAGGCCTCGCCCGGTTTGTCCTTCACCAGGAAAGCCGGTGTTCGAGGATGGTTGTCTTTTGCCACGGCAAGAATTTCGCGGATGTTTCCAACGGGAACCGGTTGGTACAAGCTATTGCTGAACTTTTTTTTATTCATGAGTAATCTATTTCCTTCCCAATGGCAGCTCAATCAAAGAATGCGTGATAGATCGCCTGAATGGATTTTTCAAAATCATCGTTATGGACACCAACGATGATATTCATTTCGCTGGATCCCTGGTCGATCATACGGATATTCACCCCTGCCTCAGCCAGCGCGGTGAACAACCTGGCCGACACGCCGGGGCGGAAAGACATGCCGCATCCGACGGTTGCGATCAGTGCCATGTTTTCGTTGACCTCAATGGTGTCCGGATGAAGCTGCAAGCGGATTTCTTCAACGACATCATCCACCTTGCCGTTGATGGTCTCCTGTGAGACGACAACGGAAAGAGTGTCGATACCGCTTGGGATATGCTCCAGATAAATCTCGTGTTCCTCGAGAATGGCGGCCAGTTTGCGGACAAAACCACGTTCTGTGGCCAAATGGTTTTTGTAGATGGCAATGACCATAAAATCCTTACGTCCCGCTATTCCGGTGACAACCCGGTTGAGTCCTTCATCAGTGGGCTCCGCTGTAATCATTGTGCCGGGGTTTTCGGGGTCGTTGGTGTTGCGGATATTGATGGGGATATTGGAAGCCCGTGCCGGAAAAATCGCATCTTCATGAAGCACGGAAGCGCCCATGTAGGACAACTCCCTCAACTCCTTATATGAGATGGTATTGATGGGTTTGGCGTCGGGAATGATTCTGGGATCGGCCACGAGAAAGCCGGAAACGTCTGTCCAGTTTTCGTACACTTCCGCATTGATGGCCCGCGCCACCAGAGAGCCGGTCACATCCGACCCGCCTCTGGAAAAAGTTTTGATTTCACCATTCGGCTTGGAACCATAAAATCCAGGAATCACCGCTCCCTGATGCTTCGCCAGCTCTTTGGCGATGGCCTCATCGGTTTCGTCTTCCATCAAACGTCCGTTTTTGTCAAACTTGATGACATCCTTGGCATCCACAAAATCGTAACCCAAGTAGGCGGCGATCAACTTCCCGTTGAGATACTCGCCACGACTTGCGATATAATCATAGGAGGCGCCGTTTTCAAGTTGGGCTTTGATTTCTTCCAATTCCCCAGTCAATCCCACATCCACGCCCAGATGCAGGCCAATGGAACCAAAACGGTCACAGATGGCTTGATACAACTGTTCATATGGCAGATTGTGCTCCATATGGGTTTTGCATGAATAAAGAAGGTCTGTCACTTTGTTGTCCCGCTCGAACCTTCGCCCGGGAGCGGATACAACCACATACCTTCTCTTGGGATTGGCCTGGATGATCTCTTTGGCTTTGGCGATTTGCAAGTGGTCGGCCAAAGATGTTCCTCCGAATTTTGCTACGATAACGCCCACACTATTGTCCTGTTTAACCTTTCTGATTTATTTGTTGATCTCGTTTTGCAAGATCTCGACCATGTCTGTTTTTTCCCAGGGCAGATCCAAGTCGTTTCTGCCAAAATGGCCATACGCCGCCACCTGCCTGTAAATAGGTCTTCGAAGTTGAAGATTTCGGATGATGGCCGCTGGATGGAGGTCAAAATGCTTGTGCACGATTTTGGCCAGTTTCTCGTCGGAAACCACACCGGTCCCGAAGCTGTCGACCATGATGGAAACAGGCTCAGCAACACCGATGGCGTAGGCCAATTGAATTTCACACTTGGTGGCCAACCCGGCGGCAACCAAATTTTTGGCCGCATAGCGGGCTGCATAGGCGGCGGAGCGGTCGACCTTTGTCGGGTCTTTGCCGCTGAAGCAGCCACCACCGTGATGTCCATACCCACCGTAGGTGTCGACGATGATTTTTCGACCGGTCAGTCCGGAATCTCCATGAGGTCCGCCAACGACAAATCGTCCGGTGGGGTTCACCAGGATTTTGGTTTCGTCATCGATCAGATGTTTGGGGATCACGGGTTTGATCACGTAGTGGATCAAATCCTCCCGAATGGTGTCAATCTCCACGTCAGGGTCATGTTGCGTGGAAATCAGCACAGTGTCCACCCGTTTGATGGTGTCGCCGTCATATTCAACAGTGACCTGGGTCTTGCCGTCCGGTCTGAGGTATTTCAGTTTGCGGGTCTTCCGCATTGCGGTCAATTGCATGGCCAGTTTGTGTGCCAGGGTGATGGGCAAAGGCATCAGCTCTTCTGTCTCATCGCAGGCATAACCGAACATGATCCCTTGGTCGCCCGCGCCACCTGGATCCACGCCCATTGCAATGTCCGGAGATTGTTCATCGATGGCGGTCATCACCGCGCAGGTGTGCCCGTCAAATCCATAATCACTCTTTGTATATCCGATATCTGTAATCACCTCGCGCACCAATTTGGGAATATCCACATAGCACTTGGTTGTGATCTCTCCCATCACCATGGCGTATCCGGTGTTCACTGTGGTCTCGGCCGCCACTCTTCCTTTTGGGTCCTGGGCCAAAATGGCATCAACGATGGCATCTGATATTTGGTCGCAAATTTTATCCGGATGTCCCTCAGTGACAGATTCCGAAGTAAACAATTTTTTCATGTCGCTCATTCCTTTCCTATCATTGACTTTTATAGAAAACCCCTTCCAGTTGCAAGAAGAGGTCTGGTAGTTCATCAATGGTTTTCAAGATTCTTTCGATATATTATATAGTTTTTCATACCACTATGCAAGTTTTTCAATCGTCTTCCAACTTGTTTCCGGTTCCCGGGATGTGGTATACTACCTTTGCGATAAACCCCCAAAAATTCGTGTTTTCCGGGTTTAGTTCAAATAGGAGAGATTGAATGACCACTTCCCCCTTGCGGCTCATCGAGGGCGGCATGTCCGACAAAGAACGGGCAAAAAAACAATTTGTATCAGCCATCATCACCGACACCCGGTTGATGGGCGCCACTGCCATGTATATCAAATGGGAGCTGTTGAATTGCCCGGAAGCCGAAAGTTTGCACCAGTTTTTCTATTTCGACGATGAGGAATTCGGCTTTGAAACCTATCGGAGTGTCTGGGGTGAGGATGAAGAAGAGATTTTGGGCATGGAACAGGCTTTGATGGGCGGCCTCGGCGGCAAAAAAAAGGAACTCACCTGCTCCCAAGCCCTGTTTTTAGTCAATAAATACGCTTGTTGGAATAAGGCCCATGACATAGATCTTCCGGAAGGCGAATCCGAGTATCGTTTTATCCTTCAGGATCCGCCAATCCTTACCCCCGAAGAAGAAGCCCGGCTTTACAACAAAACCTGCACACAGCTGAAATCCGATTATCACGTCATCAACTATTATCTCATGCGGGCGGTTGGTCTGGACAAAGAAGGAGTCGGCTTTCTCGTAAAACCACCCTGGGACGCGGGGGAGGAGGCCTTTCTTGGCGAACCCGTCGGGCTGGACTGGGTTCCTTTCGACAGCCCGTCGACTCTTTGCAGAAATACCATCAGCGATGGTCCGGATGGCTCCTATTTATGCGAGTCTCTTCTGGAGAACGGCAAAAAATATTGTATCACGGTCACCCAAATCACTGTGGAGGATCTGAGGGTCACCGCATGCAGGTTGGTTTCCACTATGGACGTCAGCGGAGCGGAAGCCGCCATGATGCTTTCACGGCCCGAGTTTGTATCCGTCTACGAAATCATTGTGGATCCTGAGGAATTTGATGAAAAAAGCTGGGATTTGTCCATCAGCACCATGGTGACCATCCACGACAACGGCAAACTGTTTTTGTCATTCAACACCAACAACAACCATGTGAACAAACAGGTGTTCCGGCTGAGCGATGACGTTTTTGGTCTCTATTATGTCACCGACTACGGCCAGCTGATCCTGTCTTCGTCCACATTAAAGAACATTCAATCCATGGAAAAAAAGATGATGGGAAGTCCTTTGGGCCATATCCTTTTGCCCGGCTCCAAGTACGAGTTCAAAGAGCCGGTGTTGTACGAGTTTATACAAAGCGACTTTGACGACTTTGATGAGTTTATAGAATATTTGAATCCGGAGGAGGATTGAAATGAAATACCAAACCTTTGACAAAACCGGTCAGCGGATCTCCTTGCTGGGCATGGGCACCATGCGGCTGCCCCAATCGCCCGACGGCGATTTGGATCGGCAGGCAGCCATCGCTTTGATTCGAAAAGCCATCGATGCGGGCATCAATTACGTGGACACCGCATATATGTATCACGACGGCCTTAGCGAAGTCATCACCGGCGAGGCTTTGAGGGACGGTTATCGTGAAAAAGTGCTATTGGCCGACAAAATGCCGATCTGGTTGGCCAAAGACGCTGCGGGAATGGCTGAGATTTTTGAAACCCAATTCAAGCGGCTGGATACCGACTGCATCGACATGTATCTGATTCATAACCTGACCCAGCCTGTGTGGCAACGTGTCCAAAAATTTGGATTGCTTCCTTTTCTGGAGAAGCAGCGGGCTCTTGGCAGAATCAAGAAAATCGGATTTTCTTTCCATGACGAGCTGCCGTTTTTTGAAAAACTGATCGACGCATACCCATGGGACTTTTGCCAAATTCAATTGAATTACATGGACAGCGAATATCAGGCCGGCACAGCCGGTTTGAAGTATGCGGTTTCCAGAGGAGTTCCGGTCATCATCATGGAGCCTCTCAAAGGAGGCAAGCTGACTGACAAAATACCACCCGCCATCGACGCGGTATGGGCCCAGTCGGAAGTGAACCGTTCTCCAGCCGATTGGGCTTTCCGGTGGGTCGCGGAACAACCTGGCGTATTGACGATCTTGAGCGGGATGAGCAACGCATCACAGCTGGAGGAGAATCTGAAGATTTTCAATTCGGCGGATTTTCCCCTGCTAACGCCGGAAGAGAAGCGACGAATCGAACAAGTTGCCCGATTATATAATGAAATGATCCCCTTTTCCTGCACAGAGTGCAAATACTGCATGCCCTGCCCCCAGAAAATTGAAATACCGGCATTGATCGATTTGGTCAACGAGTGGCATATTTATGATGAAAACCCCAAAGTCAAGGTCAATTTCAACTGGTGGTTTCCAAAATACAAGCCTTCCCTTTGCACAGGATGCAAAGCTTGTGAAGCGCGCTGCCCACAACACCTGCCCATCAGTCAAATCATGAGCGAAGGATCCATGATTTTCGAAGGCAAACCCACCGCCGGTGACTTGAAATAAAGGGTCGATGTCAAAACCGTCATATCGGCGCACCATATCTTGAAATAAATAACCGGCTGAAAAATCAGCCGGTTATTTCTAAGAAGGAAGTGTATATCTGCCCCTATTTAATGGCATTTGCAAATGCTTTCTCGTTGAGATGGTCCGCATACTCGGAATCCATCTCCCGGATTCCCGCAGGGAACTCATATTTTGCCAGTCTCTCAACAAAGACATCGGGATTGAAGCTTTCCGGCCCCAGTACGCCTTTACCTGCCCAAAGCCCTTTGGCGATCAGCTCCATGGCGATAACCGGTCCGACAGCTGTTTGTGCAACCACCGAATTGGTCGTGTATTTTTTGATGCAGTCCTGGTTGTCTGCGATCTGATACAGATAAACGGATCTCTTCATGCCATCCTTTGTTCCGGTCACCCAGGCTCCCGCGCATCCTTTTCCGGTCATCTTCATCGTCGCTTCCACCGGACTTGGAATGACCTTTACCAAGAAATCTCTTGGCGTGATCTCGCCGTCCCCGACTTTGAATTTCTTTTCTTTTTCAGAAAGGCCCAGATCTCTCAGATACATCAGCATGTCTCTGGTTTCTTTGGGCACGCCGTATTTAAAGGTGACGCGGTTGCAGTCGATGACTCTGGGAACCAGAAGGACTTCTTCGTGTTCCACGTTGATGACTTCCACGTCGCCGATGCCGCCAGGGAAGTTGAAAACTTCAGGTTCAGAGAAATTCTCAGTGGTGAACCAACCACGTTTCTTTTCGTAGATGACCGGCGGATTCAGGCACTCTTCGATGGTGGTCCATACGGAGAACCCAAAATAACCGATATCGTCGCCGGAGTAGTTGTCGCCGTCACGGATGTTGACTTCATCGACGGTGTCAAACAGGTGGTCTTTGGCGAAGCGTGCGAACACATCCGCCATTCCAGGCTCCACACCCATGCCCAAAAGCGCCAGGTTTCCGGATTTTGCCCAATCTTCATGTCTTTCAAATTGATAGTCGCCCAATTTGATGTTGGCTTTCTCAAAGGGTTTTTCGGGATCGGCTACAGACAGGGTCATCGCCGCATCCATATATTTCACACCGGTCTTGAAACATGTGTCGAAAATGCACTCGTTGAAAAGAGGTTCAACGGCATTCATTACAATGTCTATATCATGCTTCTTAATCACTTCTTCGATATTGGCGGCGTCCTGTGCGTTGATTTTTTCAGCTACGAAGATGCCACCGCCGCAAATGTGTTCGGCAACTTCTTTTGCACGATCAAAGTCGTAGTCGGCCATGACAATTTTAGTTGCCCAATCGGCTTGCTTGCCCGCTCTTTTGATGATGGTTGCCATGGAAGTACCCACACCACCGGCACCAATAATCAATATCTTCATTTCGTCCTCCTTGACGGTTCTTCTTGCCTTGGAAGTCATACAGCATGTTTGACCTGGCAAGAACCCTTTAATATGGTTCAAGTCTATCACGAAAATCTCATATTTCAATTATTGTGTTGCTGTTTTTATGTACTAACTTGCTGTTTTCTTGTCGATGAGAATCAGTTCCCAGGAAAACCCGGTAAGGTCCGCCCGGATGCTGATGGTGTCCGCGCCATTGAGCATATCGTATTCCACCGCAGCCATGGCGTTCAATCGGTTTTGAAGAAATTCACGGGCCGGCCTTTTTCCGCTTGAGTGTCCGGCGCTTTCCACCATCTGCAAGCAATTTTCACGGGTCATCTTGTATCTTGTCACACTGTACTCTCCCCCCATGCCGTCCCATCGCAGTAAGAATTCCGTTTCATCCCGATATTCATCCAAGATCTTATAGACCTCCTCGTGGGATACGGCATTCTCCAACGCCGTCATCAACTCGCCATTGGTGTTGACTATCAGAATGGTGGCAGCCTCGACGCCGGCGGCATGTGTTCCACGGGCGGAAACAATGTACTGGTCGCCGACCGCCACCCGTCTTTCTCCAAGACTCATAAACGTTTTGTACCCATCGTTCAGTTCCCCCATGGCTCCTGTGTTCATCAGCCGATCCAAAAGACCGCCTTTGGCTTGTTCTTCATGAAGAACGTCCCCCTGAAGGTGGACAAGGACCGGACCGGCGGTTCGGTTGGATATGAATTCACCGGTCAGACCAGGGATCAACACTCGCAGCGCGCCTCGGATCTCATCAGGGTCGCAGCGGCGCAAAATCGCTTTGCTTTCGCGGCTGCTGACTTTTCCGGTGCATTCTTGCCTATAAATACTGGGGTCCACGTGGAACCATGTCTCAAAATGCTTGACGTAATATCGCAAAGCGGAAAATCCCGTTTCCTCCGCAATGGTGCCGATTTTTTTGTTGGTGCCCAGCAAAAGCTTTTCCGACTCTTCCACCCGGATAAAGTTCAGCAGTTCCTGAAAACTTAGACCCGTCGCTTCTTTGATGACGTGGGATAGATAATAGATGCTCAGATGTTCCCTTTTCGCAATCTCTCCCAGTGTCAGCTTTCGGTAATAGTTGTCATACATATAGTCCGTGATCCTGCTGAGCCTGGCCGCCAGAATTTTGTTGGCCTTATTTTTGGTTTCATTGACGAATTTTCCATCTTCCATGACAAAATAGTGGAAGTCCGCCTGGAGACTGGCGATCAGATTATGGGTGTTCTCAAGAACCTTTTGCTCATACCGTGAACCCTTTCCCAGTATATCAAGGAGAATTCTGGAAAGCACTTTCCGCAGGACATTGAGACTTTCATCATCGTCGTCCTCCATGTCCGTCACAAAAAAATTGTTTTTTAGGGTCTCATAGTAACGGGAAAAGTAAGCAAGGTCCAATTGAAGGAGCATCACCATATTTTCCTTGCCGTCCACCCTTGTGAAGCTGTGGATCTCACGATCGTTTAGAATGAAGATGTCGCCAGGCTTCAAGTGGTAATTATAGTAACCGTTCCGCAAGAGGATTTCTCCCTTTAAAACAAAGACCACCTCCAGATCGTCATGGAAGTGAATGGGGTAGCTGTCGATGTCCGCCACCAACATATTGACCGGCAGATTGTCCCGGTAAATAATTCGTTCTTTGAGCATCGGATTTCTCCTATTTAGGTATTATGTAAACTTTTGTTCGCGAGACGGTTTTTGGAGTATCAACAAGCAAGAATGTTTATATTTCGGCATTTGTCTCATTTGTCCACAGTCCATATGGAATTGTATACAATTTTGTCCACGGATGCCTGTGTATAACTTTTTTCATGCCAGTCCATTGATTTCAACGTTTTATTGAATTATTTCTCGCTTAACATACAATTTTGTCCACAGGCTGTTCGTTTTTTATTTCACCCGATTTTTTTTGTTCGTCTCAAAATAACAGCAAACTTGTAACTCCTTGGGAACATTATATAACAATTTTGTGCAGTTGTGCTATAATAATTCAAACAGGAGGCGAAACCCCATGACGACAAAAAAAATATTTGAAGAGGATGTATATAGGAAAGAATTGGACACCACCGTTGTCCGTGTGGACCGGTATCAGGACCGTCCCGCCCTGGTGTTGTCCGAAACCATATTTTTCCCTCAGGGCGGGGGGCAGCCCTGGGATCTGGGAACCGTCGACCAGGCTGCCCTGGCCGGGGTGGTGGAGGAGGACGGCGTGATTTATCATCTGCTGGACACCCCCGCTCCAGACGCCGCCGCAAGGAACGGCAAATCCCCAACCGAAAGCGTCCCCGTCGCCGCCTTCCACCCCGGCCAGCCGGTCCATCTGTCGCTGGATTGGGAAAGACGATTCGACCACATGCAGCGCCATTGCGGGGAGCACATCCTATCAGGTATTTTCTTTCGCGAATATGGAGGGGTCAACCGAGGCTTTCATATGGGCGAAGAATATATGACCATCGATATCAGTCTGGAGCGAAATCCGGATTTTGACGTTGTCACATGGGAAATGGCGGAGCACGCCGAGCTTCAGGCCAATCGTGCCATCTGGCAGGATCTGCCCGTCACCGTCACCCGATACCGGTGCAAAGAGGATGCGGCGGGAATTCCCTTGCGCAAAGAGCTTGCCATCGACGCAGACATCTCCATTGTCTGCGTTGGAAGTCAGGACAACCCCAGCGACTGTGTGGCATGCTGCGGAACCCACCCCGCCACTTCCGGCCAGGTGGGGTTGATCAAAATTTTCAAAGTTGAACATTATAAAGGCATGTTTCGCATATATTTCGAGGCGGGCGAACGCGCTCTTTCCGACTATAGGGCCAAGCACAACCTCATTACCGCACTTGGCAATAAATTTTCCGCAGGCACAGAGGATTTGCTTGATAAACTGGAGGCCCGGGAAGCCAAAAACAGCGACACCCGCGCGGCTTTCTACAAGCTCCGCCAATCTGTGGCAGAAGACCGGCTGGCGGAAATCACAGCGGCGATGCAATCCCCTGCGACATCAAAGGTCTTGATGACCGTACGAAGTTATGACGACTTGCCCCCGGACGACCTGCTGGCCATTGGCCGTCGGATGACAGGCAATCTTCGCGGGCTGTTGATTCTCCACTATCCAACCGAACGCACCTTGTTTCTGTTTTCCGACGGGAACCCCGACTGCGGCAAACTGGTCAGAAATCATCTGGACATATACAATGGCAAAGGCGGAGGCAACGCCACCGGTTCCAGAATCATCTTCAGCAAACCGGAATACCCGGACCTCTTTATCGATCTGCTTGAAAAGCATTTGAGGTAGACAGGAATGGCTCCAACGCTGATTCTTATCATAAATGGCTGATTTTCTCTTAAGAAAGGAACCCCCACCATGTCGATTTCAGGTCAACGCTCCATCTTCTGCACTGTGCGGAAAGAAGAAGATTTGGTATCTTCCACCGCGGTCATCTTAAGCAAAAAAGTCGAAGCCCAGGCGCGGCTCATTGTCGGCGCCCAGGACTATTTGATTCGTGAAGCCACCTGGGAAATCTCCAAGGCGGCCAACGGAGTCGGGTTGGGTACCGGCCAGGTTCGGGAAGCCATCGGCGGGAAAGCCAACACCGGTATCAATTCGGTTTTGGCAGGCCTGCTGGAAACCGAAGGAGGCGCGGTCGTCCGAGCCATGTTTTTTGAATGTGTCAAAGGCCTGATGCAGGCGGAGACTTGTCTTTACAGGGAGCGGGGTTATGCCGACCAGGCAGCCTATGAGGCCTACTGGATGGACAAAGAAAGCAGCGGTTGCCGATTTTATGTGACGCACAAAAAGGATGCGCCCAGCTGGTTTGAACACGTGGGTCCTTATCAGCGAACCCGGAATCTATTCAACCGATCCAAGAGTTACATTCTTTCCGTTCAGGATATGAAATGCACCATACAGGGAACCTTCACGGACAGTTATCACGAAATGGCCTGTGAAGTTGTCTTCGACCGTCAATCGGGCATCATCAGGCGATGCGACCTTTGGATGTACAGAACACCGGGAGAAAGTTGCCTTCCAACAGTTCAGCAAGGCAGTTTGTTTGTCGGGAAGGATATCCGTCAATTGACCCGCAAAAACATCACTCAAACGGTGGGAGGCGCCATGGGATGCTATCATCTGGCGGACCTGCTGGCGGACCTGCTGCCGCTGGCTCTGGAGGTGTGAACGCATGGTGGCAAAAACGAAGCATTTCCAACCGAATAACCTTTCCAATGATTTTTTGGACACCCTGTTGTATGAAGCCTACTATTATTATGACTTGCCGGGGTTGGCCGTGGAGATCGGTTCAGGAAGTGATGGGACGGCTTACCGAAAATCCTGGGGCGTCAAAAATATCCAAACCAAAGAGCCTCTGCGCCCCAATGATATTTTTCACATGGCTTCTCTGGCCAAATTGTTTACCGGAACCGGCATTTTAAAGCTTTGGGAACAGGGCATGCTGGATCTGGATGCGCCTGTCGCCCACTACATCAAAGAATTCCATCTGGGGGATCCTTTATCCGATAAAATCACCATTCGCCACCTGTTGTCACATACATCGGGGATGCCCGACGTTACGGATTACCACTGGGACAAGCCGGAAACCGATCGGGATGCCTTGATGAACTATGCGATATCGCAGGAAATGGGAAACACACGATTGCTTTGGCCTCCCGATGAGAACAAGTTCTCCTACAGCAACATCGGTTATGACATTTTGGGATTGGTCATCGACAGAGTGAGTGGATGTTCCTTTGAGGATTATATGAGAGACGCTCTGTTTGAACCATTGGGGCTTTGCCATTCGACGTTTTTCACTCCAGATCGGGATCTTTCAGAAATCTGCGCGCCCCACAAAAAGAATCCGGCAAAGCAAACCGTTGTCATGCCCCACTACCCCTATAACCGGATACACGCCCCCAGTTCCACTTTGACTTCCACCATTGAGGATATGGGCAGGTGGGCGTCGCTGCACCTGAACCGGCAGGTCCTGAGTTCCGAATCCTATCGGGTCGCATGGACCCCTGTTTCAACAGTGCCGAACAATGGTGAAAAAATCTGTCTCAGTTGGTTTGCCAGGGAACAAAACGGCGCCGTGCTTTACGGGCATGAGGGATCCGATGACGGATTCCGCTCCAGCCTGTGGCTCTGCCCTGATCTGGATGCTTATGTCATTCTTTGCGCCAACATCTCCGACGCCCCCCTAAAAAAAATCAGCAAGCAGATTTTTGGCGAAATCTGTCCACAATCGACGTAGCAATTAACAAAATCGGTTCAATTCAAATAGTTTGAACCGATTTTGTCTATATTGAAGCGGTTCCTGTAAAAACCGGAATCTTCCTCCCCATTGATATTTCAGTTATTTTGCGGCTTCTCCACGACGAATCCGTTGTGGCATAGAAATTGCAAATAATATAGTCATAGTCACTCTCTTGGGTTTAGCATTTATTAATCGGTAAAGCACAGGAGAAACAATTATTAAATCTTATGAAAGGTTGGTGAGAAAATGGAAGTAGAAAACAAGTTTGGAAAAATCAAAACCGTTGAAGAAGCCATGGAGTATATCAAAGACGGCATGACTATCATGATCGCTGGATTTGGTGGCATTGGTTCTTCATACCGACTGGTCAACGAAATCATTAAAAAGAACGTCAAGAATCTGACGCTCATTTCAATCGATGCAGGAGACCCCGATGTGGGACCGGACCACATCATCCAAAACGAACAGGTCAAAAAATTGATCACAAGCCATATCGGCGCAACCCCCACTACAGGAAAACTCATGAATGAAGGGAAACTGGAAGTGGAATTTTCCCCGCAAGGCACCCTGGCCGAGAGAATCAGAGCAGGCGGAGTCGGCCTCGGCGGCATCCTGACCGATGTAGGCCTTGGGACCCTTGTAGAAGAAGGCAAACCTCAGATTGAAGTCAATGGCAAAAAATATCTATTGGAAACCGCATTGAGAGCGGATGTGTCCATCATCCTTGCCCAAAAATCCGATCCCTTCGGCAACCTGGTCTACAGCAAAACCGCACAGGGCTTGAACCCGCTCATGGCGATGGCCGCAGACTTGACCATCGTTGACGCAAAAGAAATCGTTCCCCTGGGCGCTATCGATCCGGAAGACGTTGTGACACCCGGTGCGTTCGTTGAAGTAATAGTACATGGAGGAGGTGACTGGAAATGGGGATGGCAATAAGAGAACAAATGGCGCGAAGAGCCGCTGAAGAAATCAAGAACGGTGACATCGTCAATCTGGGATTTGGTATTCCGCAGGCGGCCGCCGCATATATTCCAGCTGACAAAACCGTATTTTTCCACGCCGAAAACGGTGTGTTGGGCGCAGGCCCCGCCGCTGAAAAAGGCAAAGAAGATCCCGACCTGGTCGATGCCGGCTGCGTGCCCATCACCGTTGTGCCCGGCGCAAGCTATTTTGACAGCGCAACATCCTTTGCCCTGGTTCGAAGCGGCAAATTGGACATCACCATTTTGGGCGCTTTGGAAGTCGCTGAAAACGGCGATTTGGCCAACTGGATTGTTCCCGGCGCCATCGTTCCCGGCATGGGCGGCGCAATGGACCTGGCCCGAAACGCCAAAAGAGTCATCGCGGTCACCACACACACTGACAAAAAAGGCAATCCCAAAATCAAAGAACGTTGCGCGCTGCCTCTGACAGCCACCGGTTGCGTTTCACTGATCATCACGGATATCGCCGTCATCAAAGTTGAAAAAAGAGGCCTGGTCCTGAAAGAGATCTTCGAAGGGAACACCGTTGAAGACGTCATCGCCAAGACCGGCGCAAAACTCATTGTCGAAGAACCGATTCGTGTCATTTCCTACGAATAGGGAAACGGATCAGAACATTAAATAAGGAGGAACCTAAATGAAAGAAGCAGTAATCGTTTCTGCAGTCAGAACCCCGATTGGAAAATACGCCGGTTTTCTCAGCAGACTGGAAGGATACCAGCTGGGCGGCATTGTCGTCAAAGAAGCCGTCCGTCGTGCCGGCATCGACCCCAATCTGATTGAAGAAGTATATATGGGCAACGCCGAGGGCGCTCCCGGAGATTTGGGACGTGTTGTGGCTTTGGAAGCCGACCTGCCCGAGTCCATCCCCGGAATCCAATTTGACAGACAGTGCGCTTCCGGTTTGGAAACCATCTGTATGGCGGCTGCCATGATTGAAAGCGGCCACGGCGACGTCTATGTTGCCGGTGGCGCGGAAAGCCAAACCAACAATCCCTATTTCATGTCAAAAACAGCAAGACCTTACAGCTATGCTTATCCTACATTCAATTATGTAATGATGGCGCCTCCCAAAGCAGGCAATCCGGACATGGGCATCACCGCTGAAAACGTTTTGAAAGTGCATCCCGTATCAAGAGAAGCCATGGACAAATTCGCATTGGAAAGCCATCAAAAAGCCATCCGTGCCATTGAAGCAGGTGTGTTCAAAGAGCAAATCGTTCCAATCACAACCAAAGTCGGCAAGCAGGAAGTCACCCTGGACACAGATGAATGTCCCCGTGCCGACGCCAGCCTGGAGCAAATGGCAAAGCTGAGACCCATTTTTATGAAAGATGGATCCGTCACCGCTGGAAACAGCTGTCCCATGAACGATGGCGCCGCTGCGGTTGTCATCATGAGCAAAGACAAAGCTGACGAGTTGGGCATTCCTTACCTGCTGAAGGTCAAAGGATTCGCATCCGTTGGTCTGGACCCAAGCGTTATGGGATTCGGTCCCATCGGCGCAGTTCGAAAATTGCTGAAGAAAACCGGCGTTTCCCTGGACGAAGTGGAAATGATCGAGCTGAACGAAGCATTCGCTTCCCAGTCGATCGGCTGCATCGAAGAGCTGGGCCTTGACCCGGCAAGAGTCAACCCCAACGGCGGCGCAATCGCTTTGGGACATGCATTGGGTGCCACTGGCGCGGTGCTGACCACAAAGGCAGCTTACGCAATGAAAAACAGTGAACGAAAATATGCAATTGTTACCATGTGCGTCGGTGGCGGAGAAGGTTCCGCGGCGCTGTTCGAAAGACCATAACAATAGAAAGGCAATATCATGAGTGAAAAAAACATACTTAGCCTGGACTTCCACAAGAAGTATCCAAAAGTCGCCTACGGCAAGGGCATCTACATGTACACCGAAGACGGTGTTGAGCTGATCGACGGCGCGAGCGGTCCCGTTCTGGCAAGTTTGGGCCACGGCGTTCCCGAAATGGCTGACGTCCTCAAAGAACAATCCCTCAAAATCGCTTATGCCCACAGAGATGATTGCACCTCCCAGGTTTTGGAAGATCACTGCAAAATGGTCGCAGATCTTACCAACAATGACATGGGTCGAATCTTCGAAGTATGCGGCGGTTCAGAAGCCAACGAAATCGCCATGAAGCTGGTACGAAGATATCAGATTCTGAGAGGCAAACCCAGCAAATACAAGGTCATCGGCAGATGGCAGAGCTATCACGGCATGACAAACGGCGCCCTTTCCGTCAGCGGATTCGCCAAGAGACGTGCCGGATATGAGCCTTACCTCCATGAATTTGGTCACATCGCACCGGCATACTGCTACAGATGCTGGTTCGGTAAAGAAGAGGGCAAATGCAACTTTGAATGTGCCCAGGCTCTCGAGAACGAAATTCTGAACCAAGGTCCGGATGCAGTTGCCGCTTTCATCATGGAACCGGTTTCCGGCATGTCCCTGTGCGCTGCAGCGCCTCCCGCCGGCTACTTCCAGGAAATCCGCAGAATCTGCGACAAATACGACGTTCTTCTGATGGTGGATGAAGTTATGTGCGGCGTTGGCAGAACCGGTGTACCTTTCGCTTATCAGCGATATGGCATCAAGCCCGATGTCATCACCATGGGCAAAGCGCTGAGTGGCGGATATTTCCCATTGGCGGCTGTAGGCATTACCGAAGCCATGTACAAGTCCATGGACGAGAACGGCGGCAACTTCACACCGGGATTCTCCTGGTCCGCAAGCCCTCTGGGCGCAGCCGTCGGCATTGCCGCACTGAACTACCTAAAAGACCACAAGCTTATCGAGCAGTGCGCAGCCAGAGGCGAATATCTCAAAGCCAAATTGGAAGCGCTTAAGGCTGTACATCCCACAATCGGCGACGTCCGAGGCATGGGACTGATGATCGGCATCGAGCTGGTCAAAGACCGAGCCACCAAAGAAAGCTTCCCCGCTTCCGTCGGATACTCCGGTCAGGTTGCTGACGAGTGTCTCCGACAGAATATGCTTATCGAGTCCAGCGCAGGCTGCAACAAAGGTCAATCCGGCGACACCTTGATGCTGGCACCGGCCTTCGTCGTCACAGAAGCCGAGCTCGACAAGATTGTAGACAGACTGGACGGTGTACTGACGATTGTAGAAAAGAAAAACGGATTTTAAATCGTACCAAATCTCACAATACACTTCCATATAGCCATTTCTCACCACATAGCCGCAAGGCGAAATGAAAAGAACCCCCGGATCTCAGATCCGGGGGTTCTTTTGTGTTGTTGCTGCAAATTATATTATTTGATTCTTGGAGTCATTTTTCTTTTTTTGGTTCCAGTCGTTTCCAAGAGGTTGGACTATTTCTTGTTTCTTTCGTGTCTCAGAAGATGGCTGGGTTCCATGGACATGCGTTCGCCTGCGAGCAATCCCGCAACACCCTCGTAATGGTATTCTTTTTTGCCGGTGCAGAAATCGCAGGTGCATTCCATTTCATCCTGATGCTTGGGCTCCGAGTAAGTGGTGATGACACCTTCATAGTTTCTCAGGATGACCTTGTCAGGAGACTGGGAGATCACATACTGTGGCATAACCGGAGTTTTGCCGCCGCCGCCCGGAGCGTCCACTACGAACGTCGGCACTGCATATCCGGATGTGTGTCCACGAAGACCTTCGATGATTTCGATACCCTTTGAAACCGGGGTTCTGAAATGTGCGATACCCAGCGACAAGTCGCATTGATAAATATAGTAAGGTCTTACTCGGTTTTTAACCAATGCTTGTACCAATGTTCTCATGATATGAGGGCAGTCATTTACACCACGGAGCAGTACGGATTGGTTGCCGAGAGGGATACCTGCATCAGCGATTTTGCGGCAAGCTTCGGCAGCTTCCGGCGTCATTTCTTTGGGGTGGTTGAAATGTGTGTTGAGCCAAATCGGGTGATATTTTTTGAGCATGTTGACCAAATCGTCGGTTATTCTCATTGGCATTACCACGGGGGTTCTGGATCCGAGTCTTACGATTTCAACATGTGGAATCTTGCGCAGTTCGCTGATGATGAATTCCAGTGTGTCGTCGGAAACGCAGAGGCAGTCTCCGCCTGAAAGCAGCACGTCGCGGACTTGCGGTGTCTTTTTGATGTATTCGATGCAAGCCAGGATGTCTTCACGGCTTCTGGCACCGTCTTTTTCGCCGGCCAGACGTCTTCTGGTACAGTGTCTGCAGTACATGGAGCACTGGTCTGTGATCAGGAAGAGCACGCGGTCGGGATATCTATGGGTCAGGCCGGGAGCTGGGGAATCTTCATCTTCATGAAGGGGATCCGCCATGTCTTCCTCGTGTCGGTAGGTTTCATCGATAACGGGAACCGCTTGCATTCTTACCGGGCATCTGGGATCGTCGGGATCCATCAGGGACGCGTAGTAAGGTGTGATGCCTACACGAAAACCATGCATGACTTTTTCGATGTCTTGCTTTTCTTTTTCGGTCAGGTTGATGACCTGGCCAATTTCTTCGACGGTGGTCAGACGGTGGCTTACCTGCCAAACCCAATCGTTCCACTGTTCATCGGTTACGTCTTTCCATAAAGGAATTTCTTTCCAATTTCTGATAGCCATTTTATTCTCCTTTGTATATTTTTCTCAGGGATATTTAGTTTCCTTCAAAGGGGCTGAAGTTTGTTCTAGTCTCATCTTCTCACCATGTTTCTCACCATATGAAAGGCGATGACAACTATACCTTATATATTAGCAAGTACTATGCCAAATGACGAAGCGGCCCGTTTTTTTTAGAATCGTTGGGAATCGTTGAAATTTGTTGGCGCAAGAGAAGGTCCGGGATACTTCGTTGGTTCACGGAAGGTTCAGCCTATAATAAATGAACCGATTTCTGTTCATCCGGGTTGGCCCACGAACAGGAATCGGCTCTTCTCATTAGTTTATTCCGTATTTTTTCTTTTTGCGGACCAGCTGGGTTTGGCTGATGCCAATGGCGGAGGCTACCTTTCGGGTGGAGCCGTACTTGTCGCAGGCCTGTTTGATGATTTGTTTCTCAAAATCATGGACCATGGCTTCCAGAAGCAATCCTCTTTCCACCTCGCCAGCCACCTGATCGGGGATATCCATGCTGGGTTTTTCGAAAATCTGGCCGTGAAGTTCCCGCATCACATCAATCATCGCGATGTTTTCACCTTTCGCATTGATCAAAAGCCGTTGCACCACATTTTCCAGCTCCCGGATGTTGCCCTTCCACTCACGCTGGGCCAGATATTCCACAGCGTTCTCGTCGATGCCCCTGTCCATGCCGAATTTTTTGCCATATTTCTGTACGAAATGTCCTACCAAGGGCGGGATGTCATCCCGACGTTCATTAAGGGACGGCACTTTGACCGGGAAAACATTCAACCGGTAGTACAAGTCCCGTCGGAAGGTTTTATTTTCGATGAAGTCCTCCAGATCCCGGTTGGTTGCGGATAGAATACGTACATTGGTTTTCACCGGGCGGATGCCGCCTACACGAAAAAACTCACCGTCTTGAATGACTCGCAGCAGTTTCGCCTGGATTTCAGGGGGAAGTTCGCCAACTTCATCCAAGAACACAATGCCGTTGTCCGCCATTTCAAAATAGCCTTTTTTGCCGGAAGCGCTAGCGCCGGTGAATGATCCGGGCTCATAGCCAAAGAACTCCGATTCCATCAGGCTGGCGGGAATGGACGCGCAGTTTATTTTTACAAAAGGCTGCATTTTACGGCTGCTGTTCTTTTGAATGATGTTCGCCACCTTTTCTTTGCCCACCCCGGTGTCCCCGGAGATCAGCACATTGCAGTCATATTTGGCGACACCCATTATTTCCTCCATGACCTGGGCCATGGCATGGCTGACCGAAATAAAGTCTTCAACCAACAGGCTTTCCCCGCCCGGCAGCAAAGTCGGCCGGAAAACATCCCCTTTTCCCCGTCGTTTTTCGATGGTGGCACCTTTGAAATATGGGGCCAGCTCATTGACGATCTCCACATCGAATTCATCGTATTTTTCAAGATACCCGTCGGCGCACTTGATGTCCAGCTGTCTGGCGATGGTTTCTGTAATATATAAGGCGATGTTGTAGTTGTTGATCAGGTTGGAAAAAAACACCGTGCCACCTTCCCGGGTGGCCAAAATGTTCAGGGTTTCCGCGCCCGGGATATCGGCGCAATTGACGGTGACATCAAAAAATCCCTCCGCATTGATGCTCTGGATTCCCTCCATGGGACGCAGAATGTTGACAAAGCGGATTTCATTGAATGTCTTGTGGACCAGCTCGTCCACCTTGCTTCCTTCAATAATGGTGTTCGTCATTTTGTCGATAACGTTGACAATGTGGGCTTTTGGGCCGGCGGCTTTGCGAATGGTATGACCGAAGAGCAGGTTCAGCATCAGGTTGTTGCCCACGACCAAAAAATTCTCCTTGCCTACCGCGGCTTTGCTCACGCTGTAAAGAGTGCCCGATTCATTCAGGGTATAAAGAAGCAGGTCCACCGGCAAGCCCTCCGTTTTTCGGACAATGGGAATCGGCTTGTAGATGATGGCGTACCCCTCGGCGTCCACTTGGTTGTAGGCCCGGTCGATTGTGGTGATTTTGCTGATGTAGATGGGGATGGATGCCAGAGAAGTGTTGCAGATCACTTCATCTCCCACCTTAAGATTTTTTTCGGATTTATAATCTTTACCGATCTCCTCCACCACGCCATATAAAAGGCCGCCGGTATCCGTCACCGGATTGTGCAGCTTGCCTCGTCTGATGACGATATCGATGATCTTTTGTCGGATGGCGTCGTCGTTGTCATTGGATTCCTGGCAAATTTGTCTGAAGCTTGTGCCCTCGATGTGAATTCTTTTGATCGCCACCCGCATTTCATCAGACGAAATCTCCCTGTTGTTGTCCAGTCTCCACGCCGTCGTGGGAAAAACCTGCCTGGGTTCCACCACACGGTCCATCCCGTATTCTTTACTCATGAATTTCCTCGTTCCTTTTGAGTGATTTCTGTGATTCTGTTCAGGTGATGCTAAATCGGTTCACCCTTGTTTATGATAACCGAAATCGATTCCTTTTGCAATCAGAAAATATTATAAAAAAAGAAAAAAGAAACCGCGGCGCCATTGGGCGCTGCGGTTCATTGTCTCTATTCGGTTGTTCACGGGGAATGAATTGAAACTCAATTGCCTCTAGAACTTTTTCTTTGCTGTCAGGACACCCGGCAACATGAAAATTGCGAACACGATCAAGAAGGCGACGACTTTCCACTGATGGGAGAAAATCGCGGCGATGACCATGAAGATGCTTCCTGCAATGGCCAGGATCGGCATTACCTTTCCTTTGAATGTGCCAAGGCCCTTTTCTTTGGCGATCATCATGACGAAGATCGGAATGTACAAGGCATATGTGGCGACAATCGGCAATTCGGAAGTGTCAAAGCTGAAGAATCCGAACCAGGGAACAGCCACCAGGTTTGCGCCGTAGAAGAAAACAAACCAGAATGCGCACAGCAGAAGTCCTGCGATGGAGGAGTTGGTGGGCATGTTGGTTTTTTCGTCGACCTGGGACATGATCTCAGGACGGGGGCCTCTGCCTCTGACCGCGACGGAATACATGCCACGGGTGCAACCCAGCATCAAACCGTTCAATGTGCCCAGGCAGGAGATGATGACGAATACGAACAACAACGTTCCGGCAGCCTTGGAGAATACCATTTCGAAGGCGATTTTGGCGCCGTCTTGTCCGCCGGCCATCATGACTTCGTTGGAAACCGTTCCGGCAAGGCCGATGTAGTATGCGATATAGACGATCATGACGATGATTGTGCCGCCCAACAAAGCCTTGGGCAGGTTTTTCTTGGCGTCATGAAGCTCCGCGTTGATGCTGGTCGCGATGATCCATCCTTCATAGGCGAAGGCGGTTGCGACAACAGCTGTGAACAGCGCGGTCATCGGATGTTCCGACGGGCTGACGACAGTGGTGAAGTTCTGTACGGTCATCCCATTGGAAAGTCCAAAGATTGTGCCGACAACGGCCATCAAAATCAAAGGAATCAATTTGATGAAGGTCGCGGTGACCTGGAATTTTCCTGCCAATATTGGAGACAATGCATTCAGCGCATAGCTTCCGATCAGGAAGAACAGGGAGATGGCCATGCATTCCGGACCAACGATATCCCAGCCGATCAACACGCAGACGAATCGTGCGGAGACCCAAGCCAAAACGGATGTCAACGTTGGATAATAGATCATTGCCATGAACCAACCAACATAATAGCCGTAGGTTTCGCCGACTGCCGCTTCCGCGTAATCCACAACACCATTGACTTTTTCGTATTTGGTTGCCAAAATTGCGAAGGTGTAGGCGCAGGACACCATGATGACACCGCCGATGATCCATGCAAGAATTCCCATTGGCAGATCACCGCCGGTGGAAACCAGGATTTTTTCGGCCTTGAAGAAGACGCCGCTTCCGATAACGATGCCCACAACCATAGCCATGGCAGTGATGAGCCCGTATCGTTTTTGTAATTGTGTGCTCATTTAAATTACCTCATTTCAAAAGATGCTATAATGTATAACTTTGATATTTTATCATCTGTTGCCCCAAATTGCAATAAAACTGTTGAAAAATACAAATATCCTTCTGTTTTTTTGTCTATACAATTGCATTTTTATGGTTTTGATGACAAGGGATTGTACTTTGAAGTATTTTTATGTACGCTTATGTATTTTTGACCGTGAAAATGTCAACGGTTTATAAAATATTGGTTAATTCTGTACATCGGGGTATAATGTAGTGGTAAAGATGTAAATTATCAAACGCCGCTTTTTCGGCGGAGTCGAAGAAATGGAGGACGGATTATGCCATATGTACCAGTAATAATTGCTGTAGCCGCAATCGCTTTGATTTACTTGTTGGTTCGAAGAAGCAACAACAAAAAGAACTGTGGCCGCATCGCCTGCGAGCCCATCGTACCGGTTGCCGAAAGGGATCAAACCGGCACAGCCGAAGGTGAACGAACCGTAGAGAAGGATACAGTTGCCGGCGGCGCCGCGGAAAGTTGCGACAAGAAGGAATAACGCAGGAATAAAAATCGATGGAATAAGAAAAAGTCCATAGGATATGAAAAGGACGATGGTTCGCGAATGTGCGGGCCATCGTCCTTTGAATTAACCAGCGTTTTTGTGATTCTTATACGCGGAGATTCACCTTCCGACATTGTTTTTAGTGTTTGGATTTGCCTTCTTTGGATTTGGCTTCTTTCGTATGGCCCTTCCCCTGATTGACCGATTTGAGGAACGCCTTGTCATCACGGAGTTGCAGCGGCATGGCGGATACCACGATGTGCTTGTGCTTCAGCAGTTTTCTTTCCACGTACAGCCGGGTTCGGCTGTGGAGGATATTCTGCCACCTTCTTCTTGGCTCGATGTCCGGCATGAGGACAGTGATCATGTCCCCTTCTTTGTAATCATATTCCGCCGAAGAAATGAACCGCAACAGCGGATCAACCACTTTCCTGTACGGCGAGAATTTCACGACCAGCGGAATGGTTGTGTTCAACTTGGCAAAATCCCGTTGGAGTGCTTTGGCGCTCTCCTCATCCATGGCCACGTGGAACGCCGTCACATTGTCGCAAATCATATTGGCGTAACGGAGTGCCCTGACGCTGGAACGGTTCACGTGCTCGATCGGCACGATGATCCGATTGATATAGCTTTTTTTGGAAAAATCGAATTTGGCGAATTCATCCTCGTTGATTTTGAGCTGGGCTTGGGTGGCCATATAATGGATGTAGACCTTGTTGATGAGGAAGACCAGCATCGGAATCAGCACCACCACAATCCAGGAGCCTTCAGTGAATTTGGCAACAGCGATAATCAGCACCACAATGCCTGTGATGACGGCGCCGAATCCGTTGATCGCAGCTTTCCATTTCCAGTTCCTTTCCCGGGTTCTGCGCCATCTGACGAACATGCCTGATTGTGAAAGAGTGAAGGAAATGAACACGCCGACAGCATACAGCCCGATCAGATGTGAAACGTTGGCCCGAAAAGCCGCGATGAGCAGAATGGAAACAGCGGATAAAACAATAATGCCGTTGTCAAAGCTCAACTTGTCTCCCCTGTGGCTCAACTGTTTGGGAGCGAACCGCTCTTTGGACATGACCGCAATCAACATGGGGAACCCTGCATAAGCGGTGTTCGCAGCCAGAATCAAGATGATGAAAGTGGTCCCTGTGATATAGTAATACATGAATCCCTGTCCGAAGATCTCTTTGGCCATGAGAATCAACATGGCGCCATTGTCTCCGGGAACTACTTGATATTGGGTGGCCAGCACCGAAGTGCCGCCGAATAAAAGCAGGATGATGATGGCAAGAAGCAGTAAAACGGTTTTGGCATGCTTGGTTGCCGGGTCCCTGAAATTGGGCACCGCATTGCTCACAGCCTCCACACCGGTCAACGCCGTGCAGCCGCTGGCAAATGCTTTCAGCATCAAAAGGATGGTGATGGTTTTGAGAGGCGCAACCGGATCCAAATCAGGCGCTGTGGGTTGATAGCCCCCGGCCAGTTTGATCGTTCCATAAATGACCAATGCGAACATGCCAAAGATAAAAGCGTATGCGGGAATGCCAAAAAGTTTGGAAGATTCCCGGATTCCTCTCAGATTTCCCAACATCAGCAGCACCACCAGTGCGATTGCAAAGGGGACGGTATAAGGTTTGATGAATCCGAATGCCGACGTGACCTGCTCCACACCGGATGAGATACTGACGGCAACGGTCAAAATGTAATCCACCGCCAGCGCCGCGCCGGCAACCATGCCGGGTATGGCCCCCAAGTTTTCTTTGGCCACGATAAAGGCGCCACCGCCTGTGGGATAACAGTCGATGGTTTGGCGGTAGGACGCCACCAGCAAAAATAAAAGCCCGATGATGCATGCGGACAAAATGGTCATTTGTCCGAAAGCCAACACCCCTATGGCCGGCAACAAGACGATAAGCATTTCCTGTCCTGCGTATGCCACAGATGAAATGGCGTCGCTGCTCAATATGGGCAGCCCCCATAGTATGCCCAATTTTTCGCCTTTCAGGGCCGAGGATTTGAGCGGTTTTCCTATTAAAAATCGCCGGAATCGGCTGAACATGATAATTCGCTTCCTTTCAATTTATGGCATTTCATGCCAATAGGTTCCCAGCATCGCCGCCCCCACCAGCACTGATGCGCTGCCCATTTCCGAAAGTTTGAGCATCGGCAGAGTGGTTTCCCGGGAAATGACTTCGGCGTTGAGCCGTTCCCGTATGGGCTTCAAAAGTTTTTCTCCCAAATCTGTGATGCCGCCGCAAAGAACGATCACTTCAGGCATGAACAGGTTGGCGAAGTTGATCAACGCGATGGACATATTGTCCACATATTCATCAAAAATTTGTTTGGCTCCGGCATCGCCCTTGACCATGGCGTTGTATACTGTCAGTTCGTTTACTTTGGCCAGATCCCCTTCGCACACATCCCAAATCTTTGATGTCTTGTCTTTTTCGGCCAGTTCTCTGGTCTGTTGAATCAGCGCCTTGGTGGAGCATACCGTTTCAAAACAGCCGGTTCTTCCGCAGTAGCATTTTTTGCCGTGCTTGTCGATCACCGTATGGGCCATGGACGCGCCTGCGCCATTGAATCCGGCATAAATCCGGTTGTTGATGATGATCCCGCCGCTGATGCCCGTTCCGATGTTGATGGTGACGGAATAGTCCAGATCTTCAGCCGCACCGGCGACGCTTTCGGCCAGGGCGGCGCAGTGTGCGTCGTTCTCAACGTAAACAGGCTGTTTGAAGTATTTGGCGAATTCTTCTTTGATGGGTGCGTTGTAAAATCCGGTCACATAGGATTTGAGGATCTTGGTCCCCTCCGCATCCGGTTCTCCCGGCGAAGCCACGCCGATGCTTTTGGCGCTTTTGATGTCCAGATCCTGTTTTTCCACCAGGTCCATCACAAGCTCCGCGGCGGTTTGGATGATGTCCGGCAACGGACGGTCCAGATGGGACGGAGTCTTGCACCGGGCCAACAGTCTTCCATACTTGTCCACAATGGCAGCCTGAATCAATGTGGCGCCAATTTCTACACCAATATTATATTTCACAATATCATCTTCTTTCTTTTTAAATGAAGTTGGCCGTAGGACGCCACCCACTGAAGCGCCGCGGTACTGGCCGAGAGCCTTCCAACCGTTTGCGACGCAAACGGGGATAGGTCACTCGAACTCAATGGTGCCCGGCGGTTTGCCGGTGCAGTCATAAAGGACTCGGTTGACATGGTCGACTTCGTTCACGATCCGGGTGGTCGCCCGTTCCAGCACTTCCCAGGGGAGCTGGGCGGCTTCGGCCGTCATGAAGTCCGAGGTGGTGACCGCTCTCAAGGCGATGGCGAAATCATAGGTTCGAAAGTCGCCCATGACGCCGACGGACTGCATGTTGGTCAGTGCCGCGAAGTACTGGCCCAGCTGCCGGTCGATGCCGGCCTTGGCCACCTCTTCCCGATAAATGGCATCGGCCTCCTGGACGATGCGGACCTTTTGGGGGGTGACATCGCCGATGATGCGGACGGCCAGTCCGGGGCCGGGAAATGGTTGTCTGAACACCAGATGCTCCGGCAAGCCCAGTTCCAGTCCGGCTTTTCGCACTTCGTCTTTAAAGAGCATGCGAAGGGGCTCGATGATTTCTTTGAAATCCACCAGATCCGGCAAGCCGCCCACATTGTGGTGGGACTTTATGGTCGCCGAATCGCCAAGACCGCTCTCAATGACATCGGGATAAATGGTTCCCTGGACCAGATAATCCACGCTTCCGATTTTTTTGGCCTCGTCTTCAAACACACGGATGAACTCCTCGCCGATGATCTTGCGCTTTTGTTCCGGTTCTGAAACCCCGGCGAGTTTGTCATAAAAACGTTGCTGGGCGTCAACCCGGATAAAGTTTAAATCATAGGAACCGCTGGGTCCGAATATTTGTTCCACTTGATCTCCCTCGTCTTTTCGAAGAAGCCCGTGATCCACAAAAACACAGGTCAGCTGTTTGCCCACCGCCTTGGACAGCATCACCGCCGCCACCGACGAATCCACGCCGCCGGACAAAGCGCAAAGCACACTGCCGTCGCCCACTTGCTTTCGGATCGCCGCGATGGAATCCTCCACAAAAGAATCCATTTTCCAGTCGCCTGAGCACTTGCATATATCCATCACAAAGGCTTTGAGGATTTTCATACCTTCCACGGTATGCTCCACTTCCGGATGGAACTGGGTGGCGTAAAATCCTCTGGATGGATCTTCCATCGCAGCCACCGGGCAAACCTGCGTGGATGCCGTGACGCGGAATCCCGGAGGCGCCTGGGCGATATAGTCGGTATGGCTCATCCATGCCACGGTTTTTGGAGAAACCTCCCCAAACAATTTGCCGGTGTTGTCAATGTCCACCATGGTTTTGCCGTATTCGCTGACCGGAGCGGACTGAACCTTTCCGCCCAGTCCCTGAGCCATCAGTTGCGCTCCGTAGCAGATGCCCAAAATAGGAATGCCCAGTTCAAAAATTCGGGGGTCGTATTTGAGGGCGTTGGGCCCGTAGGCGCTGTTGGGGCCGCCGGTCAGAATGATGCCTTTGGGATTTTTTTGTTTGATCTCCTCAATGCTGAAGGTGTAGGGTTTGATCTCCGCAAATACGTTGCATTCCCTGACACGACGGGCAATCAACTGATTGTATTGTCCGCCAAAATCCAGCACCAGGATGTTTTCTCTTTCCATTGTTTTCTCCTACTCGTTTCAGTCTGCTAACGGATCATGTTGTTGGACGGATCTTTGAGAATGACGTCATGGGCGCCGCCCTCTACAATACTCGTTGCGGAAACCAGTGTCAACTTGCCGTTTCGCTGCAGGTCCTCAAGGGTCACCACGCCGCAGTTGCACATGGTGGATTTCACCTTTTGGAGGGATTGCCGCACATTGTCGGAAAGGCTGCCGGCATAGGGAACGTAGGAGTCCACGCCCTCTTCAAAAGAGAGTTTGGCATCTCCGCCCATGTCGTAGCGCTGCCAGTTTCTGGCGCGGTTGGAGCCCTCGCCCCAATATTCCTTGACGTAGTTTCCGTTGATGTTCAGTTTGCTTCCCGGACTTTCGTCAAACCGGGCGAAATATCTGCCCAACATGAGAAAATCCGCGCCCATAGCCAATGCCAGGGTCATATGGTAATCGTAGACAATGCCGCCATCGGAACAGATGGGAACATAGATACCGGTATCTTTGAAATATTCATTTCTTGCTTTCGCCACATCCAGCACCGCGGTTGCCTGGCCTCTGCCGATTCCCTTTTGTTCACGGGTGATGCAGATGGATCCGCCGCCGATGCCGACCTTCACAAAGTCC
>Ga0183100_1000060_pt1 | contig 165616 bp, 153 predicted proteins | sample Biomet2_FD_127789 | JGI IMG/M metagenome (GOLD analysis project Ga0183100, IMG submission 127789) | Microbial communities from bioreactor (seeded with anoxic lake sediment) at LBNL, California, USA - Biofuel metagenome 2 | ecosystem: Engineered > Bioreactor > Anaerobic > Unclassified ...
TTTCGAACTGGTTTTTCTGATCTTGGATGGCCTTATCGGTACTGGTGATCACGCCGCCGGTCAGGGTGGTATCGCCCGCCACCTTGAGATTGAAGCCACTATCGCCAGCCAGCAGGCCGCTTTGCTCGCCTACGCTTAAGAAGTCACTATTAACCTTACTCTTGGCGTAGCTGAGACTGCCGCTGGTCGGTCCGTAACCGACCGAGAGTGAGCCGCTAATGTTTTGTTGTGCGCTGTCGTAGTGGGTTTTGTCTTGCGGGCTTTCAATCGCTAGTTGACCGCCAATATCTGCAGCAATGTGCTTGCCAGCCACCACCGCACCTTTCAGCGTGGTGTCACCACCGCTGGTCAGGCTGATGTTTTCTCCGGCATTCAGGTGGCTGTTGTTGTAGGCGATCGAATCGCCATCGGCATGGCCGCGACTTTTTGATCCACTTACATTCAGCATCAGGCCGTTGCCGGCACCGTTACCGAGACCGAAGCTGACACCGATGCTGCCGCTACTGCCCGAGTTGTTGCTGTGCTGTTGACTGCTATCCTGGCTGGCCAGCAGTTGGATCTGATGGTCGGCTGCCAGTGCAATATCCTGCGCAGCTTTAAGATCGCTGCCCTGAATCAGAATGTTACTGTCCTGGCCGGCACCGACCGCCGACAGATTGATTGATCCTGCCGCATTGATGCGGCTGCCGGAGGCAGTATTGGATGCAGATTGACTGTGGGATTCGTTGTGGCTACTACCGACTGAGACGCTGACACTGATGCCACCCACCTTGTCCGCTGCATTGGCATCGCTGGTAATTGGCTTGTGATTTGCGTCGACTTGGCCGGTATCAACTTGGTTGGCTTTGCCATCAATGGTTTGCCCCTGGCCCGCAGTGACCGACTGATACGCAGAATAGGACGACATGCCAGCACTGGCTGCGGCGAGTGTCTTCATGCGTGAATCGCTGGTCTGGTTGGCTGCCTTATACATCTGTTCGGCGGTCTGCACTGCGCCAATCACCGGATTAGAGATGGCGATGGTCAGCCCACTCTGTTTAAACCAGGTATCGGTGAAGTTTTGCGTGGTGTCGCGCGCTTCGGTAATCGCGATGTCCTTGGCCACAACACTGACGTTGCCACCGCCATTGACTCCGGTCGCCATCACCGCACTACCGGTTTGGGTATAGTGCTCGCCCGCGAGCAGGGTGACATCGCCAGAGATGGCGCCGACCGTACTCCCCACCGACTGGTTGATACGCATGGTGTCATCCCGGCCCTGTTCACGCGAGCCATAGGTGATACCAAAACCGCCGCTGCTCATCAGCCCGGATTCTTTGTCCACTTGGTGATTGTAATATTCGGTGGTGGAACGGGCTTCCTTGATGGTTAGATCGTTCCCAGCCTGCAGTAGGGTGCCCTGATCGCTGACCACCGTGCTACCGCCAACAGTCAGATCATGCCCCGCGCTAATTTGCACCGACTTACCACTCACCGAGCTGCCTTTGGCACTCTGTTGCACATTGTCGGTGACTTCTTGATGTGAAGAACTGCTCAGAAGACCATGGCTCGAGCTCTCGCTCTGCAAATGCATTTCCTGCTTTTCGTCGGCGGCGCTAATTGCCACATCGCCTTTGGCCGATAACGCCAGCAGGCCGTTATCGCTTGCAACATCACTGCCGCGCACTGTGAGATCGCTATTGCGCGCCAGGATATTGACGCCCTGCGCGCCCTTGATTTGGCTACCCACCGCCAGATCGCTGGCGCTTTGCATTTTTCGCGTGCCGTTTGCATGGGATTCGTTGTCGTTATCGCGGTTGGTCAGGCGCGCCTCGCTTATGTCAACCGCATTGCCTGACAGCGCGGTTTGTCCCGCACTACTGTCGAGAGAGGTGCCCCTGATTGCCAGTTGCTGGCCTGCCAGTACCGTCAATCCTTGGTCGCCACCCAACTGACTCATCACCACTGTGTCGGCTTGGTGGTCTGCTGTAATACTGGCATTGCGGCTATTGGCAGCCAAATGCCCGCTATTGGTGGTTTTGTCTTCTTGCAAACTGATATTGCCACCAGCCACCACCGTGGTCTGTCCCTTAGCCTGGGCGCTCGACCCCTTTAATAACAAGTCGTTTCCGGCGCTCAGGGTGAGCGCTCCCTGTGAGCTGATGTCCGAGCTTAATGCCTGTTCCCAATGCCCGGTGTAATGGGCACTGCCGCCCACATCCTGAGGGCCTTTGGTGACTTGGCCGGAACCTTCACCACGGCTACCCATCCGACCGGCGATCAGATCGACTGAGCCATCGGTGCTGCGACGGGCGGTTTCTATGGTTAGATTGTGACTTGCGGCAATTTCTGCGCTCTCTTGGGCGCTGACTTTCGCGCCTTTCAAGGTAATGTCCTGGCCGGTGAGGCTGATGTTGCGTCCGCTCACCTCGGCCTGTCTTTCGGCCCCGGCTAAGTCGGTACTCAAGGTCATCGACTGTGTCGCCTGCAGGTCAACGGTATCGGCTTTAATCAGGCCACCTTGGTGGTTGATGGTATCGGCCTTGGCCACCAGCGTTTGCGTGGCAAGCAGATTGCCGCTATTGGTCAAACTGTTAGCTGCTAGGGAGAGGTCTTTACCGCCGATCACTGCCCCGTCGTTGCTTAAGCTGACCGAGGTGCTGGCAAGATAGACTTTCGGCACCAGTACGGTTTGCAAACCACTTTGGGTTGCAACGGTTTCGCTCACCATCCAGACAATGTCTTGTTGCAGCTTAGAAATCTGCTCAGGAGTCAACGCCACACCGGTAACCAGATTAAAATCCTTGGATGCCGTGAGTCCGTTATTCATGAGCGTTTTGTATTGCTCAGTGGCGTTTTCTCCCTGTAACGCAGGTTTACCGCTTAAGGCCAGCAGTTGATCGCGCACCAGCTTCTGCTCGTAATAGCCATCCCCAAGTCGTTTATGGCTGGCGGCTGGGTCGAGATTAAGCTGGCTCAGCATATAATCGCTGCTGATAAAATTTTCGTATTGTGCAAACCGAGTATCGGTCTTGATGACATAAGGAGAGGCCGGATCTTGGGTTTGCTTAAACAGCTGGTTGTCTGGCAGATGATCAAACAGTCCCGGTTGGCTACCGTTACCTTTAAATGGATCTACCGACGTTGGTGTAGCGCCCATTTGCGCTGAGTTGATGGTTAAGTTTTCAATTGTTGGGGCGTCGATACTCACACCCTGATTGCCATACATAATGGCATCCAAGGTCTGCAATGCCGTGGTTCTATTAATCTTGTATGAGCGATACCAGTGATTACCACAGTCTTTGTCGTAATGATCGACGCCGGTTTCTTCTTCGCGTTTATTAATTGAATAGCCGCGATTCAGTACTTTGGCATTGGCGCTGGCCGAATCTTGGCCATTAATACTCAAGGTGCCATTGGCTGAAATGGTGCTGGCGTCATTGAGTAATTGAGTACCAACCTGAATGTTGATTTTTCCGCCAGCGGTTAGGCTAGAGGCTGCGCTGGCTGCAATCAGTTTGTCGGTATAGCGAACTCCATGTGCCGTGCGCTCGCGGAAATTGTAGATATCTTCAATATCGTTTAATTCTAGCGGGTTAGTATGGATAGCGGGATCCCATTGTTCTATGCTCTGACTCCCGGTGTACTCGCGCCATACAATTTGCTGATAAGGACAGGCTTCCCCTTTACCGGGACAGTGTTTGCCCTCATAGAAAGTCATGCTATAGCTGCCGCTTGGGGTTTTTTTGATTGAATTGTAATTAACCCAAAGTTCATGGTTGCCTTGAAAGCGCACCATGGCGCGCTTATTGGCTTCATCCAGTTGCAGAATCGTGCCATAGCGACTATTTGCTGCGGTCGGATCATTAAACGGCAAGATTTGCGTGACAGCAGATAGGTCGCCAGAACTCCCGGTGCCAAAAGAACGCCAGTAATAGCTGTACCGATACCAATCGTATGAAGTGGTTTCTGCTTCACGTTGAATATCAATAATGGTCCGGCGGTTGTTAATTTGATTCGCAGCAACCGTCAGGTCTCCACTGGCTTCAATATTCGACGAGACATTGTCTAGCAAGCCATCGCTTTTAAGATTCAGCGAGCCGCCACTGTAGATGTAAGCGCCATTGGTATTGCTGAGCCGCTCGCTGGTTTCGATGCCAAGTGAACCGGTAGCGGCCAGCACTGCCGTGGCATCGTGATTGTCTAGTGTTCGCGCTTTTAATGACACCTGCGCACCACTGATCATGCCCTGGTTGTCAACTTGATCGGCAGTGAGACTGAGCTGATTTGCGTCAATTCGCCCCTGATTACTGACCGCCCCTTGCACCTGCATGGTCAGTGCGTTGCCAGCGGCTAACTTAGCTGCTGCACTATTGGTCAATGCGGCTGCGTTAATCTCCAGATTTCCATCGGTGGTCCACTCGCCCTGATTGTGTAACGCCCCAGTAGTAGTCAAGGACACCGTTCCAAGACTGGCCAGGGTCTCTCCTGGGCCGAAGGAATAATCCCGCTGTAACGCCATTGTCAGCGATTGCCGCGCCACAATGCTGCCGGCCTGATTCAACATTGACTGGGCACCCAGTTGTAACGCCCCTTGGCTCTGGATCTGGCCGGTCGCATTATCAAGTTGCCCACTCAGATTAATCGCACTGTTTCCGCTACCCAATAAGTTCAGGTGGCCACCATGGTTATTGAGGCTAGTTGCACTGAGCGTCAGGGTTTGTGCCTTAAGCGTGGCCGAATTCAACGTCAGCGCGTGCTCTGCATGTAAGTTTGCCTCACGGCCAAAGGTTAAGCTGCCGCCGGTTAAATCCAGGTCGTCCGCAGTTAAGGTGGCGTTACCTCCCGACAAGGTGGTGCCTGAGGCGTGCAGCGCTCCTGTGGTGGAAAGCAATAAATTCGCAGGAGCAGTCACTTGCCCACTGCGGTCGCTGCCTGCAGCGAAATTACCACTGGCATCGATCTGGGTAGCCTGCACGTTCAGGTCGCCTTGGGCGGCTAACGCACCGGTATGCTTAAGCGCGGCGTCGGTGTGCAGCAAGAGTGAACCTTGTGCGTGGCTACTGCCGGCGTGGTCAATCGCGCCTATCGCGGTTAGCCGCATATCTGCGCTGCTGTTCTGCTTGCCATTTAAAGTGAGCGTGCCGGCGCTGGTGACGGTCAACTCACCGGCTGAGGCCCCCAAAACCCCAGCATTGCGCACGCCGACCCCAGCCTCCGTACCGACTAGGGTAATTTTACCGGCGTACATGCCGCCTAACTGCGCAACATCCACGGCAAATGCTGGTTTTGAGGCCGCATCTGCAGTGGTCGCCGTTACTTTGCTTTGGTCTGCGCTAACTTGATTGGCCCCAGCAGTGACTTTCAGGTCCTGTGCCCAAATCCCCGCATTCACCTCCACCGCACGCGCAATCAAATCCGCGTATTCGGCGTCAGCAGCATTCATCCCGTTGCCCTGAATACGGATGGTGCCGCGATTAACCTGGTAACCGAGTAAACCGCCATCGGCGCCAAATTGGGCTTGGCCAGTAGTCAGGGTCATCCGACTTGTATTGATGGTGCCGCAGCCGTCACAGATCAGCCCGGACGGGTTAGCGATCACCACCTGCGCCCGACCGCCCGCAACTTCCAGATAGCCGCGCAACTGACTGGGATTGGCGCTATTCACCTCATTTAAGATGATTCGAGCACTTGCCCCGGTCAGGTTTGGGTTCGCCTGAATCCAGCCACCGAGCTGGGTATTGGTATTACTCTTGGCGTTATTAAGAATCGCACCACGCTGGTCAACATCAAATTGCGTGTATTGGTTGCGTGAAACCCCGGCTGCGCTAGGTGCCTGAATATTGATTTGCGGCAGGCCACTGGCGGTATTTACTACATTGGGGCGCAGATTGCTTGGCGCATTGGGGTCCGCCACAATGCCACTCGCCATCACCGTTACTGCGTTTAAGGCGCACCAGACCGCCCAGACCATGGCAGGCAAGCTCACGCGAATCCGCGTGGCTAAGCTAGCGCTACGTTGGCGCGCGTTATCGAGCGATCCTTTGGCAGTGCAAATTTCTGCCACTGGAACCAGTTGATGGCGAAGACGATTAAAAATCAGGCGAAAGCAATTGCGGTTCATACATCTCTACCCTGTTGATCTTGATCTATCAAAACTGCCAGTTACAGCTAAACCCAGCGGTGGTTGTCGCCGTCTGAAAACCATCGGGTTGCTTGAGCGGTTGACCGATAAATAGATCGTAAGAAAGTTGTTTGGCGAGGGTGCCGCGTAGGCCTACAACGCCACCGATGAGTTCGTGGCCAAGCAGATACGCCGTGGACGGTCCATCGACGCGGCCATAGTCGAGTCCGAGATACAGTTCGTGGCCACCGCCGCCAACCAGCCAGGCCATGTCATTGCGCACCAGCCAGCCATGCTCACCAGTCAGACTCTGTTCTCCGTCAAACCCGCGAACGGTATAGCGCCCACCAATTGAGAAGCGGTCCTGTGGTGTCAGCGCAGAGCGGGTCCATTGGGTGCGCAGCATGCCGTTGTAACGCCAGTGCTGACCAAGCAAATCAAATGGGGCGCTCAGGCTGATATCGGCTAAGGCAATACTGGCGCGCGAGTCCCCCTCACCAGAGGCCTCCTCTGGTGCCGGCAGCGCGCCTTGTGCGCCGGTGCCGTGGCGCCATGACAAATTTGCATCCAGCGTATTGGCGCCAAGATAAGAATGTTGACCAAGACCCAGCTCCCATCCGGCGGTTTGACGATGCTGAATCTGGACTTCGGTGTCATCGATGAAGTTGCGCGATTTGCGCTGGTAGCCCTGCAGGCTGACGGTGGTTTTGTTGTTGGCATCACGATAGATCAGCCTTGACAGGCTAATCTGTGAATTGTCGCTATCCCCGCTGTAGACATAGCTTTGGTTGATGCCAGCGACTCGTTGGTAATAGGTGTAATGGCTGTAGTTAAAGCCCAATAACCAATAACCAAATGGCAGCGAATAACCAAAGGCCTGGTTGTGGGTGCCAAACGGCGCATTCTGGAATAGGTTTTTCCCGGCGCTGGCATAGAACAGATCATTCAAGGTCAATAGGTTGTCGAGCGAGACAGTTGCCGTACCCTGATATTTACCAGTGCTTTTTGACCCACTATCGTCTACGCTCAGCGAGAGGCGAATCGGCGTGGCTTGCTTCCAGGAAATCACCAAGTCACTTTCACCCGGCTCTGCGCCCGGTTCTATCTGGATATCAGCGTCCGCGGTTGGTACCCGCTTGAAATTCTCCAAGCCTTGTTCAATATCGCGCAGATTTAAGATATCACCCGGTTTGGCCGCAATGGCGTTATACCAAGTCGCACGCGATGACACGCCACCAGAAAAACGGATAGCGTGAATCCGCCCTGGCACCAGGGTTAATACCAAGGTCCCGCTTTTTAAGTCCTGAGGCGACGCCAACACCCGTGTAGTGACATAGCCGCGCTGAATGATGGCATTCAGAACGCGATTCATCACCGCATTGATTCCCTGGGTTCCCAGACAGCGACCCGACACATCATTAACCGCGGAGAGTGCCCACTGAAAGCGCGCAGACTCTTCGCCAACCAGCTGCACCTGCTTAATTGTAAAACAAGGCGATTCAGACTCGGGGTAACGGCTTAGTGATACGGGCGCACGGGGTAAACGAACATCAGGTGCTGGTGGCTGCAATTTCTCTTGCTGGGCACGTTCACGTTCTTGCTGCCGAATTAATTCCTGATCTGGGGATAATTGCGCAGCAAATGCCGAAGGCAAAATACAAAAAGCCCCTGCGGCAATCCAAACAGGGGATTTAATAACAAACATATCGAATCGCTTAACTTTTATTAACTATTTTTTACGATATATTATTTTCTTAACAATTAACAACCTGTACTTTGTGTCAGTTGACTTATTTATTTCTTGCTTTTCAAGAAAAAATATTCACTAGAAAAGCATGCTAATGCATAGCGTTTAAAACGCTCTATGTAAATGAAATATCACCATAAACTAAAGTTGTTACATGGAATTGAAAGCGAGATAAATCGCTATTTTTCATTTAGTCTGGGGCGATTTTCAACAAGGGGACAATTAGAGCAACACTGAGTCATCACAATTAAAACGCGAGGGGTAAAACGCAGAGCATCAATATCAAAACAGTCAACTATCATTTAGCATTAGTTGATGTTTTTTATCCGCACAAAAAAATAATCAAGTGGGTAAACCGGTGAATTCCCGGTATTATTAGCGTTTGTTAGTGCTAACCCTTGCCTCTCCCAATGTTTGCCTTTCTTATTCTGACGATGTTGCTGCTACTACTCGCCCTGGCCTGGGTTGGAGGGCGGTATTTTCTTGGCCTGCAGATGCCTTCTCCCAGTTTAGCGCTGCCAAAAAAACACCTGCAGCAGGTTCAATTACTTGGTCGAAAAATACAGGCGCAGTGGCCTGCGATTAAGCAAAGCACGCTAAACAATACCCGTGCAGTAACGCGCCATCTGATGCAACGGGTACTACAGCAAAAACTCAGCCTGTTACTGGCTTCAATGGGCCTGATTATCGGCATTATTGGTGTCACCCTGCATTTTAAGCAGCACGCCCGCCTGGAAGGGGTGCAGGCACAGTATCAATATGGTCAGCGCATCATGCAGTCATTCGCGGATGAGACCCTGGCGCCTGCAGCTCCGTTACCCCCTGCGGTGTTTACGAGTTCGGTGACTAGGCAATCAATTTGTCCTGCAGGTCACAGTAATTGCAATATCTCGGCACAGCTCAACAGCTATTTTGTCTCAGCGGCTCAACGTTACAATCTGGAGCCGGCGCTGTTAGCGGCAATTCAGCAAAACGAAGCGCCAATTAATAATCCTTCAATTGTCGGCCCCGCCCCTTCCGAAGGTGATATGAACGACCGGGCGATCGGTCTGATGCAGATTCGCCAATCCATTGCCCGTAAGCTTGGAATCGACCCCACTAGCCCTGAACAGTCCATTTTTGCTGCTGCTAGGTTATTATCTGAAAGTCTAAAGCGCAGCAATGGCAATCTGGCGCGGGCGGTTACCGAATATCACGGTGGCACCAACCCGGCAAACTGGGGGCCAAAGACCGAAAACTATGTCGCCAAGGTGTTCCAGCACTTGCATGTAATTCGCGCCCAGTCGGCGCAGATGGGCAGTTAACTGAATGGCGTTGACTTGGACTAAATCACCTCGATTGGTAATCGCCGGCCTGTTGTGCCTGTCCTCGGCGACACAAGCTGCCAGCGTACCGATTAGAAATCTAGCCGTAGATGTTGGACATTCACTCATCGCCAGCGGTGCGATTAGCGCTAGCGGCAAAACCGAGTTCAGTTACAACCTACTTCTGGCGCAATCGTTGGCCAAGCAACTCAGACTACGTGGCTTGCAGCCATTCTTGATTGGTGACCAGGGCAATATCAGCACACTGAGTCAACGCACCCTGCTTGCGGCAGGTCAGCAATTATTTATCTCAATTCACTACGATTCGGTGCAGCCACAATACCTAGCGCACGCGGCACGGTTTCACGGCTATGCTCTGTTTGTTTCGCACAAAAACCCTTATTCGCTCGCCAGTTTAGCCTGCGCGCGCCAGATTGCACTGGCGCTGCAACGCAACCATGAAACCCCTACCCTGCATCATGCCGAACCAATTCCAGGGGAAAATCGGCCGCTAGCCGATGCCAAATTAGGGATTTACTGGTTTGACGATCTAGTAGTGCTCAAAACTGCTACCCAACCCGCAGTGTTGATCGAAAATGGCGTGATCGTTAACCCCAACGAAGAAGCTAGGATTGCACGCAAAGAGGTACGTACGACGCATGCAGCAGCCATTGCAGAAGGGGTCAGCCAGTGTCTGACATGGGACTCCAGGTGAGGCGCGATGCACTTATACTCACAACTCCCTAGAAATCGCCACTCATCAATCAACCGCTAAAGCTGACACGTACTGCATGCATTGGGCGAGTGGTATCAATCTTGGATTGAATCCGTTTTGCCGGAATGCCTGCTTTAATTAAAAAAACCACGACGGTTTCTGCACGGGCTTTGGCTGCAGCCTTGGCGTTACCAATATCTTTACGGTAACAATAACCCTGCACCACAATATTTTTCGAGACTTTAAACACTGGCATCATGGCGACTAATTGAGCCGAACCACTGGGCGTGAGCTTAGCGCTCATTTTGTCGAAGGTGATCAGGGTGGGGTCCGAGAGAATCGCCGCAGAGTTAGTCGGTGACATTTTTGCGGCTTGACCAACAGCCGCATCCATGGCTGCGGTCATTTGACGCGCGCTGCCTGAAACCGAATCGCTGGTTAATGGTGCTGGATTATTCACGCAGCCTGGCAACAGTGCAACGGCAAAAAAACCTGCTAACAACTTCTGAAACATGGCACTTCCTCTAATACCCAGAAATAAAAAATAATCGGCGCGAATCAGGGACCTGGGCCCTGACGGCAGGTGCAAGACCGGGCCGGTACCAAAAGACGTCGTCACGTTTTTTAGAACCGGTTCCGGCTGGCACACACCCCGTAACAGCCAGGGTGTATCAGTTATGGTGCATCTGATTTAGGCAATGACTTTGTTTGCTGTCAGGTCCCAGCCGGCACTTACGTTACCGCCGCCAGATCCATCGCCACGTTTTTGCTGTGTATAGGTCCATTTGATTTTGCCGTAGGTAAAATTGACCTCTTCGCTCGGGAAACCCGCGTCATTACTTGAGCCTTTCGGGACCACTCGCGCGATCAGGACTTGCTCCATTTTGATTTCCATATACTTGAGCTTGTCTCCGCCGGCGCGGCATAGTTCGATGGTGACATCTTTAATATGCTTGCCGGTGCAGCATGCTTCGTAAATCTTGGGGCTGGCTTTATCCAAGAAGTGCGTAATCAAGTACATCCCATGGTTTACCCGTTCCGCAGTCGCCCCACCGGCCGAGCTGGCGGTTGATTGAGCCGGTTGCTCGATCAAGTGCGAGAAGGACTGGATTTCAATCCAATCAGCGTGTGCACCATCAGTGCTTTCGCCTGGAATCCCATCAATCTTCAAAAATGCATCAAATGCCATGAATAGGCCTCGTTTGTGTTGTATTAACTAAAATGTGGGCTATGCCCACGTCGCAAAACATCAAGCCGCGGGTTGTGGCAATTCCGCGACCAGACGTAATGAAATAGTGAGTTCGTCCAGCTGAAAATGTGGGCGCAAAAAGGCCACCGCACGATAGACTCCAGGCTTGCCGGCTACTTCAACCACATCGATGCGGGCTTCGCGCAACGGATATTTGGCTTTGGCTTCTTGGCTGGCTGAATCATCAAGCAATACATATTGCGCAATCCAGGTGTTAAGAAAATCTTGCACGTTCTGGCGGGAGGCAAAACTGCCAATCTTGTCGCGCATGATGGATTTCATGTAATGCGCAATCCGTGAGACGGCAAAGATATAAGGGAGTTGTGTCGACAAGCGCGCATTGGCGTTGGCCGAATCAGTATTGTAGGTTTTGGGTTTCTGCGCAGTCTGGCCGCTGAAAAATGCCGCGTAATCGGTATTTTTACAATGCACCAACGACATAAAGCCCAAGTCGGAAAGCACTTTTTCAGTGCGATCGGTAATCGCTACTTCCGTCGGGCATTTAAGCGCCACTTCGCCATCGTCGGTTTTAAAGGTGTGCGTCGACAGGCCTTCGACCAGGCCCCCACCCTCAACCCCCCGAATCGCGGCTAACCAGCCAAATTCGGCAAATGCGGCAGTCAGTCGCGCCGCATAGGCATAGGCAGCACTGGTCCACAGGTATTTACTGTGATCGCGGCCATCTACATTTTCTTCAAAGTCAAAATCTTCAACCGGTACATTATCTTTGCCATAGGGCAAACGTCCCAGCACATGCGGCAGCACCAGTCCAACATAGCGAGAGTCTTCTGACTCTTTAAATGACTTCCACTTGGCATACTCTACGGTATCAAAAATCTTAGCTAGATCGCGTGGTTTACCAATGTCTGAGAAACCTTCCAGACCGAACAAACCAGCCGAGGCAGCCGAGACAAAGGGGGCATGTGCAGCAGCCGCCACATGGGACATTTCATCCAGCAGGTAAAAGTCTTCTGGATGGCGAGTAAATTCGTAATCTCCCACCATTGCGGCATAGGGGGCGCCACCAAAAGTGCCATACTCTTCTTCGTAGATCTTTTTGAACAAAGCCGTCTGGTCAAACTCAGCGGCTGACTTAAAGTCTTTCACCAAGTCTTTTTTCGACACATTCAGCATCTTGATCTTTAGCATGGTGCTGGTTTCAGACTCCATGATCAGATACTTCAGGCCACGCCAGGAAGCTTCAAGTTTTTGAAACTCGGGATGATGCATCACTTCATTTAACTGGTCTGAAATCAAGGCATCAATTTCAGCAATGCGCGCATCCATACTGGCAGTAAGGTCGCGCGAGATCGTGACACTCCCTTCCAATACCTGGTTGACCAATTCGCCAATCAAATCGCGCGTATGGGTCTTTTCTTGATCAGTGATCGCCACCCGACTCTGATCAATGATCGAGTCCAATAGGCTGGGGCTTTCAATCGCGGTATCCAGGACCGGACTGGCCTCTGTTTGCTCAGCGCTCATTTGAATTACTCCTCGCCCTTAGTTACGCTAGAACCAATCTGGCGCAGCTTTTCGGTATCTCGCACCACTTCATCCAGCAGCTCTTCAAGCTTGTCGTTGCCTGCCAGTTTGTTGCGCAGATCAGCCAAACGTTTACGCGCATCCAATAGCCGCTTCAGCGGTTCGACCTGCTCAACTACGTTTTGCGGTTCAAAATCGGCGAGTGACTCAAAATTCAACTCCAGGCCTAATTGGCTGTCGTCATTTTTCAGCTTGTTGTCCACTCGAACGGTCAGGCGAGGGGCAATGCCCTTTAAGACATCATCAAAATTGTCGCGATCAATTTGTACGAATTTGCGTTCTTTGAGCTTGGGTAGCGGCGTTTTTGCATGCCCGGAGTAATCGCCAAGCACACCCAAGACAAACGGGAGTTCTTTGGTTTCAATTGCATCGCCTATCTCAACGTCGTATGTAATATGCACACGGGGCGGACGTACGCGAGACAGCTTCTTTTGTGTACTTTCTTTGCCCATACAGACCTCTTCGCTAAATTAAATTAATGACGTCTCAGACAATGCTCTGTGCAATGTTCCGAATAGCATCGCGCAGTTCCGATACCGAAATGCACGGGTCACAGAGCCGTCTACCCAGCACATAGGCAGCTTCTACGTATGCCTTATCGCTGCGCCAGGGCGCAGACTCTTCACTTACATCGATCAAGTAACTAGATTCGATGGATAAACCCCAGCACATTGAAAAATGGTGGTCTAACAAAGTTCCGGGGACCAAAGCCAGATAACGGCCTCTGGCGGTGTTCAACAACAAAAACTGCTCAGTTTGTTTTTGCTCTTTTTCAGTTGCGGCCTGGTATAGCGCCAACCACATAGAGGCAAACAGAATGTCTTCACCATCACGATCAGGCAGGGGCAACAAAAAAATTTGTGATGGCAGACTATTGGCAAATTTTTGTGACAGTTGCTGCTGAAAAATGAACGCCAACAACACTTTGTCCAGCTGCCCTATTCCTGCTTGCGACAAGATCGCCTCCAGGTCTGCCGCTGTGGTTTGCTGCAACTGCTGGTCAAGCAGTTGCTTGGCTAGATCTAGATCCGCAACATAGGACGCATTGAATAAAGACTGCTCTTCAAGAAACTGTCGGCAAGCCAACATCTCAACTGAATTTTCAATGGCACTGAGCAACTGCTCGCGCAAACCACTAAAAAACAGTTCTTTTGCCAGAATTACATGCGACAGTTGGGGACGGTCTTCTTCCTCCGCCAAAAAAGTACCGGCCACCAAAGGATAATTGCGGCCTGCTTCATCATGGCTGGGTTGCAATGCACCCAAGAACAAACTGTTATTGTCGTTATGCCGAATCACCATGCTGGTAGCTTGCATGGTCCGGTAGTTCGCCACGGCGGTGATATCCGCAGGCAATTTTTTAAGGCTATTGGCAATCAGCCCATCCAGGTAAAGCGCCCCTGGAAAGGCCGCATTAACCCGGACAAAATCACTTCTTCGTGGCAACTTACCAAAAATGCAAAAATCGACTGGCGTTCTGGAAGTTCGTTTAAAATTTAACGTCACTGACGGTTTCCTACCTAATTGGTTACACGTTCTGGAAGCGTCAAGTCATGTAGGCGCATCAGTTGCAAAGGATTCAGGCCGCCAACCACTCTAAAATTGAAGCGAACTTTATCTGCGCTATTGCCGCCTTCTTTCTTGATTTTCCAGCTCAGTACGGCGGAATCGCCGTTATCTTGTTCTACGGTGGCGTTCGCCAATAGATTCATAAAACCCATGCGCCCGGATTGACTGCTAATCACCATGCTCGCGCCGCTATAGCTGGTTGCCTGAATTCTGGCCCCCGGTTGCCCAGTGCCTGGCCAGGTAAACTGCTGCCAAACCTGCGCGCCATTGCGGTAATGCAGTTCCTGCCCATCCAGTTCAAAACTAATGTCCGCTAATCCTGGGGTGGGCATGGGTTGTAGCTCAAAGCTCGAACTTGTACCGCTTTGTGCCTGGCTGTTCGCCAATGCCGACAACCTAGCTGCAGCCGCCAAAAAAGCAGGATTAAGATGTAAGCCCATCCCGCCCCAATTGCGTGCAACTAGACCGTCACCTTGTTTTTGCACCAAACCATTTAGGTATTTGTTTACGAATTGGTCGAATACCCCATCGTTGGGCTTGGCAAAATGATTAATCTCTTCAATTGATGCAATATTGTTAGAATTTTTAAACGGATATTTGGCAGATAGCAGACGCCATTGCGGCATCACCTCGGTTTGCCAGGCACGATTAATGTCTTGTGTTACCGGACCAACCACCGATGAGTAGGATTGCATCATGGGTCGCACCAGCATCGGTCGTACCATTTCTTTGGTATCAGCAGACACAGGAGTAAGCAGTGTGTTGTCGACATAGGCCAAAGCATCAGCCATCTCCGAACCGGCTCCATTCAGGGTGCCCACCAGCGCAGATCTCGCCGGAATACCGGGCGCGTCGGTTGAGGCGATCGTGGCAAGTTTTGCTTTGACCTTGGCCAACTGGGCCAAGTAGCCGTTGATGGGGGGATTGCTTCCCTTGACTAGCAGTGCAATTCCAGAAAAAGCACCGCCAACCTGGCCATACTGAACCGCCTTCTTGTCTTGTGATGCATCCCCGTTAAATAGCTCAGCCGTCTTCTCCAAAATGGATTTCTTGGCGGTATCAAAGGTTTTTTGCAACTCAGAAGGGTTATCCCAAGAGGTCTCTTGCGCTACGCGGTTGAGCAATAATTTGATCGGCGACGCCGCTGGGTCAGACAACTGCACCATGGCAGAAGCCGCTTCAGCCGGTGAGCTAAAGTCTTTAACCACAATCCCCTGCACGAACTGTTTCCATTGCGCGATGTACTGGCTGCGATACAAGTTCAGCAGTTGTGCTCGGTTTTCTTCAACATTGCCGTTTTTGCCCAGGTTTTGTTGCATGGTTGCTGCCAGCACCCAGTCATCCCCGTCGATCTCCCCCTTGCTGGCATCATCCAACGCCTTGCTGACATAGTTAGTCCAAGCCTCGCGGGTAAAGGCGCCCTGCACCATCTGGCTGCCAGTTACCACGTCCAAATTGCGATTAGCCAGAATGCGGGCCACGGTGAGTGGGGCATAACGGGTGTTGGCACGCGCGCGGATTTCGTTAAACACCTGTTCTGGCCCAGACAGGCGCTTAAATGAAGCTCTTAATACCTCGCGTGCGTTGGCGACTACTTTTGCATCATTATCGATTAATGGCAGGTCAGGCTCATGCAGTTGGCTAACATAGAAGGCTGTTAATTGCTGCGCCATCGACATAATTTCGCTATCTGAATACTGCCCTTTATGCGCCACCAACCAAGGCCGCCAATAACGCGGCAATTGATCAGATAGTTGCGCTTCTTCCATGTGGCTGCGGTCATGCAGCATCAAATAGGTTTTAAGCGCGTTGTAATCCACGTCCATGCGCTGATTTTTTTGGTCCTGCGCAGTTTGCACCCCCGGCGTGGGGGCGGTTGTGGGGGCAATGGCAGCAGAAGCTGCCGAGGCTAGCACTTTGTTAGGCAATACAAGCGCCACGGGCATCGATCGGAAACTGCCAGACTCGCGGCTTTGGTAGTGCACGCCAAATAGTGAACCCTTATCGGTTGAGTGAACGCGTTCGGCTAGCGCAAAAGCACGATAAGGATGAAGGGGCTCAATAGAGCCTAATTGGATGTTGGGCAGGTTGCTATTAGCCGGATGCTTGCCATGTTTAAGCTTAGGCTTGCCTTTGGTGACGGAGGGCTTGCTTGCAATGGGTTTGGCTGGTGCTGGTTTTTTTGTAGTCGGTAACGCAACCGGCGCCGGTTGCACTGCTTCAGGCTTGAGCGCTACTAGGGTGGCTTCCAGGTTTTGTTGCACTGGCTTGAGCATGATTTCTTTGAGTCCGGCAAAATATTCTTTGCGCAGAGACTGCTCGACGGCTTCTCCTTGATACAAGCCAATACTAATCTGCCACGGTGAACCGTTTTTCCGATAGGCCTGCAATTCTTCCAGGCTCTTTTGCAACACCGTCAGTGATTTTAATTGATCATATAGTTCACCAGAGGTCGCTAACCGTCTGGCTTGAATACGATTATCACTAATTTGCTCTAATAACTGCTGATTGCCGATAAATGACCAAGTCCAAAGCCCGGTAAATATACTCAGTGTCAATAAACCAGCGACCATCCCTGCGATCCGCCAGCGTCGGTTATGCCGTTGCGGCTGGCTAGACATTAAATGTTGATCTGGAAAAATCACCTCACGGAATAGGTTCTTCAGGAAAAAGCTATAGGATGCCGGTTCAGCTTGATTGGCGTTCGCAGACTCAGAAGAAAGATCAAACTGGCTCTTTACCCTTCCCGCTGCAACAATGCGCGGGGTTCCCTCCTGCAAGGCGCTCGTAAAATAAAATCCACGCAATAATGGACGGGCGTGATACGGGTCGTGCTCGCTTAGCAAGCGTACAAACTTAACCACACCATCTTTCAGATTGCGAAACTCAATCGGAAACGAATAAAACGCTGACTTGGACTGCCCTCCACGGCTCTGAATAAGCCGCTGCTCACCAGATTGATTCAAGCCCTTGGCGAGCAGATCAAACTGTTGTGATACCACTTTTGCCAAGTCGAAATCTGCCCCCTGATGGCCACTGAGGGTTGCCCCCCAGACCTCGGCGCGTTCTTCGTCATTGGTTTCTTTGAAAAACTGGGAGAATCCACCAAGCAAATCAAGTTTGGTAAAGATGAGATAGACCGGTACCTGCATGCCAAAGATGTCGGTAATCTCGTGAATCCGCTCGCGCACTTGTCTTGCATAGATATCGAAGCCCTCACTATTGTGCTGAGTGAGTTCAGGCAAGCTTACCGCCACTAATATGCCGTTAGCCGGGGCGCGGGATCGATGTTTTTTGAGCAGCTTTAAAAAGTCTAGCCACTCACCACGGTCTTCGGTCTGGGTCGCATATCGGCCTGCAGTGTCCAGCAAAATACCTTCAGTAGAAAAAAACCAGTCACAATTTCGGGTGCCACCGACCCCTTGCACGCCACTCTTATCGCTAAAGGGAAAGTTAAGTCCGGACTGTAAAATTGCAGAACTCTTGCCCGCAGCCGGATGCCCGATAATCATGTACCAAGGCAACTCATAAAGTGCTGCATGACCGCTGGACTTGCCTAGTTTTGAGGTTTTCAGGGTATCAATGGCCGCCAGCAAGCGCTGACGCAACATCGTGACATCAGCGCGCTTATCCAATCCAGCGCCAATCACTGCGTCATCTGCCTGTTTGCGCAAAACTCCCTCTAGTAGCCCGCCGGCTTTGCTGGCCACAGCGCGGCCGACCAACAGACTTCCGACCCAAAGCAGCATCACTAGAAAAATTGCGCCAAAACGCTGCTCCAACGAGACACCGAACAACGCACCCAAAAACCAAATCAGGGCAATGAGAATCACAAAACCCAGTGCCGAGGCAACTTTGGCGTTTTTAAGCCACACCTTCATAGTTAACCGTTTACCTTCCTGAACCAACTATCGTTGCGAGACAAAATAACAGTCGGCAAAAACTGACCCATGGTCATGCCTTATTGCCGACTACTGGCGCGCAAATTCCAAGTCCAGCAGAGTGGAAATTCATGGTTTTACACGCAAAAAAAGCATCCCCGCACCAGTGAAACCTCACTAAAAAAACACTTGAGCCGTGATAGACCAAAAAAACGACATTTTGGATCGCCTACTGAATGTCAGGAGTAATTTGGTAGGTCTGCTTTTTTCTATTAATAATCACATCTAATCAATATGCTAAAAATTAACAAGCAAATGGTTTATATAAAATCATATGTCACAATATGAAGTAATAAATATGCACTGAGGTACCACATTTGCGTAATATTAAGTTAAGATTCGGTTGTGAACAACACCTTTCAGTTTCGAATTATTGTATAGCGAGTGTCATCTTGATGGTTTCGACATATACCAAACGGTTAATTATACTTTTGGCAACCGTACTACTACCTGCGTGTTCAGGCCCGGCCAACAGCCTGTCGAGTTATGGCTGCGCCCTTCTGATGGGGGCCTGCACGGTAGAGGTTAATGTGGCGGTAAATACCACAGCCAGTAAGCGAATTAACCCTGACGAGCGCGGTCAGCCACTGTCTCTGGTGTTGCATGTCTACCAACTAAAATCGAGCAAGACATTTACGCAACTGACGGCTGACGATTTGATTAAGGGGAAAACTGAAGCTGATTTACTGGGAGGGGATTTCATCAGTAGCAAAGAACTGGTCGTTCTGCCAGGGGCAAAACAAAACACCACGGTAACAATTTCACCTGAGGCCCAATACGTAGCGGTAGTTGGATTTTTCAGGCGACCCGATCAGCATTTCTGGCGACTGCTGTATAGCGCCAACGCAGTCAGGTCCAAGGGAATCAATTTAAAAATTGATAGTTGCTATTTGCAGTCGGCCAAGCCTGATATTTCGCCGATCCCTGGTCAGCCTAAGAGCGTTAAACCCAGCTGCCGACAAGTCGGATATTGAATCAATTTCTACGGTTATAGCCGCCACACATGGGAATACCTGTCGCATGTCGCAAGTAAGACGAATTCTTTGGGGTGAAGGCATGTTTCTTCGCCCTCAGCATTTTCAACAGCAGTTTTTGTTTCTTGAGCAGACCCTATTCAACCGGTTACAGCTTTCTGCGCGTCATGGATGGGGCGTGGTGCATGTCACACTGGATGAACAATCATTAAAAACCGGGCAAATCCGTACAGAAGCACTGTCGGTATTGTTTCGCGACGGCACACTTTATCAAGCGCCAGAATCTGCGGTACTCCCCTTGTCTCGCGATCTAAACAGTTTGCCGCAGATCGGAATTGAAACCACGGTATACGCCTGTCTTGCCGAACTTCAGCCCTACGGCGGCAACACCCGTGGCGCAGAAGCCAGTCCGCGCCCTACTCGCTTTTTTAGCGACCAGCGCGATGCTGCTGACTTGTACACCCAAGCGCTAGAAGCCAGTCTGACCACACTGGAACTCGATGTACGTCTAATGGTTGAAGAAGAGAACCGGGATGGCTACAGCGCAGTGCCACTATGCAAAATAGGCAAAGACGCAACCGGACAATGGCAGGTATTGCCTGGGTATTTGCCACCGTTACTTAACATCGATGGTTGTGCACCACTGCAACAGATGATGCGCCGACTGCTTGAAATCTTGCTGGTAAAAAGCCAGGCACTGACAGCCGGGCATCGCGAGCGTGCCAATAGTGTCATGGAATTTGGCCCTAGTGATGTTGGCAGTTTTTGGCTACAGCACACGGTAAACCACAATTTTGCCCGCTTAAATCATTTAGCCCAAAGCCAACCGCTTCATCCGGAAGAACTTTATCGGGCACTAAGCGAGTTCTGTGGCGAGCTACTGACCTTTTCATCAAGCTACGATCTGGCCAGCATTCCCGCTTATCGGCATGAGCAACTTGGTGAAGTGTTTTCAACACTGGATCAACAAATCCGAGAATTACTCGATACGGTCATCTCGGCACGCCATATGGTGATTCCGCTCTCTTCGCCCAAACAATCGTTTTTTATTGGACGACTTGAAAGTGATCGCCTACTGGAGGGGGCTGATTTTTATCTATCGGTGCAGAGCGAACAAGCCGCCAGCCAGATTATCGACAATGTGCCATTAAAACTAAAAATTGGCGCGCCAGACGATGTAGAAAAAATCTTGCATTCAGCCATGCGCGGCGTGGCCTTGATTCATGCGCCGCAGACTCCTTCGGCCATCCCCGTGCGCATGGGAAACCACTATTTTGCGCTTGAGCCGCAAGGCAGCATTTATCAGCGCATGTTGCAGTCACGCAGTATCTGCATTTATGTACCTGAAACCTTATCCAATCTGTCGCTTGAACTGATTGCGGTTTTCAATTGAGGTTGCCATGAGTCAAATTGCCATCACCGCAGAAGAACACCCGCTGAGCGTTAGCTCCCCTTGCGCACCCAATTTGTGTGAACTGCTTGAGGACGGTGTTTACCTGTTGTTTTTGCTTAAAGACGGCAATGTTCCTAGTAACGCTGCCGAGTTTAATCATCGCCTTGATCAATTTCTAAACAAATTTGAAGCGACCGCGCGCAATTTTGGCAAAGACCCCGAAGCGATTGCCATGTCCAAGTTTGCTTTTTGCGCTCTGATTGACGAAATCATCCTGTGCTCAGATTTTGCCCTACGCGAAGAATGGGGACGCATGCCGTTGCAATTGCGCTTATTTGGCGAGCATTTAGCGGGCGAAAGTTTTTTTGAGCGGCTAGAGCGTTTGCGTTATGACCCGGCCAAGCATTTAGAAGCACTAGAAGTGTTTTACACCTGTCTGCTACTGGGCTTTCAAGGTAAATACCTGCTAGAAGGCCAAGAAAAGCTGGGATACCTGGTACACAAATTGGGGCAGGAAGTTCAGCAAGCGCGCGGAGGTAAAGCCGCATTTGCACCCAATTGGCGGCTACCGCAACGCCTACAAGCCTATATTCGCCACGAATTACCTATGTGGTTGTATATCGCCTTTCTCGCCATCGTCGGTGCCGGAATTTTTGTCAGTTACCAGTTTATTTTGGCGCATCAAGTCAGCAAATTGTTTGGCATTTAAGGGACCAGAGTGGAACTCAGTCGACACCAGGCACAGGTCATGCCATCCATTCTGGATCGCTTAATGGATGACACGCCAGACAACCAGCATAACGAAGCCGTGATGCTGTTCGATCTGACACAATTCAAACGCGCTTTGGCGCGCGACCTAGAATCCTTGCTGAATACTCGCACGATGGAAAATGCAGAATTGCTTGAGAGCTACCCGCTGGCCAAGAGCAGCATGCTGCAATTTGGCATTCCGGATTTAAGCGGCATCAGCCTGCTCAATCCAGACCACCGTGAGTTATTGCGTGAGCGCCTGCGTCAAGCGATTGAGCACCACGAACCAAGGTTGTCGCGCGTTCGGGTCCACTTGGATGCCCCGCGTGAACTAGAACGACATTTGCGTTTTAGAGTCGATGCAATTCTGAAAGTACATCCACACCGTCCGCCAATCACCTTCGACGCCACCCTACAACTCTCATCCAGTGTTTACCGGGTACCTGGCTGATATGGACATTAATAATCTACTGGCTTCATTCGCCTCCGCCTTCGATCAGAACAACCGCCTGTTGAGCCTGGATATCGGCACTGACCAGCATTGGGATGGGGTGTTGTTGCCGCAGCAAGTCGAGGGCAGCGAGGCGGTGTCAGACAGCTATCGCTATCTAGTCGACTGCCTGTCACCCGACGCCACGCTCGAACTCAAGCAGTTATTAGGTTTGCCTGCCCGCTTGGCGATTCGTGATCAGAACGGGGTCGAAGTGGTGCGTACCGGGGTGATCACCTCAGCCGAGGCCAAGGGCAGCGACGGCGGCTTTGCCCGCTATGCGCTGACGATTGAACCGCCATTTGTGTTGTTGAAGTTACGCAGTACATCACGGGTTTTTCAGGACCTATCGGTTACCGATATCGTTAAGCAGATCCTGGCGGAACATCAGGCAAATAACCCGGTATTTGCCAAGCAACAGACCTTAGAATTCCACCTGTCCGGTCGCTATGAGCCGCGCAGTTACACACTGCAATACCGCGAATCTGACTACGACTTTATCGTGCGTTTGCTGCATGAAGAGGGTTTAGCTTGGAGGTTTGAGCATGTAGATGGTGATGTTCCTCAAGTAAAACTGGTGGTGTTTGACGATCCTTACAGCCTGCCGCAATCCAGCCAAGAACGGGTGCGCTATCACCGCAGTGATGCCACCGAAACCGAAGACGGACTGTCTGATTGGCAATCCGCCCGTCAGCTAGTCCCTGGTAAGGTCAGTATTGCCAGCTACGACTATAAAGCCAGCAGTACAGCCAATAGCTTTGACCAAACTGCAGTAGAACAGGGCAATAGCGGTAACGCCGCACAAAGCACCTTAGAACAATACGATGCCCCCGGCCTGTATTACGCCAGCGATGCTGACAGCCTGTCGCACTATGCACGACTACGGCAACAAGCCAACGATGCGCAGGCCAAAAGCTTTCAAGGTACTGGCACAGCACGTGGACTGATTGCCGGGCAATGGTTTCGTTTGGATGGCCATCCCGCACATGAAAACGACAGTGCGGAACAGCGTGAATTCGTAGTAACGAAACAAAGCTTCAGTGCCAGCAATAACTTACCGTCTGATCTGCAACAAGCCGTCGGCTATCCCGTAGGGCGTAATCGCCAAAGGCATTACGCCGCAGACGCGGCACCGTTTACCACCCAATTCGAAGCCCAACGGCGTAGCATCCCACTGACCCCAAGCTACGCCAACACCGCTCTAGCCAAACCCAGTTCAAACGGAGTGCAAACCGCCACCGTCGTCGGTCCATCCGGTGAAGAAGTCCACACCGATGAACAAGGTCGGATCAAGGTGCAGTTTCATTGGCAACGCGCCGACGAACACCCGACCATTGGCGCCAACCTGGATGACAAGAGCAGCTGTTGGTTACGGGTCGCAATGCCGAGTGCCGGTCATGCCTGGGGTCATCAATTCATCCCGCGCATCGGCCAAGAAGTGCTGGTCGACTTTATTGAAGGCGATATCGACCGCCCACTGGTGACTGGGGTGCTGTACAACGGCAGCCATGCCACGCCTGACTTTAGTGGCGCAGGATCACTCCCAGCGAATAAAACCCTATCTGGCATCAAAAGCAAAGAACACCAAGGCAGCAGCTACAACGAACTGCTGTTTGACGACACCCAAGGGCAAGTCAGAGCCAAACTATCTAGTGAACACGGCAAGACTCAACTGAATCAAGGGTATTTGATTCAACCCAGAAGCGACGGTAAGGGAAACGCCCGTGGCGAAGGCTTTGAACTCAGAACCGACCAGCACGGCGCGATTCGCGCCGCACATGGGCTGTTACTGACCACCGAAGCGCAAAACGGTGCCTCTGGTAAACAACTCGCCCGAGATCAAGCGCAAAGCCAACTCGATGCGGCATTGAACCTGAGCCAAAGCCTGGGCCAAACCGCCAGCGGGCAGAACGCCGACTTGCTAGAAACCGGCCCCGAACAGATTAGCCCAGACAACATCAAACAAGCCAAAGCCAGCAGTGGTCACCTGCAGCACCACTCAGCAGCATTAAAAGCCTGGGAAAACGGATCCAACACCGCCAAAGACGGCAAGGCTGACCAACCCGGCCAACAACCGCTACTGGTAATGAGTGCTCCATCCGGCATCGCCAGCGTCACGCCGCAAAGCCAAACCGTCGCAGCCGGAACCAACCTTGACCTAGTGGCACAGCGCGACACCAACCAGACCACGGGCCGACGCTGGATTCATAACGTCGGCCAGCACCTCAGCCTGTTTGTACAAGGGGTGAAAGACAAAACCAGCCTCAAGCTGTTTACCGCTAAGGGCAAGATTCAACTGCAGGCGCAGAGCGACAGCATGGAGCTAACGGCTGATCAGGACATCCACATCACCTCAGCCAAAAGCCAGCAGCTATTCAACGGTAAGAAAGAAGTGTTGCTGACCTGTGCTGGCGCCTATATCCGTATCAAGGACGGCAAGATTGAATTACATGCACCGGGGAGCGTGAGTTTTAAGGGGGGGCAACATGATTGGAGTGGGCCGTCTAGCCTAATTATTCCAGCCGAAATGACACTATCAAGCCAGCCATATGATGAGCAATTTCATTTAGTTGATAGCAATGGAGCCTCGCACGTAAATACCTATTACACGGCGAAGTATCCTTCTGGCGAATTAGCATATGGAATTACAGACGGGGAAGGAAAAACTTCTCGTATCAGTACAAGTGGAGTACATGAGATCCATATTTTCCTCGGGCATATAGGCAAGTAAGGAGAGGCTATATGAGCAACACACAAAATTCTTATAACAAAAGCACCGACAGCGCTTCTCGTGAGCCAGTAAATGAAATTACCACCTATACATTAGCAGGCAGTGGGCAAACAAACGTTCAACCAAACTCAATAAAACAATTGCCAACTGATCGTTTGTCAATTAATAAATTGACATTATCTGCAGCGGGTAAAGCCTTTATCAAAGGGTGGGAAGGATCAAAAATAAGCGTGGACGGTACTAAGAGCTTTTACTACGATGACAGTGCTAATTACTGCACAGTAGGATGGGGACACTTGGTTGCTGGAAAAGCAAGTTGTGCCAGTAAAGGCCTACGAGGAATGAAATATAGCCATACCCCCATAGAAGGCGACGAAAAAAAATACGATTGGATCTTAATTAATGAAGCGCAACATAAATTTGATAATGATACATTCAACAAAGCGGTATGTATTGTAAAGAAAGATATTAAAGTCCCCTTGTTTCAATGGGAATTTGATGCAATATGTGCCTTAGCGTTTAATGCTGGTAGGCCATCAATCGTAGCACCAAAATTAATAAAACTAGTAAATTCAGGCGATTACACTAATGCACCGAAGCAGATGTTAGATATCAATAAAGCTGGTGGCGTTGTACAGCCTGGATTGGTACTCAGAAGAAAGAGCGAGTACAACGTATTTACAAAAAATATATACAATTCAAGGCATTAATATCGTGAATAGAACTTTGGTCATATTTTCATTGCTCGCAGTCATAATAACAAACATCGCCTATGCAGGTGAGTATCATGGTGAATATTCAGGGGCATGGGTGCTTAGAAAAATAGTTTCTGTTGCCACTACCGATCAAAAACCACTTTTAAAAATAGGCAATGTGATTAATGTAATGAGTTCTGAAGTAACGATATGGGATCACAACATAAAAAAGAATGAAGATATTGACTCTATTCAATACTGTCATGCGGGTGGGGTAAATGCCAATTTATTTTCATTCAATAAACCAACTCACGATTTTAATGATTTCATACAAAGCGCAGGTGGGATGTATAAATTTAATACCATGCTAAAAAATAAATTTAACGTCACCTTGTCGAATATAAATTTGGCGTGGGGTTTTGAAAAAAACAATGATAGTAAAGAGCCTTGCAATCATATTTGGGTAAATAGTGATAACACATCAAAAATGATTTACCTATCAAAAGATAAAAAAACAACATTTATGTTTATATTCCCATATATATACTATTTCAAAGGCGCATGGGGTACTCCTGGTACGTAACGTTATTAATCATGCAAATCATAAAAAATATAATCATATTATTTGCTTTAATAATAATATTAACAATCGCACTAAAAACTGAAATAAATACTTCAAAAGTAATTATTGAGCACGGGAAACTAGTAATTTCCATTAATAAACAAAATGATTTCACAACGCTATCTGGCATATACATAAAACGGGATGGCGACGAACAAAATTTTTATTGGCACTACGAATCATCAGACGATGCCATGCCAAAAAATATAGAATTACCCAGAAAAATAATAATTGGATTAGATCCATTCAAATCAAAAACATCCATTAATAGCAATGTTATGGCTATGAAAAGTGGAAATTATACTGCCACTATTGTTATAGATACATGGGGTAATGATTATTCATCAAAAAAAATTGCTCAAACTATTAATATTAATTTTTGTATCAAATCCAACTTAGGCAGTAAAACATACCAACTTTGCTAATTATATATTTGGCATTAATTTTTAATATAAATTATATTAAAAAAATTATTTATCTAAGCAACGGTACATAAATAGATATTCACATGACAGTAAACACTAAACAAAACCATGCTTGAATCACTACTACCCTTTTATGAGCGCGAACTCGGCCACCTGCGTGAGCTGTCGGGTGAATTTGCACGGCGCTATCCCAAGATTGCTGGGCGCTTGCAGCTTGAAGGGGATCAGTGTGAAGACCCGCACACCGAACGCTTGATTGAGTCGTTTGCTTTTTTGGCTGCGCGGATTCACAAGAAACTGGACGACGAATATCCAGAAGTAGCATCGAGTTTTATGGATGTGCTGTACCCGCATTATCAGCAGCCGGTGCCTTCTGCCACGGTTGTGCAGTTTGAGTGCGAAGCCGAGCGTCCCGAGATTGCCAAGCGTTATCGGGTTGAGCGTGGGCAGGTGGCACAGTCTCCGGCTATGAATGGTGTGGTCTGCAAGTTTCGCAGTTGCTACCCAGTTGACTTATATCCACTGACACTAACCGCTGCCCGTATAGAGCTTACCAGCGGTTCTCCGCATTTACAGCGCATGGCTCCCGACGCGGCGGCAATTTTGACCCTGGAATTGCACACCCAGGCTGGGTTGCCAATTAATGCAATTGATCTTGAAAGCCTACGTTTCTTTTTGGATGGCGACCCAGCGCTGATGCATTTGCTCTATGAGCTGTTGCTCTCGAAGGTGTCGCGCGTAGCGGTCAGTGATGGCAGCGATGACCCTGCCCGCAGTCGAACGTTTGCCGCCGACATGCTGCAGCCGGTAGGCTTTGGCGCAGATGATGGCATGCTGGCTTACGATGAGCGCTCATTTTTGGGTTACCGACTGCTCACCGAGTATTTTTGCTACCCAGATAAATTTCTGTTTATCGATTTTTTGCGTTTAGCTGAAGTTACCCCCCGACTGCAGGGGGACTGTCTGGTATTGCGCTGCTTTTTGACTGATTACCCGGATAGCGAACGCCATCACCGCTTGTTGTCTCAATTGCAAACCCAGCATTTCAAACTAGGGTGTACGCCGCTGGTCAACCTGTTTGTACAGCCAGGCGAGCCCATTCGAATTACGCACCAAAAAACCAGTTATGCGGTATTGGCAGATGCACGCAAGCAATTGGCGTATGAGGTGATCCAATTACGGCGTGTAGTGCGCGTAGAAAAAAGTGGCGAAGGCGAAACCAGCGAAGAGGTGCCGCCGTTCTACGCGATCCGCCATGGTAGCCAAAGCGATAAGCCACGTTTTTTTTGGCATGCCAGTCGCGAACCGTCACCGCGCCCGGATGATAAGGGCACCGATATTGAACTGCACTTGGTGGATCTTGCATTCAATCGCGTATGCCCAGCGACCGAAGTATTAAGCCTGGAATTATTGTGCAGTAACCGTGACTTGCCGGAGCAGATTCCATTTGGTGGCAGTCAGGCATCGCAGCGCACCGATTTTTCATTACCAGGACACTCGGTAGTCAATCGCGTGCGCCTATTACGCAAACCCAGTGCCAGCCAACGTAGCCCATTAAAACGTGGCATGCAATGGCGTTTAATTTCGCATCTATCGCTGAATTATTTATCGATTGTCGACGATGGCCCACAGGCACTGCAAGAGATGCTGATGCTGTACAACCTGAGTCAGGCGGCGGCGAATACCCGCCAGATTCAGGGAATTGAGCACATCAGCAGTCAGGCAGCGGTTACACGGGTGTGTGGTAAAGATTTTACTGGGTTTGTGCGCGGCACCGACATTCATTTGACATTAAACGAAGACTATTACGTTGGTGGCAGTTGCTATTTATTTGCGTCCGTACTGGAACGGTTTTTTGCGCTTTACTGCACCCCAAATAGTTTCACCCGTCTGCATGTCTATACTGCACAACAAAATGAGGAGGTAGCCGCATGGCCAGCCCGAGCCGGCGCAGCCCTCGTGATTTAATCGCAGAACTAAAAAGCCAAGCACACCAGTTTGGTTTCTTTCAGGCGGTACGCCTACTTGGTCTGGCTACGCGCAGCCCTGATCGGCGCCATGGTCCCTTGCCGGCTCAACTGCGTTTTCGTACTCCGGCAACGCTCTGTTACCCACCGAGTGAATTGGTGAGCTATTGCGAACCAGAACGCCATGCGCCTGCGCAGGATACTGAGGCATTGCAACTTGATGAGTTGGTGGTGAGTTTTATGGGGCTGACTGGCCCCAGCGGCGTGCTACCCACGGCGTACACCGAATTAATCATCGAACGTAAGCAGCGTCAGCACGACAGCGCACCACATGCTTTTTTTGATTTATTTAGCCACCGTGCAATTGCCCTGTTTTACGGCGCCTGGCGCAAGTATCGCTACTGGATTGAAGTGGAGGCCGGTGAGGCAGATGGGTTTTCGCGCAATCTGCTGGACTTCTCCGGCATGGGGCTATCTCAGTTGCGTAAGCAACTGGGTGAAGCCCAGGCACTAGATGAAAACCTGTTTATTTATTACGCCGGGCTACTTAGTCAGAAACCGTTATCTGCGGCCACATTGACGGCCTTGGTGCAAGGGTTTTTCGAGGTAGAGGCCAAGCTTGAACAATTTGTCGGGCAGTGGATTGCCGTGCCCGAAACCGAACAAACCGGTCTTGGCAGCCAAGCCTGTGAACTGGGTCTATCGGCATTTGTCGGGGGCCGCATCTGGGACCGTCAAACCAAGATGCGCTTACGCCTGGGACCGATGCGTCTCGCCAAGTTTGAGGCGATGCAACCCGGAAGTACTGGGGCACTAGCACTCAAGGCACTACTGCAATTTGCCCTAGGCCATAGTTTGGCGCTAGAGGTTCAGCTAGTTCTGGATTGTCGCGATATTCCCGCCCCTATCGTTAGCCTTGGCAGCCAATTACGGCTAGGGGGAAACCTCTGGATTGGCGCACCGGAAGCCCAGCTGTCTCACCCTGACGATATGCGCTATGCACTATTGCAATGAACCACTAACAGATTCATTTATTTGGATAATTTAATGTCGACTTCTGTAAAAGCCCTGGTGGACAAGCTGACACCGATTGCACGTCAATCTGTAGAGCAGGCGGCTAGCCGTGCGCTGGCGCGCAGCCACTTTGAAGTGGAAATCGAGCATGTGCTAGTCGCAATGTTGGATCAGGACAACAATGCAGCGCTCTCTGCGCTGATAGCGCTAGCCGCGCCGATGGATCGGATTGATCAAGAGTTGGATGCTGCGCTAGACGGCTTCCGCAGTGGCAATACACGTAACCCAGTGCTTTCGGCCTGGCTACCCAGATGGCTAGAAAAAGCCTGGCTTGTCGCCAGCGCAGAGCAGATGAGTTCTGATATTTCCACCCTGGACTTGTTGTTGGCCCTGATTCGTGACGAGAGTCTGCGAGGCGCGTTGCACTCTACCACTCCCAGCCTGACCCGGCTGGACCAGGGGCGCTTGGCACAGGCTTACCACCTACTGCGCCAGCATGGCGGCGAAGCCTGCACCCCCGACGCCTCGCAAACTGAGCCACAAGCCGAACCCGAGAACGAGCAAATCGGCGTTCCACGGCGTGGCAGCCCGGCGCTCGACAAGTACACGATTGATCTGACCGCCCAGGCACGTGCCGGAAAAATCGACACCATTCTTGGCCGCGAGCACGAAATCCGCCAGATGATTGATATTTTGATGCGCCGCCGTCAAAACAACCCCATTTTGACCGGCGAGCCCGGTGTGGGAAAAACCGCAGTGGTTGAGGGACTGGCCTTGAAAATTGCGCAAGGCCAAGTACCAGGCCCCTTGGCTGGCGTTACGCTGCGCACGCTGGACCTGGGCCTATTGCAGGCCGGTGCCAGTGTCAAAGGTGAATTTGAAAGCCGCTTGCGCCAAGTGATTGACGAGGTTAAGGCCAGTCCTGTGGCCATTATCCTGTTTATTGATGAAGCCCACACGCTGATTGGTGCGGGTGGAGCTGCCGGACAAAACGACGCAGCCAACTTACTTAAACCTGCCTTGGCACGCGGTGAACTACGCACTATTGCTGCCACCACGTGGGCCGAATACAAAAAGTATTTTGAAAAGGATGCGGCTTTAGCTCGCCGCTTCCAGGTAGTCAAAGTCGAGGAACCGGCGCCAAGTGATGCGATTCAAATGCTGCGTGGGATTCGTGAAGCCATGGCAGAACACCATCAAGTCACCATTTTAGATGAAGCGCTGGTCGCTGCAGTCAATCTGTCTAGTCGCTACATCACCGGTCGCCAACTACCCGATAAAGCCATTAGCGTATTAGATACCGCCTGCGCCCGCGTTGCCCTGTCACGCGAGGGGAAACCGGCGGCAATCGAAGACGTGAGTGTACTCATCGCCAACATTGAGCGTGAGATGGTGGCACTAGAGCGTGAAGAAGGTCACGCAGAACGGCTTGCCGAACTCAAAGCGTTCCGCGAGCGCTTGCATGAGGATTTGGCACAACTGGATCAAGCCTGGCAACAGCAGCGCCAGCAGGTCGAAAAAATTGATGCCTTAGTGCAAGAAGCCACTCAAGCCAGCAAGCCGTCCAAAAGCAAAAAGCCAAGCGCCCTGCAGACCCAGCGCAAGGCCTTGCGCGGGCTGCATAAGCAGCAAGCGCTGGCATTTGAGTGTGTAGACCAAAGCGTGATTGCCGATGTGATTTCAGCTTGGACCGGGATTCCACTAGGCAGAATGATTAGCGACGAGTTACAGCAAGTGCAAAAGTTGGCGCAACTCTTGGGGGAACGGGTGATTGGTCAGGCGCATGCCCTAGAACAGATTGCTGAACGAGTGCAGATATCCAAGGCAAACCTTGAAGATCCTGGCAAACCCAAAGCGGTTTTCTTGCTAGTGGGGCCATCGGGTGTAGGCAAAACTGAAACTGCTTTGGCGCTGGCAGAAACCCTATACGGTGGCGAGCGCAGCCTGATCACTATCAATATGTCCGAATATCAAGAAGCCCACAGCGTCTCCGGACTCAAGGGTTCTCCACCCGGATATATCGGTTATGGCGAAGGTGGTGTTTTGACCGAAGCCGTGCGCCGCAAACCCTATTCGGTGGTTCTGCTTGATGAAGTTGAAAAAGCCCACCCAGATGTGCTGGAGCTGTTTTTCCAGGTCTTCGACAAGGGGGTTCTGGATGACAGTGAGGGCCGTGAGGTTAGCTTCAAAAACACGATTATTTTGCTGACGTCTAATGTTGGCACCGATCTGATCATGCGCGCCTGCGAGCATGGCGTCACAGAGAACGATGTTAGCCGTGCGCCCAGTGTGGCTGATTTAGTAGAAATTCTACGCCCAACGCTGCAGCAACATTTTAAGCCCGCATTTCTAGGACGTTTGAGTGTGGTGCCCTACTTCCCGATTGGAGACGAGGTACTTGAGCGTATCGTCGCGCTCAAGCTAGAAAAAATTCGCCAACGGATTGCGGACAATCATGGAGCTCAAGTCGAATTTCCGCCTGCACTGTCCGAGCATCTGGCGCGTCGCTGTATGGATGTGGATAGTGGTGCGCGTGACGCAGATGCCATTTTGACCCGTACCTTACTGGCGCGGATTTCCAGTGACCTACTGGCACGCATGGCCAGCGGTAAACCGATCAAGAAAATCACGGTCGGTCTCCGTGACGAGCAATTACATATCAAGGTCAGTTAGGAGATTGCCAAACCATGTTGACTACCTTGTTATTATTTGCCGGATCCATGCTGGCATGGTGGAGCGCTTTGTGGTGGGCCTTACCGGTAAGCTGGCAGCATATCAGCCCGTCCGCGATTTTGTTGCTGCATACCCTGCCCCCATTGCTGTTTGCCAGCGCGATCAAGGCATGGGGCTGGCTCAAGGCAAAAAAAGCCAAGCAAGCTGAAGAAGCTCAGGAAGCACAGGCAACCGCAGAGGCGCAGGCACAACTGCAGATGGCACGCGAGCAGCATCAAGCTGCGCTCAAAGAACGGCAGTTAAGCGTTGTTTGTAGAGGTGTTTGGGCTAGCACGCTGACAGACTCACCACCCGAGTGGCTAGAGCAACAGCCCGAGGGATGTGTATGGCAGACCGTCAGCCCGGCCGAGCTTGAAAAAGATGAGATCAGGGTCAGTCTAACGCCTGCATTAACGTCTGTGCTCGATAATGTATATGGCGCAGCACCCTCTGCCGCGTGGCTACCGCTCTATATTGAACCGCTGCCGGTGCTGTTGACGGCAGAGGAGCTATTGCAATGGGTCAAGCCGTTGCAGCTTGCTGCCGTGGCGCAGCTTGAACCCTTGGCGCGTCCGGTATGCCGCTTTATGCCAGGACAAGGCACGCTGGGCGACCGGGTATTGCAGTTATTCCGCCAAGATCCAGAATTGCCCGGTTTGATGGTTCTTTCGCTGGATGCACCATGGGCAGGCCAAGCAGCGGACGATGCAGATGCGCTTGAACCTAGTGCGCCCAGACTAGTGGTGGCCGGCGCAGCGATTGTGGTGATGTTATGGATGCGCCCTGGCTTGCAAGCCCCAGTAGAAGTTGAGCCAGCGCCTGACGCAATTGATCCCTATCAGCCCTACTGGGAGAAAACACTACCAGTACACCATGTTGAATGGGGCTCTGTACCCGCTGAAGCCCAACAATCATTATTGATGCAACCTGTTCTAGCCTCCCTTAGCCAAGCCGCGCAAGCGCAGGATTTGCATGGCGGCGCCCTTTCATTGAGTAAGGCCATGCGCCCTCTGCTGAATGATTGCATGGTGAATGCCCGCTTGCGGGCCATGCCATTTAATGATGAAGCAGAACCCGAAATCGAAGCTTTGGATCCAGCGTGGCTCGTGCATAACAGTGGCCCAATCAAAACCGGTGGTACACGTCTGGCGGCAATGGGTAGCATATTAGGCACCGAGCAGATCGATCTCAATCCAATCGATCAAGCCAGCAATTTGCTACGCGAATGGGGTGATGTAGGTACGGCAGCGAGTGCCGTACTAACCGCCATGGCGGTTTGTCACTGCGCCAAGCTGGATGCACCGGTGGTGTTGACTCAGTTTGATCAGCAATCTGTCAGTTTAGCCATTGTGCGGCCAACCGAGGAGGTCTCCACATGAAACCCGCAATTCGTTTAGGCGATCCAACCAGTCATGGCGGCACAGTGGTAAGTGCCTCTGGCACGACTACCCTGTTTGGTAAAAAAGTGGCTTGCGTTGGCGACAAAGTGAGTTGTCCACAAAATGGGCATAGTAACTGCACCATCGTCGAAGGTGACGCGAGTTGGATCGTGGGGGGCAAGGCAGTCGCGCTTGATGGCCACAAAACCAGTTGTGGCGCCGCTCTGATTTCCACACTGCCGGAAGTATCCAAAGGCTAGATCAGTTTATTTCGGGCCACATCACCCACTACAAGAGGCATTCAGCGTTCGATATGGAATACTCACCAGAAAAACTGGCCGCCCTGCTCGCCCCGATTAGCGAGACCGCGCCAACCGGTAGCGATTTAAACTACTCAGCGTTATTTGATGAAATTCGCGAGGCGCGCCGTAGCGACGATCCCTCATTGGATCAAGGCGAATGGGAACAGCCGTTAAAGAGCGCAGACTGGCGTAAGGTGATACGCCTGTGTGAAGAGGCCTTGACTCATCAGAGCAAAGATCTGCAGTTAATTGTCTGGCACACCGAAGCTCTGACCTATATCCATGGCTTTTTGGGCGCCAGCTTTGGCTTTCAGGTGCTGGAGGGCTGGCTGCAACACTATTGGGATAACGGCTACCCGCCACTTGAGGCGAACGATCTGGATGAACGCATTGGCAAAATTGAATGGCTGAACCAACAAATTGCCTTTGCACTACGCACCGTGCCACTCACCAACCCGGCGCACGGTGGCTATCACTGGAATGCCTGGCAAGAGTCACGCGACGTAGAAAACATTGGGTTGAAAGACCCTGAGGCCAAACAGCGTGCCATTGCCGAAGGCAAACTGTCAGGAGAGGTATTTGACAAAAGTGCCCAGGCATCAGGGGTGGCTTGGTTTCAGCAACTAGCGGCCCAACTGAATATTGCCAGCCAAAGCTATCAGGCATTGGATGAAACCTCAATGGAGCGGTTTGGCGACGACTTTCCAAGCATGGCCGAACTCTGGCAGACCTTGCGTGCGACCAAAGAAGTCGTCGAACGGGTGATGCAACAGCAATTTGGCCTACAAACCCAAGTTAAGCCAACGACTGAGCCAAGCCGTCAGGAGCAAAAAGCCATGCCAGAGACCCAAGCGCCGCGCGCACCCGCTACTCAGACAACCCCCGTTGGCTCGGTAAACAGCCGAGCAGAGGCGATTCGCCAATTAGACGAAGTTGCGCGCTATTTCCGCGCCAACGAGCCCCATAGCCCGGTGGCGCTACTGGCTGAGCGTGCTGCGCGTTGGGCCGAAATGAGTCTGGAACAATGGCTAGCGCATGTAATTAAGGATGATTCAACCTTAAATCAGCTCAACGAATTACTGGACGTTAAACCGGGTCGCTGAGCGGGGTAGGCAAACAAAAGGCCAAGTACTGAGGATCTCTAGTACTTGGCCTTTTCGACTCAAGGGGTTATTTAGAACCCCAAATCATCTAGAAACTTGTCTACTTCCTGTTGTGAATTCAAAGTGTGTTTGGCTTCTACATCAGATTGCATAGCGGGACCATTCAACAGGCCATTCTTGGCTGGTTTTTTATGCCCTGCCGGCGTGGTTCGCTCTAACAGATTGAGTAATTGGGCTTCCATGGTACTGGCTAATTCAACAATCTTTTTGATAACCTGCCCAGTCAGATCTTGAAATTCTTGCGCCAGCACGATTTCCATCAACCGGTCTTTGGTTTCAATGCTACGGTCATCCACCTCCTGCAAAAATTCAAGGGTCTGTTGCAGTGTCTGTTGGTATTCGTGCGAGTCGCGGCGTTTATCAACCGCTTGCTCCCACAGAGCCAATAGCTTGCGCGCCTGTTTTTGACTCTGTTCTTGCCCCGGGTTAATGGCATCAACAGCATTCAGCACGCGCGACACGGCTTGTTCAGTCATTGATAGCACATAGGCCAGACGCTCACGCGTATCAGGAATAGCCTCGACGGTTCTTTCTAATTCACTTTCCGCACTCAAATCCAATAAGGTTTTATGCAAGGTCCGGGTCATCTGGCCTATTTGCTCAAACACCTCTTGCTGATTATTATTGGCTTCTGCCATGTCGATGCCTCGAATATCCCTTTGGGTAGATATATAACCATACATTACAAGTCAGTTATATTTAAAGGCCAAGGGAACTTATCTTGCAAGATTTATGAGCCATCGCAAATTAAGACTACGAAAAAGCCGAATAAACCACCATTATTGACAGCATTGAATTCGATTAAGGCGCGCTAGAGGGGCTTGACGTTCTTAAGCGCCAAACCAGCCCTGTAGGCGCGCAGACTCCAAGCGTTGCTCTAGGTAATCCCACAACGCAGGGCATCCGGCCTTGATTGGCGGGGCGATGCGCCGCACCACACGTTCATGGCTAATACCATTCTCACGCCAACTCTGGCCATTATTTGCCAAATTTAGTAATACCGGCATCGCACGGTCAGCAGCATTGGCAAACCGGGCTTCTGCTGTTTCACCCTGTTCAAATTCTTGCCACAACGCCAAAAATGCTGCGCCCTCAGGGGTGGGGAGTAAGGCAAAAATCCGTTTGACGGCGACAAGCTCGGCGGCTTTTCGCTCTTCCCAACCGCCTTCAGCGTAAACAATGGTGTCACCGGTATCAATTTCGCCGATATCGTGCACCAACAGCATGCGAATAACCCGATTAATATCCACTGACTGTGCAGCATAAGGCTGCATAGCCGCCGCCAACATGGCAATTTGCCAGCTGTGCTCGGCAGAGTTTTCTTGGCGATCCAATCCTAAAGGACGCGTTTTTCGTGTTACACCCTTGAGCTTATCCAACTCCAAAATAAAATCGACAATCGCTTGCATCGCATCGCTCCCGGTACTTTCTCAATTGGTAAAATTTGGCCGCATGATTTTACTTTATAAAATCATAGACACAACTGTTATGCTAGCTAAGCTCCAAACACCGCTTTTGAGAAAGGACCAAGTGTATGGCGCTGGTTTGCCCCCTTCACCAAACTCCGCTCAACGCCCATGGCTTGGTTTTGCATTGTGAGCTCTGTCAGGCTGACTACCACCTCTGTGCCCATTGCCCCGATTGCGGAGCACCATTGGAACGACTGCAGGCTTGCGGTGCATCCAACTGGTTTTGTAACCGCTGCAATGAACTTAAATCCAAATCAGCAGTTCAGGCTGAACTTGTCATCATTTCGCAGGACTGAGCGGGTATACAGAGGACATTTCTCTGATTTGTTTAGGTTGTCTTTGAGGTTTATGCTTTAAACATATAACGTTGGTGTATTCAATGGACTTCAGCATCAAAATAACCGGCGCAGCCCCCGCAGACGAACCATGGTTAAGCCATAGTCGGCTGGCCTTGGTTTGTGAAGGTGGCGGACAGCGTGGGATTTTCACTGCCGGTATTCTGGATAGTTTTATGGCGGATCATTTTTTCCCGTTTCGTACGATGATTGGGGTCTCTGCCGGGGCGCAAAATCTTTCAGCTTATGCTTGCGACGCACATGGGTATGCCCGCCATGCGATTACTCGCTACAGCACTAACAAAGCGTTTTTTGACCCATTGCGGTTTGCCCGTGGTGGTCATTTGCTGGATCTGGATTGGTACTTCGATGCAATTGGTGCTGAGTCGCCGCTGGATCTGGCGCGCGGCCAGCGACGGCTTGAAGGCCGCACACTGTTTTTTGCTGCCAGCCGTAGCGATACGCTTCAGGCAGATTATCTACCGTTTCAGGTCGACAGTTGGCAGCAATCGGCTAAAGCATCCAGTGCGATTCCGCTATTTTATCGCGGTGGGGTTTCTCTGAATGGAGTGAACTACTGGGATGGTGGCGTAGCTGATGCACTGCCAGTACAAGCGGCACATGCACGCGGTGGAGATTGCATCGTGGTGATTCGCACGATGCCGCAAGAAGCGGCCAACCTGCCGCTTAGACTGCCCAACAGCTTCAAACGTGGCCGGCTGCAAGAAATGGCGGCGGTCGTTGAAAGTCACCAGAAAAGCTATCGTATGGCACAAGCCTTTATCGAGCAGCCACCCAAAACGGTAAAAGTGATTGAAATGGCACCCTGCCAGCCACTCAAGAGCCGTTTATTGGGCAGCAAGCCCGAAGCGTTGCGACAGGACTATCGCAATGGCTTGGCCTGTGGCCGCTATTTTCTAGAGCGCTATGCGTGGCGACTGCGTCGGCAGTCCGGTCAAGCATAACGTGGAGCTAATCGGTTATTCTCGAATTGCACATTTAATGCCAACACAAGAACCCAGCCTTGAACGTTGTTCAACCCCGCTAACGCGCTACGCGATGGCTACTAGACCCGCATTTCTGAGTATTACCGTAGTTGGCGTATTGATTGGATTCGCTTCTGCCCACGCAGGGGGCCTGACAATCGAACCAATCAAGGCGCTGCTCACCCTATTGTTTGCTTTGGTAGCGCACGCTGGGGCGAATGTCATCAATGATTACTACGATGCATTAAATGGCAGTGATGCCGCCAATCAACAGCGATTGTATCCATTTACCGGTGGCAGCCGTTTTATCCAGAATGGGGTATTAAGCCTGACCGCCACCCGGCGCTTAGGGTATTCACTATTGGCGCTGGTGATTCCAGCCGGTTTGTGGTTAACCGCAGTCTCATCTAACGGGTTATTACTGATTGGGCTTGCAGGACTGGCACTGGCCTGGGCCTATTCCGCACCACCATTGCAGTTAATGACGCGGGGGCTAGGCGAATTTGCCATTGCTGGTGGCTGGCTGTTGATCGTGATCGGTGCCGATTATGTACAACGCGGGGCGTTTGCCGCACAGCCATTGATTGCAGGGCTCCCCTTTGCCCTGCTGGTGGTGGCCATTCTATTTCTCAACCAGTTTCCCGATGCCAATGCTGACGCGAGCGCTGGCAAACGCACACTGGTGGTGCGCTTAGGGGTCGAGAAGGCATGTTGGGGCTTGCCTGGGCTTTGTGTTCTAGCCTATCTCTGGCTGATCGTGGCTATTTGTTTGCACCAATTACCACTCTGGAGCGCGATCAGCATCCTGCCCGCCTTCATCTCGTTCAGCGCCTGCAAACACTTGCTACATAATGCCAACCAGCCAGCCCAGTTGGTTAAACCAATTCAACAGACCATTCTTGCTGCCAATCTACATGGTCTGCTACTCGCTTTAACTTTAGGATTCCTTGGGTGAGCCCCCTAGCGTTCCCTGAATAAAGTTGCAGAGTGGTAGTTTAAAAACGCAGCCCTAACGCATCGCTTTTCGCCTCTGCTTGACAAGGGAGCGTCCAACCTGCGGCCAATTCTGCAGTGCTCAATACCTGATTATGATGAAGTTCAACCGTGCCATGGGTGACTTTGCACTTACAACTGCCACAGACCCCGTTACGACAGGCGCTCGGGGGGTGGACCCCGCCGCGCTCCATGGCTTCGAGTAAGGTTTCCCCCGCGTATGCCGACATCTGATGTAAGCGTCCATCCATCTCAACCTGCACCTGGCTTGCCACTTTGGCACGCGCTTGAGCCTTCTGCTCCTGCGTAGCATTACTTTGGCTAAACTGTTCGAGGTGGACCCGCGTAGCAAGCGCCCCTTGCGCCAAGAGCACCCCCTGGAGCGCGGCCATAAATGGCGCAGGCCCACAGATAAAAGCTTCTACTTGGTGCCAATCTTGCGTTAGACGGATCAGCGCTTGCGTATCCAGACGCCCATCACGATCATCGTAATGCCAGTGAATAGAGAGTCGTTGCGGGTAATCACGCAACAGTTGGGTCAACCCCTTAGCAAAAATTACATCGGTCTCACTGCGATTAACATAGATCAGACGTAAGTTAGCTCGCCCTGAATCAAGTGCTGCCCGCAAGATGGCATATAGCGGCGTAATGCCGCTACCCGCTGCTATCAGCAATAAATCTTGTTCTAGTGTTGCAGGAACAAAACCTCCGGCTGGTGGCATGATGCGCAACCAGTCACCCACCTTAAGCTGTGTATTGAGCCAGTTAGACGCCAAACCACCGGCCACACGCTTTACTGTAATCCGCAGTATGGCTTGATGCGGTGCAGCAGACAGTGAATAGCAACGCCACACCGTGGCCTGAGGTGTTGGCACTTCGACGGATAAGAATTGACCAGGAAGAAAGGCAAAGCGCGCTTGTTGTTCTGGCGGCAAATCAAACACAATGCTCAGTGCTTCACTGGTTTCGCGCTGCAGAGAAGCCACCCGCACCAGTAAAGCGCTAGACAACACAGCGGACGAGCGCGCTAGCGTGGCTGCTGGGCCAGACCTAAGAGAGGCTTCTGGTTTTACTCCCAGCATCGCCCAGGCCTGCCGACGACGGAACAGCAACAACCAGCCAACATGCATTCCCACCAAGACCAGGGCTGCATTGGCTAACCACTCATGCATCTCTTCTGCGTGGCTCAGGATGCCGGTCTGCGCGCTGGCACTGCCAGCCATATCACTGCCATCATCGGCACGCGCTTCTGGGACGATGCTAGCGAAGCCTTCAGCCAAGGCGGCCTGGTTATCAATCATACAGACACCGATTATTAACGTAGCCGCCACACCCGTAATCAGACCCAGTGTCACCATTTTGCCGCTCAAGGCACTAAGTGGGCTTTTCCAATGAGCGCGGGTTGGCAACAAAGCAGGGAAACCACGCGTCTTCGCGAGAATCGGGATAAAACGTCCCAGTAGCAAAACAATCAGCGCGTACCCCAGCCAGACATGCCAGAGCCCGGCACCCTCCCCGGTTAGATAAGCCGCGCCAAACAACAGGGCCAACATCCAATGGTACACACGAAAATGAGAAAAGGGATTCATCGCAAGCGCTCGACGGTAACTTCAATGTGCGCAATCTACTGCGATTGGCTTAACGAATACTTAAACCCCTATATCCAGTAGGGATTTAAGTATTCGTTAAGCTTGGCCACTTAAGCTAAGCGCTGGCCATCGAGGGAGTTTACCCATGAGAATTACATTAATTGCCTTGTCGTGTTGGCTCGCCGCCAGCGCTTATGCAGAAACCCCAGCCAGCATGGCTAATAGCTATGCGGCACCGGCACGGCAAGAAAACGCCAAATTCAACGGATTTTCAGCCGAGCGCGGCAAGGCACTGTACTACCGCAATTCGCTTGCCAGCGGCAAAGCCATGAGCTGTGCCAGTTGCCACAGCGCAGACCCAAAAAAACCAGGAAAGACCCCCGCATTTAGAAGTATCGACCCACTTGCCCCCTCTGTGACAGCTGCACGCTTTACCGATACAAAGAAGACCGAGAAGTGGTTCCGCCGCAACTGTGACGATGTTTATAAGCGTGCGTGTACGGCCCAAGAAAAAGGGGATTTTATTACCTGGCTGGCATCGGTCAAATAAGGGGAAAAGATGCGAAAAACCCTACTAGGAATGGTTTTACTTGCCCTGGTATGCGCCGTTGGCATTGCCTGGGCCGGCGAGCATGGCCACGAAGGCTTTGGTTTTGGCTTTAGAGATGGAGATGGCGATCGAGGTGGTGAACATCACGGGGGGAAAAAACGACCCAAACAGCTGGCCGTTCCTGTTAATGCCCCCAAAGTATGGAAAACCGAATGTGGCAGCTGCCACATGGCCTACCCTCCTGGGCTATTGCCTGCCGCCGCGTGGACTCGGCAAATGGATACACTAAAAAATCACTACGGCAGCAATGCCACGCTATCTAAGGAGGACGAGCAGGTCATCCGCACTTTTCTGGTGCAGGCATCAGCGGCCAATCAACAGCCACTGGAAAACGCCAGAAAGCCAGGGGAGCCACCTCGTATCACGAGTAGTGCCTGGTTCTTACGTAAGCATGACGAGGTGCGACCCGAGCAGTGGAAACGCAAAGCGGTTGGCAGTGCATCCAATTGCGTAGCCTGCCATGCTGGCGCAGAGAAAGGTAATTTCAACGAGCACGAAGTACGCATTCCAAGATAAGGAAGGATCTTTTACCCGATACCAGCAAACTTGTGGTTTAAGGAAGGGGCTGGGACAGCGCGCCTTGTGCCTTCCCGGTCGAATCGATAGGGCTTCGTGCGATCACTGAATCATTCAGATAAGGTTGGTTTGCCACCGGCTGATAGCCGGAGGTTTGATAGCGCAAAACAGTAGTGCTATGGCGCGTAAGGGGTTTGCCAGTTTGGTCTGGTCGGGTATCGCTAGTTTCAAGCCGGATTGGATAGTAAGCCGTACCTGGGTGTTTTAGGAAAAGCACCTGGGTACTGTACTGCCAGCAGCCAACTAGCGGGGTTGGTTGCGCTTCAAGCGTGCTGCTACAAGCACCCAAATTGTCGCCGCCCAGGTCAAGTTGCATGATTTGGCTGACCGTGGATTCACTCAATCCGACAATAAAAGCGTAGCGTGCGGTCTCACCCTGACCGCTGTCGCTGCCTTCAAACCACAAACCATATTTATTTTCGCCCAAACGGATCAGCCGCCCAGTAGGGGCTACGCCGAAAGCCCCCGCGCGCGCTATCAGCTTTTTACCCTTTTGTAACACCCACTGTTTACCGTTAAAGCCAAACACATACACCGATATACCAACATCTGAGGCATGGCTATCTTCGACAACGCCATCGAGCATCGTTTGATGCTGAATCGCGATCACGCCCTGCAGCGCGCTTCCCTGTTTGAAAGTAGCCAGCACTAGCGGGGTCAAGAGTCTATCGGCGTGTTTAAGGCTCCAGCTTGGCGTATTGGACAAAGGCAATAGCACGCCGTGAAACCTGGCGTTATTTACGCCGTAAATCGCCTGCATGGCACGGTCTGGATTGAATGCTTGCACGGGTTCAGGCAGGGGTTTGGGCGATTGACGCAGGTTATAGGCCGCAGCAGCAAAAGCCAGCAACAAAAAAAGCCCTACACCCGCCATGATTTTGGACTGTTTCATCCTGCGCTTAACGACGGACTTCAATCGGTAGTGCTTCCCCAGACCACTTGCCGTCCAGTTTTTCTGCGATGACCAGATAATTTCCAGCGCCTGGGGCCGCAATGATTAGATCGCCTTCTGGCGACCAGACGGCACTTTTGCCTGCGGAGGCGTAACCGCCTGAGGCCCCACCATGATTAGCCATCAAGGCAGTAAAACTATAATGCTCAGCATAGCGTTGCAAATAGGTGGTATCCGTTTCGTAACCGGATTCGGAAATCAGTACGCTAGCCAGGTACAGCGTAGTGCCAACCGAAGAGGCCGAGCGGGCATGCTTGGCGTGCAGAATATCGGCACAAATCGCCAAGGCAAAAATTTCGTCACCTAACTGATAGCGCTGCTGCAGGATCGGCCCCGGCAGTGCCACACGCTGTTCTTCACCTGGGTGCAAATGCTGTTTGCAATAATGCCCCGTCGTGCCATCAGGAAACAGAATAATCGCGCCAATATGCACGCCAACTGGATTGATCGCAGCCAGCGGTGCGCCGACAATTACAATCATGTTATTGGCGTGCACCAGATAGCGCAAAGGGGCCAGTCGTGCATCATCCAGCGCAATCAGGTTTTCACTAAGCTGCGACAACTCGTAGCCAGTCAGCGATAACTCGGGAAACACCAGAACATTCACCCCCGCCTCAGCCGCTGCTTCGATAAAACGACAATGGGTTGCAATATTGGTGGCAATATCACCCGGCTGAGAAATCGACTGTGCAGCAGCAATGCGTAGACGTGCCATAGAGATTATCCCAGCCAAGTAATATAGACACTATACCAAGAAGACACGCGCAAAGTCTGTTGCCTAGCCAACACCCACTGATTCCGTGCTCGACTAGCCAGCACGTGAACCATTGGGAACCGGGAATTCTGGCTGGGCCAGCGCCGACGGGATAATACCGTCAGCGTAGCCAATATCAAACAACATACCTTCAGACTCAACACCTGAAATCTTTTTAGCGGCCAGATTGACCACAAACAGGGCTTGCTTGCCTACCAACGCTTGCAGATCTTGGCGTTCTTGTTTGATGCCACACAGAATAGTACGTTTGAAGGCACCAAAATCAACGGTCAGTTGCACAACTTTTTCTGAGCGCGGCACATCGTCGACACGCTTAATCGTACCGGCACGGATATCAATCTTGTCCAAATCGGCAAGGGTAATGACAGGTTTTACTTCGGCGCTCACGGTAAACTCCTCATGACAAATAGTAGACATGGGCATTAAAACCCGTTCTTTCATCCCAGAGCAATTAAATTCAGACAAAACCCACACATGACCATCAGACCTCTGCACTTAACTATGCACAATAGATATACTGGCAAGCACAGCCACCGTAACCGAGGACCCCTATGTGTTCTTCAATGATTCAATTTGGACAACAAGACCATATCGCCCACATTACACTTAACCGCACGGCGGCATTCAATGCCCTCAATACAGAAGGCATCATGACGTTGTCGGCAATTGCAAGCCAGCTCTCACATGACCCTGGCTTGCGTGCGGTGGTGATTAGCGGGGCGGGTGACAAAGCATTTTGCGCTGGGGGGGATGTATCCGCATTTGTGGAACAGGCAGAGCATGTGGGTGAATTATTGCAAGAAATGACCGACCCGCTTAATGTAGCCATTGCCCGGTTCATGCACCTGGAGGTTCCGATCATTGCTGCAGTCAATGGCGTAGCTGCAGGCGTTGGGCTCAGCCTAGTGGCCATGGCTGACCTGGCAATTGCAGTAGATAGTGCACGGTTTAATACCGCCTACACCCAAATTGGCTACACGCCTGACGGGGGTTCAAGCTGGTTGTTGCCACGGATCATTGGGCAACGCCGGACAATGGAAATGTACCTGACCGGGCGCACGCTCAATGCAGAAGAAGCACGGGAGTGGGGTTTGGTTAATCAAGTGGTGCCAGCGGAACAGTTATCATCGGTGGTTACGCTACTGGCAAAACAATTAGCGCAAGGACCCAAGGGTAGTTTTGCCGGGGTCAAGCGTCTGCTGTTAGCCTCGAGTGTCAATCCGTTAGAGTCTCAGTTGGCGCTTGAGGCACGCACCATCATTGCCCAGAGCCAAACCAGCGAGGGTCGCGAAGGGGTGCGCGCTTTTGTCGAAAAACGTCCGCCCCGGTTTTGTGCCGATTAACACCATCTCGCCGAGGAGCCTATGCATAACAGACTAGCTGCCGCCTTACTGACCACCGGCTCCATGGCGCTGGCCAATCCCTTGCTACTACCTGAAATCAATATCGAGCAACAGCAGCTGGTGCACTATCGCTGTGATACTGGGCTGGATCTCAGCGTACGCTATCTAAACGGTGCCAATGGTCAGAGTTTTGCCGTGCTACCCATCGACAACAGTACACCACACCTATTGGTTGCCACTCTGGCCGCTTCAGGGGTACGTTATGCGGCGGACTTCAGTATCTGGTGGACCAAGGGCGACAGCGGCGATCTATACAATCTGCAAAAAGACGTGGGCGACCCAACATATCGGGTGCATTGCCAACTCGTGCCCTAGTCTCCAACCGTTCTCGCCCCTGCCCTCAGCCCGCGTCCAGATTGGCGCCAAGCTCGGTTGAGTCAATTTGCGTACATCCAGGCAAAAACACAATATATTGATAAAAAGCAAATTCACTCGCTACATTTTGCAAAAATACTCTCCCATCTTAAGCAAAAAACGCCTACATTACGCACTGCACTCAACAGCGATGTCATCGGTTTTGGCGTCAACGTTTCAGACCAACAGCGCCAACAAGGGAATACCCTTGCCAGGCTGCGAAGATAGAAAGCTACCGATGTTGCAAGTGATCAAGCGTGATGGGGCCGTGGTTTCTTATGATGTAACTAAAATTGCCGCAGCCTGCCTGTGTGCCGCTAGAGCCGCCGGCTATGCCGAGCCACAAGCGCTGGCTCAGAGCATTGCTACTGAAGTAGAGCAGCAGTGCCGCGCCATGGCGGTGGGCACACTGGATATTCCAGCGATCCAAGAGATGGTCGAAAACGCCTTGATGCACGAGTTCCCCGAAGTGGCGCGGGTCTATATCCAATACCGCCATGAGCGCGACACCACCCGTGCACGCGGCTCCGAGCTGCATGCAAAATTAATGGGGCTGGTGCAAAAAACCGATGAAGAAGCCACCACAGAAAACGCCAATAAAGATGCCAATGTATTTCCGGTGATGCGTGACTTGATGGCCGGAATTGTATCAAAGCAGTTCGCCAGCACATTTTTGCCCAAGGATATTCTAGAAGCCCACCGAGACGGCGACATCCACTTTCACGATCTGGATTACTCACCCTTTCTGCCGTTTACCAACTGCTGCCTGGTTGACCTAAAAGGGATGCTAGAAAAAGGCTTCCGCCTGGGTAACGCCAAGATTGAAAGCCCAAAGTCAATTGGTGTGGCCTGCGCAGTCACCGCACAAATTATTGCCCAGGTAGCCAGCCATCAATATGGCGGCACCACGATACCCAACATTGACCAGACTCTGGCGCCTTATGTGCAGAGAACTTACGAGAAGAATCTAGAGCTCGCACACCAATACGCCATTCCTGAACCTGAGGTTTATGCGCGCGAACGCACCGAAAAAGAAACCTACGATGGGATTCAGGCATGTGAATACGAGATCAACACCCTGTTTAGCTCAAATGGCCAGCAGCCCTTTGTTACCTTCTCTTTTGGTATGGGCCGATCTTGGCAAGAACGCGCAATTCAGCGTTCAATCTTGCAAGTGCGGATCAAGGGGCTAGGCAAGGAAGGCATTACTCCAGTATTCCCCAAGCTGGTGATGTTTTTAGAACAAGGGATTAATCTGCGGCCAGAAGATCCTAATTACGACATTAAGCAACTGGCGCTGGAATGCACCTCCAAGCGCATGTATCCGGATATTATTTCCGCCAAACTGAATCGTCAGATTACCGGCTCTAGCGTACCGGTGTCGCCGATGGGTTGTCGTAGTTTTCTGCCGGTCTGGCGTGATGAAACCGGCAAAGAAGTGCTAGATGGTCGCAATAATTTGGGGGTGGTTAGTTTGAACCTGCCCCGCATTGCCATTGAGGCCAAGGGTGACCGGTCACGTTTTCATCAAATCCTTGAGCAAAAACTACAGATCTGCTTCCGCGCACTGATGACCCGCCTTCAACGACTGGAAGGTGTTAAGGCTAATGTGGCGCCAATTCTGTATACCGAAGGTGCTTTCGGTACCCGGCTCAAACCAACTGACGACATCATGACGCTGTTTAAAAACGGACGCGCGTCAATCTCGCTGGGCTATATTGGGCTGCATGAAGTTGGTGTACTACTGTTCAAAGGCCATCCAGCAGATAGCCATGAGACCCAAGATTTTCTACGCGATATCGTGCGGCGCATGAGTGCCGCCACCAAGACTTGGCGTGCCGAAACTGGCTATGGCTTCTCGCTCTACTCTACCCCCAGCGAATCGCTGTGCTATCGCTTCTGCAAGCTGGATCAGCAACGCTTTGGCAACGTGCCCGAAGTCACCGACAAAGGTTATTACACCAACTCATTCCACTTGGATGTAATTCACAAGGTCAACCCGTTTGAAAAAATCGACTTTGAAACTGGTTACGCTGAACACGCCAGCGGCGGTCACATCAGCTATGTTGAATTGCCAAACATGAAGCACAACCTGCAAGCGCTGGAACGTATCTGGGACTATGCGGTGGAACATGTGCCCTACTTCGGTAGCAACACCCCGGTTGATTCGTGCGGCGAGTGCGGCTTTATGGGCGAAACACTCGCCACTGCCGAAGGATTTAAATGTCCGCAATGCGGCAATAGTGATAGTGCTTCTCTGTCGGTTACCCGGCGCGTGTGCGGCTATCTGGGCAGCCCAAATGCCCGGCCATTTAACGCTGGCAAACAAAAAGAAGTGATGCGCCGAGTCAAACACATGGGCGATGCGCACCCGGCGATTTAACCCAACATGAACTACGATCGTTATTACACTTGCGACCTGGTTAATGGTGAAGGCATTCGGCTGACTTTATTTGTCACCGGATGCCAGCACGCTTGCAAAGGCTGCTACAACCAGAGCACCTGGGACCGCAAGGCAGGCAAACCGTTTAGCGACGCGATCCAGCAGCAGGTGTTGGATGCCTGCGCCCAACACGATGGACTCAGCCTGAGTGGCGGCGACCCTTTGCACCCACACAACCGGGCTGGAATTTTGCAACTATGCCAAGCATTTAAGGCGCGCTATCCAGAAAAAAACATCTGGTTATGGACGGGTTATTTATACGAAGAAGTATGCGAATTAGAGATCATGCGCTATCTAGATGTACTGATTGACGGCAAGTATCAGCAAGACAACACCACGGGCCAACCCTGGCGTGGTTCGGACAATCAACGTTTATTCCGGCTCAATAATGGCCAGGTCACGAGCATCGCCTAACGACCGGTTCTAATCGGCACGCTGGTATGCCAGCCAGAATGATTCGCGGCAGGCATTAGCAAAGTTTTTGCTGGGTGGATCGATTTCTGATTGATTGCCAGACTCCAATACCTGATAGCTAATCCAGCATTCGGCACAGGCTAGATCCGCTGGAAACTGGTCTTGTTCCTGCTCACGACGAACGACGACCCCATTATCAAAGCGATAAGTCGTGGTTTCTTTTTGCACTACAAATCCTTGGTCAACCCAGCTTTCGCAAACATTGGACTGTTGTACGATACGCACGGGGCTGCTTTGATTAAGGATAGCGCTGACATAACTCGACAAGCGATTCATTACGCGGCTTAAACCTATCTTTTTGGCAAATTGAACGCATAAAATACCATCGGCGTGACTCAGATTATAAATTTAGCCTCGCCCCCTGCATGCACGATAACGACAAAATTCGGTAGTATCTTGTGGCGGGTCAATCCAAATTAGTCAGACTATATTTATGCAACACCGCCGGTTTGATAAATAACTGGAACATGTTATTTATCAATTGGCTAGTTTTTTACGTACTTCCAGCATCATCCGTTTGCGACTAAACCGGATTTTTGGGTCAAACAAAAAACGCCATACATATATATTTTGTATTCGACTTTTAATTTCTGGATGCTGCGACAGTAACTTGCTGCCTACACTACTGTGCAGTAAAACATTAGCCAGCTCAATCCAGGAGATATCCAAATGAGACTTGGGAATAAATGCGCCGAATACCGCATCCCTCTGCATCAATGCAAATAAAAAATCCGGGAGTCGGTCCCATTTTTCATGCCAGTCAGACAAACTGCCAGAGTGTTTGCGATATAAATAAAACGGTGTGTCCACATATAGGCATGACTTGGATGCAGCAAGCAGATGTGGCAACACGGCCATATCCTCAAAGCATTTTAGTGGTGGAACAGGATGACTAATTAGTAATTCTCGACGGAAACATTTTCCGATCAATTGCGAGCCAAGTTTTTTATTACTGACTAAAGAGCCCATCAAACTTGCGGGGGAGCGTTTGTGTATCGGCCCAGATACAAACGGTGTCGAACAATCAAGTATGCCATGCACCTCACATAAAGGTGTAATCAACAAATCAGGCATCATCGTTGAAAGTACATTCATCAACCATTCCAGCCCCCCCTCCATGATTGCATCGTCACTATCGACAAACAGCACATAGGTGCCTCGCGCTTGCATTACAGCATAAGCACGAACCTGGCCAACATTACAAAACTGTACCGATTCGAGACGCAACTCTGGTGCATCCACCATGTGACGGCGGACAATCTCGGATGTTGCATCCTGAGAGGCATCATCCAAAACCAGGACCTCATACAAAGGACCTGCTGGCTGCATTTTTCCCAGAACACTCTGTAGCGTGACGCTCAAATAAGGTTCTGCATTATGAGCAGCAATAAGTATCGATAGTAGAGGTACGTTAGATATTGAATTCACAGGATAATACCTTTATATACTTAATTTATATTTTTTCTCTAAGCTTTGTATCTTATTTTAATATCATTAGTATTGGCGATTTTTAATCTTAAATTATATGATTGGCATCATCTTGAGCAGATAGTGGCCACAGGGAATAGCTAGCCCCTTGCTTCAGGTCATGGCGTTCAGCCCAACCCGTGAGAATTCTCCCTGTTTCGCTCTTTGAAATGGTCATAGATGGCGCGTAAACGGCCATCCACTTCTTTTCTATGTTGCTAACCGTTGCCGACTTGTGGGGCGCAATCTATCTCGTTACTACTCACAATGAACCGTTGCATGCCGCCGACGGAAATACATAATCGCCAACACCAAAGCAATTAGCTGCACCACCGCGCAGAAATAAAATGGTGCGCCTATCCGCCAGTCGCCACGCGGTAAGTGCGAGACCACACCGAGTAATGGCGTCCCTACTACCGGTCCAAGCACCGCCATCATGCTATTAAGCGAACTGACGGCTCCCATGGCGCGCCCCTGGCTGTGTGCGTCGGCCGCGCCAGAGATAATACTTTGCACGCAGGCGGTCACCGTGGTGCCCAATAAATTTAAACCAATAATCGCAAACACCATCCAGCCCTGAGTTGCCACACCAAACAACAGGTAAGACAAAGTCGCCGACAGCATGCCGAACACCGCCAGACGTCGTGGACTGACCCAGCGCAGCAGCCGACCAAGCATCACGCCCTGCACCAGTACCGACACCACACCAGAGGCGGCCAAGGACCAGCCGTTTTCCAGTGGCCCCCAGCCAAATTTAAGGGTGCAATACAGCACCCAGGTAGAAAACATGACAAATTGCGCCAAGGCACCACAGGCAATGATAGTCAACAGCGGCTTGAGCTGCCCCATCTCAGACAGTTCACGCAGTGCATTGAGTGGATTAGCGGCCGACCAGCTAAAGGGTCGGCGGGTAGCCGGTGCCAAGGACTCGGGTAGTACAAAATAGCCATACAGCAAGTTAATCAGTGCCAACGAGCCAGCCACAAAAAACGGCAGTCGCAAACTATGGGCTCCCAGCAAGCCCCCCATGATCGGGCCAACAATAAACCCCAGGCCAAACATGGCCCCTAGCATGCCAAAACGATGTGCGCGGTTTTCTGGTGCAGTGATATCGGCTACATAAGCATTGGCTACCGCCATATTTGCCTGCATCATACCGCCTACCACCCGCACTAGCAGTAATACCCACAAAGCGGAGGCCAGCGCCGTGGCAAAGAAAGTCAGCGCTAACCCGCTGAAGCCCACGAGCAGAATCGGTCTGCGGCCATAGGCATCCGACAGACGCCCCAAAATGGGCGAGGCGATGAAGTTGGCACAGGCAAAGGCAAACATCAATGCGCCATACCAAAACACCTGGTCGGCCTGGGAATGGGTAAAGGTACCGACCAAGGCAGGCAATACAGGGATGATCAGTCCCAGCGCCAGCATGTCGATCAATACGGTCAACATGATAAAAGGCATGGCCGCTTCGCGACGTGCGGTTGAGACGAGGAGGTCTTGCTGCATATTACTTTCCTTGATGCGCTTGGTGGATATGGAACGATATCTTGTATCGGTTAATCGTCATTGTGACGCATCCTGAAACGCGCCATGTGCAAGTTTTTTCAGGTAGTCGCGGCAGTCGGCAGGCCACGACTCAATGAGTGCGCAAAATTGCGCTTGGTTTGCGGCAAACAGCGCGCGCGCCACTTCCTCAAAACCGGGTTGGTTACCGAGCACTGCACGCATGAAACGATAGCTGGCTTCTTGTGCCTGGCGCATCTGGTCTCGGTTGCCACTGGTCTTGCTGGCGGTTTCCACCAGTTTGCGTAAGGCAACGGAGGCGCCACCTGTCTGTGCATTGAGCCAGTCCCAATGGCGTGGCAATAGGGTTATTTCACGCGCCACCACCCCCAACTTCGGACGGCCAGGACGGCGAGGTGCCTCACTATCGACAGCGTGTGGCGCCGTTAACGGAGCAAACCGCTGGCAGACTTCCTCGCTCGTTCCACGAAAATCAACATCAACTTGTTGGCCGTTGCTGTCATCAAACACCAAGACACCGGTAACAGTTTGTTGTTTGAAATGCTGTTTAATCTGGACCGCGACCTGCCTTATATCCCCGGTTGCAATGCATTGAACCCCTTCAAAAGCCGTGTACTGCTTGTGGGTTGGCATGTTCATGGGCACCTCCATGATGGATAGTGCCCGCATTTTACCCGGGTGAAATGTAACAATCAATATCACCCGGGTAAAATAATGTTAAGCAAACTCAATCCTTGGGTGAATTCGCAACCCGCTGCCAACAACGGCTTGGCTGAAATTTAGCCCGGTGCGTGCTGAAATAGCTACGCACATTACGCACATTAGCGGTGCTGGCAAACAGGCGATGCGCCAGCAGGTGGTAAGCCGGCATATCCTCCACTTCCATTATCAGAATAAAGTCTGGACCAGGGGACACCCGATAGCACTGCAATACGGCAGTTTCAGGGGTTACCAAAGCCTCAAAAGCTGCCAACGCTTCTGCGCTTTGATTGTCCAGACTCACCTCAATCACGGCCGTTAGGCTGGCCCCTACCCTGCTCCAGTCCAACACCGCTACGGTATGTTGAATCACGCCGCACTGTTTAAGCTGACGCACCCGACGCAAGCAGGTGGGAGCAGAAGCATGCACGATTTGCGCCAAGTCTTGATTGCTGATGTCGGCATTTTGTTGCAGTTGCGCCAGAATTCGATAATCAAGTTCATCTAGGGTTGTTTTCATTGCTATATTTATATCTAATTATTGAAATAATATTTCATATCAAGATCGTTATGAAACATATAGTCATAATAGTCAATATTTAGAAAAATAATTTCACGTTAACCGGCTTAGGATAGCAGCTACCAACCCAACGGAGTGCAAACCTCATGTGCGGAATTGTCGGTGCAGTCGCTCAGCATAATGTTCTTCCTATTTTATTGCAGGGCTTGAAACGCCTGGAGTATCGCGGCTATGACTCCTGCGGCGTCGCACTCTACCAAGAAGGACAACTGGTGCGAGCGCGTAGCGTAGAACGAGTACAGGAACTGGAAAAGATTGCAGCAAAACAAGGATTAAACGGCTTCACCGGCATTGCTCATACCCGCTGGGCAACGCATGGCAAGCCGACCACCGTCAACGCTCACCCACATTTTTCACCCAGTGAAGATCAGGCGCGTTTTGCGTTATCTCACAATGGGATTATCGAAAACCACGAAGAATTACGCCAGGAACTGCGCGCTCATGGCTATCAGTTTGCTACTCAGACCGACAGCGAGGTGATTGCCCATCTGATTGACCTGCTCTATCAAGGGGACTTGTTTGTCGCTGTGCAACAGGCAGTACAACGTTTGCACGGTAGCTACGCGATTGCCGTCATCTGCCGCGACGAGCCACACCGCGTGGTAGGGGCGCGTCAAGGGTCTCCGTTAGTGGTGGGCGTGGGCAGTGGCGAACACTTTATTGCCTCTGATGCCATTGCGCTGGCTGGCGTAACCAATCAGATTGTATTTCTTGAAGATGGCGACGTAGTGGACATTCAACTAGGGCGCCACTGGATCTGCGATGCACAGCAACACCGGGTGGTGCGCGCAGTCCGCACCCTGCAGGTACAAAGCGGCGAAGCCGAACTTGGGCCGTATCGCCACTTTATGCAGAAGGAAATATTTGAGCAGCCGCGTGCGGTCGCCGACACACTGGAAGACGTACACGGCATCATGCCTGAGCTGTTTGGTGATGGTGCTTATCAGGTTCTGAAACAGATTGACCGAGTACTGATTCTCGCCTGCGGTTCCAGCTACTATGCGGGTCTGATTGCAAAATACTGGATAGAAAGCATTGCGCGCGTGCCGGTTGATGTTGAAATTGCCAGTGAATATCGCTATCGCGACAGCATCCCCCACCCTAGCACCTTGGTAGTGGCCATATCGCAAAGCGGCGAAACTGCCGACACGTTGGCTGCAGTCCATTTTGCCAACGAACAGGGAATGCCAAACAGCCTGGCAATTTGCAATGTTGCCACCAGTGCTTTAGTACATGCTTGTGCGCTGAATTTTATTACCCGCGCAGGCGTAGAGGTCGGGGTCGCTTCCACCAAGGGGTTCACTACCCAATTGGTTGCGCTTTACCTGCTGGCACTCACCCTGGCGCAAATCAATGGAAAATTGAGCGACAGTGATGAAAACAGTGCCATGGCCGCGCTGCGTCACTTACCCAAAGCCATGTCGGCAGTGCTGGCCTTGGAACCACAAATTATTGCCTGGTCCGAACGTTTTACCCGTAAACAGCATGTCTTGTTTCTTGGGCGCGGCATGCACTACCCCGTCGCGCTTGAGGGGGCGCTCAAGTTAAAAGAAATATCTTACATCCACGCAGAGGCCTACCCGGCAGGCGAACTCAAGCATGGACCTCTGGCCTTGGTAAGCGATGAGATGCCGGTGGTGACGGTCGCCCCGAATGACAAGCTGCTAGAAAAGCTAAAATCTAACATGCAGGAAGTCGGCGCACGTGGTGGCCAACTGTATGTGCTCTGTGATTTTGATAGTGCCATTGAGCCGAGCGATAGTTTGTCGGTGATTCGTCTGGCCGAGCATTACGGTGCGCTGTCTCCGATTTTATATACCTTGCCAATGCAATTGCTGGCTTACCACACCGCAATCGCACTGGGCACCGACATCGACAAACCACGCAACCTAGCCAAGAGCGTTACCGTAGAATAACGCACGGATACAACAGGACGGAAAGCTTGGTTTACTGGGCATCCGCAACCGGAGGCGCTGCACGCCAGTGGCCACTTTTTCCGCCTTGTTTTTCCAATAGACGCACATCTTCAATATGCATGCCCCGGTCCACGGCTTTGAGCATATCGTATACCGTCAACAACCCCGCCATCACCCCGGTTAGTGCTTCCATCTCGACCCCAGTACGCCCCATGGTCTCAGTGGTAACCTGAACATGCACACAGGATCGTGCAATGTCTAGCGTAAAGTCGGCGCTAACATGGGTTAATGCCAGCGGATGGCATAGCGGAATTACATTTGCAGTATGTTTAGTCCCCTGAATCGCAGCCAAGCGTGCCACGCCAATCACGTCCCCCTTGTCCGCACGTCCTTCGGTGACACGTTGCATCGTCTCAGGCAGCATGTAGATTGTGCCGCAGGCTACTGCGATACGGCGCGTTTCAGATTTATTGCCAACGTCGACCATATGGGCCTGGCCAGACTGATTAAAGTGCGTGAGTTCGGTCATGTTTGTATCGATCTGATGCGTGACGCGCTAACGATAACCGCAGATGGCTTTAGACACAATCTACTTGCTACGGATATTCGTTTTACTAGCCACCCGTCATAGACATCAGACGGATGATTTTCTGCGGTTGCTCGACAAAATCATGTTTTTCTGGCTTGAGTTCAATCGCTTGGCGGATCGCCTGCTCCAGATCGGCGTCGCTGCAACCCGCGCGCAACAGGGGTCGCAATTCAAACCGTTGCTCCTGCCCCAGGCATAAATACAAAGTGCCGTCCACCGACAGACGCACGCGATTACAGGTGGCACAAAAGTGCTGGGATAAAGGCGTAATCAACCCAAGGGTAAATTGGTCGTCTGGGGTATGCCAATAACGGGCAGGCCCACCACCCAGGGTCTTGGTTGATGGGGTAAGGGAAAATCGTTGCTGCAGGTGCTCAAACATCGGGCCAAAATCCAGCCCATGGGTTTGTTGCCCTGTCGTCCCCATCGGCATCGCTTCGATCAGGCGCAATACAAATTTATTTTCAATGCAAAATGCCACCATGGCTTCGATGTCATGTTCGTTAATCCCTTGCATCGGCACCATATTTATCTTGATTGACTCAAACCCCGCCTTGCGTGCTGCAGCCAGGCCAGCCAACACCTTATGCAGGCTATCGCTACCGGTGATCTGTTGCACGCAAGCCGAGCGCAAAGAATCCAGGCTGACATTAATTCGGTTCACTCCCGCCTGGCGCAAAGCGAGTGCGTGCTCGCTTAGTTGCGTACCATTGGTGGTTAACGACAGATCAGCGATATTGGGTAAGGTAGATAGCCTTCTAGCAAGAGAAGGCAGGCCTCGCCGCAACAAAGGCTCCCCACCGGTTAGCCTGAAGCGCTGCGTGCCCAAGCGCGCAAAGCAAGCGGCCACACGGACGATTTCGTCGAAAGTCAGCCATTTATCAGGCACCTCGAAATTCTTAAACCTCTTGGGGATACAGTAACTACAGCGCAGGTCACACCGATCGGTCACAGAAATGCGCAGGTATTCTATGCTGCGGCCAAAACGGTCAGATAACATGAAGATCCTTTATGATAGCAATCAGGCCGACAATCATCAGTGGCGAGCGCATTCTAGCTTGTTGTCATTTTTCACGCGACACTATCTAGTAATACTTTATTTTAGTTAAAATTCACGGTTAATTTCCGCGCAGCAACGGGGCCGGGGGATATGGAAACCAATAGAAAGGATAAACATGGGCATGCTTGACGAATTCAAGGCATTTGCGGTGAAAGGCAATGTGGTTGACCTTGCCGTTGGGGTGGTAATCGGTGGGGCCTTTGGTACCATCGTCAAATCGCTGGTAGACGATATACTGATGCCGCCGATTGGCTTACTGGTCGGTAATGTAGATTTTTCAAACCTGTTTATTGTCCTTAAACAGGGTAGCAAATTGGCGGGGCCCTATGTGTCACTAGCTGCGGCCAAAAGTGCTGGCGCCATCACTTTAAATATTGGTTTGTTTATTAATGCACTCGTCAGCTTCACCATCGTAGCATTTGCCATCTTCATGCTGGTCAAGGGAATTAACCGCTTAAAGCGTGAAGATGCCGCAGCAGTACCCTTCGTACCTACCAGTAAAACCTGCCCACACTGTATGGGTGAAGTCCATCCCCAGGCGACACGTTGCCCACACTGTACTTCCATCATTACGCCATGAAACCCTGTGCAGGCCGCTCCCTAGCGCTATTGACTCAGACGCCCGTTACTCGATAGTGGCCGCTCGCAACCACCTATTCCATTGTATAGTTGTGAAAAACAACGTTTAACCAAAGCCGAATCTACCCTATAGATTCGGCTTTTTGTTCTGCAAGGGTGTCGCGTTATTGGGCAGTGGCACGGTTTCATCAACTTGTAAGAAAGTCACCACCGTCTGTGCAAAAGCCTCGGGGATATCGCGCATAAAACCATGCCCACCATTTTTAAATTGCACCAGCCAAGCGCCAGGAATCGTGGTGGCAATCAGCTGACTACTCTGGGTTCCAACCGTGGCGTCTGAGGTTCCAACGGCTAGCATGACCTGATTTTTAACCAGAGCTAGTTGATCAAGTGGGGTTTTCCAGTGTGCGGAGGCTTCTATTTGGCGGACAACAGTTGGATCTGTTACCGGTTTAGCTTTGAGTTTTTCGGCCACCTCACCACCGTTGGTGGTTGTCGCCAATAAAACTGCTTTGTTGATACGGTTTGGATACTTCAATAGCAATTCTTGGGTAATAGTGCTGCCCATCGAATACCCCAGCACATTAGTCTGATCAATGTGAAGCGCATCCAGCAGGCCAATTACGTCGTCGGCAAATAATCGGTAATCAAAAGGGGTATTGTTATCGGTTGAATGGCCCATACCCCGGTTATCCAACAGAATTAATTGGTAATGCTTAGACAGGGCATCAAGCAATGGGTTAGGCCATTGTTCCATGGTGCCACCCAGGCCCATGATCAGCAGCAGCGGCTCGCCGCTACCGATTACTTTATAGCCGATGGAAATATTATTCACGCGTGCCTGATAAATCGCCCGCCCCACTGAGTCAGTGGCCACTTTCTCGCCCACCACCAACAGGGTCTGTGCCGACACATGGCCTATACAAGCAGATAACACCACAAACAAGGCCAAGCAACCCATCCGGTTTTTTTTCATGCGCGCTCCTGGCTAGGCTACGAATAACAAAAAAGCCATCTCACAACATGGGATGGCTTTTTTAAGGCGGATTACGATCAATGCTGCAAAATCTTGGCAAGGAATTGCTGAGCACGTTCAGAACGCGGGCTATTGAAGAATGACTCTTTTTCACAGTCTTCTACAATCAAGCCTTGATCCATAAAGATTACACGATGCGCTACACGGCGCGCGAATCCCATTTCGTGCGTAACACACATCATGGTCATCCCTTCTTGCGCCAGGCCGGTCATAACGTCCAGCACTTCGTTGATCATTTCGGGGTCCAGCGCCGAGGTTGGCTCGTCAAACAACATACAGATAGGATCCATTGCCAAGGCCCGCGCAATCGCCACCCGCTGTTGCTGGCCACCGGACAACTGACCGGGATGCTTGTGCGCATGGGCTTTCAGACCCACACGATCCAGGTACAGCATGCCCTTTTCTTCCGCTTCATCTTTACTGCGGCCCAATACGTTGATTTGGGCCAACGATAAATTTTCGGACACGGTCAGGTGCGGAAACAACTCAAAATGCTGAAACACCATCCCGACATGCGCACGCAGTTTTGGTAAATCAGTCCCGACAGCACCGACCGATATGCCATTAACAATGACATCACCCTTTTGTACCGGCTCTAGCCCATTGACGCACTTGATCAAGGTGGATTTTCCCGATCCTGACGGGCCGCACACCACGACCACCTCGCCTTTGCCAACCTGAGTAGAACAATCGGTCAGCACTTGAAACTCACCGTACCATTTGCTGACATTATTAATCGAAATCATTGCGCTCATATGGCCAACCTTTTTTGCAACTGCTTCACCATCAGGGAAGCCAGGTAACACAACACGAAATACACCACGCCCGCAAAAATCAGAAACTCATGCATCTGACCCAGGATGTCACCACGCGAGCGCGCTGCATTCAAAAAGTCCATCAAGCCTACGGCGTATACCAAAGAGGTGTCCTGAAACAAAATGATGCTTTGCTGTAGCAGCAAAGGCAGCATCTTGCGAAACGCCTGAGGCAAAATCACCAGCCGCATAGCCTTGGAGTAAGTCATTCCCAGTGCGTATGCCGCGTTAAACTGCCCACGCGCCACCGCCTGAATCCCTGCACGAACGATTTCGCAGTAATACGCAGCTTCAAACATGGTAAAGGCCACCAGGCATGAGGTAAATGCGCCAACTGGAACAAAATCGCCGGTCATCCAGCGCAGTAGCAAGGGCACCGCCAGGTAGAACCAGATAATCACTAACAGCAGCGGGATTGAGCGGAAAAAATTAACGTAGCACTTGGCCGCGTAAGCCAGACTGGGTCTGGATGATAAGCGCGCCAGGGCCAGAAACGTACCCAGCACCATGCCACCCAATACGGCGAACACCAAGAGTTCAAGGGTCAAGCTCATGCCAGTTAACAACTCTGGCATAGAGGGGATGATTTGACTAAAGTCCATTATTTACCCCCTTCCACAAGCACGCCTGGCGTACGCATCCGGCGTTCGAGTTTACCCATCAGCTTCATGATGCTCATATTGAGAACAAAATAAATCACGGTCGACAGAATGAAGGCTTCAAAGATGTTGGACGAGAATTCTGCGACTTGTCTGGTCTGTGCCAACAACTCCATCAGCCCGATCAAAGAGGCGACCGAAGAATTTTTGAACACATTCAAAAATTCGCTGGTCATTGGCGGAATCACAATGCGAAACGCCTGCGGCAACAACACGAAGCGATAGACCTTGCTCATGGTGAGCCCCAGCGCCTTGGCTGCCTGGACTTGCCCACTGGGCAAAGCCTGAATCCCAGTACGGACTTGTTCACACACCCGCGCGGCAGTAAACAGACCCAAGCACAGGGTCACTGAAATATACGCGGATACGGCTGGACTCAATCCTTGCTTAAACCAGATTTGCAACGAGTTCGGCAGATAATCTGGTACCAAAAAGTACCAAAGAAACAATTGCACCAATAGCGGCACATTGCGAAACAATTCGACATAGGCGGTGGCTGCGCCTGACAACCATTTGTTCGGCAGCGTACAAAGCACCCCGAGCAAGGTCCCAAGCACCAGCGCGATACACCAGGCAGACAGCGACAGAGCCACCGTCCATGCTAGACCAGAGACAAACCAGTCAAGATAGATCTCAGAGCCGACGCCGGTCGACTGGAAAAATATCATCCAGTTCCAGTGGTAATCCATGCATTTCTCCTGACGGCGGACGCTTGCGCGTCCGCCGACTTATTTCTTCTAGTCTGCGCTTACAGTTGGGCGGCAGGCTGATCAGACGGTTTTTTGATTAGCTTTTTAAGTTCAGGAGACATTGGGAAGTTCAGATTGAGCCCCTTAGGCGGGATCGGCTGCATAAACCACTTGTTGTAGATTTTGTTGATTTCGCCTGACTTGTAAGTCGCTTTGATCGCATTATCCACTACGCGCTTAAAGTCGCTGTCACCCTTGCGCATCATGCAACCATAGATTTCTTGCGATTGTGGCTTGCCCAGCACAACCCAGTCATTTGGGTTTTTAGCCTTAGCCCGTTCACCATACAACATGGCGTCATCGGTCATAAAGGCCACGGCACGACCCGACTCAAGCATCAAAAAGGCTTCGCCATTATCTTTTGCCGAGATAATGCTCATCCCCATGTTTTTGCTGGAATTCATCGCGCGCAACAAACGTTCCGACGTAGTGCCGGCAGAAATCACCACATTCTTGCCTTTGAGGCTGGCAAAGTCCTTGATGCCCGAATTCTTCTTGGTCATCAGGCGGGTGCCAATTTCAAAAATCCCGGTAGAGAAGCTGACTTGCTGTTGGCGTTCCGGATTATTGGTGGTTGCGCCACACTCAAGGTCGATGGTGCCGTTTTGCAGTAGCGGGATACGCGTCTGGCCGGTCACCATGTTATAGCGGACCTGCAGGTTTGGCATTTTCAGTTCTTTTTTGACTGCGGCAACAATTTTGGACGATAAATCAATTGAATATCCGACCGGTTGTTGACCCGAAGCCAAGTAGGCAAACGGAATAGCCGAGTCGCGGTGGCCCAGAACGATCACGCCTGAATCTTTGATTTTCTTCAAGGTTCCAGTTGGATCGGCTGCCAAAGCGTGAGTAGACAGAATTGCGCCGGCAACGGCGATGGACAGCAGACGGGTACAGCAATGCATGACAACTTCTCCTGTGTATATGATTGGCCTTACGAATCGCGGCGGATGGGTGCCCGCGACGCCTCATAATGGTCCGTTCTTTCGCCGCCCTGCCCGATGATCAAACCGGACAAGTACCGCTCAGAACCCCTTCTCCTTGATGCGCTTACCGCATCTGGTATCGAAATACCAACAGCCCGGTCATAGCCGGGCCGTATTATTACCGATGATCTTAGTCGGTTTATCCCGATCAGGCTTTCCAAAATACGACCTGCTTGGGTCGGTATCGGCCAAATCCAATCGGGTGGATCAATTACTCTGCAGCCTTATCGGTCGGATGGGCAAACAATGCTTTGTTCTCTTCCGACATTGGGAACCTCAGATTCAAGCCTTTAGGTGGAACTGGGCTCATAAACCACTTGGAATAGATCTTGTTGACCTGTCCGGACTTGTAGGTGTTTCTGATGGCACCATCAACCAGCTTTTTGAAGTCGTTGTCGCCCTTGCGGATCATGCAGGCATAAATTTCGTGGGTTTGTGGCTTGCCGGTCACCACCCAATTGCCTGGGTTCTTGGCCTTAGCCATTTCACCATACAATAACGCATCATCCATCATAAACGCCACTGCACGGCCAGACTCTAGAATCAAAAATGACTCGGCATGATCCTTGGCTGTGATGATATTCATCCCCATTTGCTTGTCGGCATTCATCGACTTCAGCAGGCGTTCAGAGGTCGTACCAGCCGTTGTCACTACATTTTTGCCCTTGAGATCGGCAAAGTCTTTGACGCCAGAATTTTTGGCAGTCATCAGTCGGGTGCCAATTTCAAAAATCCCAAGCGAAAAATCCACCTGTTTTTGGCGTTCAAGGTTGTTAGTGGTCGAACCACATTCCAGATCAACCGTGCCATTTTGCAGCAACGGAATACGGGTCTGAGAGGTCACCAGATTGTAGCGGACACGCAGGTTCGGCATTTTCAGCTGCTTTTTCACCTGCTCAACCACCTTCAGTTGCAAGTCATGCGAGTACCCCATGGGCACGGTTCCACTGACAATATACGAAAAGGGAATCGATGCATCACGATAGCCAAGGATGATCTCACCGGAATCCTTGATTTTCTTCAAGGAGCCAGTCAATTCTTTGGCTTGCACCGCTGGCATGGCCAGCGCGCTGGCGAGCGCTAAACTCAGTAAACGAACCGATAACTGCATTGTTATTCTCCTCTATAGACCTGGGTCGAATTATTTTGATGTCGACGGTTCAGGCAAAGCGCAGAACCGTCGTGCAACCGCTGATTATTAGACACCTTGTCGCCAAGACGTCAAGTCTGGCAACGAGAAATCAGGTATTTTTACGCTCCATGGGTACGATACCATACCAAAGGCGGGAACCAATGGGCTGGTTGCAGCGTCTACGATATTAAGATATTCAAATCGTTTTGCTTACTATAAATAATTACAGCTATTTATAGCGTTTTCCTCAGGAGATCAACAATGCGTTCATTTAAGCCATTACTAACAGCATGTATCATGGCGGGCCTTATTGCAGGACCAGCCTTAGCCGTGCCAAGAGGCGCTGCAAATAACGGTTGTGGGATGTGGAGCGGTTCCATGGACCAGAATTGGCGCGCAGACATGCGCCAACAGCATCAAAAGATGTTGCACGACCAACTGAAGTTGCAGCCGAAGCAAGAAGCTGCCTGGAAGGCATTTTCCGACACCATGATGTTGCCAAAAATCAAGGATAAGATGCCAGGAGCTAATGCTACGGTAATTGAGCGTCAAGCTTTCATGATGGAACAGATGAAACAACGCCAGGCGGTCATGCAAAAGCATTTTGAAGCCACCAAGGTGTTTTACGAACAGTTGTCAGTTGAGCAAAAGAAGCAGTTTGACAGCATGATGATGCCACAGGGCCGCATGGCAAAACCAGGCATGCGTATGGGTATGATGAGTAGCCAGCCGGCCGCCAAGTAAGCACTGACGTCTTACGCGCCCTGTACGCAAGCAAAAACCGCCGAAATGGCGGTTTTTGCTTGCGCAGATAACACGTTACTTAGTGGTATTACACTTTTTGCACGGCAAGAGCAGATAAGCCGGGCAAAAGCGAAAAAAACCGGTGAGTAACGGGATAATGCCGATCCAGCCCCACAGACCAATGGTGCCGCCAAGCGTTAAAGCAATCAAGACTGCCCCCACCACAATTCTAAGTATGCGATCTAGTCCACCTACATTGGGTTTCATGGTTTTTCTCCTTTGAATCAAACGTGGCTGCAAGCAACACAACCGCTTTAGCACCTACATCTTATGGCCGACCAGCGCTCAGTAAGGGGCCGATTTCGCGTAATTGGTTCTCATCAAGGTCCCCCACCAGCGCATGCAATCTGAGTCGGTTCATCATCCAGTCAATTTGGGCACTCAAGAGCCGTACCTGCCCATCCGCCACGGCGGTTTGGGCATTGAGCACATCGAGTGTGGTTCGGTCTCCAACTTGATTGCCCAATAGTGTCGCCTTCAGCCTAGCCGTATTGGATTTCAACGCTAGGCGCCAAGCGCTAACCTGCGCACGACCGCTACTCAGCCCCAGCCAGGCGGCTTCAGTCTGACGTAAAACCCATAGTCGCGTGGAATCAAGGTCATAGCCGGCTTTTTCTTCTAGTTTAATTGCCTGCTCAAATTTAGCGCCACGAAAGCCACCGGTATACAACGGAATGGTTAGTTGCAACCCGACGGTGCGACTATTTGAACTCAAGGTACTCGGGCCATACTGACCATTGCCGCTGAGGCGCTCGGCACTGAGTATGCCGACCAAGCTGAGCGTTGGTGCAGTCAGTGCCCGATATTTATCAATTTCGGCATGCGCCACGGTCACGCCGTAATTCTGCATCACAATCAGAGGGCTTTGCTCCATCGCCTGAACCTGCCAGTTTTCCAGCGGAGTCAAGGATGCTTGCGGGATATCTCGTGACGGATCGACCCCCGCCATGGCCCCACCAGGCAGATGGGTCAGATCTTCATAGCTACGGATTTTGAGTTGCAATGTAGTTTGCGCCAGCGACACCTGAGCCAGCAGTGCTTGGAACTGCGCCTCCGCCTCATAGCTATCCGTGACAGGAATATCGCCAATCTGGTAACGGGTTTTTTTCTCTTTTAGCGTCTTCTCGATAGCCTGTTGCTGCAACAATAGCGCATGCAGGTTTTCGCGCGCCAACATCACGTCGAAGCTAGCTTGTGCCGTACGCAAGATCAGGTCTTGTTGTGCTTGTTTGAAACGGACTTCGGCCAATTGCGCCCCAGTGCGCAGTTGACGGTTTTGAGCCAGTTTTTCTGCATTAATGATCGGCATTTCCGCCTGCACCGACCACTGATTGCGCGTGCCATTATTAATACTGGTACGAAAATCCACCTGGTTTGACTGTCCCATGGCCGGGGTCGCAAATTGGGCTCCTTCAGTGGTGTTGTTTACGCTGGCTCGGCCAATCCCGGCGCTGCCGATAACCTGAGGTAGCAGTAAGGCCCGCGCTTGATCGCGTTCGGTCAACCCAGCCTGGTATTCGGCACGCGCGGCGGCAAATTCAGGATCGACCTGCTGAGCCGCCAGCCATGCGTCATACAGAGACGTCGCCGCTTGCGTGACTGGACTCGCCATAGCCAGCAACAGCGCCCAACCAAGGTATTTTGCTTTAAACATTATTGCCCCTCACTTCCCTTGATCGCCGGGATTCAACAACCACCAGGAACGCCCAATTTGCGTAACAGGCTTTCTAATAGGCACCAGTGCGTCAAGCCGCTCTGCAATAAGTTAATGCCAACAAATACCGCCAACAGCAGCCAATAGGCGCTAACAAACAGCATACTGGCGGGGCTGCCGAGTACTAGCGACAGCAATACCAGGCTTCCGGCGACAGTGCGGACGATTTGCCAAGATTTCATTCTGGTTTCTCCGAGGGACAGTGACGCGCCGAGTAGGCAACGTAGTACAGCAGGGGGATCACCACCAAGGTCAGTAGGGTCGACACCAGGATGCCAAAAATTAACGAAATCGCCAGGCCATTAAAAATCGGGTCGTCCAGAATAAACAGCGCCCCCATCATCGCAGCCAGGCCGGTGAGCACAATCGGCTGAGCTCTGGTAATGGCTGAATTCACCACCGCCTCGGCAAAGGGCACCCCGTCTGCCAACTGCAAATTGATAAAATCGACCAACAAAATCGAATTTCTGACAATAATTCCAGCCAGCGCGATCATGCCAATCATCGAGGTAGCGGTGAACTGCGCCCCCAGTAGCGCATGCCCTGGCATGACACCGATTAAGGTCAAAGGAATCGGTGCCATGATGATCAGCGGGGTTAGATAGGATTTGAATTGCGCCACCACCAGCAGGTAGATCAGCAGCAGTCCCACCGCATAGGCCGCTCCCATATCGCGGAAGGTCTCGTAGGTAATCTGCCACTCACCATCCCATTTGACGGCATAGCTGCGATAGGGATCGTCAGGTTGATGAATAAAAAACGTATCCAGCTTGCCGATACCGGGTAGATTCAAGGCCGCGACGCTCGAACGCATGGCAAACATGCCATACAAGGGACTGTCGATCCGGCCAGCCATATCGCCTACTACATAATTCACTGGCAGCAAGTCTTTATGGTAAATCGGCTGTTCCTGCAGGGTGTGTTCCTGCGTAATCAATTCGCGCAATGGCACCATTTGACCGCCCGACCCCTGCACTTCCAGTGCCAACACCTGATCCAGGTTACGCTGACTGGAAACAGGCAAGCGCAGCACGGCCCCCGCGGGGTATTTACTTTGATCTTGCAGGTAGGTGACGGCGTCACCGGCGAAGCCAGCCTGTAAAGTCGACACCACGGCCTGTTGCGACACACCGAGCAACGCGGCCTTTTTTCGGTCCACATTCAGCACAATTTTGGCTGCATCAGCGATACTGCTGTCGTCAACATCAACCACCCCGGGAGTCTGGGCAAACAGCTGACGTAAAGCCCACGCCACGCGCATGCGCCCAAGGGCTTCCGGCCCATAAATTTCAGCCACAATTGGTGCCAAAACCGGAGGGCCGGGCGGTACTTCGACTAATTTGAGATTGGCCGCATAGCGCGCCGCAATTTTTTGCAATTCGGGTCGCAGGCGCATGGCGATGGCGTGGCTTTTTTCACTGCGATGCTGTTTATCGAGCAGATTGACTTGAATATCGCCAACTTCTGGTCCACTGCGCAAATAGTATTGACGTACCAACCCATTGAAGTTGATCGGTGCCGAGCTTCCTGCGTAGGCCTGATAATTTGCTACCTCAGGCACACTCCCCAGATAGGCCCCCAAGGCATGCAAGACCGCTGCCGTTTGCTCCAGCGGAGTGCCGGCAGGCATATCGACCATGACCTGCAATTCTGACTTATTGTCGAATGGCAGCATTTTCAATTGCACCAAACCGAACACTGGCAACAGCACTGACACGACAATCAGTCCAAGAATACCCAGCCCCAGCTTGCGCCGATTACCGGCGCCCTGTTGTGGGTCAAGGAAGCGTGCAAACAGCCGCTCAAAGCGCGGACGCAGTTTATCGGCCAAGCGATCATGCGTGTTGAGCTCAGGCTTTAGCCAGAGATGGGCTAACCATGGGGTCACAACAAAGGCAACGGCTAGTGACAGCAACATTCCCATGCTGGCATTAATCGGAATCGGGCTCATGTACGGCCCCATCAAACCACTCACGAAAGCCATGGGCAGCAAAGCAGCAATCACCGTCAAGGTTGCCAAGATCGTAGGCCCACCGACCTCGTCTACTGCTTGGGGGATAATTTCTAATAATGGGCGACCTGGATTGAGACGCTGATGTCGATGAATATTTTCCACTACCACAATAGCGTCATCGACCAGAATGCCAATTGAAAAAATCAGTGCAAACAATGACACGCGATTCAGCGTAAACCCCCAGGCCCAAGAGGCGAATAAGGTCGCCATCAGGGTCAGTCCAACCGCCGCGCCGACGATTGCGGCTTCACGCCGTCCCAACGCCAACCAAACCAGTGCCACAACAGACAGGGTAGCAAACACTAGCTTTTCGATTAACTTCAGTGCCTTATCATTAGCTGTGACGCCATAGTTGCGCGTCACCTCAACGCCCATATCAGCTGGGATCAGGCTATTACGCAGACTCCCCAGCCGGCTCAGTACCCGATCGGCCACCTCTACGGCGTTTTGCCCGGGCTTTTTGGTAACGGTCACCGTAACAGCGGGATATTCGGCACCCTGTTTACCAGCAGTACCAAACCAGGCATAGCGTGTGGGCGCTAGCGGGCCATCGGTCACGCGGGCGACATCCTCAAGCAATACCGGTTTATCGCCTTTGACTCCGACCACTAATTCGGCCATGGCGCGCGCATCAGTCAAGAACGGTCCAGCTTCTAGCGCTACCCGCTGGTTACCACTCACCAGGTCACCGATCGGCGCACCCAGATTGGCAGACTGCAGCGCCAAGCGCAGCATGCTAACCGTCACCCCGGATGACGCCATACGCGCTGGATCAAGGTCAATATTCACTGCACGCCCCGGACCACCGATCGTCTTGACCTCACGCGTTCCTTTGACTCGTTTGAGATCCGCTTCTATTGACTCGGCAACCCGTTCAACTTCAAAAGCCCCTTGCGTCGGATTTTTGTTATACAAAGTCAGCGCAACAATCGGTACATCATCAATCCCTTTGGGCTTAATCAAAGGCGGTTGCACGCCCAAACCTTGCGGCAGCCAATCTTGGTTGGCATGTACCGTGTCATACAGGCGCACCAGCGCTTCAGTACGTGGTATGCCAACTTCGAATTGAACCGTCAGGATCGCCATTCCAGGGCGTGACACCGAGGTGACATGCTCCACATTGGCGATTTGTGACAACACCTGTTCAGCAGGAATGGTGACGGTCTGTTCGACATTTTTGGCACTGGCACCCGGAAATGGAATCAGCACATTCGCCATGGTGACATTGATTTGAGGTTCTTCTTCGCGCGGGGTGACCAACACGGCAAACAAGCCCAGCAACAAAGCCACCAAGGCCAGTAGCGGTGTCAGTTGGGCGTTCTGGAACCGTAGTGCAACCCGTCCGGCAAAACCAAGGTGCGGCGCGCTCATTGTGAAACTCCCGCATGCCACTGCAGCGCCGCGAATGGATTAAGTGCAATCCGTTCGCCAGGATTAATACCGGCAAGCACTTCTATCTGATTGCCGATTTTTTGACCCACGCGTACTTGGCGTAACCAGGGGTGCCCATTAGCCGCGATTACATACACCGCGGTGAGTTCGCTTCTGGTCACTAGACTTGCGGCCGGAATCAGGCACGACGCCGAGCCCCCGGTGCGTGCCGCACTAAAGCTGGCACGAGCAAAGGTGCCTGGCACCACGCCAGCCGGTACGCTGGCAAAATCCAAACGGACATCAACCGTGTGGCTAGCCGGATCGGCCGCCGGAAATACGGTTACTTTTTGGGCACGCACGCGTCGGGATACGCTGCCGTTAAATTCGACCTCGACCGGTTGATCTAGATGCAAGCCCGCTAGCGCTGACTGTGGCACGTGCACCACAACTTTGAACGCAGCGGGATCATAGACCGTCATCAACACCCGCCCAGGCAGCGCCATATCGCCCAGCATGGCTGACACACTAGCCACCACGCCGGCATAGGGTGCGGTGATCGAATAATTACTTGCGAGTGCGCCGCTGGCACCCGCCTGGGCCATCTGCGCACGTGCCGCAGCCTGAGCGGTACGGTACTGCGCCTGCGCACGATCCATAGCGCCCTGGCTGATATATTCTTGCGAGAACAGTTGACGTTGGCGTTGGTATTCACGCAGAGCCAAACTCAGTTGCGCATTGGCAACACCGACCATGGCACGACTGGCCACAGCATTCTGCGTGGCGGCCCGGTCATCCAGACGCACCAGCAACTGACCGCGTTTTACATGCTCCCCCGCATGCACCGGCAAGCTCACTACCTGGCCGGCCACTTGTGTCGCGATGGTCGCTTGGCGCACCGCCTCAACCCCACCTTCTGCCACATAGCGCTCAGAAGCACTGGCGCGAGAAACCACCACGCTGGCCAACGGTTGAGCCACGACTCCAGCACTGAGCAGGAATAACATCACAAGAAGGAACTGTCGCTTTGCTGGCATAATCTGATCCATTACAGTCAGTGACTGGCGCCACATCTGTCAGGATGACATTTGTGGCTCGTTGGTTTATTATTCAACTAACTATTCAAATAGTCAAATAACAATAGTGAACCGCTCCCCCATGGCTCGGGTATAGAGCAGTCAAAACCAGCAGTACTCATGGAGTGAAAGCATGGCCAATCTTCCAGATCAAGCGCTGGAGCAAGTTGCACACTACTTTCAAGCGTTGGCGGAACCGACTCGATTGAAAATACTGAATGAATTGCGCGACGGCGAGCGCAACGTCGGGGAACTGGCACAAGCCTGTGCCTGCACACTGGCAAATGTATCCAAGCACCTGTCACTGCTTGCCAAGCACGGTCTGGTCACCAGGCAGAACCGGGGAACCAGCGTGTATTACCAATTTGCAGATGCGTCGATTTACGAATTATGTGACTTGGTGTGCGGCAACATCGTGCGTCAGCTAGAAAAGCAGGCTGAAGTCACCGAAATCATGCGTTCCAGTGCGCAGAGCCAGCATTAGACCGTCACACAATCAGGGGAAATAAATGCGTAAATGGTTAGATGGCTTATGCAAGTTATTCAGAGGCCAGCCACTGCCACCATTCAATCAGGCACGGCTGATTGACGTGCGTACACCAGCAGAATACAGCCGCGGGCATCTTGAAGGGGCGCTCTCGTTACCGCTAGATCAAGTGGCAAGCCAGGCGCGCACCCGGTTTCCCGATCTGGAGGAGCCAATTGTGGTGTATTGCCAATCTGGCATGCGCTCAGCCATGGCAAGAAAAACCTTATTGGGGCTCGGCTATCAACAGGTGTTCAATGGTGGCGGCATTGCCAAGCTGGCACGACGCATGGCCCGAGAATAGTACTGTTGCGCCAGCCACATTTACTCAAACGACGGCTGAGGTGGGGTTCCCACCGGAAGCCGTTCTGACACCCAGGCATCGAAGCCACCCGCAATCGATACCTCATTGGGCAAACCCATCTGCTCAAGTACTGCCGCACAGAATATCGCGCGGACTATATCAATCGACTGATGACATTAGGGCATAGAAGAAACGGCACTGAGCGGCGCCGTTATTTGTACAACAAAGCCTCGCAATACTATGTGTGCTTCTGAAACTATTCTTACTGAGTATTGAACCCTTTCCGTTGTTCAATCTGTGTTAATGACACGAAATTAGGCGGCGCTTGCGCGTAACGCCAGGCAAGCGCCGTTATCTACGGACCCCGTAGAATGTCAATGGCCGATGTTAACGCCTCTGCCCGCTTGCTTGTTGTGCATCTCGTGCCCCTGCGACGCACCCCCTATCCCCACTAAGTGCAGTCTGCACTGCTTCAGATCTACTCATGCTACTATCTCCCGCCCCTCCATTGATATGCTTTAAGTCAGACGCTGCAACAACCTTCATTTGATTACATGTCACTTTTTTCATTTCTAGCTCCTTTTGAGTGATTAAATGTGGATATAAACTATATCCAAAGCAGATCACGCCAGAAATACCGTGGGCGCCATATAATAGATAAACGCCAGATAATTTTGTTCAATAAAATTAATTAATCGCTACTACTCTATTAGCTAATCGTTAAAATTTCATATTTACTGTATATGAAAACAAAATACAGCGGTGTGCTTTTTAACTCAGTCGGAAAATTAGTGTCGCGTAAGTCTTATTATTTATAATATTTTTTTAGATAACATATTATCAGGCATGTTAATTTCACATAAAGCGTGAAGCTCTGGTTTAAATAGTTCGTCTAAAAATTAAGTCAAATATTCATTCTATAAATGGTTACCAATTCATGTAAAACCGTTTATCGACCACACACACTATCTTGCGATTAACATTGCTAACATGACGGACACCATGTTCTTGCCTTGCGACTGTTTTCCAATGCCGTATGCTCTCAATCTCGATCGCACTTCAGTTGCGCATAGCGAATATACTTGTTATACCCATGAGAACATGGGGTCCTTGCAGGGATATTTACAACCAAAGTTTATATTTAATATCGTGATATATTTAAAATATATAAATAATAATTTTATATTTGTACGCTATTGCAAAAATCACTTCCCATGACATTTCTGCAGGTTTAAAAATTGCCAATAAATTAAAGCGTAACTGTTGAATTAGAGGGAAGGTACATCACCTGTTCATGGTTTATAGGGTTCCTTGGCACTTACCCTGTCTATCTCACTCTAACAATACAAGTTTAATGCCAGAGACCATTTATGGCCGCGAGTTAACCAATTCCGTACGATAAAGCAACGGCTCACAAAGGCGGCGTTTTCTAATTACACGGAATCTTACATTGCTTAGGAAAACTATGATTTTCGACTTAATGTCACAAGAGGATGACGTAGCCGCTGCGCGCAAGGCTGCTGGCATCAGTGAGCGACAAGGGACGTGGAAGGTAGTTCAGCGAATTGTTTGGCGCTACTTTCTCGTAGTGTGGTGTCTTGTGGGCATGGCAATTGGGCTGAAAGCGGTTGCCATCGGCGCATTCTTGATTTGGATTTGGCACCCGGTACTGATCGGCATGCGGCTGTCAGATTTGACGAAAAAGAATCGGGCTGTCCGCGATAGCGGACAGCATAGCTGGTTCGTCTCTATGGGCGGCATACCTGACAAGGTAAAGATAAGCAGTCTGAATAACGTATTTTTCTATTCATTGGAAGAAATGCAAACTGTATTAGTTGGTTTTTGCCGTGTGCGCTTTTTACTCTATGCCACTGCGTTGCTAGTTGCTTTGTACGATTTGTACGATTTGTATGTCCAGTGGCAGGGTATCAACGCCGGTCATCATTTGGGCCAATTAGCCGTGGTCATGGCATTAGCCAACATAGGGTTCTTTACACAACGTGGCGTGGCCTATTATCGCTTATTAACGCTAGGCCAACGCCAGGCCTGGCAAGTCGGCACGGCCACCATCGATTCGCGCCCGATTTTTGCCGCCTACAAACGGTACCAGAACAAGGGGGAAGATTTTTACGTTCCCTATTTGCTGGCAACTTTCACTCCTCAGGTTGCCTGAGGTCGCGACCAGCCAAGCTTTGCCCGCCGCGACAGCGGTTGCGACCCCATTGACCAAGACCTGCACTTACTCAAACGACGGCTGAGGTGGAGTTTCCACCGGAAGCCGTTCTGACACCCAGGCATCATAGCCACCCACAATCGATACCACATTGGGCAAGCCCATCTGCTCAAGCACTACCGCACAGAGCGCCGCGCGCCCCCCTGACTTACAGTAAAGCACACAGGTGGTTTCTGGCGCTTCAAGCCCCGGCAGCTCTGCCAGCTTGAACTCCAACAGCCCGCGCGGCAGATTAATCGCGCCGGGCAAGTGTCCGGCAGCAAACTCTTGTGGCTCACGAACATCAATTAACGTTGTTCCCTGCTTCGCAAGTATCTCAGTTGCTTGCTTAGGTGATATTTCGCAAATCTGCTGCCGTGCGCTAGCCACTAGTTCATGTGCGCTTTTCATTTTATTTCCTTAATACATAAATATATGGTCAGGCCGAGACGGATGCAGCCGGAGAAGAAAGCTCATCATAGGCGCCTAAGGCATCGGCAGCGTACATCAGCGAGGGGCCACCGCCCATCATTACTGCCATTCCCAGTGCTTCTTCCAGTTCGGCACGGCTTCCTCCCAATTGAATCAGCGATTGCACATGAAAACCAATACAGGCATCGCAGCGTGCAGCCACGCCTAGCGACACGGCGATCAACTCCTTGGTCTTTTTATCCAGCACCCCTTCGCGGGTTGCCGCTTCAGCCAGACTGGCAAAGCCTTTCAAAGTATCAGGGATATCTTTACGCAGTTTTTTTAAATTGGCGGATACAGCTTGTATCGTATTGCGGTAATTTTTTGCCATCATAATTATCCATTAGGTTAAATAGCTAATAAGTTAAATTATACATAGCCATAATCGGTTTAGCCAAGAAATAATGCATCAAGATCAAGCTAACGGTGGCTAGTGGTCAGCAGTGGCGTATCCAGGATCCAGAACAGCTGCTATATCCACACTAAATGGTGAGGTCGCAATGTCTTGACCAAGGCTGATATTGGTAGCGCCAACATACATGGACAGATAGCAAGTTACTCCACTGGGCATGAACAGCAGCATAGACCGCGCCCCCACATTCAACTGTCATCGACGGCTTGCACCTCCCGCTGAATTCGCTTCGGACTTGGTATCTACCCCATTGGGATGATATGTTAAAGAGTGTGATGTCGCGTTTTATTCCTGTTACCAATGGGCGCGACCTCTTTTTTGCCATGGAGAATAAAATGTACCATCGCATTTTTGTTCCAATTGACAATAGTGAAGCGTCTTTTGCCGCATTGACCCAAGCCTGCTTATTTGCCAAAGACGCTGGAGCGCAAATACGTATCGCGCATGTGGTAGACATGACCAGGCAAGGCTGGGGCAGCACTGATTTCGTGCAAGCCACCGAATTGCAGCAAAACGCTGATGAGCAAAGCGAAATTTTGCTACAGGCCAAGCAGTTAGCTCAATCTTTTGGGATTGAGTCTGAATGCAAAATCCTTAAAAACTGGTGTGACAAAATCGCCACGACCCTGGCTGAAGACGCCAAGGCCTGGGATGCAGATTTGATTGTAATGAACACCCACGGCTGGACGGGGCTAAAACGCCTGTTACTGGGTAGTGTGGCAGAAGGAATACTACGAGAAAGCAGTATTCCTGTTTTGCTGATTCGCAAAGAGGACGAGCGCTGACACAGAGCCAGAGCTCGCGTACAAACCAGGCAACAACCTTATCATCAGGGTTTTTGCCTGGTTTTATTTTAGGAATATGCCGATTTCCGTAGGTTATCCCAAATAAATATAATAAATTTCATGAGCCAGATTTAGATCTAGTGTTGCTAGGGCTCACTCCGATCAAACCTTGTCTTGTTCTAATACGGCTCATGAACCTTCCCGCCTCCTGGCTCAAATTTATCTATGGACAGCAGCTCTTCTGGACGCTGCGTATCACGCTGGGTACCTGTATTCCAGCTTTGTGGTTGATGGCTCTGATGCAGATGCCGGTGCAAGGTATGGCGGCTGGGGTGGGAGCGCTATCGGTCGGCATTCTCGATCTACCGGGTAGTTTGCGGATTAAACATCGCGAAATGTTGGTCTGCGCGCTATCGATCACGTTGGCGGGCGGACTCACTGCGTTGAGCCTGCACTATGGCAACATGATCTGGCTGGCGGTGCTGGCGATTAGCGCGATTGGCGCTTATGCCATGAACTTTGGTATGAAGTCGGCAATGATCGGTTTGAATTGCGTGATTGTGATGGCGATGGCGCAAAGTCTGAATGGTGCACCGGTAGCGGTGATGCAGGCTTATCTGACTGGCTTGGCGCTGGGAGCGCTGTGGTATGTTTACTTCAGCTTGCTGATTTGTAGCCTATTGCGTCATCAGATGCAGCGTCGCGCCCTGGCGGATGGTCTGTTTGTCACCGCCAAACACTTTCGCGCCCGCGCGGCGTGCTATGACGTTGAAGTCCCGCTGGACCAAGCTCGCGCCAACTTGTTGCGGAGTCAGAATTTATTACAAACGGCTCAGACCCAGGCGCGCGACCTGATTTTAGCTGAATTGGCCAAGCAAGCGCAGGGCAGTCTGGATGGTCAGCAATTCAGATTATTCAATTTGTTCGCCGATATGATTGAGCTCTACGACGTGGTCACGGCGGCACATACTGATTTTTCGCGTATCCGCAGTCAGCCTTGCCCGGAGTTGCTGCAGCCATTGCGTGCCATGCTGATCCATGGCGGCAGCCTGTTGGAGCGTATTGCCTGCGCCATTGCACTGGGGCGCCCGATTGCCGCACTAAACATTAAAACCGCACGCTTGCGCGCGCTGGATCAGGCGCTAGCTAAATTGCGCGCGCAACACCCAGCGCACCCTGCTCTTTCGACCTTGCAAGACAGTTTGCAACGCATGTATGCGCTGCGACGGCTGATTGCCAAGACGGTGCGTGACACTCGCTCAGAAACCAACACCTCGGGACTGGATATTGATCAAGTCCTGACACACCACAGTGCACCCAGCCGACTGTTCACTCCTCCCAAATTTTGGCTCAGTGGCCCGGCTCCCGCTTATGCGCTGCGCTTGGCCCTCGCCATGGCCGCGGCGTTATGTGCCGCCAAGCTGACCGGCGGAACACATGGCAGTTGGATTGTAATGACGGTGGCGGTAGCCTTGCGGCCAGGTTTCGGTTTGTCCAGACAACGCGGGATGAAACGGGTGCAAGGCACCTTGTTGGGGTGCACGCTGGCAACCTTGTTGCTGGCGCTGGTGCATGAACCGCATGTGCTATTGGTAATCACCATCATCAGCTTGTTACTTAGCCTGGGCCTGGCGACGATTGAGTATTTTGCCAGCGTGTTTTTTACTTCGATCATGGTGGTGCTGCTATACCATCTGATCTTGCCTTCTGACAGTCAGATCGCCAGTTTAAGGTTGCTGGACACAGTGATTGGCGCAGCCATCGCTCTGGCGATGACCTATGTCTACCCCTATTGGGAGTGCCGCCGCATCCGGCCACAAAGCGCGCTACTGATAGAAGAAACCCTGCACTATCTGGCCTGTTTGGAACAGTTTGTGCCTAAGCAGTTGATTGAATATCGGACTGCAAGGCGTAACTTGATGGCCGCCATGGTCACCCTGGCAGCCACGCGCGATAGCATGCTGATGGACCCGCCGGGTAAGCAGTTAGCCGCCAGCGAGGTGCAGAGTTTATTACTTTGGGGGCATTTACTGGTGGCGCTAGGCAACGCGCAGGTACAGCAATGGCAAGAGTCGAATGCCCCGGCGGCACGGCACGCGGTGACAGAGGCGTTGGCAATACTACGAGCCCCGGCTGACCCGGAGGGTTTTACGCCGCCCCCCGGAACAGAAAACGCACAATTGCAGTTATGCGCAGAGCAGATGGGCCGGTTAAACGCGGCCATTCAGCAGGCGCACGCCTGAGACTATTTATTTCACACTACTGGATGTCGGCTCTGAACAACTTGCTAGATCAAAGCATACCCGCTCGGCAAATTCGCCTTTTTTACCGATATTGAAGGATGACATTGGCCGATGATAGCCCATGACGCGGGTCCAGACTTCGCAGGGTTGCCGTTCGTCATCGCTAAGCTGCGGGTGGGCGGAGGTTGTGTTATTCATTGCGAGGCTCCTTATGGGTGGCTAGTTGGATACTGACAGCGATTTTTTTTGCAAGATTTCCGCATCACATTTAGGACAGAAGTGATGCTCCCCGGACAGATAGCCGTGCTTGGGACAAATTGAAAACGTGGGAGTAATGGTGATATAGGGCAACCGAAAACTGCTCAGTGCACGTTGCACCAGTTTTTTGCACGCCTCGGAGCTTGAAACCCTTTCATTCAGATACAGGTGCAACACGGTGCCACCAGTATATTTGCGCTGCAGGGGTTCTTGCATCGCCAAGGCTTTAAACGGATCACTGGTATAGCCAACCGGTAGCTGGCTTGAGTTGGTGTAATACGGTTGTTGCTGGCTACCCGCTTGTAAAATATCAGCAAAGCGCTTTTTGTCTTCTTTGGCAAAGCGGTAGGTGGTGCCTTCGGCCGGGGTGGCTTCCAGGTTGTACAAGTGGCCGGTTTGTTCTTGAAACCCCACAATGCGTGCACGAATATGGTCCAAAAACCGCAGGGACAACTCCATCCCTGACTGGCTGGTAATATCTTCATCCCCGCGGGTGAAGTTGCGCACCATTTCGTTGATGCCGTTGACGCCAATTGTAGAGAAGTGGTTACGCAAGGTTCCCAGGTAACGCTTGGTATAGGGGTAGAGCCCTCGATCCATCATGAGCTGAACCTGCTCGCGTTTGATTTCCAGCGAGCTCTTGGCCAATTCCAGCAGATAGTCGGTGCGTTCCAGCAAGGCGGCTTCATCCCCCGCAAACAGATAACCCAAACGGGCGCAGTTGAGGGTCACCACCCCTACTGAGCCGGTTTGCTCGGCAGAGCCAAACAAACCATTGCCACGCTTGAGCAGTTCGCGCAGATCCAGTTGCAGCCGGCAACACATGGAGCGCACCATCTGCGGTTCTAGATCTGAGTTTAAAAAGTTCTGAAAATAAGGCAGCCCATATTTGGCCGTCATTTCAAACAGCGGTTCGGTGTTGGGGTGATCCCAGGGAAAATCTTTGGTGATGTTGTAAGTCGGAATCGGGAAGGTAAAGGCGCGCCCCTTGGCATCGCCCGCCGTCATGATTTCGATGTAGGCACGGTTGATCATGTCCATTTCTGCCTGCAATTCGCCATAGCAGAATGGCATTTCTTCCCCGCCGAGTATCGGCACTTGCTCGGCCAAGTCGGTCGGGCACACCCAGTCGAAGGTCAGATTGGTAAACGGTGTCTGGGTTCCCCAGCGGCTCGGCACATTCAGGTTGTAAATCAGTTCTTGCATGTACTGCTTGACTTGATCGTAGCTCAGTTGGTCTTTGCGTACGAATGCCGCCATATAGGTGTCAAATGAAGAAAAGGCTTGGGCTCCAGCCCATTCGTTTTGCAAGGTCCCGAGAAAATTAACGATCTGGCCGATCGCCGAACTCATGTGTTTTGGCGGGCAGGACTCAATTTTACCCGGCACCCCGTTAAATCCCTCGAAGAGCAATTGGCGCAATGACCAACCGGCACAATAGCCGGACAACATATCCAGATCATGGATGTGCAGGTCCGCATTACGGTGTGCATTGCCGACTTCAGCCGGATAGACATGGGATAGCCAGTAATTTGCGGTGACTTTTCCGGCTACATTCAGTATCAGCCCGCCCAGGCTATAGCCTTGGTTGGCATTGGCATTCACGCGCCAATCACTCTGCGCCAGGTATTCGTTGATCGAGGCCTCAACATCCACCAGGGTTCGGCTGTCAGCACGTAACTTAGCGCGTTGTTCGCGGTAAACAATATAGGCGCGTGCCGTCTGAAAATAGTCGGCAGCCAATAGCGTTTGTTCTACACAGTCCTGAACCTGTTCGATGGTCAGAATCGGGTTATGGCGCATCGACAAAATTTTGACCACATGGGCGGTCAAGCGCTCGGCTTCTCCCTGGGTAAATTCGCGGGTTACCTGGGCGGCTTTACTGATAGCAGCGCGAATGCGGCTTGAATCGAAGGCATCGAATTGACCGTCGCGTTTGATCACGGACTGCGGAACCGAAAACATTTTCTCTCCACGGGGTTGTGTCACCGGGAAAAGATAGCACTAGATATTGTGTTTTTCAGCCAGAAATTGGGCTAGATTGGATTGTTTTGATTTGTATCAACGGCTGGCGCACAACAGCCGGAGCGCGAGCGCGCTCCGGCCTGACTCTGTTACAGCGGCAAACCAGCTGCGTCAAATAGACCTTCAAACAGTACAGAACTCAAATAGCGTTCGCCTGAATCTGGCAGTAATACCACAATGGTTTTGCCTGCATTTTCTGGCTTCTTGGCCAAGCGAACCGCCACGGCAACTGCCGCTCCGCACGAAATACCTGACAGCAGCCCTTCTTCACGTGCCAAGCGGCGTGCATAGGTGATAGCGTCTTCGTTGCTGACGGTTTCAATATCGTCAATCAACGACAAATCGAGTACTTTTGGCACAAACCCGGCACCAATCCCCTGAATCTTGTGTGGCCCGGGTTTAATCGGTTCACCAGCACGCGTTTGGGTCAGAATCGGACTACCGGCTGGTTCAACCGCGACCGTGCGCACCGCGTCACCGCGCTTCTTTTTCAAAAAGCGCGACACCCCGGTCACGGTCCCGCCAGTGCCCACCCCAGCGATAAAGATATCGACGGCACCGTCGGTCGCATTCCAGATTTCCGGCCCGGTAGTGGCTTCATGAATCGCCGGATTAGCCGGATTATTAAACTGTTGCAACAACACATAGCGGTCTGGGTCTGAAGCGGCAATTTCTTCGGCCTTAGCCACCGCGCCGTTCATCCCGCGCGCTCCTTCAGTCAACACGAGCTTGGCACCAAACGACAGCAGCAATTTGCGTCGTTCAATACTCATTGAATCTGGCATGGTCAAGGTCAATGGGATACCGCGAGCGGCGGCGACAAACGCCAGCGCAATACCGGTATTACCACTGGTGGGTTCGACCAGCTCTTTACCTGGGCCTAACAGGCCGCGTTTTTCGGCATCCCAAATCATGGCGGCGCCAATACGGCATTTAACCGAATAAGCCGGATTACGCCCTTCCACCTTGGCCAGAATGGTCGCTGGCGCGCCATCTGCAATGCGGTTTAAGCGAACCAGCGGCGTATTGCCAATGGACAGCGAATTATCTGCGAACCAAGTAGCCATAACCTTTTCTCCTTTGTCGGCGGCATGCGTATGGGAGTTACTGTATCCCGATTTGTTTATTCTACAAAAGAATAAAAAATACTATTTGATTTATTTTATGGAATATAAACTATTTGCCGTGAATCAGCAGATCGGTGGCGAGGCGTTGCAGGTGGTTTGGATTGATAAAGAAGGGATACACCAGCATAGCGTAGTGTGGTTTTTGTGGGCGACACCATCCGGTTCGGGGACCTTGCGGCCCCCGCTCCTGGTTTAGCCCTAGTCGATGGTCAGCACCATGCAGCCAGCGATTTTCCGTACGTACGCAGCTTCAGGCAGGTAAAGCCACGATGATTCACCATCAATCGGTTCGACCGCCCAATGTAGGCGGCTGTCGACGATTAATTGGCAAACATCAGAATCTCTACGGGTCTGACGCGGGGGGCACAACACGGAAATCAGCGAAAACAACTTTTGCTGGTGGAGGGGCGGGTTTGAAGGGATGCGGTGGATTGCATTACTATGCTTCTCAGCCATGCGAACTCCTTGTGCGAGTTGGTAAGGTTAGCGGGCTTGGGGTGCTTGATACACTCTGAGCCCGCGCTGTTTGCGACAGCTTTGCCGCACCTCCAACCCTACCTAGCTAACCCACATCTGACAATAGAGCGCGGCCTTAGATAATTCTGACATTTTTGTGGGATATTCTGATCCATACCTTAAACCACCGACCCGGGCGCTGACATCCACCGTGCCACCACGCAGTACCTGAGGCACAGCTTTTCAGGTGATGTTTTCTTCGCTGCAGTAAAATTGCCCAGAACATCTCAAAAAACAAGGAATGCACTAGCATGGCAAAAAGCATTATCTCGGATATGGACGGCGTGATTTATCGCGGCAAGCAGCTGATTCCTGGTGCCAAGGAGTGTGTGGCACGCTTGATCGAGTCGCAAACGCCATTTTTGTTCCTGACCAACAATGCCGAGCAGACACCGCTAGATCTGAAACTCAAGTTGGAAGGAATGGGGATTGCCGGGGTGCGCGAGGATAATTTTATTACCAGCGCGATGGCCACCGCGATGTTCCTGAAAAGCCAGACACGCGATGCGCATCCGACCGCCTATGTAGTGGGCGGCGGCGGGCTGATTAACGAACTATATAATGTAGGCTTTTCGATTTCCGAATCCCAACCCAATTATGTAGTTGTGGCCAAGACCTTGAACTTCGGTTACGAGCAGCTCAAGAAGGCGGTGCAACTGATTGATCACGGCGCCAAATTCATTGGCACCAACCCCGACATGGTCGACCCGGTGGATGGCGGCTACGAACCCGCAGCCGGAACGCTGCTGGCCGCGATTTCGGCTGCGACCGGCAAGAAGCCTTATATCGTTGGCAAGCCCAATTCATTGATGATGTTGCTGGCAACCCGCAAGCTAGGGGTGCACCCAGAAGATGCGGTGATGATTGGTGACCGGATGGATACCGACATCGTGGGGGGGATGGAGGCGGGGATGTGCACCGCACTGGTACTGTCCGGGGTTTCAACGCTCGAATCGATGCAAAGCTTCCCTTACCAGCCTGATTATGTGTTTGACAGCATCGCGGATATTTATCCTGAGAAGCTGTAATTGATGAACGGTCGCTGAATGGAAAAAGGCACGGCCCTGGCTGACTTTCTGCTAGGGAAATGTGGATGAAATCTACGCCACCTTGCACATTTGCGGTAGTCTGGAATCGATTACTTAACCATGCAATTGAAAGGGACTTGTTATGCCAAGTACGCAAGAAAACCTGAAAGAAGCCTTCTCTGGTGAGAGCCAAGCCAATCAGAAGTACCGTGCATTTGCCAAAAAGGCCGAGCAGGATGGCTTTAGCGCGATTGCCAAGTTGTTTCGATTAACGGCAGAGGCAGAACGCATCCATGCGGAAGGCCACCTGAAAGCCCTGGATGCGATAGGTTCCACTGCGGAAAACTTACAGGTCGCAATTGGTGGTGAAACCTTCGAATTCAGCAATATGTATCCGCCGATGCTTAAACAAGCAGAAGCCGATGGCCATAAAGCCAAACGCATGTTTGCGTACGCGGTTGCTGCTGAAGAAGTGCATGCAAAACTCTACCAACTGGCCCTTGACGCGGTAAAGCAGGGCAAGGACCTGGCAGCCGACTTCTATCTGTGTCCGGTGTGCGGCTATATCGAAATGGGTAAACCTGAATCGTCCTGTCCGGTTTGCGGCACCAAACCAGAAAAATTCATCCTCGCCGAATAACCTATATTCGCGTAACAACCGGGCACAGGTTTGGCTTTGCCAGACCTGTGCCTCCGTTAGATTGCCTGGTTTCAGAAAGATGTTGTGATGTCCTCATCGACCATCGTGTTTCTTATTGATATTCAAAATGGGTTTGCCTGCGAACATCTAACGCCAGAGCAAGGCGGCAGTCTTTATGTCCCAGGAGGCGAGCGGGTTGGCAAACCGGCCGCAGATCTAATTCATGCTGCAAGCAACACCGTGTTCGTGCTGAGTCAGGATTTTCATCCAGATGACCACATCAGCTTTGCCTCGAACCATCATTTGGCTCCGTTTACCAACATCAAACTGCAGCGCAACGCGCAAGGCATTTATGTGCTTGATCAAAACGGCAGTCTGGAACAGACCACTTGGCCGGACCATTGCAAACAAGGTAGCTACAGCGCCTTGCTGGTAGACGAAGTGCTGATGGCACTGCCAGAGCCCCTGCGCCAGACGCTGCAGACCGACTCCCATAGTGAAGTATTGTTTGCCGAGGATGCGCGCAACAACCGGTTCTATGTGATTCGCAAAGGGATGCGCCCGGATCTGGATAGCTATGGCATTGCCACTGAAAACGATCAGCTGAGTACCACCAACGCACCAGCGGTATTTCAATCCATCGCAGAGCATTGTCAGCAGGCGGGGGCCACAGAAGCGCGAGTGGCGATAGGTGGGCTGGCAACTAATTTTTGTGTTGAGTTTTCGCACCGCGATCTCTACAAATTTATGTTGCCAGCACTAAAAGCGCGCCAGATTGCGGCGCAAGTGTTTTTTCTGAGCGACATCAGCGCCGGTATTGCCGTGTCGACCCCGGATGGCGCATGGCCTGACCAGGCTGCAGCCAGCAGTCGCATGGCACAGCAGGGTACCCAGGAAACCTCCAGCACCGATTTTATGTGCTTGCGTTTGCCGTAAACGCCCACTTTGCAAGAATCGACTGACCCGTTTCTGACAAAATAAACAACGCGAACCGTGCGGCCTCGGGGACGGCATCTTTCAACACCACCAAGCCATAATCTGCTCGTACCGCCAGGGCGGCGGGAAGATCCAAAATGGTGATACCGCCTTGCTTGCTAGCTTGTATGGCGCTTGTCCGGTAGGCAATAAACAGATCTGCCTTGCCGGTTGCCAACATATAAGGCACCGCACTACGGCCAGGGGGAATCGGTTCGGTTTTGGGGCCGCCTACCAATTGTAGTGCCTTGGCTTTTAACCTTACTGCCGCACCCGGTCGTAAAGCTTCAGCTAGATCAAACATCTGCCAGGCATAGTCGCCCGATGGATCGGCCAATGGGGTGGATGTACCCAGCTTGATCGCCGGATCGAGCGCTTGGTCCAACAGATTTTCACTGTTTAAATTCAGTTCTGACCGGCCAATGACACAAAGCTGGTTGCTGGTGAACCGCACCACACAGTCAGCCAGTCCTGCCGCAACTAACTGACGTGGATGCCCCATATCAGCAGAAGCAAACACCCCTACCGCAGCACCGTCTTCGATGCGTTGGCGTAGCGCTCCAGAAGGGCCGTATTCAGCATGCACGCTGATTCCGGTGGCTTGGGTAAAGGCTGCGCTCACTTCATTAAGCGCGGCCCTCAGACTCCCGGCGGCAAACAGCGTAAGCGTTGCAGTTGGTGCTAAATCAGAAAACGACATCAGGATCACCACGGAAGAGGTGTTGGTTCAAGCCTGAATCATATGCCTGTCCGCGTGGCCAACAAACTCTGTTGGTTAATTTCTCTGCTGGGGCATGGTTCTGCCAAGCAGACCCTTATCGGTTGACCATGCCCCCACGCCTCAATGGCACGCTTTATTGCAGTGCCACCTTGATTAATGCCGACAACGCTGTAGTAGGGTGGCCGATCAGTTGACTGAGCTGATGCCCATCATCAAACAAGGCGCCTTTGGCTGCCCCAGCATCCGAATCTGCCAGAATGTCTGCAAATGCTTCTGGCAACCCCGCCCCAACCAGCGCCGCGCGATACTCGGCTTCAGGCAGATTCACGTACGGGATGGTCTTGCCAGCCTGTTGACTGAGTTCTTTGGCAAACTCACTCAAGCTGTAGGCGTTGTCACCTGCTAATTCGTAAATCTTGCCAGCCTGATTTGGCTGGGTCAGTACTATAGCGGCCGCTTCGGCATAATCAGCACGCGCGGCAGAAGCAATCTGGCCTCCTGCTGCGCTGCCTATATAGGCGCCGTGCTGCAGCGCTGCAGGGATGCTGGCAGCGTAGTTCTCGGTATACCAGCCATTACGCAGCAGCACGAAGGGGATACCTGCGGTCTTGAGAAACGCCTCGGTCGCCTGATGCTCTTTGGCGAGCGCCAATGGCGAAACATCCGCATGCAACAAACTGGTATAAGCCAGTAGCGCAACCCCCGCACGCTTAGCAGCTTCGATCACATTTTGATGCTGAACTGCGCGCTGTCCCACTTCACTAGAAGAAATCAGCAGGACTTTCTCTGCGCCCTTGAATGCCTGGTCCAGTGTGGCTGGTTGGCTGTAGTCCGCCTGACGGACATCTACTCCCAATGCGGCCAAATCAGCCACGCGTTCAGGGTGGCGTACGGCGGCAATAATCTGTGCTGCGGGCAGCTTGGTGAGTAGCGATTTGATAACCAGGCGGCCTAGCTGGCCGGAAGCACCGGTAACGACGATCATGATCAAACTCCTATGCGTTGGGATAAAGAAATGTCACAATATCGTATTAACTTACTATTTGTAAGTACACACCTAAAGGTAAGTGTATGAGCCAAGCAAGCCAAGCGGTGCCAACCCTCTCTGAATGTATGCTGCGAGGTGACTTATTTGCGGCGCAATGTCCCTCGCGAGAAGTGCTCAAGCATGTCACCAGCCGTTGGGGGGTGTTGATCTTAGTCGCCTTGCTACAGGGAACCCATCGCTTCAGTGCGTTGCGGCGCAAGGTGGGCGGTGTCAGTGAAAAGATGCTGGCCCAGACCCTGCAATGGCTTGAGGATGACGGTTTTGTACTGCGAAAATCTTTTCCAGTGGTTCCTCCTCATGTTGAGTACTCCCTGACCCCATTGGGGCGTGAGGTTGGCCTGCAGGTACAGGGTCTGGCCGATTGGATTGAAACCAATTTGGCGCAGATTCTGCAGGCCAAACAAGCACGCGAATTAGTGTTGGCTCACGCTTAAACCTGTGTGGTTTTATATAATTAATGACTTCGCTGATATTTTTGATATTATATGAAGTGACTACAAACCATATACAAAGTTCAAGCCATGGGAATCATCAAAATTTCTGAGTCGATGCATCAAAATCTGCGTCTGACCAGTAGTGCCTTAAGTCGCTCAATCAATGCGCAAGCCGAGCATTGGCTGCGGGTTGGCATGCTATCAGAGCTGAACCCCAATCTACGTTATAGCGAAATCTGCCAGTTATTGATTCAGGCAGAACAGCAGACGGAACAGCCGACCGAACATACGGTGGTGTCTATACCAGTGAGGGTCGCGTGATGCTGAAAAAAGTACCCATCCGCACAGAGGCCGAAGTCGCCAAGGCGCGACTAGCCGGCATGTTGGCAGCTGATGTGCTACAGATGATTGCAGAACACGTTAAACCCGGTGTGACCACCAATACGCTGGATAAGCTGTGCCACGACTATATTGTGAATCAGCAGCATGCGATTGCTGCCAACATTAACTACCACGGTTATCTCAAGACAATTTGTGCTTCGGTCAATCATGTAATTTGCCATGGCATTCCGTCAGACCGGCCTCTCAAGCATGGCGATATCGTTAACATCGACGTGGCCATTATCAAAGATGGTTGGTTTGGCGATACCAGCCGTATGTATTACGTTGGTGAACCGAGCCAGCAGGCCAAGCGTTTGGTGCGAACCACCTATGAAGCCATGATGGCAGGCATTGAACAAGTGCGTCCTGGTGCAACGTTGGGGGATGTTGGCTACGCGATCCAGAGCGTGGCGCATCGGGAGGGGTATAGCGTGGTGCGAGAATACTGCGGCCATGGTATTGGGCAGATTTATCACGACGAGCCCCAGGTGCTTCACTATGGGCAAGCCGGTGCGGGTTTGAAGCTGAAAGCTGGCATGATCTTTACCATTGAACCTATGATTAATGCAGGCAAGGCTGGCATCAAGCAATTGGCCGATGGCTGGGCAGTGATCACCAAAGATCGCTCACTTTCTGCGCAGTGGGAACACATGGTTGTAGTCACTGAAAGCGGCTATGAAATCCTTACGCCTTGGCCAGAAGGCTATGGAGACTATGCTTCTCTTTCGCCAGAAAAACAGAGCCGTTCACCACAGACGGCAATCGATTCGATTACCTAGTTAGATCTGGCTTGGGCGGTGAAAGGATCACACGAGGTGCACTTATGCTTACGCTCCCCCTCAGTAAGGCCTTTACCCTGATCGAATCAGGGCCTGTGATCCTGGTCACCACCCATGATGGCCTGCACAACAACATCATGACGATCTCGTGGACCATGGTGCTGGATTTTACCCCGGTATTTGCTATTACCACCGGTGCGTGGAACCACTCCTATGCTGCGTTACAAAGCCAACGGGAGTGTGTGCTGGCGATTCCAACGGTTGACCTGCTGGATCAGGTGGTTGGAATCGGCATGTGCTCTGGGGCCGATACCGATAAGTTTGCCAAGTTCAATCTCACCCCTGAAGCCGGTCAGTTGGTCAAAGCCCCGTTGATCAAAGAGTGTCTGGCCAACATCGAATGCAAGGTGGTCGACATCGTCCATCAACACCATATTGTCGTGCTAGAAGCGGTTGCGGCCTACATGGACACGGTGCGCAAGGAGCAGCGCAAGATCCATGCGGTGGGCGACGGTCGGTTTATTGTGGATGGGCGCAAAATTGACCGGCGCAAGATGATGGCGGCCAAGCTTCCAGAGGGTTGTTGAACGGGTCTGTTGCATCCACTTTTTCGCTTTCGTGCCTCAAAACTCGACGTGCACCCAGGTTCATCAAGATCAATGTCCATAAGTGACGCAGCGCGTTATTTCCGTCAGTCTAAGCAAACGCAGACCCCTGCTAAATAAAACTGCAAGAAAAACAACACAATTCCTAAACCTCAGATGCCGCACCGAAGGCCTGCGGAACGACTTTTTACGACTCAGTATCGTGTCAGAAACCTGCAAGCATGCGCTCTGCAGAGCACTTCTTCCTTTTAGCCCTTGCCATTAAACGGCTTGCTACCCTGTGCAAGCTTGCGGTACTCCAATCCGTTGCCAATTGACCCCAGTTGAATTCTGTTGACACGAATAATCGCACTGATATGATCAGATAACGGTTATTAATAGCTTGTGATCATACCAGTTGAAACAAAGATCTTGCTCGCCTGAACCGGGAGCATCTGGACGGTGTTTTATTTGAAACTTTAATAGGAAATTAAAGCCATGATTGATAACAAAATTAGTATCCACGGAGAACCCGTAGTCGATATTCAGCGAGGCGCAATTGGACATCGCGCAACCTGGACTGGCTTGACCTACACCAAAGCCAGAGAAGCAGGAATGGCAGACGAAGTTGAAAAATTTATCCGGGCGGCCATTTCAGAAACCGGCCTGGTTCAGGGCAATGAAATTAAATCAGAATGCAAAGATCCAGAAAGCGTCGCTAGCTTTGTGGATACTTTCATGACTCCGAATGTAGTCAAAACATTTGAAATCGAGTTCATCACTAAAAACCAAGATCGAACCGATTTTGAATTCCACCATTGTCCTCTTTTGAAAGCTTGGCAGGATTTGGGGTTTGATGCGCAAACCTGTGAAAAATTATGCGACATGGCAATGGATGGCGATAGAAATATTGCCAAGGCTATGGGGTTCGAATTCCATCTGGGCGATACCATCGCTAGTGGTCACAAGACTTGCAAAATATCTTTTTTCAAAGACGGAAAATGATTGTGTGACCGAACCAGGAGTTGTGCAAGATGGAAAAAACTGAATATCAAAATTATATAAAAATAATAAAAGGAGAGCTGATTACAGCAATGGGCTGTACTGAGCCCATTGCCATTGCGTTCACAGCGGCAAAAGCAAGAGAGGTTCTCGGGACCCAGCCAGAGCAGGTCGTCGTGCGCTGCAGTGGCAATATTATTAAAAATGTAAAAGGCGTCGTGGTTCCTAACTCGGGGGGGCAAAAAGGAGTCGAAATAGCCGCCCTGCTAGGCATTGTCGCTGGTAAGGCAGATCTGGAGCTTGAGGTCATCAGTCAGGTTGAAGAGAAAGATATTGCCCTTGCCAGTGCATTATGCCGAGAGGGGATCTGCTGTTGCGAATTGGAAGAAGGCGAAGAAAATCTTTTTATTCGTGTCGAATTAACTGCTGGGCAGCAGACCGCCGCAGTAGAAGTCAGAGCCAAGCATAATCACATTGCCAGAATTGAACATAACGGGCAGGTACTATTTGAGCAAGGTGATGTTGCCATTAAAGGATCTGGAGACAAATCTAAGATCAATATAAAAGGTATTCTTGAATTTTCAAATACTGTTGATTTGGCAGAGTTGCAAGAACTGATTGAAAGGCAGATTGAATATAATTCAGCCATATCAAAAGAGGGCTTAACCAATAAATTTGGTGCTCAAGTGGGGCGAACCCTTTTAAAGTTTGATAGCAATAATTTAAGGGTCAGGGCTAGAGCGGCAGCAGCAGCAGGCTCTGATGCCAGAATGGATGGCTGTTCCCTACCCGTTGTGATCAATGCAGGAAGCGGAAATCAGGGAATCACCTGCACCATGCCGGTTGTCGTGTATGCCGAGGATATGGGGGCGGATAAAGAGACGCTTTACCGTGCACTGATCCTCACTAATCTTCTATCAATCCATCAAAAACAATATATCGGAAATCTATCTGCATACTGTGGCGCCGTATCTGCAGGGGCTGCTGCTGCCTGTGGCATTGCTTATCTGCAAGGTGGTGATTATGACGTTATCGGCAAAACGCTGATTAATGCGCTAGGAACGGTTGGTGGCATTGTTTGTGATGGTGCAAAAGCATCCTGTGCTGCAAAAATTTCATCCTCGGTAGACGCCGGTATCTCTGGCTATGAAATGGCCAAATGTGGCCTGGTATTTCCATTCGGTGAAGGCCTGGTGGAGGGCAATTATGAAAAGACTATCCAGAATATCGGTCGCATGGGGCGCCAGGGCATGAAATCTACTGATATAGAAATTCTCAATATTATGATCGGGAGGTAATTAGAAGTATTGTTTCTGGCGATTAGATTGTTTTAGCAATATAAAAATAGCTCTGTTTAATTGAATGCACTAAAAATTGAGATGATGTCAATTTTATTGTATTCAAGAATGATCTGAATAAAATTACGCACAACGGCCTTCGTATGGCCATATAAAATGCTACTGCTGCAAAATAAATGCACAGTATTGCTGATAATAGCGTCTCCCGTCCCGACCATGAAGAAGAAAAAGATCTGATAGTGGTTTCAAGTGATTGTTTTTTTCCAGTCAGGGAGAGAGTGTTCAAACCACTCCTGACTCTTTAAGATGAACGAGGAGTAGTAGAGATGGAAAATAAATCAGTTAGCATGAAGAGAGTCGCCCTTCTTGCTGGAGCGTTATCGGCATACTGGATTGGTTCCGGTTTCTCAACCGGCCAAGAAATATTACAATTTTTTTCAAGTAGTGGATCAAAAGGATTGATAGCCGCTTTAATATTTTTTGTGATCACGAGTTACTTAACGTATACCTTGTTCAGCATCGGTCAAAAAAAGAAATTTAAAAACCCGTATGACGTTTTTGAATATTACTGCGGTAAGGCAGTTGGCCAAATCTATGTTTGGTACAGCGTTGCACTGATATATGGAATTATGGTGGTTATGCTTGCTGGTGCTGGGGCGACGATTCATCAATATTTCCAAGTGCCGACCTATGTGGGTATTTGGGCTATAGGTATTCTTGCCTTAGGTACTGCTTTATTGGGCGTAGAAAAACTTATTGATATCATCGGTGTTATTGGCCCAGTCAAAATTTTATTCATGTTAATCGTTGGCGGTGCTGGTGTTCTCTCTCTCATGCATCAGCCTGGCTTATTGGCGGATGCCGACAAAGTAATGCCAACCTTAGGGTTTAAATTTGCTTCTTCCAATTGGGCCTGGTCAGGTGCATTGTATGCTTTTCTTGCTTTAATCGTTAGTATTCCATTTCAGGTTTCATGTGGAGCCTCTGCTGGTAATCTTAAAGAAGCGAGAATATCTGCTATTATCGGTAGTGTTGGTATGACGATAGCTATTGTTATGCTTGTGATTGCCGAATTGGTTTATTATAAGTTAATGATAGGTCAACAAGTTCCTACGTTGGCAATTACCAATCACATCTCTCCGGTTCTAGGTCTGATTTTCACTGTTCTAATCGTGCTATGCATTTACTCTGCAGTGGCTTCTTTCTTGATGATGACGGTTCGGAAATTTGCAACCGATAGAACCAAGAAATTTAATATCATCGCAATCGCACTGGCGGCTATTGGGATTGTTTTTGGCGAAGTGCTACCCTTTGATAAGCTGGTTAATATCTTGTTCCCCTTTGCCGGATATTCGGCCATTGTCTTTGCTGGCTTTATGGTTTACAAGGAACTGTCCTGTAGAAAGGGCAATATCGAACCAGAGAGCTCAACGGTGGCAGAACTGAAGGCCGACTAATATCTTAAGCTGGAAAGTCGCGGACAAAACAGCTATCTGCATTTGAAAATGCCGCTGGTTGTTTTGTCCCTGACCAATAACTTGGATGCTAGAGTGTCTAGCATTCTACAGTTAACCTCTCCGTATGGTCCCTATAAGCCTTTGCTTCATAGTAATCTGCTTCTGGCTTGAGTCGAGGTGTTCACTGATGGCCTGTTCTACAACGCTAACCACTGCTTGTGAGCATTGTTCTGTTGTGCAAAGAATCATGATTCTGCCATGAGGAAATCTGTTTGCGCTTTCCTGATCAGCAAACTGCCGGGTACACCTGAAATCGGGTATGCTCAATAAGTGGGGCGGTTTGCACTCCTGCCGCAATGGTGTTCTGACTTAATCTAACAAATGGTTACAGATGGGGGGCCTCTACTGAGGTCGTAACCAGAGGGTGCGTTGACGTAAACTTGTCATCAAAATAATAGATATAATTTAATGGTTTGTTTGGTTTTTTTATTGTTACTGACTTAAAATAGGGGTAAGGAGAGGTTGCATGAACAAAAACAATATCCACACATTAAAAAAACAAGTTTATGATGCTTTGTTCTCTGATGTAATCAATGGAATATATCCTGCGGATACCTTGTTAACCGAGAAGTTCCTAATGGAACGCTATAATGTAAGTCGGGCACCCATCCGCGAAGCACTGAATCAGTTAACCGGAACACATGTGCTGGCGAGCGTTCCGCGAAAAGGGTATAAAATACTTCAGCCAAGTGAATCGCAATTACTTGAAATCGTTAGATTGCGTTCTGCACTGGAATCGTCATTTATGGAGCGGTATTTTTCCCGTATTGATGCAGCCAGTATCAAAGAACTGCGCTCCATGTGTGTTGAGTACAATAACTGCCCCGCTGATGATTTCATTGCACACTGGAATTACAACTGCCAGTTTCACCTTAAGCTGTTTTCAATTTATGGCAACGATTACGCCTACAAAATTCTAGAAGACGCTCTGAATACTCAGACTATTTATTTCATACATAAAATGCATTACGCGACGATGGACTTGCACTTGGCAGTGGTCGAATATATTGAAAAAGGTGATTGTGCAACTGCTATTAACCTTTTAAAAGCTGATATCGAAAACCTTCTTCATCTTGGCGCTGAGTAATTTCTCTTGTTTAAACAGTGACGGGCAGACATGAAAACAGCCGGCTAGATTGGATGCTATGTATTTACTAGCTTGTGAGTCTATCGTTGCTTGCTGACTGGCGTGAAATGCTTCGGCGCGTCGATGTACAGAAAGGTAATGTACTTGTTACTTATCTCGAACACGACACCTAGTCAACCAGATGAGCGCACAAGCGCTTGCCTGCTCTTGATCTGCAGAGTACATCGCGCACGGCGCTGGTTTTGCCTAGGGGCATGGCCGTACCCGCTCAACGGGCCTCAGAAACGAAAATCCCACCAATTTGTCCTTAACCGAAGTTATCTGCATGGCGGGTGTTGAGTGATTGCTTATTATTTTTTGCATATACAAAAATAACTTGTTGTTAACATTTTTGTATATACACTAATTACATGGAAATCACTTTCGACCCCAACAAAGACCAAGCAAACATCACCAAGCATGGCGTATCGCTTGTGGATGCAGCAAAGATCGAGTGGGAGAAACTCTGGGCGCGGCCCGATGATCGCAAAGATTACGGAGAAGCTCGCATGATTGGCATGGCCTACATTGGCGAACGTCTCTACACATTGGTTTACGTGGATAGAAATGGCAGTTTGAGAGTTATTAGCCTTCGCAAATCAAATTCAAGAGTGGTACATCAATATGCCAAAGCTTAAGCCAAAAACGGTTATACCTACCCTAGAAGAGGATGTCATCATCAACGCTGGGATTGCGGCCGATCCAGACACCTACGAAATGTCTGCAGAGGAATTCAAACAGCTCAAGCCTGTAGGCCGAGGCCGCCCCAAGGCAGAGGTAACGAAACGGAGTATTAGTATTCGTCTGTCGGATGAGGTTATCGAATCATTCAAGGCTGATGGCCCAGGATGGCAGACCCGAATCGATGAAGTTCTCAAGGACTATGTGCAGAAGCACAAAGCCGCATAATTGAAGCGGTGGTTGCTGCACACCTAGCACTTGGAGATCAGACCCCCGGTATTGGCTGGTGAATCTTTCTGATACGGTATGTCTAGACACCTCCTTGCACGGCTTGAGGCATAAAAAAATCCCCAAAGGCTTAAAGCTGGGTATGGCTCGCACGGGGCTGTGCCGGACGCGGGTTCGATTCCCGCGTCTGCCCCAGGCGGTGAGCGATGCTGGAACGTACTGAGCCGACATTCAGTGTTTCACCTTCAATTGCGCTGGAATTGACGATGTTTTGCAGCAGGGTATCCAGTCTGAATTCGGAGCGTAACGCCGGTTCGGATCCTTGTGCCCGACCGAGCAACCCCCCCTGCGCCAGCGTGACCTGCCGCAACAACGGTGCCAGTGCTGCGATTGGCCAGTCAAAGCGTGGCCAATCAGCGTGTTGCCAGATCCAGCGAGGCATCGAAATTTCCATTAGATGAGGGATGAGCCGAATTTTAGCGTTATTCGGCTCATCTACTAAACCGAATAACGGCATTTAAGCGAATTATTCGGCTCAGGCCGAATCCAGGGGGATGGATTTTACAACTCGTCCAGCAACTGATCGATGGTGATATTCGGGTCTTTTATCAGTGGCTTCATGGTGTTGACCAGGTCATAAAGCTTGAACACGGTCTTGCCGATTTCATCACAGCGGCGCATGGCACGGCCGATCATTTGTTCATAATGTGGCAGTCAGATGTAGCAGCAGGCAAACAAAAAGCCAGTAAATCAGCGGTAAACCGCGTCATTACTGGCTCTTAGACTTGTTGTGGTGGAGGCGGCGGGAATCGAACCCGCGTCCGAAAGTACTCTACAGTGAGTTCTACATACTTAGCCGTGTCATTTGAGTTTCATCCCACGTACGCCGACGGGCAGGCTTACGTAAAACTAGTTACCTAAATTTAACCTTGAACCAAGTAACCCGACTCAAGGCGAGCTGATGTAAATGACTCCGCAGGAGTTGCCTCCGCAGCCCATCAGCGAGCTGCTGCAGAGATACCCAGCTTAACGCTACTTAAGCAGCAATAGCGAGTTCTGGGGTGAAGCTTGTATCGTTTGCAATTATAACAATTCAGCTTTTAACGGGGTGACTGAAATCCCGGTATGCCCTCATCTGCTTTGCAACCCCCGTCGAAACCAAGGTCGCCCCCAGATAGCTTTACAGTATAGCTGGTAATTGTTCTTTGCGTCTAGATTGGTGCGCTGAGGTTCTTAGGCGCCGAAGCCCCGCTGTTTGAGTGCCAGAAACAGCATCGCCACGGTGATGGCGTCATTTAGCGCTTCGTGGCGTGGCAGTGCCGGGATCTGCAGTACCTCAAGCAGTGTGTTGAGCCGCAGGTCGATGTTGCTGTCTGGGTATTGTTTGATGCGGTAGTCGTAGTAGCAGGCGGAGACTTCGATGCGCGGGTTGGGCAGTTTTGCCCCGATCATTGGCTGCAGGTATTTATTGATGATGTTGAGGTCGTATTCCAGATAGTAGCCAACCAAGGTGCGCCCACCAATAAAGTCTAGCAGTTGGCGCAGGGCTTGTTGGGGTTCCAGCCCCTGGCTGACGTCGCGTGCGCGTAGGCCGTGCACTTTGATATTGTCGCCGCTGGGTTGTTCTACCGGTTTAACGATCAGCGAGAGTGCTTGGCTGTTGATAATGCGCGTGCCCGCTATGCGCACTGCGCCGATAGAGAGTAATTCGGCTTTGGCTGGGTCCAGGCTGGTGGTTTCGCAGTCTAGGCTGACCCATTCATTGTCTGGGTGTTGCAGCAGGCTTAGATAGCGCGGGTCGTTGAGCCGTGCTTTGAATAGGTAGCGTTCTAGCCATGCAGGCATTAGAAGCTCCCCAGATGAAAATGGTGTTGCAGTAGTACTTTGAATTTTTTTACTACTTGTAGTGCGTCTTTTAGCATGTCGCGCTCAAGTGAAGACAGACTGTCGGGCACGATCAGATTGTTTGGTGTATCGCCGCGTTCTAGCGCAGCTAAACCCTGGGTGAGTTTTAGATTGAGCAAGAACGACAGGGTTTCGCTCAAGTCGCCGGCCATAGCTTTATCTAATGCGCCAAGTGTGCTTAAGCGGCTGAGGCGTTCAAAGCTGTTGTTCTCTAGCAGGCCTTGTTCTAGTGCCAGCGCACGTATGCCGTGCACGATGGGAAAAATCCCGCCTTTTTTCAGGTCGAGCGAAGGTTTGCCTGCGTGTTCGCGCGTGAGCAGATGGGCAAACAGGCCCAACGGGGTATCAAATTGTTCTATGGCTTTGGCAAAGCGTGAGAAAAAGCGTGCGTCGTCACGGATCAGGCTGCCAAGGTAGTCGCGGCACCCAGCCAGCAGGCTGGCGTCTCCCGCTACCCGGTGGGCATCGGAAAATATCGCCAGTTGCAGCGCCGAGTCGGCATCTGGGCTATAGAGCCAGCGATAGATGCGCGCGCGCGTCGCAGCTTCTGGCTGACACCATAAGGGGTTGCTGAGCATGATGTTGCCAGGGCAGGGCGGGTAGCCAAAGCTTGCCAGTGCCTGTGAAAAGCGGGCACAGGCTGGGGTGAGTTCTGGCGAGTCAAAACCATCGCGCACAATCAGGGCATTGTCTTGGTCGGTTTTTAGTATTTGTTCGCCACGGCCTTCAGAGCCCATGACGAATAGGCAGCTGTTTTCCACGATCTCAGCTGGCGCAATCATCTGCCAGGCGCGCTCGAATAAACGCGTATTCAGTGCTTGCACTAACCGCCCTAGTTGAGGCGCTTTGACTCCGTGGCCAGACAGGATTTGAATCAGACGCGTGATCTGTTCGGCAATCGGTTCTAGTTGTTCAATGCTATGGGCTTGTTCTAGCCGCTGGGCGATCAGGTGTGAGTGGTTTGAAAAATAGGATAGCAAGTCCACCTGTTCCAGAATGCCACTTGGTTGACCTTGCTCTAATACCACCACGCGTTGAATGTTTTGCTGGGTCATGGTGAGCAGCGCATTGAACAGATAATCTTGGCTGTCACAGGTGATCAGTTTGAAATGGCAGACTTCAGACAGCGGGGTGTCGCTAGCGGTCTGGTTGATAATCACGTCGCGAAAGTCGCTGGTGGTGAATATTCCAGTTTCTGTGCCACGCCGGACCAGAATAGATTTGGCTTTTTCGCGTTTCATGGCCTGGGCGGCATCGAGCACGCTGGCGCTGGCGTCCAGAAACACTGGCTGTTTGTTGCAGGCGTCAGCAACGGTAGCGGTCAGCAGGGTTTGTAGTTCGCGCTTGCCAGTGTTTTGCGCCAGGGCACCGAATTTTTGCGCCACGCTGGTATAGAAGAAGGCGCCAAAGCGTGGGTTGCGTGCGGTTAGCGCAAAGATGACCGCACGGGGCAAGACAAACAATAAGGCTTCTTCGTGTACCACAAAGCGCTGTTCACTGCTGCCTGCCGTCAGTGCGCGCGCATCAAAGGTGTCGTGCTCGCGGTAGATCGCGACCAGTTCGTCGCCAGCTCGCTCGCAAACGACGCCTTTTAGCACGACATAAAATGCTTCGATTGGATCACCTGGGCCAAAGATTTGCGCATCATCGGCAAAATATTCCAGGTCTGCTGCTTGTTCCAGGGTTTGGCGCTCGGCCGTGGTCAGGGTATCAAACGGTGGGTGGCTAAAGTCAAAGCGGCTCATCGTGGACCTCGGGCGCGTGGCGGGGGACTATCCTATTGGCATTATAGGGCGGGGGTGCAGTCAGAGCATAGCTGTGGTTTGCCGTCGCGAAATAAGATTAACTGACCCGGTTGAATCGGCAGCCAGGTTTCGTTGTCGGTCAGTGGCTGCGTGGCAATCAGCGCGACCCGATCGTTGGGAGTGGTGACGTTGGCAAAGTCAACGCTGATGTCATCGTCAACCAGGTGGGCGGTGTTGAACGGTGACTGGCGCACGATGTAATGCAGGTTGGTTGAGCAATGCGCCAGCAAAAATTCTCCGTTAGACAGCATAAAATTAAAAGTGCCGTGCTGGGATATCTGTTTTGACAGGCGTGCGAGTTCGGACACTAATTGGTCTTGTGTCGGAATATGCGACCAGCGCTGGCGCAGTGTCTCAAGCAGATAGCAAAAGGCGCGCTCTGAATCCGTGGCGCCAACCGGGCGGTAGTATTGGCCCTCGGGCGGCTGAAAATCTTTCAGGTCACCGTTGTGGGCAAAAATCCAGTAGCGGCCCCACATTTCGCGCATAAACGGATGGGTGTTGGCCAGTTTGACCTCGCCCTGGGTGGCTTTGCGAATGTGGGCGATCACATTTTTTGATTTTAGGGGATAGTGACGCACCAAGTCGGCCACTGGCGATTCGGCAGAGGGCTTGTCATCGAGAAACAACCGGCAACCCAGACCTTCAAAAAAGGCAATACCCCAGCCATCGGCGTGATGGTCGGTTAGCCCGCCGCGACGGTGAAAGCCTTCGAATGAAAACACGATGTCGGTCGGGGTGTTGCAGTTCATCCCCATTAACTGGCACATGGCGTTGGTCCTGTAATACGCTGCTAACGGCCCATAATAGTTGGGCCTAGAAGGTTATCAGGCTTGGATCACGCCAAAGCCCGACCGCCTCCTGGTTCATTCTTCCATGGAATCCAGTGTGTTTACCAGTGTTTTACCTGGAATCTGGCCTGCGCCTTCTTGATCCCATGGGGCCAGAGCACTGGCCAGCGCGTCAAGAAACAGGCGCACTTTGGCTGGCATCAGGCGTCGTCCAGGCAGTAAGGCATACACGCGCGTGGGGGGAATGCGATAGTTTTTCAGTAGTGGAACAATTTTTCCGGCTGCCAGAGCGTGCTGACAGTAATGCGTGGCGAGCAGTCCTACACCCAGACCGGCAACGACGCCTTGCAGGCGCATGCCAACATTCTGGGCGCGGAGCGGGCCGAATGGACGCAGCTCATCAATGTTGCCCGTTTCTCCCTGTAGCTGCCATACCAACTCATCTGGGCTTAGCACCGCTGGCCATCCCGCTAAATCGTCTGGGGTGCGTGGTGTGCCAAGACGTTCCACTAATGCGGGTGCGGCATACAGTGCACGGGCGATGCTATAAATGCGGCGCGCGACCTGACTTGAGTCGGGTAGCGGGGCCGACATCACTCTGAATACGATATCGTAGTCTTCATTTCTAGGGTCAATCTGGTTTGACGTCAGATCGACCTCTGCCTCAAGCCCTGGGTAGCGCAATAACATCTGGTTGAGTACGTCACCCAGGCGAAATACCCCCAGTTCATAGGGGGCGGCAATCCGCAATACGCCTTGCGGGCTTTGATTTTGTGCTTGGGCGTGCTGCAAAAAATCTTCCAGACGCAGTGCCAGCGGATCGGTTTGTTCGTAAAGCTGTGCGCCGGCCTCGGTTAAGCGCAGACGTCGTGTACTGCGCTCAAACAAGCGATGCCCCAGGGCGGTTTCCAGTCGGGCCACTGCGCGGCTGACGCTGGCCTTGGGCATGTTAAGCCGCTCGCTGGCACCGGTAAAACTTTGCATGCGTGCCACCGCCAGAAAGACCTGCAAATCGTCCAGACTCATTATTGTTTCATTAATGGGATAATTAATGCCATTTATGGTAGTTATTAAACCAATAATATTAGTTATTATGGCGTAAATCAAATCAAAAGATTGTTTACGTGATGTCATATTGGGGGCGCAGACGGCGCTCTGTTCTGGGGGTCACTGCCGGCTTGATTGCCGGTGTCGATTTTCTTGCCAATGCCACGGTCAACTTTGCCGATACCCCTCTTCGTGATGGTTTGGGGGTGACGGCTGATGCTTTTTTATGGGTGCTCTCGGCCTATGCCGCTGCCGGGGCATTGATGATTCTGCTGGTTGAGCGGCTGACACGGGTATTGCGCTTTCGCTCCCTGCTGTTGTTGGGCTTGGGTTTGTTTGTGCTTGGGTCCGTGGCGGCTGTGTTTAGCCAGTCGCTCCCAGAGTTAGTCGCGGCTCGGGTGGTGCAAGGCTTGGGGGGCGGGCCGCTGATGACCTGTGCTCGGGTACTGTTGCAGGTTACGGTGCCAGCAGAACAGCGTCGCAAGCAGTTGCAGGGGTTTATGCTCGGTATCTTTATTGCCGCAGCTCCCGGTCCATGGTTGGCCGCCTGGCTGATTCAGCAGGGGGATTGGCACGCGTTATTTGTGCTACACGCGCTGGTGGGGTGCGTGGTGATGGCATTGGCTTGGGCTGTGGTGCCCAAGAGCGCGCATGTGTCACGCTCTATCGGCCACGTTGATCTTTGGTCTGCCTTGGCTTTTTGCCTGGGCTCTTTGTTGTGGCTGCATACCTTGCAAGACTTGCGTTACGAGCGCCCTGATGGCGCCCTGATGTTCCGCATGGTGGTGGCGCTCGGACTGTTTGGCGTGTTGGTCTGGCGCCTGCATCGGCATCCTGACCCCTGGTTTGATCTGGCTAAATTGACCAGCCGGCGTTATCTGGTCGGCTTATTGTTCTACAGTTTGTATTATTTGATTAATGGCGCACTGAGCATGCTGCTGCCGTTATATCTGTTGACTGGTGAAGGTTTGAACCTGGAAAGTTCGGGTCAATTGTTGACGCTGGGCGGTTTATGTACGGTGCTGGCGTTGCCGCTGTATTTTCGTCTGGCGCGTTATCTACCTGATCGGCGCGCAGTGATCACCCTCGGGTTTTGGTTGATGGCGGGTCTGTTATGGCTGCTGGCCGGGGCCGCGACCGGGAGTACCTCCTATGACGCGCTGTTGCCGTTGATTGTCCTAAAGGGGCTGTTCCCGATTCTGGTGGTGATCCAGGTGGCAGGTTTGACCTTTCGCGAGTTTAAGCATCTGGATTTCGCCCATGCCTATGCAATGAAAAATCTACTGCGGTTGTTGGCTAATGCGGTGGGGGCTGGTGTGGGAAATCTGTATTGGCAAGATATCGCGGCACAAGGGCGTGACAGACTGGTGTCGCGAGTGGATGTGTATCATGCAGGGGGGGTGCCGTTGGCTCTTGATGATCAATCAGGGTATGCGTATCTGTCGCAAGTGATTGATCAGCAGGCTGCGCTGATCGCCGCTTCCCAAGTGTTTGTTGCCTGTGCACTGATCTGTGCCTTATGTGGCGTATTCATCTGGATGCAGAAGGCCTTGCATTAAGTCTATCTTGTAAACTTCCGACTTATCCCCATTTCATCCTTTTGTATTGCATGGATGTAGTCATGACGACCATCGTGGTGGTAAAAAAGGGCGATCAAATCGCGATTGCGGCTGATAGCCAAACAACTTTTGGCGATGATCATAAGTTACTGGCGGCCTACGACTGCTTTCATAATAAGATTTTTCAGCGTGATGACAATTATTTCGCGATTTCCGGTTCGGCCGCACATGATCTGGTGCTGCAGTCGGCGCTCGATGGGCTGAAAAAGAAAGATTTCAGTAGCCGCAGTGCCCTGTTTGAGACCTTTCGCAAATTGCATCCCAAGTTGAAAGATCATTTCTTTCTACGTCCTGAGGAAGATGAGGACGATCCCTATGAGTCCAGTCAGATGATGGTGCTGGTGGCCAACCCTCATGGCATTTTCGGGGTGTACCCGATGCGCGAGGTGTATCAGTTTGCCCGCTTCTGGGCGATTGGCTCGGGCAGAAAGTTTGCCATGGGCGCCATGCATGTGGCCTATGAGCAGGATTTAAGCGCACAAGAGATTGCCGAGATCGGGGTGCGCTCAGGTTGTGAGTTTGATGTTAATTCGGCTCTGCCGATGAATTTATATACGCTGGAGTGCACCAGTGAAGCCGCCAAGGATGCCTAAACGATGAGCCAATCAGATCGCTTGCAGCGTTTTATGTTTGAAGATGCGCCAGTTCGTGGTGCCTTGGTTAGCCTGGATGATGCTTGGCAGCAGGTGCTGTCGCGTCGCAGCTATCCACAACCGGTGCGTGCGCTGTTGGGCGAGATGATGGCTGCGGCAGCTCTGTTGAGCGCCAATTTGAAGTTTGAGGGTTCGCTGATTCTACAGATGCATGGCACGGGTGCCCTGCGTCTGGCCGTGGTTGAGTGCACGCATGAGCGTTGCCTGCGTGCGACCGCTACATGGGAAGGCTCTCCTCAGGGCCAGTCGGTGCCTCAGCTGTTGGGCGAAGGCGGTCGTTTTGTCATGACTCTGGAACCCAAAATAGATAAGGCGCAGATCTGGCAGGGGATTGTTGCGTTAGAGGGCAATACGGTTGCCGCCATGCTGGAAAACTATATGCTGCGCTCCGAACAGCTGGATACGTGTTTGATTTTGGCTTCGGACGCCAAACGCGCCGGCGGCTTGTTATTACAACGTCTGCCTGATGGTGAGGGAGACCCAGATGGTTGGACGCGTGCGCGCACTTTGGCTCAAACCCTGAAGAGCGAAGAATTGCTGACACTCGATGCGCTGGATATTTTGCAGCGCTTATATCATGAAGATAGCGTACGGGTGTTTGAGCCAGAAGTGGTGGCATTTGCCTGCACTTGCAGCCGCGAACGCGTAGGGGAGATGCTCAAAATGCTGGGCGCGCAAGAAGCCGGTGAGATTTTGCATGAGCAGGGCAGCGTTGAAATTGGCTGCGACTTCTGCAATCAGCGCTATGTGTTTGACGAAGAAGAGGTCAACGAACTCTATCAGATGGACGTGATGCAAGCTGCTCACCAAGCACGGCATTAATCATCAAATAGCGGGCGTGCTACGGCGGCAATCCGCCCGCTGGCTACTAGTTCGCAGAATGCGTCGCCCAAGCGTTGGCTTTCTGCGGTGGCTTGGCGCCAATATTGGCGTCGTTGTTGATCGTGGCCGGCAAAAGATTTGAAATCGCTGCGGTCGGGCAGCTTGCCTTGAGGCAGGTGCTGCAAATAGGCACGCGAGGGGGCAATCAGGATAGTACGCGCCTGGCGCGCAGCATCGGCGTGACGCCACGGTAGAAATTTGTCGAACCACCCTGGCACCATGCGTTCACTAAAGTGGGGGTACAGCGTCAGGTCGCTGTCGTTAGCAAACGGTAGATCAAGGTGATAATCGGTTAGCCCGCCATCGCGCAACGTAGCGTTTGGCAGTTCGGCCAAGTGGGTACCCAGAATGACGCCGGGAATCGCGGCCGACCCCATCAGCGCGGCTTCGATGTTGTCGGCGTTAAGCGTGCATAACACCGTTGGGATCTGATCTTGCGGCATAAAGTGTAGCGCGCTTCGGGGGTCGTGGCAGATGACGCGCGTGAATACATGGCGTAGCAGGGGGCGCGACAGCGTGTTGAGGCAGATCGCGGCGATTAATCCGCCTGTCAACGGCAGCATGGCATCGTGCTTCAGCAGACCATGGGTGTGGGTGAGCAGTAAGGATAGCCGGTAGTTCGGGTGCTTAAGTAGTTGGCCTAGATCTTGCTTACCAAGAATCTGATGCAGCATGGCCTGGGTTTGCTGGGTGACTAGGCGTCGGTCGGTCAGCGAAAACTGGGTTTCGGTATAGCAATCGGCCAGGTGGGCAAACGCTTGCTTTGGGTCTTCTTGCATGGCAGCGACCATACGCCAGCCTCCAATTGAGGCACCGACCAGTTCGCGCACTCTGGGAGCGGTTGAGAGCCAGCTAAACACCGCTTGGTCAAGCCCGGTTAGCCCCAGCGCCTTTGGGCCCCCCGCGGCACCTGGCAAGGTGCCGATTGCCGCAGGCTCGAGTCCCTGTTGTTGTAGATGGTGTAGCGCGAGATGTCCTGCGCGGATACTAAGAATGGCGGCGGGATCGTTGTTTGTCATGAGATGTTGTGTTTTGGCATTTAAATCGAGTTATCCCGATAGTCTATTAAGTTTTTGGTCAATGTGGGAGATATCCTGCGATAACGGAGCAAATATATGATTTCCAGCCAGACTCTGGCCGCCTATCTGCGGGAACAGGCACTCAATACGGATCTGGATCGCGCCCAAGTGGCTGCCATCACCTTGTCGGCGGTGCTGCAAATCAATAAGCCACGGCCTGAAACCGATCTGTTTCGGTTTCAGGTTCCTGTGCTGGGGGACAATGGAGCCTGCTCACTGGTCGATCAACTAGCCGATGAACCCTATGACCTGAGTGTCTGGTTTGGTGGCGCTAGCGACGAGGCAGAGGCTGCGCTCCACAACCTGGCGGCGTTGTTGACCTCCACCAATTGCCAAATTGAGGCTGATTGGCTTGGTGTCTACGCGGTGCGCGGAGCGGGAGACGAGGCACGCTTGGTTAAAATGTCTTATCTGGGGAGCCCGAGTCGAGCCGAGTTTCCCTTGACCGAGGCATTTGCTGCCATCAGCAACAATAGTCGCGTCGGACTCTCTGGCTGGGGGGCGGTGATTAATGATATTGAAGCTTGGTGCGCGCTGGGCGGTGGCTACTATAGTTGTGACCCCAAAGTGCAGAGCGAGGCTTGCCTGCCGGTGTTAGATCAAGAAGGGCGCGTGCTTGGGATTATTGACGCTGAATCGGGCCACAAAGATTTCTTTGATGCAGAGCGCCTGGCCTGGCTGGCTGGATTGGCTACCGTGTTGGCTGAACCCTTGGCGGCGCTGCCTTTTGTTGAAGTTGAGTGAATAGTTTATTGCCTAAATTGGGCTGTTACCCCAAGGCACGAATGGACTAGTCTTGAGGCCGAGTTGAAGAGTGGAGTTTTCATGACACAAGAAGTTGGGGACGTTCCGGTAAGACTAGAAGCGTCCTGCTCACTGCCGACCAAGTGGGGCGTGTTTACCTTGCATGGTTTTAGTGATTTAGAAGGTAAAGAACATGTGGTCCTTTCCATGGGAACGTTTACGCCAGACCAGGCCGTGTTGATTCGTTTGCATTCGGAATGTCTGACTGGGGACGCGCTGTTTTCACTTAAATGCGATTGCGGTTTTCAACTGGAGGCCGCGCTGAAAGCGATTGCAGAGGAGGGCAGTGGCGCCTTGCTCTACCTGCGCCAAGAAGGGCGGGGGATTGGTCTGATCAACAAGATTCGTGCCTATAAGCTGCAAGATGGTGGCGCCGATACGGTAGAGGCGAACGAGCAATTGGGTTTCCCTGCAGACATGCGTGACTTTAGCCTGGTGCGTGACATGTTGCGGGCATTGGGGATTCATCGCGTCAAAGTGATGACCAATAACCCGCAGAAAATTGAAACCCTAGAAGCCCTGGGAATTGAGGTGGTGGAGCGCGTGCCGCTGCTGGTGGGACAAAATCCACATAATGCGCGTTACATGAAGACCAAGGGTAGCAAGCTGGGGCATTGGTTACGCTAAGCGCTAGCGTCAAAGAATAGAAAAAGGCCGACTAAAATCAGTCGGCCTTTCAGGCTGTTAACAATGTACGCTTGCTAGCGTTTCGGAAGACCCGGCAAAGCCGGGCCTTGGCACTAATAAGCTGATTTTTCAGCCTGTCCATAGATTCCCAATCCCCCCGCCCTTGCCTTGCAAGGGAGCCATCGCTACGCGATGAAGGGTTGGTCAGCAAGCTAAAAGGCCGACTAAAATCAGTCGGCCTTTTGTATGTTTGGTGGTGGAGATAAGCGGGATCGAACCGCTGACCTCTTGCATGCCATGCAAGCGCTCTCCCAGCTGAGCTATACCCCCACAATGCTGGTTCGAAACGCTGATGCGTATTGCGTCCCGAGATGCGAACTATACCGATGTGACTTTTTAGCGTCAAGTGCCTCCCCCCAGGTTTCTGGGGATTTCCGCTTGCTGGCGGGGGGGTGAGACGATTTGGCCTGCTTGGTTTAGAATGACGCTCGCTGGCGCGGATATCCTCTGAACCGCTGGTTTGCCATGCGCAAGATTACGGGTTCAGCGGGCTGATCATATGTGTAACTATTGGATTGATCATAACCATGATTGTTGTTACGGGTGGGGCCGGATTTATCGGTGCAAATTTTGTTCTGGACTGGCTCGCAGAGAGTGATGAGCCCGTCCTTAATCTGGATAAGCTGACTTACGCTGGCAATCTTGAAACCCTGGCATCGCTGGATGCGGATCCCCGTCATCATTTTGTCCATGGTGATATTGGCGATAGCGCGCTGCTGGCGCGCTTGTTTACGCAGTATACGCCGCGCGCCGTGATTAATTTTGCTGCTGAATCGCATGTTGATCGGTCGATTCACGGTCCTGCCGCCTTTATTGAAACCAATGTGCTGGGGACCTTTCGATTGCTAGAAGCCGTGCGCGATTACTGGTCTGTTCTACCTGCGCTTGAGCAGGCAGATTTCCGCTTTTTGCATGTGTCGACTGATGAGGTCTATGGTAGTTTGGCGCCAGACGAGGCCCCGTTTCACGAGTCGCGGCGGTTTGAGCCCAATAGCCCGTATTCAGCCAGTAAGGCCGCCAGCGACCATCTGGTGCGAGCCTGGTTTCACACTTATGGCTTGCCGGTGTTAACCACGAATTGTTCAAACAACTATGGTCCCTATCATTTCCCTGAGAAGCTGATTCCACTGGTGATTCTTAATGCGTTGGCTGGTGCAGAGTTGCCAATTTATGGCGACGGTCAACAGGTGCGTGACTGGTTGTTCGTCAAAGACCATTGCAGCGCGATTCGGCGTGTACTGGCGGCCGGGCGGGTAGGGGAAACCTACAATATTGGTGGTTGGAATGAGAAGACTAATCTGTCGGTGGTTGAGACCATTTGTCTGACACTGGACCGGTTGCATCCGCGCACGGATGGTGTGTCTTATCGTCAGCAGGTCCGGTTTGTGACCGATCGCCTGGGGCATGATCGCCGCTATGCCATTGATGCCGGAAAACTAGAACGGGAACTGGGGTGGAAACCCGCCGACAGTTTTGATAGCGGGATTGAGAAGACCGTGCACTGGTATCTGGAACACCCAGAGTGGAGTGCTCATGTGCAAAGTGGTGCCTATCGAGAATGGATGAAACAACACTATGGCGCATGAAATTCCTTGTATTTTGATCACGGGCGCCACTGGGCAGGTGGGGTTTGAACTACAACGCTCTTTGTCTATCTTGGGGACCGTGGTCGCTCTGGACCATTCCCAGTGTGATTTGTCTGATGCGGATGCCGTAACACGGGTCGTGCGGCACCATCAGCCACAGGTGATTGTGAATGCCGCTGCCTGGACTGCTGTGGACCGGGCGGAAACCGAGCCCGAAGCTGCGTTTACGGTGAATGCTACCGCGCCTGGTGTCCTGGCTGCTGCGGCACAGGCGTGCGGCGCGCTGCTGGTACATTACTCAACGGATTATGTGTTTGATGGCAAAAAAAACACGGCTTTTACCGAAGAGGATCTACCTGCGCCTTTGTCGGTGTATGGCCGCAGCAAATTAGCTGGGGAACAAGCGGTGGCAGCGGGCTGCCCGCAGCATCTGATTTTTCGTACCAGCTGGGTATTTGGCGCCTATGGTTCGAATTTTCTGAAAACTGTACTGCGTCTGGCGTGCGAACGTGAGCGCCTATCCATGGTCGCCGATCAGTTTGGTGCGCCCACCGGGGCGGCCTTGATTGCCGATGTGACCGCCCAGGTGCTCGCGCAATACTTACAGAGCACGGCTCAAGATGCTTTTCCCTATGGTTTGTATCACTTGAGTGCTGCTGGGGAAACCAGTTGGCAGCAGTATGCGTGTTTTATTGTTGAACAAGCAGCATTGCTTGGATTGCCATTAACCCTCAACGCCTCGGCGATTCTGCCGATTACAACCGCTGATTATCCGGTGCCCGCTGTGCGGCCGACTAACTCGCGTCTCGATACGCATAAACTGCAGCAGACTTTTGATCTGGTACTGCCTGCCTGGCAGGCTGGAGTGCTTCAGGTCTTGCGCTTGCTGGCCAAACGCTAGGGAGCCTGAGCACGCCCTGTCTTTTGGGCTAGGTTCCCCCTGCTTCAATGTCATTTTATTAAAAACATTAAATCTATTGTGGTAGTGTGTTTTGAAGTAAATCGTGTTCGCCGGGAGGTGACATGAAATGGATGATAATAGCTGTAGTGGGGTTTCTGTTATTTGGGAATGTGGTTATAGCAGAGGCTTTCAACTGTGATCAAAAAGCCTTGCGCAGCTATAATCGTGCCGCAGATATCTCGTTTGAACACAAGGGTGACAATAACCAAGCTTTTGCAAGGTTTCATGCAATGATGCACAAAATCTTGCAGCTCAACTTACAGGGTTGCTATTTGCCTGCCGCTGATCCTGATTCGGTACTGTTTCGCTCTAATCCCCCTCTCTGAGCTAAAGGACAGGAACTAAAATCAGAATATCTTCTAGAGTCCACATTTATTTCATTGGTTTTAAATTGACGGTCTCTTCATTAATGGCGCGGCATTATAACCATTTCAATGGTTTACCTTTTTTTGAGGTATTTCATTATGTATTTATCAATAACGATGGGCGTGAGCGTCGGTTTGGTATTGTTATTGAGTTGCCGCATGGCTGTGGCCGAGTGCAATTTTGATTATTTACGGATGATAAACCAACAGGCGGACCAAGCTTACTTGCGCAAAGAGTTTGATCCATTGAGCAAGAAGCAGTTTGCTCGCACCATGCGCGTGTTACTGGATTTAAATCAACGTGGGTGTGCTCTTCCTAGTGACGATCCTGATTCGGTGCTGTTTCGCCAGTCTACGACCACGACGCCCTCTTTTACCCAATAAGGGGGAATGCACGATTCGGATGCCCTGCTGTTTGATTCTGAAGCGATATTGAGATTTTTTGGTGCAAGGACTGTGCTATACACAAGAGCAACATGCTCCGTGGTGTTTCTCTGGTCTGTGGCGCTCTCTCATCGGGCTCCTGACTTCACGGAATCGATCAGATAATTGCCATTTGGTTTTATGGCTGGCCTGGGCATCATAATGCGAGACCAACTAAGTAGTTTGTTAGATAGCCGCGCTTCTACCATTCAGCGCTGCGTAGTCTTAGGTCTGACCGTGTTTATCACAATGATCAGCCTGATGGTTTCCCCGTTTGCTTCTATGCCTTTGGCGGTTAATACCGCATTTCTTCCCTCTTTGTTTACCGCATTGTTATTAACCAAGGGACTGACCAGCTACCTGTTGTTTCTGCACTATTTTTCGGTGCGCCGCTTCAGTATGGGTATTTTGGCTTCAGTTTATCTGCTGCTGGCTTGCCATGTGGCTGCGGGGTTGTTCTATGTTAACCACCCCGCATTGGATCTGCATTGGTTTTGGCTGGTGTGGCATGGCTATTCTGATCCTGGAATCGTATTGGCTGTCTGGGGCTATTCCCACTGGGATGGGCATAAGTTGCCCGCACGTAGTGTGCGCGCTTCGTTATGGCTACTCTTGCCGTTGCCGCCAGCGCTGGTCTGGATCGTGACACATTGGCTGGTGAGTGGGGTCAGGGCGGGAGCCTTCATCGGAGTGGGCGGTTCATGGCTGGATGTGCATCGGTTTGGGTTGCTGGCTTTTGGCGGAAGCGTGGTGACGGTGCTCTGCATTATTCTTTTGACCCGGCTGCGTAGTGTCTTGCATCTGTGGTTGGCGTTTATTGCTTATATCGGTCTGATCAATACTTGTTTTTTGTTATTTGCTCAGGTGCAAGCAAATAGCCTGGGTTGGTATGCCGCCAATCTGGCGAGCTTATTGTCTGCTGCGATGTTGGCGTATGTTTTGCTGCGCGAATTACACCACATTTATCAACACATTCAATTTTCCAATAACCAGCTCTGGGTCAAGTCGATGCATGACGGACTGACCGGCGTGTACAACCGGCGCTATCTGGATGCTCAGCTGGTAAAAGAGCTGCAGCGTATGCGCCGCAGTGATTTGCCGTTGTCGTTGATTCTGGTGGATGTCGACTATTTCAAACGGATCAATGATGCCTATGGCCATGCCCAGGGGGATATTAGCCTGGTGCGTATTGCGCGGATACTGCGTTCGGCTGCGCGGCGTCCGGCCGATTTCGTGGCGCGCTATGGTGGTGAGGAATTTGCCTTGGTATTACCTGAAACCACGCTTGATGGCGCCGTTGCCTTAGCCGAGTTGGCCCGTGCAGCCGTTGAGCGTGAACCTTACAAGGGTGATCTGCCTCTCAGAATTAGTGCCGGTGTGGCGTCCTCGTTTGCGCATGAAGACGATTGCCATGCGGCTTCGCTGTTGTTGCAGCACGCGGATAGCGCGCTCTACTTAGCCAAACAACAGGGGCGCAATCAGGTGCAGCGTTATTTGGCGCCAGAGGAGTGATGCGCGTGGTGCAAGGTAAAAAAATGTAAATCGATGAGGGGAGTTGCTGCTGTCTAGGTAAAATTATCAGTGATATCCACTAGGAGTAGATTGATGAGTATTCAAAGCTTGGGATCCAGCCCGGTAGTTCCTGGCGCGCAGCAGCCAATGCGGCCGAAAAGTCTGACCAATTCTCAACCCGCACCCTCTGCTCCCAGCCAGTCGTCTCAACCGATTACCCCACAATCGGGTAGTCTGGGCAGTGTGATTAACGAAAAGGCCTGATCGTCAAGATCAAGCCTTTGGAAGGGTTTACAAATCTACCCCAGTAGCCATCAGGCTACTGGGGTATTTTGCTAATTATGCGTCTTCAACTTCATCTTCTTTCGCCATATCCTGCAAGCGTTTGAACCGTTGGTGTATCAGTAGATCCGCTTGTGCCAGCAATTGCTGGTAATGCTCTGGATGGGCATGCTCGGTGATGCGGAAGCGTCCCTCGCTGTGCATGAACTCAGACAATGGCAAGGTCGGTACCGCGCTATCCAGTGTAAGCGGTTTTTTACCCTGATCACTTCTGCGTGGATCAAAGCGATACAGCGGCCAGTAACCGGCTTGCACCGCAGCCTTTTGACGATTCAATCCGGTGGATAGCTCGTAACCATGTGCGATGCAATGGGCGTAGCCAATAATCAGTGACACACCATCATAAGATACCGCCTCTTGTATCGCGCGCACGGTCTGTAGATCCTTGGCGCCAAATGCCACCGAGGCCACGTAGACATTGCCGTAGGTCATGGCAATCTGTCCCAGATCTTTCTTTGGCCGCACTTTGCCGGCAGTGGCAAATTTGGCAGAAGCGCCGAGCGGCGTTGCCTTGGATTGTTGTCCGCCGGTATTGGAATAAACCTCGGTATCCATTACCAAAATATTGACATTGCGTCCAGAGGCCAATACATGGTCCAGGCCGCCATAACCGATGTCATAGGCCCAGCCATCGCCACCGACAATCCAGACCGCTTTCTCAACCAGATAATCGGCCAATTCAGTCAGGAGCAAGGCTGCAGGGTCTTGACGAGCGGCTAATAGTTGACGCAATGCGACAACACGTTCGCGTTGTTGCTGAATGCCGATGTCGGAATGCTGATCTGCGTTACGCAGGCCTTCAACCAGATCGGCCGGTAATGAAGCCGAGAGCGAGGCGAGTAGATCCAGACTCTGGCGTTTGTGCTGGTCCAGTGCCAGGCGGAAACCCAGACCGAATTCCGCGTTGTCTTCAAACAAGGAGTTGGACCAAGCTGGGCCACGACCATTATGGTCGGTGGTATAAGGCGTGGTGGGCAAGTTACCGCCAAAGATCGACGAGCAACCGGTCGCATTGGCAATCATGAGGCGATCACCAAACAACTGAGTCAGCAGTTTGACGTAAGGTGTTTCACCACAGCCGAGGCAGGCCCCAGAGAATTCAAACAAAGGCTGGATCAACTGCGAGGTCTTGACGCGTAGATTCAGCTCGGCACGTTGAAACTCAGGTAAGTTGAGGAAGAAGTTAAAATTCTCTTTCTCAGCATCCAACAGCGGCGCTTTAGTGGTCATGGTGAGGGGTTTGCTGTCTGGATTGGCCGGGTCTTTACCCTGGCAAACCTGGACGCACAAGGTGCAGCCGGTACAGTCTTCCGGTGCAACTTGTTGCACATACAGGCCGCCATTGCCTTCGGATCCTTTGTACTTGGTATATCTGAGTGTACTTGGTGCACTATCCAGATCAGATTGCGCGACACCCTTGGCGCGGATGGCTGCGTGCGGGCAAACCATGACGCACTTGTTGCACTGAATACAGAATGTCGGATCCCAAACTGGAATCTCATCGGCAATATTGCGTTTTTCGTACTTGGATGTCCCCAGCGGCCAGGTACCGTCGACCGGGAAGGCGCTGACAGGGAGCAAATCGCCTTTACCCGCCAACATCATGGCGGTGACGCGTTTAACAAAGTCAGGCGCGTCGTCAGGGACCGTTGCTGGCAAATCACGGCTGGCACTGGCAATACTTGGAATCTTAACCGCCTCTAAGTGCGCCAGGGTTTGGTCGACTGCAGCAAAGTTCTTTTCTACCAGCGCGCGCCCCTTGCGGCTATAGGTTTTCTCGATGGCTTTTTTGATCTGGGCAATGGCTTCATCGCGCGGCAGGACCGAAGAGAGTGCAAAGAAGCAGGTCTGCATAATCGTATTGATGCGACCGCCCATGCCAGTGGCAAGCGCTACGCTACGTGCGTCAATGGTATAGACCTGCAAAGCCTTATCGATGATTTCCTGCTGCACCGAGCGCGGCAATTGATCCCATAGCTTGTCGGCCGGGTGAGGCGAGTTCAACAACAAGGTCGCGCCCTGTGCCGCATATTGCAGCACGTCGTAACGGTCAAGAAACACAAAATGGTGACAGGCCACAAACTGGGCTTCTTGCACCAGATAGGTCGATTGAATCGGTTCTGGACTAAAGCGCAGATGCGAAATGGTGACTGCGCCCGACTTTTTCGAATCGTAGACAAAATAGCCCTGTGCATACAGATCGGTATTGTCGGAGATGATCTTGATCGAGTTTTTGTTGGCACCTACCGTGCCATCAGCACCCAGACCAAAGAACACTGCGCATTTTTCGCCCACTGCTGTTAAGCGGAATGACTCATCGATCGGCAAGGACAACCCAGTCACATCATCATTAATCCCAACGGTGAAGTGGCGTTTAGGTTTTGCGAGCTTGAGTTCATCAAAGATCGCCTTGATCATCGCCGGGGTAAATTCTTTTGAGGCTAGACCATAGCGGCCGCCGATAATCTTTGGCTGGAAACTGTCAGGAACCAGACCCGACGCACGTGCTTCGTCGAGCGCGGCAATCAAATCCATATATAGAGGTTCACCCAGGCTGCCAGACTCCTTGCAGCGATCTAGCACGGCAATGGATTTAACCGATAACGGCAGTGCGCCCACCAGTGCTTTGACTGATAGCGGACGATAGAGCCGCACTTTGAGCACACCGGTCTTGGCCCCGTTGAGATTTAACCAGCGGCTGGTCATATCCGAAGTTTCTGCGCCAGAACCCATGATCACCAGGACCTGTTCGGCTTCTGGGTGCCCAACATAGTCAAACAACTTGTAGTGGCGTCCGGTGAGTTCTGCGAAGTGATCCATCTCTTGTTGCACGATCGCTGGGGTGGCGTCGTAAAACGGATTGCGCGCTTCCTGTGCCTGAAAGAATGTGTCCGGGTTTTGTGCCGTGCCGCGGATGACTGGGTGATCTGGACTCAATGCGCGCAGACGCATCGCCTTGACCTGCGCGTTGTCGATCATAGCGCGTAGGGCGTCGTCTTCTAGCGCTTCAATTTTGGCTACTTCATGCGAGGTACGAAAGCCATCAAAAAAGTGCAAAAAAGGCACGCGAGCATGTAGCGTAGAGGCTTGGGCGATGGCTGCCATGTCTTGCGCTTCTTGTACTGAAGCGGCTGCCAACATGGCGAAGCCTGTCTGGCGCGTTGCCATGACATCAGAATGGTCGCCAAAGATGGATAAGGCGTGGGTGGCTAAGGTACGCGCCGAAACATGCATCACAAATGGCGTCAGCTCACCGGCGATTTTGTACATGTTCGGAATCATCAGCAACAAACCCTGGGATGCCGTGAATGTCGTGCCTAAGGCTCCCGCTTGAATTGCGCCATGTACCGCGCCTGCCGCTCCGCCTTCTGATTGCATTTCGGTGATTTCTGGAATCACACCCCAGAGATTGCGGCGTCCTTCAGCTGCCCATTGGTCGGCAAATTCGCCCATGGTCGATGAAGGGGTGATGGGGTAAATAACCGCAATTTCGTTACATCGATAGGCGACTGAGGCACAAGCCTCATTGCCGTCGACGGTAATCATTTTTTTCTGAGTCATCCTGGACAGCCTCTAGATCGATTGGGTGTTAATTTATTGAAGCACACCCAAGAACTCTCCAGAACCCACTAATGGGCAATTTAGTAAGATCGTGGCGCACTTTCTGCAAATCGTTTGATGTGGTGCAGTAATTTGATCTTAAATGGCAACTATCTACTATTATTAACTAGAAAATATTAAATATTAATCGGAATGACATATTCAGGTGTTGCATTTAACCACATGACTAGAATTTCACGACGCATAATTATTAGAATTGTATTTTCCTACGTCATTATAGCTGCCATATGGATTCTGGCTTCAGATCATGTGTTATTGCTGTGGTTTAGTGATCCGACCAGTTTAGCCATTGCGAGCACGATCAAAGGCTGGGTATTTGTCGTGCTCACGGCCTGCCTGCTGGCGGTGCTGTTATTGCGATTTTTGCAGCAGCTTGAGTTTTCATATGCGCGTCAGCGGGCCAGTGCTGAGCAACTCCAACATGTTTATGATTCTGTCAGTGATGCTATTTTCCTGCAGCACCCCCTTTCCGGGGCCGTTCTAGATGCCAATCAGCGTGCGGTTGCGCTTTATGGCTATAGCCGGGACGAAATGTGTTGCATGGATTTTGGTCAGTTGTCGGCAGGACACAGCCCCTATGGCAATGCCGAGGCTAAGTGCTGGCTATTAAAGGCCTGCGCACAAGGGGAGCAACACTATGACTGGTTGGCGCGCGACAAGGCTGGGCGGCTATTCTGGGTTGAAGTCACGCTGCGCCTGGTGACGATGGCCTCTGAGCAAGTGGTGTTGGTGATGGCGCATGACATTCATCGGCGTAAGCAGCATGAACAACTGTTGCGCCGCCATCAACTGATGTATGCCGTGCTCAGTGGCACTAATCAGGCGATTGTCCACACCAACAGTCGCCAGGATTTGTTTGAGAAGGTCTGCCAGGTTGCACTGAAAATGGGCAAATTCAGTCTGGTATGGATTGGCAGTGCGCAAGAAGGAGTCTCCCGACATGTGATTCCCTTGGCGTTTGCGGGCGAGGCCTCCGATTTCCTCTCGCAGTTGGCTACGCATACCTGGGGAGACCTGATCGCTGCACGCACCCCCACCGGGGTTGCCTGGAGCGAGCAACGGCACGTGCTCTATAACGATTTTGCCGCTGAGAATAACTGGATGGTGCAGCAGGATCGTAGTTCCACCGTGTTTGGCTTGCTTTCTGGTATCGCCATGCCGATCAACGGTGGTGGTTTCTCTGGCACCTTGACGGTGTATGCCAACGAAAAAGATTTTTTCGATCTCGATGTAGTGGATTTGATGCTGGAAGTTGCATCAGACATCTCGTTTGCCCTAAAAAATATCCGTGCAGTTGAGCGTCAGGCCATGGCGCTTGAGCAATTACAGTTGCATGCACGTGTATTTGATGAAAGCCGCGATGGCATTCTGATTACCAATCAAGACAACAATATTGTGATGGTCAACCAGTCCTTCACCGACTTGTTCGGCTATACCCTGGATGAGGTGATTGGTCGCAACCCGCGGCTCTTGCGTTCTGGGCGCAATCGCCCCGAGTTTTACCGCGCCATGTGGGAATCGCTGCAGGCACAGGGGCGCTGGAAAGGGGAAATCTGGAACCGCAGTAAAGATGGTGAGCTATTGCCTTGCTGGGCCAAAATCAATGTAGTCGAAGATGAGCATGGGCAGGTGGTGAATTATTTTGAAGTATTCAGTGATTTGTCAGAGTACAAGGCAAAAGAAGAGTTGCAATGGCTCAAGCGCTTTGATGCCCTGACGCGTTTGCCAAACCGTATGTTATTGGAAGAACGCACCCTTCAGGCGATTGAGGCTGCCCAGCTGCAGCATCAGGTAGTGGCTTTGTTGAGTGTGAATCTTGACCGTTTCCATTATATAAACGAGTCGCTGGGGCACGCTGGCGGCGATAAAGTGCTGCAAATCATGGCTGAGCGCTTTTGTGATGCCGCCGGTCCCACTGCAACGGTATCACGCTTATCCGGCGGTGCATTTGTGGTGCTATTGCCAGAAATTATCGATAGTACGCCGGCGCTGGAACTGGCAAGCATCCTGCTCAAGGTGGTTTCGCAAGTGATTGAACTGGATGACACCAGTCTCAGCCAGACCGCCAGTATTGGCATTGCGCTCTATCCTAACGATGGGGTCGATTTTAATGCCCTGCTCAAACACGCCGACGCTGCGCGGGTTGAGGCCGGGGAGATGGGGGGCAATCACTATCGATTCTATATTGAAGACCTGAATGAGCGCGTCAAGACTCGGCTCAGCCTGTCGGCTGAGTTGTATCAAGCGTTAGAACACCACCGGTTTGTGCTCCACTATCAACCGCAAGTTGAGGCGCAAGGGGGAAAGGTGACGGGTGTTGAGGCACTATTGCGTTTCCAGCATCCAACTCGTGGGCTGGTGTCTCCGGCAGAATTTATCCCGGTGGCGGAAGAAACTGGCCTGATTGTGCCACTGGGGGCCTGGGTGATTGGAGAAGCATGCCGCCAGTTGCAACGCTGGTCACCCGGAGGTCCCTTTACCATGGCGATTAATCTATCGCCGCTGCAACTGCAAGATGCTCAATTATTCGAAACGGTTGCTCAGGTGCTGCACGACACTCAGGTCAATGCGCACAGAATTGAGTTTGAATTGACCGAGAGTGCGCTGATGCGTAACTCAGTTGCTACGTTAGGGCTGTTGCAGCGCCTCAAGGGACTGGGCGTGCGTCTGTCAATAGATGATTTTGGTACCGGGTATTCCAGTTTGAGTTATCTGAAACAATTTCCGATCGATCGGATCAAGATTGATCAATCGTTTGTGCGGGGTATTCCGCATGACGCCAATGATGTGGCGATTGTGCAGGCGATTATCGCCTTGTCGCGCGCCATGGGGCTGGCCACGATTGCCGAAGGTGTGGAAACCGAAAATCAGGCAGATTTCCTGCGTGTGATGCAGTGTGATGAGTTGCAAGGATATTTATTTGCCCGGCCGGCTGTGGCCGATGAGATTGCCCTGTGGATTGTTGAGCATGGCGGCAATTTGGAGTCGCACGACTAAGTTTCTCAGTCCCTGACTGGTGATTACCACTTGGTTTATACCTCTTTTAGGGGGCATAGCTGCGCCAAAATGAAACACCTCAGGATGATCTGCCTGAATTGATCACGGAAATAAGCTAGTGCAGGGCTATGCTAGCTTATGGCCCGCAATCAATGTGTTGACCACTTTAAATATGTCGAATGAGTGGAATATATTGCATACCATAACAGCATATTGTTACCGTTTTATATTACAGCTAGCGCGGTTTAAATTTGCCGCGCACTCATAACGATAATTAGTGGGGGATGTATGTTTTTTTCAAAAAAACCCAAGAACCCAACCAGCAAAGCTGGCGTGAATGGCGCAGATCTCCCTATCCGCGCACAAACCTTCACAGTAGCAAATTTGCAGGATAGTACCAGTCTGCGTGCCTGGTTTGCAGAAGACACCCCAGCGCTAGTGTTAGGGTTTTTGTCACCCCATCTCGACTTCGCCGCCTGTGCGCGCGCTATCCGCGCAGCGCTACCGCCTGGGTGTGAAGTTATCCTGACCACAACGGCTGGTGAATTATGTAACCGTGGTGCCAGCGTAGATGCCTCGCATGCCTTGTATCACGATACTGGCTCACGCTGGGACACCCTGGTGCTTCAGTCATTTTCAAGTCGTCTGTTTAGCCGCGTCAGTCTGCATGCGGTCGCGCTTGGGTGTGAAGATTTGCGCCAGGGGCGCGCGACACACACCATGGAGCAGCGCGTGGCGGGTATCCGACGCCAATTGGAACAGATTCGTCCGTCGATGCCGCTTAATAGCCGCTGTACCTTTGCCTTGACCTGGGTGGATGGCTTATCGGCATCAGAATCGTTTCTGATGGAAGCGGTCTATCAGACCGGTAAGTTTCCGGTGCTGTTTATTGGTGGCTCGTCCGGTGGCAAACTCGATTTTAAAAACACCTGGATCTATGACGGCAAGCAGGTACTAGAAAACCATGCGCTGATTTGTTTTGTAGAAGTTGCCGCAGCGTATCGCTATGGTGTCTTTAAATCACAGAACTTTACTGCGACCCAAACCCAATTTTCGATTGCCGAGGCTGACCCAGTGCTGCGTTATGTCGCCTCAGTGATGGATAGCAAAACTGGCAAACTGAAACCGTTTATCGAAGCGCTGTGCGAGCATTTCTCTTGCGAGGCCAGCGCGCTCGAAAGCAAATTGCAAGACCATACCTTTGCTGCCAGCCTGGATGGTGAGCTGTTTATCCGCTCGGTGGCACGCATCGATCTGAGCGCTGGGCGGGTCTATTTTTATAGCGATGTTTCGTTTGGCGATGCGCTGTTATTGGTTAAGTCGACCGATTTTGTTGAGCAAACCAAGACCGACTATGAACGCTATGCCAATGGTAAACCCAAGCCAGTGGGTGCCATTTTTAATGACTGTATTTTGCGGCGTCTAAACAACCAACGTAGTTTGGCTCAGATGCCGCGCTTTGAAGATTGCCCGGTGGCCGGGTTTTCAACCTTCGGCGAATTGCTGGGGATTCACATGAATCAGACGCTGACGGCGCTATTCTTCTACCCGCAGAGCGCCACCATGCAAGACGATTATGTTAACCAATTCCCGGTGCATTACGCTTCCTACCGTGCGTATTTTGACCGAGTTCGCATTAATCGCTTGAGTCAGACCTTGCGTCTGAAAGATCAACTGATCGCACAATTAATGAACTACAAACAGCATGGCTCCTCATTGATTGAAGCGCTTGGCCCGGTTGGCGCAGCTTCGCACGGTTTGAAAGATGATCTGGCGATGATCGAACAAGACTTCGGCGTATTCTTGAAACGCATGTCTGATAGCACGCAAATGCGCGATAGCTTTGTGTCAGAAATTGACCGACTGGAAGCCGATGCCGGGCGCATTGGTTCGGTATTGGCGGTGATTTCAGAAATTGCCGATCAGACCAATCTGCTGGCACTAAATGCTGCAATTGAAGCCGCGCGCGCCGGAGAAATGGGGCGAGGCTTTGCTGTCGTGGCAGACGAAGTGCGTAAATTGGCGACTAAAACCAAAACCAGTTTGGATGAGATTCGTGTCTCGACTAAGGCGGTGAGCGACACCATTGGCATGGTGAGCCAAGGCTTACAGGAAATGCACGCTGGCATCCAGGCCAACACTGACGACAATAATCTGCTTGAGGCTAAACTGCGCGACGTTACCCAGCGTTCTATTGAAGCGAGCGGAGCCTTGGCCACGGCGGGTACGCGATCCGAAGCGTTGGTGGGTGAACTGGCGGAGATTGATCGTGCACTGGATGACATGGCCCAGGTGGATCGATTAACCCACTAGCAACGCGGAGGACTCTTTTTGGGTTTTAGCTGACCAAGCACATGCATTTCACAGCGCTTGCAGTCGAACTCAAGCGTATGGCGCTGGTTGCCATTCACCAGCGTCAACGGTCCTTTCAATGTGGGTTTAACCAGTTTGGGGCATTGCCCCAAACTGTAGCGTAAGCAATGCTTGGTGATCATCAGCGGGACCGCCGAGGTCTCGTGGTTACACTCAAAGGCCTCGCCGATGGACTCAACCCCGTGCTTCAGATAAAAAGCCCGTGCAAGCCGATTTGATACATTTCCCAGATAACGTAAGTTCTTTTGCGGATAGCGCGCAGGGGGTGTGCTCGGCATGCGCGCAGTCGGTCGCTGGTAGTGTGTCAGGCGTGCAATTTCAAGCTGGCTGATTGCCTCGCGGCGCAGCGCATTCAGCGCTGAGCTAGCGATAAAAAAGACCTGTGGCAGATTGATTTCTATTTTGCGCACGGCAAAGTCTGATCCCCCCAACTTGCTGATCTGCTCGCGTATTGTGGTGAGTGCCTGTTCTGGCTTCTGTGCCAGATCTTTGTTTTGCGTCATCTCTGCGTTGGCGCAGATACCATCTTCGTCACACAGCGACAGCGCAAAGCCATTTTCGGTCGCGCTAAAAGTCAGATCAACCCGAATTCGCCGCTTGGCACTCGGTTTCTCCATTTGCTTGTCAAAGCGGGTATCTCCGTTGCGATACAACAGCGTGCCAGGTAACAGACCTGTGGGTATTTCATGCAAAAACAGTTCACGTCCGGCTGCGCGATTAATGCGAAATCCAACTAACTGCTGGTTTGCGTCGAAAAAACACAGCCCATCGCCATTTTCAATTGGCGTGTCGTTATCGATCTCTAGGCTCTTGTTCGAGCATTTCGCTACCTTGCCAATCGCCTCACCAATAAACTTAGGGGTACGCAGGTTGACGATGTCCGGTTGACGCCCATGCAAGAAATAATCGGTGGCGCCGCGATTAAAACTTTTTTCTGGTTGTGGCTGAAAAAAATGTTCAACTCTGCCACTGGACGCCCGGGTTAACTCAGAGCGTGCATCCAGAATCTGGTCCAGCAACTGGCGGTAATGCGCCGTCACATTTTTTACGTAGGACAGGTCTTTCAGACGGCCTTCAATCTTGAATGAAGTAATCCCTGCATCGATTAACGCCTCCAGGTTATGACTCTGGTTCATGTCTTTCAGCGACAACAAATGCTGATCGTGCGCCAGCACCTGGCCTGAGGAATCTTCCAGCGAATAGGGTAGGCGGCATAGCTGGGCACATTCACCCCGGTTGGCACTACGACCGGTCTGGGCATAGCTGAGATAACACTGGCCGCTATAGCTGACGCATAACGCACCATGAATAAAAAATTCAAGTGTGGTGTGGGTTTGATCTGCAATCGCGCGAATCTGCTCCAGGGTTAATTCACGCGCCAGCACTACTTGTGAGAATCCCACTTGCTCAAGAAAGCTAACCTTTTCTACCGAGCGGTTATCTGCCTGGGTGCTGGCATGCAGTGCAATCGGTGGTAAATCGAGTTCCAACAGACCCATGTCTTGCACAATCAAGGCATCCGCTCCTGCCTGATAAATTTGATGTGCCAGTTGCTCTGCAGCAGCCAGTTCATCGTCGAACAGCAGCGTGTTGAGCGCTACATAAACGTGCGCGTTAAAGCGGTGGGCATAGCGCGCCAACTGTTCGATATCTTGCAGACTATTGCCCGCAGCGCTTCGCGCACTAAACGACGGACCGCCGATATACACGGCATCTGCGCCATGGTTAATGGCTTCAATCCCATATTCCAGGTTTTTGGCGGGGGAGAGCAGTTCGATCGGCGGGCGTACGGCTTGCATGGCAGGGATTCGATATGGAGTGGGCTAGGCACGATTATAGCGTGTAAGACGTGGGTTATTGCGGAGGATTGATCTCTAGTCAATTCAAACAAACAAATCTATTGACTTGTTTTTATACGGCATTGCCGTACAATAAAGTGATGTATACCGTGATTGAAACGCACGTATTCAAACGGAGTGCCGACCTGATCTGGTCAGAAGATCAGCGTCTGCAGTTTGTTGAGTGGTTGGCCAACAACGCCTTGGTTGGCGATGTCGTTCCAGGCGCAGGAGGGTTGCGTAAAGTGCGCTGGGGTCGAACCGGCATGGGCAAACGCGGTGGTGCGCGTGTGATTTATTACAACATTCTGGACCAGGGCCGAATTTACTTGCTGATGGTCTACACTAAGTCAAAGTTTGACACCTTACCGGCTGCGTTTCTAAACCAACTGCGAGAAGAAGTGGAAAATGGATAAAGAATTAGCACAGTTCCAAGCTGATTTACTGCAATCAGTGCGTGAAATGCATGCAGGTGAAGCCGCCCGCGTGACCAAGGTTGCGCTGTCACCAGTGGCAGAAACCCGTATGAAAGTTGGGCTCACTCAGGCTGCATTTGCACAATTGCTCGGCGTCAGTGCACGTACACTACAAGATTGGGAACAAGGTCGTCGTCAGCCAACCGGCGCTGCCAAAACCTTGTTACGCGTGGCGGAACAACATCCAGAAGCCCTGCGCGATCTGCAGACTGTCTAACGGTGTTGGTCTGGTTGTTGGTGGTTGGCTATATGTATACATATTACATATAATTGTGTGGTTTGCTGTTTATATTCTAATTTGGAATATGTATTGATTATAACGGTATTGGCCTACGGTTTTTCATTCGCGCTACCATGGTTTCGTTTATAACTCAAAAATACATGGCTGCTTAATATGAAAACTAAATTGCATATGGCTGGCTTGGCGCTGGCGTTGTTGGCTGGCTTGGCGCATGCCGATCAACTGGATGATATCAAGCATGCTGGCAAGATTACTATTGGTGTATTCGATAGTAATCCACCGTTTGGCTATATCGATAGCAAAAGTCATAATCTTGCTGGTTATGATATTGATTTTGCACGTGAAATTGCCAAAAAGCTGGGGGTTAAACTTGAGCTGCAACCGACCAATCCGGCAAACCGGATCCCACTATTGGCTTCCAAAAAAGTTAACGTAATTGTGGCTGACTTTACGATTACGCCTGAGCGTTCTCAGCAAGTCGATTTTAGTACCCCTTATTTTGTTGGTGGTCAGCAGTTCCTGGCGCTCAAGGGTCAGTTCCGTAAGCAGCAAGATCTGGCGAATGCCAAGATCGGTGCGGTAAAGGGTACGACTGAAGAGCAGGAACTACGCAAAGATTTCCCTAATGCCAAGGTTTTGTCTTACGACGAGATTTCTCTGGCGCTGGTTGCTTTGCGTAATGGCAATGTGCAAGTTATCACGCAGGATGGTGCTTTGTTGGCCGGGCTGTTGGCTAAGGCTCCGGATAAATCCAAGTATGCGATTGCACCGTACACTTTGACGGTCGAAAAAATTGGCATTGCGGTGAATAAAGGCGAAGGCCGTCTACTTGGCAAGATCAATCAGACACTGGTTGAGCTAGAAAAGAACGGTAAGGCGGTTCAAATCTACAACAAGTGGTTTGGCAAGAACACTCAAACCCCGTTGCCGCGCACCTTTAAAATTGTTGCCCCGTAATTCTCCTGTTCCGATACCGAGTCCCAGCGCCTGAGCGGCGCCTGGGCTCGGTATCGGGCGCGCTGGTTGCTCTCATGATCGAATTCAAACAAGTAGATAAACACTTTGGTGCGTTGCACGTGTTGCAAGGTATCAATTTAACCATTGCCAAAGGCGAGGTGGTGGTGGTGTGTGGCCCCTCAGGGTCGGGTAAATCGACCCTGATTCGGACGATTAATCGGCTGGAACCGATTGATGGTGGCGACATTCTGGTTGACGGCCGCTCGGTGTATGACACTAGCCGCAGCCTTAACTTATTGCGCCAGCAAATTGGTTTTGTGTTTCAGCAGTTTAATTTGTATCCGCATCTGAGTGCTTTGCAAAACGTGACCTTGGCACCCCGGCGACTGGCTGGCCTGGATGCACGCAGAGCGGATGCGTTAGGCCGCTCTTTACTGGAACAGGTTGGCTTGGCGGACAAGGCCGAACACTATCCGGCGCAATTGTCCGGTGGTCAGCAGCAGCGGGTGGCGATTGCGCGTGCCTTGGCGCTTAAACCGCAAATTTTGCTGTTTGATGAGCCGACTTCAGCGTTGGATCCAGAAATGATTGGCGAAGTTTTGGGCGTCATGAAAGCGCTGGCTCACCACGGTATCACCATGATGGTGGTGACCCATGAAATGGGGTTTGCCCGCGAAGTGTCTGACCGGGTGGTATTTATGGATCATGGCACGATATTGGAAAGCGCCGCCCCGCAAGATTTTTTCAGCCATCCAGCGCATCCGCGCGCGCGGCAATTCTTGCAGCAGTTGCTTAGCCCTTTGCATCTGGCAGGAGAGGATGCATGAGTGGCTACGTAATGGATTGGTCGGCAGTACTCTCGGGCCAGCCCTTGAAATGGCTGTTGCAGGGTCTCTGGGTGACTTCTGAACTGACGCTGTTGGCCAGTGGCCTGGCTACGTTGTTGGCGCTGTTGCTGTTGGCGATGCGCTTGGCACCGAACCGGGGATTGCAGGCGCTGTCTGCAGCTTACGTCAGTCTGTTTCGCAATACCCCATTGGCGGTGCAACTGCTGTTTTGGTATTTCGGCGGTTCACTCTGGCTGCCTGGCACCTGGCGAGTCTGGTTGAACGCCAGCCACAGCCTGGGCGGGGTCAACTTTCCTTCGATGGAACTGTTGGTAGGGGTGTGGAGCCTGGGGTTGTTTAGTGCTGCGTTTATCACTGAAGAACTGCGCGCCGGGGTGCGTGCGCTGGACCCTGGTCAGCGCGAGGCGGCGACGAGCCAAGGGTTCTCGCAATGGCAAAGCTTGCGCCTGGTGGTGTTGCCGCAAGCCTTGCGTTATGCCTGGCAACCGTTGATTGGTCAGTATTTGAATCTACTGAAGAATTCGCCGTTGACGATGTCGATTGCAGTGGCTGAGCTGATGTATCAGACCAACCAGATTGAGAGCTTTAACTTTCATGCGATCGAAGCCTATGCGGTGGCGTCGCTGATCTATTTGGCGCTGGGACTGCTGATTAGCACGCTGTTAACGCGGTTTGGTCCTACTCCTTTAGCCAGCCGGAGGTCATAGCATGCTGGCTCATTGGTTTTACTATCCGGTGATTCTCGACAATCTCAGCTATCTGTTGCTTGGTCGTCTAGCCGATGGCCAGCCCGGTGGGTTGTTGCTGACGGTTTTGATTGCGCTGGCTTCGGGGGCGATTGCCATTGTTGCTGGGTTTTTACTGGCGCTGTTGTCGTTTATGGCGCCGCGCTGGCTGCAACGCTGCCTGTGGTTGCTGGGTGAAGTGGTGCGTGGTATTCCGCTGTTGCTGCTGATTTTCTGGTTGTATTTTCTGTTGCCGATGCTGCTGGGCAAAGGAGCACCCGATACGCTGTCCGTGATTGCCGCTTTGGCCTTATTTAACGCGGTCACGGTGATGGTCAGCGTGTTAGCCGGGCTTGCAGCCCTGCCTTCTGGGCAGTCTGAGGCGGCGTACGCCACGGGGTTTTCTCGCTGGCAAGCCTTGCGCTGGGTGCTATTGCCCCAGGCGCTGAGCCATATGTTGCCTTCGTTTGTGAATCTGTTTGTGGCGCTGATCAAAGACACTTCGCTGGCGTTTATTGTCAGTGTGCCTGAGCTGACGCTATTGAGTTCGCAGATCAATAATCGCGAGCAGATTTATCCGCTAGAAATCTTCATTTTTGCCGGTGTGCTGTATTTCATTTTGTGTAGCGTGCTGTCGCTGGGCGCTGCGCGTCTTGAAGAGCGCTTACGTCAGCGTGGCCGCTAGCGGTTGCTCTGTTTGAGCTCAATGTTGATTTCAGTTCTGCTGGGATTTTTGGCTGCTTACTGGGCTCTATCGATCATGCTGGAGTTGTTTCAGTCACGACTAGAGCGGCGCTATCGCCAGGCAGGTTGAACTGGAAGTCAGCTGAGGTTCGAAAAACAAATGGAAAAATTGGCTTAATTTGGCTAAAATTGGCCAAATAATCCATCGGGTGAATTTAATGAATATTGTTGCGCTAGCCGAAGCCAAAAACCATCTATCCAAATTGGTAGACGATGCCGCTGCCGGGGCTGAAATCATTATTGCCAAGCATGGCCGTCCGGTCGCCAAACTGGTTGCTGTTGGCCGCTGTACCGCCTCTCGCTTCGGAGCGATGAAAGGGAAGCTCAAAGTGCCGGCTGATTTTGATCAAGCGCTGAGTGCCAATGAGCTGGCCTTGTTCGAGGGAAAAGACTGATGCGGATTTTGCTTGATACCCATATTTTGTTGTGGACTTTGGCGGATGATCGAAAGTTATCTAAAGAAGCGCGTCGCCTGATCCAGTTTGCAACCGATGTATACGTGAGTGCTGCAAGCTATTGGGAGCTGGCGATAAAAATCGGCTTGGGAAAGTTAGATGCAGATCTAGGTGAATTGCGTCTGGCGGCAGAGCATAGTGGGTTTGTCGAGGTACCGGTTAGTGGCGAGCATGCTCAGGCGACGCTTGAACTTGCTGACTTTCATAAAGATCCGTTTGACAGGCTGATTGTGGCGACTGCCATCATTGAGCCGATGCGGCTTTTAACGGCAGATAGCCTGGTGGCCAAATATACCGAGCTGGCCGTGTTGGTTTGAGTTCAATTAAGTTGGGTTTCACCCAATTGCTACGGTTTTATCGGCTATTTTAATTTTATCGTTATTCCTTATTGACCTAATAATTATATTTGATATATTAGTTAGGTCTATAAAAGGAGCGAACGATGCTAGCTGAGCTTAGTGAAGCTAAAAATGGTGATTTTCCTTATGTGCATGGGTTTTCGCCGATAGAACAGATGCGCCTGGTCAGGCAGGCACGCTTTCTTGAGACTGAGGTGTACCGTGATGTGGATCTGAGCCGGGTGGATACCTTGCTTGAGGTCGGTTGTGGGGTAGGGGCGCAGACTGAGATTTTGTTGCGACGCTATCCGGATGTGCGCATCACCGGAATTGATTTTAGTGCGCGGCAGTTGTCTGCGGCACGTGCTCGCTTGTTAGATCTGCCGCTGGCTGAACATCGCACAGAACTGTTGCAGATGGATGCCGCCAATTTGAGTTTTAAGCCAGCGTCGTTTGATGCCGCTTTTTTGTGCTGGATTCTTGAACATGTGCCAGACCCTGAGCGGGTGCTGTCTGAAGTGCGTCGGGTTCTGAAACCTGGAGCCAGGCTGTATGCCACTGAGGTGATGAACGCTTCGTTCTTCCTGTCTCCCTATTCGCCGCATCTGCAGCAGTATTGGTTAGCGTTTAATGAGCACCAGTTGGCAGTAGGGGGGGATCCATTTATTGGCGTCAAGCTGGGGCAACTGTTATTGCGCCAGGGGTTTCGCGAGGTGCGCACCGAGGTGAAAACCTGGCATCTTGACGCGCGTGACCCCCATCGACGTCATGAGGTTCTGGCGTATTGGTCTGCGCTGTTGCTGTCAGCCGTGGATCAGCTTCTGGAAACCAAGCGGGTGACCCCAGATCTGGTTAAGGCGATGCAAGCCGAATTACTGGCTTTGCAGAAAGATCCGCAACTGGTGCTGTTTTATTGTTTTTTTCAGGCGAGTGCGGTGGTTTGATTTTTTTTATCTCCTATATAACTATTTGATTTGAATTTTGTGTTTTTTATTATTTTTATGTTTATTCGTGCTCTGGTGTAATAGCGCCATTCACCCGTGTGCAGGTATCGGGTGCCATCCCTTTATTTTGTGAGAGATCTGCGATGCCGAATGCGTCTGTTCTTGAGTTGATTGGCCAGACTCCCGTGGTGCGGGTGCAGCACCTCGATACCGGAGTCTGTGAGCTGTATTTGAAGCTGGAAAGCCACAATCCCGGTGGGTCAATCAAAGACCGGGTTGGTTTGTCGATGATCAATGCTGCTGAGCAGGATGGCAGTCTCAAGCCTGGCGGGGTGATTGTTGAGGCAACGGCTGGGAACACCGGTTTGGGTCTGGCGTTGGTGGCTGCCCAGAAAGGCTATCGGCTGATTCTGGTGGTGCCAGACAAGATGAGCCGCGAAAAAATTCTGCATTTGCAAGCCTTGGGCGCCGAAGTAATTTTGACGCGTTCTGATGTCGGCAAGGGGCATCCGGCGTATTACCAGGATTTGGCGAAAAAAATTGCTGACCAGACTCCTGGTGCGTACTACATTGACCAGTTCAATAACCCGGCTAACCCGCTGGCGCATGAAACCACCACTGGGCCTGAAGCCTGGGAACAATTGGAGCATGCGCTGGACGCTGTGGTAGTCGGGGTCGGCTCCAGTGGTACTTTGACTGGCTTGACACGTTTTTTTAGCCGTGTCTCGCCCAGTACCGAGTTTGTTCTGGCCGATCCTGAAGGGTCGGTGTTAGCGGATTATGTTGAGACGGGTCACTTTGGCGCAGCCGGCAGCTGGCTGGTAGAAGGGATTGGTGAAGACTTTGTTCCGCCTCAGACCGATTTGTCGCTGGTAAAGCACGCCTATCGGATTTCAGATAGCCAAAGTTTTGAAACCGCGCGCCAGTTGTTGCAGCAAGAGGGGATTCTGGCTGGGTCGTCATCAGGCACGCTGGTGGCGGCAGCCTTGGCTTATTGTCGTGCACAGACCAGCCCCAAGCGGGTATTGACTTTTATTTGCGATAGCGGCAACAAGTATTTGTCAAAAATGTATAACCATGAGTGGATGATTGACCAAGGACTGGTCAGCCTGCCCAAGGTGGGGGATCTGACGGATTTGATTATCCGGCGTCATGATCAGGGGCAGTCGATTACCTGCACCCCGGATGAGTCTCTGGCGGTGGCCTATCAGCGCATGCGCCTGTTTGACGTGTCGCAATTGCCGGTTTTAGATCAAGGTGCAGTAGTGGGCATTCTCGACGAATGGGATCTATTGATGTCCGTGCATGGCGAACCCGAGAATTTTCGGCAAACGGTGCGCGAAACCATGAGCAGCCAAGTGCAAACGCTGGATCTCGACGCCGGCTTGCAAGACTTATTGCAAATTTTTAACGATGGCTTTGTCGCACTAGTCGTCGAAAACGGGCATTATCTTGGATTAATTACCCAGGCTGATCTGTTGGCATTCTGGCGCCGTCAGCCACGCTTGCATTGAGGGTTTATTGAAAACTAGGACGAAAGAGCTATGAGTAATCAAAATAACAATCCAACACCACATGCTGACCCTATTCATCAACTACTTGAACACCAATGCGCAGTGATTCTTGACGGCGCCATGGCAACCGAACTTGAACGCCGTGGGTGTGATCTTAACGACCCTCTTTGGTCGGCGCGGGTGCTGATTGAGCAACCCGATCTGATTCGCGCGGTGCATGCGGATTATTTTGCTGCGGGCGCTGATGTGGCTACTACCGCCAGTTATCAAGCAACGTTTGAGGGTTTTGCCAAGCGTGGCCTGGACCGTGCTCAGGCGGCTGCATTGATGACTAAGTCGGTTGAATTGGCGCGCGAAGCCCGCGATGCCTTCTGGGCTGACCCGGCCAATCGCGTCGGACGGCAGCGCCCACTGGTGGCGGCATCCGTCGGGCCATATGGTGCAATGTTGGCCGATGGCTCTGAATATCGTGGCGATTATTCTCTGAATGAAGACCAACTGATGGATTTTCATCGTCCACGCATGCAGGTGTTAGTTGAGGCCGGGGCAGATTTATTGGCCTGTGAAACCTTGCCTTGTTTATCTGAGGCGCGCGCCTTGGCACGGCTGTTAGCCGAGTTCCCTGGCGTGTCAGCCTGGATCAGCTTCACGTGTCGCGATGGTGAGCATAATAGCCAGGGCGAGCGCTTTAGTGATTGTGTGAAAGCACTAGAACCCTTTGACCAAGTGGTAGCGCTCGGGGTGAATTGTAGCGCACCGCACCATATTTCCAGTTTGTTGCGTTCAGCGAGTGAGCTGACCGATAAACCGATGCTGACCTATCCTAATTCGGGCGAGACCTATGATGCCGAGCATAAATGCTGGCATGGGATTCGTGATGCCGGACAATTTGCCGAAGCCTCACGCGGCTGGTTTCAAGATGGTGCGCAGTTAATTGGTGGCTGCTGCCGCACTACGCCTGACGATATTCACGCTGTGGCCGAATGGGTTCATCAGGTGGCGGTATAATCTGCATAACATTTTAAATAAATCGATGGTCTTGTCATTATGAATGAATATCTGTTTACTTCAGAATCAGTTTCGGAAGGACACCCGGACAAAGTCGCTGATCAAATTTCGGATGCCATCCTAGACGCAGTGCTGCATGAAGACCCTCTGGCGCGCGTGGCCGCCGAGACGCTGGTGAATACCGGCTTGGTGGTGTTGGCCGGTGAAATCACCACGCACGCCAATATTGACTATATCCAAGTGGCACGCGAAACCATCAAGCGGATTGGTTACGACAGTTCTGAACTCGGCTTTGATTACCATGGCTGCGCGGTGATGATGTGCTATGACCGTCAGTCGCCCGATATTGCCCAAGGGGTAAACGAAGGCCAAGGGGTGGATCTGGACCAGGGTGCGGGAGACCAGGGGCTGATGTTTGGCTATGCCTGCGACGAAACCCCGACCTTGATGCCGTTTCCGATCTATTATGCACACCGTCTGATGCAACGCCAGGCTGAACTACGCAAGGACGGTCGTCTGCCATGGTTGCGCCCGGATGCCAAGAGTCAGATCACCTGCGTTTACGATAGCGCCACCGGTCTGCCTAAGCGGATTGATACCGTGGTGCTATCCACGCAGCACAGTCCGGATATTGATCACAAAGCCTTGACTGAGGCGGTGATTGAAGATTTGGTGAAACCGGTGTTGCCGAAACATATGATCACGGCCGAGACCAAGTTCTTGATCAACCCGACTGGACGCTTTGTGATTGGTGGGCCGATGGGGGATTGCGGTTTGACTGGGCGCAAGATCATTGTAGATACCTACGGCGGTGCTGCCCCGCATGGCGGTGGTGCGTTCTCGGGTAAGGATCCGTCCAAGGTAGACCGTTCGGCGGCCTATGCGGGACGCTATGTGGCGAAGAATATTGTGGCGGCGGGTCTGGCGCGGCAGTGCCAGATTCAGGTTTCTTACGCGATCGGTATGTCGCAGCCGACCTCGATAGCGGTGGACACTTTTGGCACCAACAAGATCCCGAATGAAAAGATCGTAGAATTGATCAAGCGGCATTTTGATTTGCGTCCCAAGGGGATCGTACAGATGCTAGATCTGCTGCGTCCAATCTATACCAAGACAGCGGCCTATGGTCACTTTGGCCGCGAAGAGCCAGAGTTCAGCTGGGAGCGCACCGATAAGGCTGCCGCCCTCAAGGCTGACGCCGGGCTGTAAATCGTTCTGCTCTTGGTTTTTGTTGATAACGGCATTTGCGCAGGGTCTTGCGCAAATGCCGTTTGATTTCATACGTCTCCGGTCTAACGCGAGCGCCGACCATGTAAGTACAGGGTTTTCCCCAGATAACCCGGGGCCACGGCTTCAAGCTGAGTCGGTTCAAAGCCTAACAGCGCGCTGGGAAATCTGTCATGGCTGATGTTGTCACTTTGTAGCGCGCGCAGGTTGTCGCGGCTCATCAGCGGCGCACCTGGCAGGCACTCCATCAATGTGGCCTGTAATAGTGCCAGTGGCTGTGGCAACGCGATGACCCTGCGTGGGTGACCGCTCAGTTGACCTACATATTCGACCAGTTGACGCAAGGTATAACGTGTGGGGCCTGCCAGTTCTAGGGTTTGACCAATACTGGCTGGGTTGCATAACGCGGCTTCAATGGCCTGCGCCACGTCTTCCACCCAGATCGGCTGAAACTGGCAATTGGCGCCGGCTAACGGAATCAACAGCAACTGGCGGCACAATTGGGCAAACAGGGTTAAAAACCGATCTCCACGGCCAAATACCACCGATGGACGCAATACGGTCCAATCCAGACTGCTGCGCATGACAAATTGCTCTGCGGCGGCTTTGCTCTGCTGGTAATCACTCGGCGATTGCGCCGAACTGCCCAGCGCACTGACTTGCAGCAGGCGCTGGATGCCTGCTTGGCGGCAGGCTGCAACGATGCGTGCGCTGAGTTCGGTGTGCGCACGCTCAAAGTCTTGTCTACTGCCATGCAATATCCCCACCATATTGATCACCGCGTCATGCCCAGCGATCAGCTGCTGGATGGCCTCGGGGTCGTCTAGCCGACTTTCTCTTAGATCGACCCAGGGTTGGACGATCATGCTGGGTTGCTGGCGTGCCAGTTTGCGAGTCGGAATCGTAACCTGAAAGCCATGCATCCCCAGGCGTTGTGCCAGGCTGCGGCCAATAAAGCCACTGCCGCCAATAATGCAGACCCGTTGCGTTTGCATGAATTCTCCTGTGTTGAAGCAGTTTGCTGGGGGGCGTGATAGGAGCGTCCCAAGCGAATGCTCTATCTTAGTCAGTATTGCAGCCCAAGGTTCGTATTCTGGGTGAATTACCACTTTTTTATATCAAATAAGAATATCAATAAAAGTTTAAATAATTTCTAGAGATATGAAATGCTTGGTAAAGTCATTACCTATGCAGCAAAACGAATAAGGCAGGCATTGTGATACGGATTGAGAATCTGGGTAAAACCTTTGTGTCTGGCCATCAGACGCAAGTGGCGCTGAGCGACATTAATCTGACGATTGCTAAGGGTGAAATTTTTGGTGTGATTGGGCGTTCTGGTGCGGGTAAAAGCACGCTGATTCGCACGCTGAATCTGCTGGAACGGCCGACCAGTGGCCGGGTGTTGATCGAAGGGCAGGATTTGACTGAACTACCCGCCAGCGACTTGCCTGCAGTGCGGCAGCGTCTGGGTATGGTGTTTCAGCATTTTAATTTACTGAATGCTAAAACCGTGGCCGGGAACATTGCGTTTGCACTGCGTTTGACCGGAAAACTCAGTCGTGAGGCGATTGATAACCGGGTGGCTGAGTTGCTAGATCTGGTGGGGTTGAGTGATTTTGGTGAGCGTTATCCTCACCAGCTTTCGGGGGGGCAGAAACAACGGGTGGGGATTGCGCGTGCCTTGGCTAACCGCCCCAGTGTGTTGTTGTCGGATGAGGCGACTTCGGCGCTGGACCCTGAGACCACGCTGTCGATTCTTAATTTATTGCAAGACATTAACCACAAGCTGGGACTGACGATTGTGTTGATCACCCATGAAATGTCGGTGATTCGCAATTTATGCGACCGCGTGGCGGTGTTGGAGCGAGGGCGGGTGGTGGAGTCGGGAGCGGTAACCGATGTGTTTTTACATCCTGCCCACGTGGTAACCCAGAGTTTGCTGGCAGAAAGTGGGCTTTACTCGGATGCAAGTCTGGCGGAGTTGCGTCGCAATCCAGCCGGGGCACTACTGCGTCTGACCTTTGTTGGGGAAGCGACCTATGAGCCGGTGCTGAGCTTAGCGACCGAGCAAACCGGGCTTCACTTCAATATTTTGCAAGGCACGGTCGGACGCATCAAGCAGATTCCTTATGGTCAGTTGCTAGTTGAAACGGTGGCCGGGGTGGCTGAGCTTGATCAGGTCCTGCGCTTCTTTAGCCAACACAATATTCGTCATGAGGTGCTGGCATGAACTTGAACGATATTATCTGGCCCGAAATTGGCCAAGCCACACTGGATACCCTGGTGATGAGCGGGTTTTCTTTGTTGTTTACCGTGCTATTGGGGCTACCGCTGGGGGTGTTGCTGTTTGTGAGCGGCAAGCGTCAGTTGCTGCAGAACACCGGCGTGTATGCGCTGTTGTCAGTGGTGGTGAATTTTCTGCGCTCGGTGCCGTTTATTATTTTGCTGATCATCATGATTCCGTTAACGGTGTGGCTGATCGGAACCTCAATTGGGGTCGCGGGGGCGGTGCCGCCCCTGGTGGCGGCTGCTGCGCCATTTTATGCCCGGCTAGTCGAAAACGTGCTGCGCGAAGTGGATCACGGAGTGGTAGAGGCCTGTCAGGCGATGGGAGCCAAGACCTGGCAGATTATCTGGGGAGCGTTATTGCCCGAGGCTTTGCCTGGTCTGTTGGCCGCGGCCACGGTGACTGCGATTGCACTGGTGTCTTATTCAGCCATGGCAGGGGCGATTGGCGGTGGGGGCCTGGGTGACTTAGCGATTCGCTACGGTTATCAACGGTTTCAGGTGGATGTGATGATTGTCACCGTGGTGCTGATGGTGGCGCTGGTTCAAGTGTTGCAGTGGTTCGGGGATCGTCTGGTTCTCCATTTTACGCGTCGTTGAAGTTGGTATTTACAGAATATTCATCCAAGTTAAAGGAAGCACTATGTTGAAAAAACGTCATTTACTGACTGCCGCGCTATTGGGCTTGTTTTCGCTCAGTCTACAGGCTGAAACACTGACAGTTGCCGCCAGTGCCGTTCCGCATGCTGAGATTCTCGAATTTGTTAAACCGCAGCTGGCACGTGAAGGGGTCGACCTGCAGGTGAAGGTGTTTGATGACTATGTGCAGCCGAACGTTCAAGTCAGCGAGAAGCGCATTGATGCGAATTTCTTCCAGCATAAGCCGTATCTGGATAGTTACAACAAAAGCCATGGCACCAACTTGGTAGCGGTGACCCCGGTTCATATCGAGCCGTTTGGGGTTTACTCGCATCGTTACAAGTCGCTGGCGAAAGTCCCGAATGGTGCCACGATTGCGATTTCGAATAACCCGTCGAATGTAGGGCGCGCGTTGTTGCTGCTGTCGCACAATGGATTGATTACCTTAAAAGATCCTAGCAATCTGTTGGCCACGACCCGCGACATTGTGTCGAACCCCAAGGATTTAAAAATTCGCGAACTAGATGCCGCGGTATTGCCTCGCGTGCTGGATCAGGTTGATTTGGCGGTGATTAATACCAACTATGCGTTGGAAGCCAAGCTGGTCCCGACCCGTGATGCGCTGGTGTTGGAAAATGGGCGCTCGGTCTATGCCAACTTGTTGGTGGCACGGCCGGATAACAAGAATTCGCCCGCAGTAAAGAAACTGGCAGCGGCATTGAATACGCCAGCGGTGAAAAAGTTTATTGAGCAGAAATACAAGGGCGCGATTACCCCTGCATTTTAAAGCGTTGATTTGATCACGATGCGCACACCGGCAGCTCCGTCGAATGGCGTGGGCTGCCGGTGTTTTTGTTTTCTTCCCAGCCCGCACCCAAGCTAACCGCCATCGACCAGCATCCACCGACACCTAGCCCTGATCACCTCATTTATCCCACATTAATTTTCAGAATTTTCAACGCGCCAGTTTCTCTTTTGCCGGATGTGTTCTGTCGGTTCGCTGGGTATCGTGGAGGGGTGGCATTCGCCACAGTTGGACGCGGGCCCGAGGTGCAGGAACACCTCGAACCCGCTGACCAATTCTAACTCTGTACCTAGTAATGGAGAGTGTAGAATGGCTAAGCGCAATATTAGTCGCATCAGTTCTGTCGCAACATACCCATCCTTCCGTCAAACCCAGCTGATTTCTCTGGTTTCCGTGTTGTCTGCGCCGCGTGATGCGTGGCCGCTTTCTGACCAGCGTCAGTTGGTGGTGGATAGTCGCCTGCCGTGGGCGGTACAACCGATTGACGGCCAAACCTCGTGGCTGTATCTGGCGCGCCCGGCCCGTGTGCACCAAATGGCCGATTGCCTAGTCCTCACCGCCGATGATTAAGGCTTAATGGAGCCGGGGGCCGCAAGGTCCTCGTGCAGCGGAAATCCTCAGCATCCATCGCCGCGCGTAGGTCGCAATCGCCGCAGGCATTGCGCCGATTGCAGGCAACCCCTGATTTCCCCTCGGCTATTTACGGCAAAATGCGCGACTTGCGGGGTTGCCTGTGTGCAATTACCCAGGAAAGTGGTGCACGTTAAAGGAGACAGGAAATAAAGAATGCCTGTATTGATGCGGCCCACCTGCTGCTCGCATGGCAAGCATTTCGCCTGGCGACCGTTATCCGACTCTTTGTGCCTTTGATACAGCAAAGATTCTCGGCCTGAGCGGACGTTGACCACATACAGACCAAAGGTCTACTCTCGGCCAGTACCCACCATTCAACGGTTCAAAAAGTAGTCTTTGCACAAGAGATATTCCTTTCCATGTTCTTTGAAGCCGCCGGTGTCACAATTCCGCTCTGGCTGCCCCCACTGGTAGCCTTTGTTATTTCCTTCTTTACCTCGATGGTTGGGGTTTCTGGCGCGTTCCTGTTGCTACCGTTCCAGATGAGCGTGCTGGGCTATGTGGCGCCTTCAGTGTCAGCGACCAACCTCGTTTTCAATCTAGTGGCGATTCCCGGTGGCGTTTGGCGTTATGCGCGAGAGAAGCGCATGGACTGGCCTCTGGCTTGGGCCATTGCGCTGGGCACCCTTCCGGGGCTGCTGGCAGGGTGGTGGGTGCGTATATATTGGCTACCAGACCCCAGAACTTTCAAACTATTCGTTGGGCTTGTATTGCTGGGGGTGGCACTCCACCTGCTTCTGCAGAAGAACAAGGCAGCCACTAGTGCATCGGTGCCGAATGTCTCTAGAGAGTCAAGAAACCTGAAGCCTGTTTTCTGGGTTGCCATAGTGATCGGAGTCATCGGGGGTACTTACGGTATTGGCGGTGGAGCAATCATGGCTCCAGTGATGGTGGCCGTCTTTGGCATGTCCCTGCATAAAGTGTCCGGGGCAACACTGTTCGGCACGCTTGTAACTTCGATTGCCGGGGTCGCGCTCTACCAATTCATGCCAGCACCTACCGGCATAGCGACACACCCCGATTGGGCTTTGGGTATTCTTTTCGGGCTAGGCGGTCTGGCGGGCATGTATGTCGGTGCGAGGACCCAGAAGCATGTTCCGCAACGTGCGCTTGAGTTTGGCATTGTGACGGTACTGACATTACTGGCGGCTGGGTATGTAGGCGGATATTTTTTGGGTGCAGGTCGATGAAGCGCGTAGGGCGTAATGCCTGCGGCGATTACGCCCTACGCGCTTCTCCGAAGCGGCCATTCATATCGTAAGGCGCTTAGAAGAGGCCGCAGGATTGGCGCTATCATAAACTCTGGCAACTCGACATATATGGGTTGATAGCCTAACGATAAGCTCATGGTGCATGGTGGCAGGGCCATGCACCGACCACAAGGTGGAAAGATTACATCATCTGAAGAATGTAGTTAGTTCGTTGGCAACCGCTACAGGCTGTTCTTCCGGAAGAAAATGACCGCAATTGGTAATCGAGGCGCCTTGGACATCCTCCGCGAAGGCTCTAAGCGGCCCTGCCATATCTGGTATGGAGCCTTGATCAGCGCTAAGGGCGAGGACGGGGAGCTTGAGTTTGCCCCTGGCAGACAGCTCACGGTTCTGTTGCGCTGACAAAGCCGCAGAACGGTAATAGGCCAGCCCGGCGCGCAACCCGCCGTCCTTCCTGAATACGCGCAAATATTCCTCAATATCGGCGTCGGAGAACGTTTCCGGGTTAGCCGTTTTGCGGCGCAGGAACCACTCCAGATACTCGTGTTCTCGCCCGGCGATCAACATTTCCGGCAGGTCTGGTATTGCATGGAACGCGAAATGCCAGGTGCGCCATGCCCGCTCAGGTGCGGTTGGTAAAGCATCCGGCAGTGTAATCCCCGGAATGCCTGCATCGAGTAGCGCTAGGCGCTTCACTTCATCGTAGAAAAGCGCTACGTAAGGGTAGGCCACCCATGCGCCGACGTCATGCGCGGCAAGGTAGTATTGGCTGATGCCCAGTTGTTGAAATAGGCCGTGGAGCATGATTGCCAGGCTCTGTGTGTCATATCCGCTATCTGGACGATCGGAGTCGCCCTGCCCAGGTAGATCAGGGACAATCACTTGGTAGTTATCGGACAGCATGGGCATGACCTTGCGCCATGCGAACCAACTTTGAGGATAACCGGCCAGAAGTACGATGATTTCGCCATCGGGTTTTCCTCCAATGACATAGTGTAATCTCACGCCGTTGACTGTCTCAAACCGATGCTCAAAGGTAGCGAGTCCGAGCGCTGGCCGGGACGCTGGCTCAACATTGATAACGCGTGAGACGGGCGGGAACATGGATTTTTGCTCTGTCATGGAAATGCTCCTTTATTAATTGTAGATATTGAAGTGATTGCTAGTTACTGCCCGATGATGGATTACTGCATTGCGTAAACTGACAAAATATGGAAATAATAATTTCCTAATTGAACAAAAAATCACGAAAGCAAGCCCATCGCCTCATCGACGGCCATCATCATTTCGGCTCGGGTTCGCCCGAGCTTGCCGATGACCCGAAAACCTTGTAGCAAGCTCAGCAGCGTACGAGCCATGCCGTCTATATTGACATTTTTAGCAACAGAGCCATCCGTTTGGCCCTGCCTGACAAGATCCACTAACAGATGCTCGATACGTTGAAGGGATGCTACGACCTGCGCAGCCATTTCTTCGTCAAAGGTTGCAAGCACCATCGCGCTCCCTGTCACCAGGCAGCCGCAGCGCCCTTCAATACCATGGGATGATTCAGCATAGAAAGAGAGTACGGCTCGGATTTTGTCAGCTCCGGTTGGCTCTTTGTCTAGTAGCTCCTGCAACGCGTTAATGCGAAGAGTTGTGTAGCGCTTAAAGGCAGCAAGAAAGATGGCGCGCTTATCGTGGAATGCTTTATAGATGCTTCCTGGCGTCAGTTGCATCGCTGAGCACAGATCAGCAACAGACGTGGCGTGATAGCCACCTTCACGAAATACCCGAATGGCGCCATCAAGCGCTTTGTCCATATCAAATTCGCGTGGCCGACCTGGACCTCGGGACTGTTTGGTTCTGGGTTTGTGTGTGTTCATTAACTCTATAATAGGGAATAAATATTTCCAAATCAAATATAGAACGAAACTTATTCGTCCATTATGGCTGATCTTAACGTGCATGATGCCGCACACCGATCGCTTCCGATGAAATGTGGGCAAGGTATTGTGGATGGCCTGCTTTCCCAATTGTATCGTTCGCGGTGAACGTCTACTCCCGTTTCATGCAACGGTCGGCTCAGGGTCGAAAGCAGAAGTTGGGGGGGTAAAGCTGACGTTCAACGCCGCGTTCAGGAGTAAAACGTAGCAGAGCGTATTTTTTCCCTTGCAGCACCTTGTTATGTGCGTGTTACGCAGGTTAAAACTTATACCTACGCTATGAATCATCCGCAGACAATTACTATGAATCTGGCTGCCTGAAAGTGCAGAATCTTATCTTTAGGGTAGTGTAGTGGTGTCAAAACTAGCGCAAACGGGTGCCAAAATGCGCGCCGCATTACACTGCGGTGCTTAGCGAGTTGAGATGATTTTGCAAAGCAAAAAGCCCAATCAATGATTGGGCTTTTTACTTTTATCTGGCGTCTCCACGGGGAATCGAACCCCGGCCGCCGCCGTGAAAGGGCAGTGTTCTAACCGCTAAACTATGGAGACTGTGGTGGAGATAAGCGGGATCGAACCGCTGACCTCTTGCATGCCATGCAAGCGCTCTCCCAGCTGAGCTATACCCCCGGTACTGCGAACAGTGCGGCGCATTGTATGGGTAGCTTGGCGACTTGTAAAGGGGCCTGGCAAAAAATAATCGATTGCCATTTTGTCTACGGGCCCTTGCGCAGTCGACTCAGGGGAGTGGCTTGAGGTTTAGCGGTTGCCTTCTGTGCTGAGCCGAAAGGCTCCGGGTGAGTAACAGATCCACCCTTGGGATGCAATGCAGATATTTTTCCAGGCTATGACCCGCCGCTGGTGCGGCTCGCTGGCGGAACTACAGGAAGGAGAGGGGGGAGATTCAGGGTTGGCAGCGAACAGCTGCTCGCTGGATAGCCAGAGGATTAAAAAGGTTTTCATCACATAGCTTTCTGTTTTCTTAGTCATCTTCAGAGCCAAACCGGGCAAAGCTTGGCGATTTGCGCCAGGCTCTGGGGGCGGAGAAGAGGAGGTGGAGAGCGAATAGGATTAATTTATTCATGATAAGGACCTGGAGAGTGGGTTGGTTGTGGTTGGGTTGGTTTGCTTTTTATTTATATGTTTTTAGTTAAACTGATTTAACTAAATGTTATTTTTGGTTTTTTATAGTATTGCACCCGCTCTACTACAAGGTGTATTGCAGCGGGTGGGCAGTTTTTCACCCTGTGCTCGGTTATAATCGGGGTTTTGAATTGTGTCGTACTCTTGCCATGGCTGTTGGTCACTACGAAAATTTCCCCGTGGGTTCGGTGTTGTTGCCCCGCCGTTTAAGGCACAGCGTGCATGCGGTGTACCGTTTTGCGCGCTATGCCGACGATGTTGCCGATGAGGGCGACGCGACCGCTGAAGAGCGACTGGATGCACTATGGCGTCTGGATGCTGAGCTGGATCGGATGCGTGGCGGAGACGTGCCGCAAACGCCATTGATGCAGGATCTGGCGCTGGTTGTGGAAGAGCAGGGTTTGCCTCTTGGCCCGTTTTACGACCTGTTGTCGGCGTTTCGTCAGGATGTGGTTAAAACCCGTTATCAGGATTTTGCTGAGCTAATGGATTATTGCCGTCGCTCGGCTAACCCGGTTGGTCGGCTGATGTTGGCGCTGTATGGCGAAAACGACCGGCGCATGCTGGCGATGTCAGATGGTATTTGCAGCGCTCTGCAACTAATTAATTTTTTGCAGGATGTCGCCATCGACTGGAAAAAAGACCGGGTGTACCTGCCTGCCGATGATCTGGCACAGTTTAGAATTACCCATGCTCAGATTGCACAAGGGGATGCGGGTGGTCAGTGGTCTCCCATGATGATGAAGCAGATTGATCGTGCGCGCCGTATGTTACAGGCGGGCGCACCGCTGGGGCGCGCGCTTAAGGGACGCATCGGTTTTGAGGTGCGTTTAATTATTCTGGGCGGGGACCGGATCTTGATGAAGCTGCACCAGGCGGGGGGTAATGTATTTAAGCAGCGCCCGGTGTTGGGCTGGCGCGATTGGGTGGTGATGTGCTGGCGTGCCTTGCGCGCCTGAGCGGGGTTGTTGAGTTGACTTCTACAAGGAGTGGTGTGTGACACCGGAGCAATATTGCCAGGACAAGGCTGCAGCCAGTGGCTCAAGTTTTTACTATAGTTTCCGCTTTTTGCCAGAAGCCAAGCGGCACGCGATTACCGCGCTATATGCTTTTTGCCGCGAAGTGGATGACGTGGTCGACGAGTGTCCAGATCCACAGGTGGCTGAGGCTAAGTTGATTTGGTGGCGTGAAGAGGTGGGGCGGTTGTTTGCTGGAAAGCCTGGGCATCCGGTTACCCAGGCATTGGCGCCGCATGTGGTGTCTTTCAGCTTGCCTGAGGCTACGCTCATAGAAATTATTGATGGCATGCAAATGGATCTTAAGTTTGCCCGCTATGACCGTTTTCATGATTTGTTGTTGTACTGCCGTCGTGTGGCCGGGGCGGTGGGGGAGTTGTCTGCACGGATTTTTGGTTTTAGTGACCCACGGACTCTCCAGTATGCTGATCAGTTGGGGGTGGCGCTGCAGCTCACCAATATATTGCGTGATGTGGGTGAGGATGCGCGTCGTGGTCGCATTTATTTGCCAATGGAAGATCTGCAGTGTTTTGAAGTGCCGGCGGCCGATCTGTTGCATGGGCGTGAAAGCGAAGCTTTTCGGCAATTGATGCAGTTTCAGATTGAACGTGCAGAGAGCTACTACCAAAAAGCTTGGGCATTGTTGCCCGCAGTAGACCGTAAGGCGCAGCGCGCAGGTTTGCTGATGGCTGCGATTTATCGCGCCACGCTGGCTGAAGTGAAGCGAGATGGGGCCGAGAAGGTATTGAATCAGCGTTTGTCGCTGACTCCTTTGCGTAAACTGTGGTTAGCCTGGACCACGTGGACTTTTGGCTATCGCCCGTGAAACCACGCGTCGCAATTATTGGCGCCGGTTGGAGCGGTCTGGCGGCTGCGGTTGAACTGGCCGGGCAAGCCCGTGTAACGGTGTTTGAGGCCGGGCGCTCTCCCGGCGGCCGGGCGCGTCAGGTGCGGGCAGAACCGTTGGCGCTGGATAATGGTCAGCATATTCTGCTGGGAGCTTATCGTGAGTGCTTGCGCTTGATGCAGCGGGTGGGCGTGGATCTGGACACCAGTTTGTTGCGTCTGCCTTTAGCCTGGTTTCAGCTTGATGGTATGTCCATGTCGTGTCCGCGCTTGCCTGCCCCCTGGCATTTACTGGTAGGACTGTTGTGCGCGCGTGGGTTGTCCTGGTCACAAAAATGGTGTCTGGCACGCGCATTGGCGAGCCTTTCGCTCGCACGCTGGAAGATTAATGGCGACCCGAGCGTGGCGGACTGGTTGGCGGCCCACGAGCAGAGCGATGCGCTGTGTGCCGCATTCTGGCGCCCTCTTGTGTTGTCTGCGCTGAATACCCCCCTTGAGCAGGCTTCGATGCGTATTTTTGCTGCAGTGCTGCGCGATAGTCTGGGTGGCGCGCGCGCTGATAGCGATCTATTACTGCCGCGTCGCGATTTATCCTCTTTGTTTCCTGATCCCGCTTGGTTGTGGCTGGCTCACCAGGGGGCGGATTTACGCTTGGGACATCGGGTGGTTTCTATAACGGCGCTGGCGTCAGGTGTGTTGGTTGATGGCGAATTGTTTGATGCCGCTATCGTTGCCTGTGCGCCTTACCATGCTATTGCACTGCTGAATGACGATAATTTGTCGAAGTCAGTAAAGGCTATGCAGTTTCTGCCGATATATACCGTATACCTGTGTTTTGACCGCCCACCGGAGCTGCCGCATCCGATGGTGGGGGTGAAACAAGGCAGGGCTCATTGGTTATTCGATCGTGATGTTTTGTGTGGTGAGGCCGGGCTGGTTGCGGCGGTAATCAGTGCTCCTGATATGGCCTCTTTGCCGGATGAGGCGCAGTTAGTCGCACAGGTGCTTGCTGATTTGCGCCGTATAGTGCCAGACCTGCCGGAGCCTTGCTGGAGCAGGGTTCTAGCCGATAAACGTGCAACCTTCGCTGCGCGGACCGGAATGTCGCGCCCGCCAATGCGCCTTGGCGTACAATCGCTTTATTTAGCCGGTGACTGGGTCGATAGCGACTACCCGGCGACACTGGAAGGTGCGGTCAGAAGCGGAGTTTCCGCTGCTGGAGCGTTGATGCAGGACTTGAATCAGAAAATATGCCAATGACCATGAACAAAGTATTTGCCAAAGATTGTCTCGCCGGACGTGTGATTCTGGTGACCGGTGCCACCCAGGGGATTGGTCGCTCTGCGGCGTTATCATTTGCTGCACACGGCGCCACGGTGGTGTTGCTGGCACGTAGCGTTAAAGGGCTTGAGGCGGTTTATGACCAGATTTTGGCAGAGGGTGGGGCCGAGCCTGCGGCCATTCCACTGGATCTGCTGAGTGCAAGTGAAACCGAATTCAATAATGTGGCGTTTCAGATTCAGCGTGAATTTGGCCGCCTAGACGGTATTGTGCACTGCGCCTCTTATCTGTATGCCTTATCGCCGCTGGCTAATCAGACGGTCGATGAGTGGGTGAATCAATATCGTATTAATACCGTGGCTCCATTTGCCATGACGTGTGCTTGTCTGCCGTTGCTGAAGGCGTCGCCTGATGCGTCGGTGTTGTTTGTTGGAGAAACCCACGGCCTACACCCAGGACCCTTCTGGGGCGCTTTTGGTGCGTCAAAGGCGGGTCTGGCCTATCTGACACGGGTGGCCTCCAGCGAATGGGACGATTCGCCGAATCTGCGGGTTAATTTGTTAGTGCCAGGCCCGGTCAATTCGCCGCTACGTATCCGGACGCACCCAGGGGAAGATAAGAGCGAGCGGGCCAATACAGAAGATTTGATGCCACATTTTTTGTACTGGATGAGCGAGCAAAGCTTGGGGCGCACGGGTGAGATTGTCGAACTGGATTTGCGTAATCAAGGCACAGAAGGGGACTAAAATGCGAGCCTTGCTGCTATTACCTCTGGTCTTGAGCTTGGCAGGGTGTAACTGGTTTAATCACGTGACGGGATTGTCCAAGGACTCGGACAAGGCGGTCGGGGCGGCGTGTCGCCAGACTGGTCGATCGCTTGAGGAGTGCTATCTGCGTAACCCGGATGCTGATCGTGCCCAGGTATTTAGTGGCTGGCGTGAAATGCATGAATATATGGTGAAGCAGAATTTGCCCACTATGGCGCCGCCAGTGATCCCTGTGCCGGCCTCGGCTCCTACCAACACGCCTCCTGCACAGAAAACCAGTGATAATGGCCAGGATGCGCAAGCTGGTTTGCCGCCCATGAGCGGTGGTGCTGACTCGGGTAAGCCGGACCCTGAGGTCCAGGCGGTGCTGGATACAATTAATAATCGCCCCAATGCCAGCGGCTCCGCCCAGCCGTCACAGGCTGAGCAGCAGAAGCTGCAGCAAACCCTGACTGACATCAATAAAAAGCGCTCGTCCGCGCCTTCGAAGAAGAAGGGTTAATCCGGCTCAATGGCCAAAATTAAAACGGTCTATGTCTGTGCCGAGTGTGGCGGGCAGTCACCCAAATGGCAGGGGCAGTGTCCGCATTGTGGCGCCTGGAACACCCTGGCCGAATCTGTCGAAGCTCCTGCTAGCGCGAATTCTCGTTTTGAAGCCTGGTCTGGCACCTCTCAGGTGCTGCGCCTGTCGGATGTGCAGGCGGAGGACATGCCACGAGAAACCTCTGGCATTGATGAGCTTGATCGGGTGCTAGGCGGCGGTCTGGTACGTGGTGCAGTGATTTTGATTGGCGGCGACCCGGGAATTGGCAAGTCGACCTTGCTGTTGCAGGCCTTAGCCAGCATTGGTGGCAGCCGCAGTGTGTTGTATGTGTCAGGGGAGGAGTCTCCACAACAGATTGCTCTGCGTGCTTCGCGTTTGGCGGTGGATGCCGGGCGGGTAAATTTGCTGGCCGAAATTCGCCTTGAAGCTATTTTGGCGGCACTGAAGCGAGAAAAGCCCGACGTGGCGGTGATTGATTCGATTCAGACGCTCTATGCTGAACAGGTGACGTCGGCGCCGGGGTCCGTGTCTCAAGTGCGCGAGTGTGCGGCGCAGCTGACGCGCATGGCCAAACAGACGGGTACTACCGTGGTATTGGTCGGCCATGTGACCAAAGAAGGTTCAATAGCTGGCCCGCGTGTGCTTGAGCATATGGTCGATACGGTACTGTATTTTGAAGGCGATACGCATTCCAGCTTCCGCATGATCCGCGCAATCAAGAACCGGTTTGGCGCAGTCAACGAGTTGGGCGTGTTTGCCATGACCGAGCGCGGTCTCAAGGGCGTATCTAATCCTTCAGCGATTTTTCTGTCATCCTGGCGCGATGATGTTTCGGGTGCTTGTGTGTTGGTGACGCAAGAGGGCTCTCGCCCATTGCTGGTTGAAGTACAGGCGCTGGTGGATGATGCGCATGGTTTTCAACCCAAGCGCTTGAGCGTTGGCCTGGAACAAAATCGGCTTGCGATGCTGTTGGCCGTGTTGCATCGGCATGCTGGGGTGGCCTGTTTTGATCAGGACGTGTTTCTTAATGCGGTGGGCGGAGTCAAGATTACTGAGCCGGCCGCGGATCTTGCGCTGATTTTGGCGATTGTTTCTTCCATGCGTAATCGTCCCTTGCCAGAAAAAATGGTGGTGTTTGGCGAAGTAGGTCTGGCGGGCGAAGTGCGTCCGGTGGCGCGCGGACAGGAACGATTGCGCGAGGCGGCTAAGCTAGGGTTTACCCGTGCGATTGTTCCCTCTGCCAATAGTCCACGCCATCCAATTGAAGGCATGGAGATTATCGCGGTGGACCGTTTGGAGCAGGCGGTTGATTATTGTCGCGGATCATAAACGTCGATTCTACGTTTGCAGTCTGAATGGAAATGGGGCCACTGATGATGATCAGTGGCCCCATTTTTCTGGTTAGTTGGTTTTGATTTATGCTCGTTTACTGGTTGGTTGGCAGCTTACCCCATTAGTGGAACGTGGACAGTGTTTGCAGCTGACTTCACTTAATCCGGCTGAGCTGAGTGATTGCTTGAGCGCACACACCGAGCGTCGGCAGGCAATAAAACGTACATCTTCTTGCGAGGCTAACGCCCGAAAGTGCCGCATTACATTGTGTCCAAGAAAGTCTGTAAACAAAATCAATAATTCAGTTCCAGCTGGTAGCCGGTCGAGTTTGCGTTGATGGGAACTATTGCGTCCGCTCAAATGACGCTGGATGGAAATGCCGAAACTATCCAGCACGGCGGGAATGTTGCCTAAGGTGTCAGCGCCAACCAACATTGCGTTCATGGATAAGCTCCTGGGTTATGGTGTTATGCCAATCACGATAATGAGAATCATTATCATTGTCAATCAAATCGATTTAGGCAAAAATTTCAGGCGCTGACGTCTACCAAATGTTCGCTGCCACTATTGTCCTCCTGAGTGACATAGCCACCGTCGCCCGCGTGTTTGGGGTGCGGTTGCGAAGCATTGGCCGAAACGGTTGGCAGAAGCCGAGCGGCAATGCATAAGATATCGGGTTGCCATCCCAGTGCAAACTGGGCGAAAAGCGGGGTGCCCAACAGAGGGGTGGTATGACTAGCCTCTGATACAAGGGGCTTCTGACTCTGATTACTTAAGCTGAAATCAACCCGGGCCCCAGCATAGTCACCTGCACGCGCATCCAAGCGAAAGCTGGCGCTGCATGCGGTTGCCATGCCTGCTAATGATGGGGTGATGAGTTGCATGTCTAGCACAAAGGGCTGGAGCGCATGGTTGACTGGCGTCAGCGTGCCTTCAATATGAAGCCGAGTAGCGGCGTGCTGAGCAAGGGCTGAGCTGTGCTGAGCGGCTAACAGCCATGGCGGGGTTTTCCCGGAATCATACAGTTGGGTATCAGTGCGCAGTGCTTCGCTGAATGTAATGCTGTGCTGGGTTGAGATTTCCAGAATCCCTTCCATCAGTGCCAGTAGGGTTTCTAGCCCTAGAGAGGCGGTTGGATCATATTCAGCACCCTGTTGCAATAGCACATCCTCGGCCTGCACCGTGGCATCAATCTGATGATCGACGATATGGCCGGCTGCCATCGCAGGCAGTTGGCGATTGCCACTAATGGAAAGGGAAGCTGATTGAATGCGCATTGCCGTCACTCCAAGCGTTGCTTTACCCTTTATCGTCTTTATTTTTCAATGCTTTAGCCTATTAGTGTGACCACACTGGGCGCGGTGCTTTGCGCTCGGCGCCCAGTAGTAGGGGGAAGAGAAGGGATTTAGAAATTTTTGCTGGAGCGCCAGATTGAAGCGATCAGCCACAAGCTGTTACACAAGGCGATCATAAAGCCGAACAGGCCGAGAAATGGTAGACCAAACAAACGGGGGCCGGCATTGACGGTCATGACGATAGAAGAGCCAATAATCAGCGCCCCAGTGACAATCCCCATTGTCAGACGGTTCGCGCTACGATCGAGTTGCCGGGCAAAGTTGTCTAGCCGTTTTAAATCCAGATTGACACTGAATTTACCATGGCGCATGTCTTTGCCCATACGCACCAAGTCGCGCGGAAAGGCCGATAAGAAGCCCAGGGTCTCATTGAGTGTGTGACGGCCGCGTTTGAGTCGGTTGCCTGGTTGGTAGCGCTCACGGGCCAGACGACGTACGAAGGGGGTGATGTGGTCGATTAGCAGAAAGTCAGGGTCGAGTTGTCGCCCCAGTCCTTCAAGGGTTAAGAGCGCCTTGAATAACAAGGCCAGATCGGGGGGCAGCAAGATGGAGTGCTCACGGATCAGGGCCATAATGTCGCCAATCAACAAGCTGATTTTGAGGTTTTTTAGCGGCACATGTTCGTAGGCAAACATCATTTCGCCGATATCTGTGGCAAATTTGCTTTCGTCTATCGGGGTGCTGCCGGTCCATTCGATTAATACATCCATCATGGCGCGTTCATCGTGCTGGGCCAGCGCGCTGAGCAAATCGACGATTTCATCGCGGCGCGCATGGGACAGTTGGCCGACCATGCCAAAGTCGATAAAGGCAATGCGTGGACCTGGCTGAAAGATGACATTGCCGGGGTGTGGATCGGCGTGGAAAAAGCCATTGATCAAAATCATTTTTAATACGGCATCACTGCCTTTGCGTGCCAGTACGGCAGGGTCGAGACCCGCTTGCTGGAGTCGTTCCAAGTTGCAACTGGAAACCCCTTCGATAAAGTCTTGAACATTAATGGCTGGGTTGGTGTAGCTCCAGTGCACACCTGGAACCGTCACGCTGGGATCGTCTGAAAAATCACGCGCAAAACGTTCCATATTGCGCGCTTCAACCTCCAGGTCCATTTCGCGCGTTAATGATCGGGTGAACTGGCGAACAATTTCTTGTGGCTGATAGCGGCGTGCATCAGCAAACTCCATCTCCAGTACGCTTGCCATATGCGACAGAATGCGCAGGTCGGCGGCTACTTTATCGGTGATGCCTGGTCGGCGTAATTTAACCGCGACCACTTCCCCGCTGTGTAGCACCGCACGGTGTACCTGAGCAATCGATGCTGAGCCAATTGGGATGGGGTCGAATTCGGCAAATAGTTGTTCTGGCGGGGCCCCCAATGCATCGCAAATCAATTCGGGAACGCGTTCAGGCGCAATCGGCGGTACCTTATTCTGCAGCTTTTCGAATTCGGCAATCCAGTGCGGGGGAAAAACATCTACCCGGGTTGAAAGAATTTGTCCCAGTTTGATGAAAGTGGGGCCTAGCTCTTCAAAAGCCATTCTGACGCGCACGGCAGTGGGGCGCGTGGCGATGGTTTCGTTCTGATCAAGATGTAACCATTTTCCTGCTTTCTTCATCGCGTGGGGAAGATGAAGCCGCTGGGCAAACTCCCCCAGGCCATGCCGGATAAGGACTCCAGAGATTTCTTTTAAGCGCGGAAGATCGCGCATGGCAACCAGTGTTTCTCTCAACATATTGTATTCGCCATGTTTGCCGACTTTACACTGTCGGCCTCGTCCGATAGAGTTCGGGCTATGAAATTGCACCGCCGCATACTCGCCCTGGCGCTCGCAGGCTGGATGGCCTGCGTTACTGCCGCCCCGGAGAAAGTGACCAAAGATGATAATACCCCAGCCGAGTCGGCTCGGGATCCTATTGCAAATTATGCCTCGCCTGGGGACGATGCCGTAGGTGATATGCTGCTGCAGGCTATCAGCCTGTTGGGGGTGGCCTATCGCTTTGGCGGGTCCAATCCCAATACAGGTCTGGATTGCAGCGGTTTTATCCAGTATGTCTTCAAAAAATCGCTTAAGGTAAATTTGCCGCGTACCGCTGCAGAAATGGCACGCGTTGGCCGATCAGTCGATAAGTCGGAACTGATGCCTGGCGATTTGGTCTTTTTTAATACGCGCGGATTTGCTTATTCGCACGTGGGAATTTACTTGGGTAATGGTAAATTTATCCATTCGCCACGTACCGGTAAGACCATTGAGGTGACGACTCTGAACCAGGCTTACTGGACAGCGCGTTTCAATGGCGCGCGCCGGGTTTCGCGTGGCAGCGGTTCTGGGAGCGATAGCGCTTCCAGTTCTGAGGTGTCCGATAGCAGTGTGGCTGATAATTCATCGTCAGGACGGGTACGGGCGGTGTGTGCCAAGGGGCAGAAATGCCGGGTGACATCGGGTGACAAGGCCTCTGCCAAGAAGGGTAAGAGAAGCCGTAAACACTAGAGCCCCATCCCGTTAAGCCCTGTCATTGGATAAATTACTGATTCAGAGGCGCCTTATAGCGGGCTATAATGTTCTACCGATGCCCGCGACTCAGCGGGCTTCGTTTTTAATCATGGACGGGTACAGTGCTAATCGAATTTCCAATGTGGCTAGGGCCAGATGGCGATACGGTCGCTTGCGTGGAGAAGTTGAAGGTGATGCGCGAAAACCTCGAAGAGGTGAGCCAAATTGCTCAGGATGCCTTTGAGGACGCGATTCTCATGGGGTGCGATGAGAAACAAGTACGTGATTTTCTAGTGTTAATGATGCAAGCCCTTGAAAACCCCTATCGCGACTGATTCTGCAAGGATGTGCTATGCAATGGCCTTTTGAGGTCTTTATTGGCCTGCGTTATTTGCGCGCCAAACGGCGTAATGGCTTTATTTCGTTTATTTCTCTGGTGTCAGTGTTAGGGATTGCGCTCGGTGTGGCTGCGCTGATTATCGTACTGTCGGTGATGAATGGATTTCAGAAAGAAATCCGTGGACGGATTCTCGGGACTGCCGCGCACATCGAGGTCAGCGACTATCAGGGACGCGTGGCTCACTGGGAGATCCTGCGTCAGCGTCTGCTTAAACAACCTCAGGTGATTGCGGCTGCTCCATATGTGTCAGCTCAGGGCTTGGTTTCGGCTTCGGGTACGGTGCGTGGTGCAATGGTGCGCGGCGTTGATCCTGCCTATGAAAATCATGTGGTGGATATTGGTCGTCATATGGTGTCTGGACAATTGACGGCGTTGCACCCTGGCGGGTTCGGGATTGTCATCGGCAATGAGATGGCACGCCAGTTAGGGGTGGGTTTGGGTGATAAAGTCACCTTGATTACTCCTGAAGGTAATATTACGCCGGCAGGCATGATGCCGCGTCTCAAGCAGTTCTCGGTGGTCGGTATTTTCAAGATGAATATGTTTGAGTTCGATTCGTCGTTTGCCATGATTAATTTGTCCGATGCTCAGGTGTTGTTCCGGCTTGGCGACGATGTCACCGGGGTGCGCCTGAAGCTGGATGATGTGATGGCTGCGCCCCAGGTTAAGTCCCAGTTGCAGAGCGTGCTGAGTCAAGATGCAACGGTTTCGGACTGGACCGACATGAACGCAAACTACTTCCGGGCGGTGCAAATTGAGAAGCGCATGATGACGATTATCCTGACGCTGATTGTCGCCGTGGCTGCGTTTAATCTTGTGTCAATGCTGGTGATGGTTGTGACCGATAAGCAGGCGGACATCGCGATCTTGCGCACTTTGGGCGCCGCGCCATCTAGCATCATGTCTATTTTTGTGATTCAAGGCGCGGTGGCTGGGGTGCTCGGCACCTTGTCTGGGGTGCTGGGTGGGGTGCTGATTGCCTGGAATCTTGACCCGATTGTCAGCGTGCTAGAACATTTCACGGGTAGCAAAATTCTGTCGCCAGAAGTGTATATGATCGATTATCTGCCATCAGACGTTCAGTGGTCTGACGTAGGAATGATTACCATGATTTCTTTGTTGTTGTCGCTGTTTGCTACGATTTACCCTAGCTGGCGCGCGGCGCGTACGCAACCGGCGGAGGCCCTGCGTTATGAGTGATGTTCCCGTGATTTGCTGCCAGGGGCTGGGCAAGGTGTATGACGAAGGCCGGTTAAATGTCACGGTATTGTCAGATATTAATCTGACGGTGCATGCCGGTGAAACAATGGCGATTGTCGGTGCATCCGGTTCGGGGAAAAGCACCTTGTTGCACTTGCTGGGTGGGCTGGATAAGCCCACCAGTGGTGAGGTGGCGGTAGAGGGGCGCAAACTGTCTGAGATGCACGAGCGCGAATTGAGCGGTTGGCGCAATGCAAAACTGGGGTTTGTTTACCAGTTTCACCATTTGCTGCAAGAGTTTAGTGCGCAGGAAAATGTGATGATGCCACTGTTGATTCGCCGTATGCCAAAGGCTGAAGCCGCAGAACAGGCCGCTGACATTTTGACGCGCGTGGGTTTGGGTAAGCGCTTGCTTCACAAACCGGGTGAATTGTCTGGTGGCGAGCGGCAGCGAGCGGCGATTGCGCGCGCTCTGGTGACGCGTCCTGCCTGTCTGCTGGCTGACGAGCCCACCGGTAACCTGGATCACCAGACCGCATCTGTCATATTTGACCTGATGTTGGAATTGAATCAGAGTTTAGCGACCAGTCTGCTGATCGTCACGCATGACCCGGAGTTGGCGCAACGCACTGGCAAGCGTTTACGTTTGACGGATGGGCTATTGGAAACCCTGTAGCCGGGGGATGGATTGCAATTTTTGCCGCTGCCATGTGGTTGATCGAAGTAAGGGGGAATGACCATGATATTCAGGCGCGATGAAATGACCTTCGACGCGCTGTGCACGGCGATGCAAAGCACCGCTGGCCTGACTGAGTTGGCGATTGGTGTCGTCTGTTTTGCCATCGGCTGGTGGCTGACGCGCTATGCGTTTCGACGTTGGTTTGCCCCTCATCCCGAGCGTTATGATCATTTTCTGCCGTATGTCGGCTTTCGCCTGATCCTGCCTATCAGCGCGCAACTCCTTTTGATTGGCAGTTCGTTGATCTGGGTGCGGGTGTTGCAGCACCGGCCGCATGTGCTGGTGGCGTTTGCCGCGTTGCTGTTTTGGATGGCGGTGATCCGGTTATTGACGGCCCTGATCCGCGAAGCCTTGCCGCGCGGGCGTTTTGAGCGCCATACCGAAAGCTTTCTATCTTTCCTGTTATGGCTGGCTTTTGTCACCTGGTCCATCGAGTTGGATGATGTCGTGCTGGGCTGGATGACTTCGGTTTCGTTCCGCGTTGGCAAGACCCAGCTCGATCTGACAATGGTCTTGAGCGCATTGTTGTGGGTGTCGGTGATTCTGATTGCGGCCTTGTGGATCAGCCGGTCTCTCGAACGGCGCGTGATGCGTCTATCCGAAGTTGATCTCAATCTACGCATTGTGTTTTCCAAGCTGTCGCGCACGGTCCTGATCATTACTGCCGTGTTGATTGCGTTACCGATTGTTGGCATCGACCTAACGGTGTTGTCAGTGTTTGGCGGGGCATTGGGGGTTGGGTTGGGGTTTGGTTTGCAGAAAATTGCCAGCAGCTATGTCTCGGGATTTATTATTTTATTGGATCGATCAATTCGCATTGGCGACCGGTTGATGGTCGATAATCGTGTAGGTTACGTTACCCGAATTACCTCGCGCTTTGTGGTGCTCAAGGGCACGGATGGCACCGAGGCCTTGGTGCCGAACGACACCATGATTGCGAATACGGTGATTAATCAGTCGTATTCGGATAAAAAAATGTGGAGCAGCGTGAGCATTGGCGTGGCCTATGGTACGGATCTGGATTTGGCGCTGAGTTTACTGGTAGAGGCGGCTAAACAGCCACGTGTGCAGTTAGATCCAGGTCCGCGCGGCTATGTGGTTGCTTTTGCCGATAGTGCGATTAATCTGGAAGTTGGATTTTGGGTGCTGGATCCGGAAAACGGGTTTATGAACTTGAAGTCGGATATTAATATGGCGATCTGGCGCTTGTTTTGTGCGCATGGGATTCAGGTTCCATTTCCGCAGCGAGAGGTACGTGTGCTGAACCCAACGCCACCTGCCGCCGTAGCTGAGACGCCAGCAGTTTCCGATGCCCCTGCTGGGCAGGGAGAGCAGGCATGAGCGAATTCAAGCAGCCACGTTCGGTTTTAGTGGTGATCTATACCCCAGATGGACAGGTGTTGTTGTTAGAGCGAGCGGATCGACCGGGGTTTTGGCAGTCGGTTACCGGTAGTTGCGAGGGCGACGAGATGCTGATTGATACCGCGCGCCGCGAAGTCAAGGAAGAGACTGGACTCTGTGCGGAGCCGCCTGCGCTAAGTGATTGGCGTCAGACCAATCATTTTGAAATCTATGAGCATTGGCGTCATCGCTATGCCCCTGGGGTGACGCACAACGAAGAGCATGTGTTTGGCTTGCTGGTGCCTGAAACTGTGCCGGTTCAGCTTGCTCCAGCGGAACATCTGGCTTGGCAATGGTTGCCTTGGGATCAAGCGGTGCATCTGGTGTTTTCTCCTTCTAACGCAGAGGCCTTGCAGCAGTTGCCTGCACGATTGGTGTGATCGAACCGCTGCGGATGGTGACCTTCAATATGCACAAGGGCATGTCGCCGTTGAATCGGCATGTGCGTTTGGATGATATTGCCCGTGCCTTGTTGGTGGAATCTGCAGATTTAGTGTTTTTGCAAGAAGTGCAAGGTCGTAATATGCGCCGTGCGATTCGCCATGCGGAATGGTCTCCATTGCCTCAGCATCATTTTCTGGCACATAAGCTGGGCTGTAAGGTGGTGTATGGCTTGAATTCGGCCTATGACCATGGACATCACGGTAATGCATTGCTCACGCGTTTCCCGATCGACTCTTGGTGTAATCTAGATATTTCGGTCAACCCCTATGAGAGCCGCGGCATGCTGCATTGTCAGTTGCGCCCGCCTGGCTGGGACCGGCCTCTGGTGGCCTTGTGTGCGCATCTGAACCTACTTGGGCACGATAGGCGCAAGCAATACCATACGCTGGCAAAATATATCCACGATAATATTCCAAGCGATCTGCCGCTGATTTTGGCGGGGGACTTTAACGATTGGCGTGGGCAGGCGACGCGTTGTCTAGCGGAAGAGGCGGGTCTGTTTGAGGTTCATTACCGCTTGTTTGGTGCGCATGCCCGCAGTTTCCCTGCGCGTATGCCCTTACTTCCGCTGGACCGGATTTATGTGCGCGGATTAAGGCCGGTGCATGCGGGAGTACTGGATCAGATGCCTTGGCCACGGTTGTCTGACCATTTACCGCTCGAAGCGTTGTTGATGCCGTTGTAATGATCTGGCTTGGTTCGGTTTTAAACTTTTTCTTGACAAAAAACGAACAATCTGTCGAAATAGAGTCAAATTTATCGCCGATTTGAACACAGCTTGCGGGCGTAAAACAGCTAAAGCGTGGGTAACCATCTAATGGTTACGGTCTTCCACTACAGAAGATTTTCCATGCATTGCCCGCCATGTTCGATCGGCGGGCTTTATGTTTTTGGAGTAGTGGAATGATTCATCTAGATGCAGTTCATAAGCGTTTTCAGCGCCCTGAGGGGGGCTGGTTCAACGCTGTCGAAGACACTTCGTTGTCGGTTTCCTCTGGGGAAATTTTTGGTTTGATCGGGTTTTCTGGTGCCGGAAAATCGACTCTATTGCGCCTGATTAATCTGTTGGAACGTCCCGACAGTGGCTCGGTGATTGTTGACCAACAAGACCTTACTTCTTTGTCGGCCAAAGACCTGCGTGCTGCGCGGCAAAATATTGGCATGGTGTTTCAGCAGTTTAATTTGCTGGCTAATCGTACAGTGGCGCAAAACGTGGCGTTTCCGCTAGAAATTGCGGGTTGGGACAAGCAAAAAATCACTGCACGGGTAGCTGAATGTCTAGACGTGGTGCATTTGTCTGATCGCGCGGATCACTATCCAGCGCAATTGTCAGGTGGACAAAAGCAGCGAGTTGGCATTGCGCGTGCCCTGGCTTCGCATCCTAAGGTTATTTTGGCGGATGAACCCACTTCAGCGTTGGATCCAAGAACCACGCAATCTATTCTGGACTGTTTGCAAGAAATCAATCGTCGCTTTGGTGTCACGGTGGTGATTGTGACGCACGAGATGGGGGTGATTCGTTCTATCTGTCATCGTGCGGCTCTGTTGGATCGTGGCCGCATTATTGAAATCATGGATATTGCCGACGGTACGGTTGATGCCCGTTCTGATCTGGCGCGTTCATTGCTGGAGGCTGCGTAATGGAACCGATGACCCTGAGCGCTTCCTGGGCTGATTTAGTCATGATGGGGCCGGAAATCTGGCAAGCCTTGCAGGAAACCGGCTTGATGCTGTCGATTGGCTTGGTCTCTGCCATCTTGATTGGTGGCCCTCTGGGTATCTTTCTTTACTTGTCGCAACCGGGTCAGTTGTTTGCCCATCGCCTGGTGAATGGTGTACTGGGCTGGCTGGTTAACTTGGTGCGTTCGTTCCCTTTTATTATCTTGATGGTATTTCTGGTGCCTCTCACGCGCGTGATTGTTGGCAGCACCATCGGTCCAGTGGCCGCTTCCGTGCCGCTGGCGTTTGCAGCGATTCCCTATTTTGCCCGTCTGGTTGAACAGACGCTGCGTGAAATCCCGCGTGGGGTGATCGAGGCGGCTGAATCGATGGGAGCCAGTCCTTGGCAGATTATTTGCAAGGTATTGCTCAATGAAGCGCGTTCCGGTTTGATTTCCAGCCTGACCATTCTCACGATCAGCTTTCTGTCGTATACCGCCGTGGCCGGAGTGGTGGGTGGCGGCGGGATTGGCGACTTGGCTATTCGCTATGGCTACTACCGTTTCCAGACCGATGTGATGGTCTCTATGGTGCTATTGCTGGTGGTGATTGTGCAGGTGATTCAATTTGTTGGTAATCGTCTGGCTTCGCGCCTGGATAAACGCTGATGTTTCACTGGGTGTGCTTAGATTGCATGCCCATGATCTGGACTCAAGTCCCTCATATATTGGAGAAAATAATGCAAAAATGGATCCTAAAATCACTGGCCGCCTCGGTGTTGGGTTTGGCTGTTGCCAGCACGGCCTTGGCTGCTGACCCGAGCAAGAAAAATATCGTGATCGGAACCACCGTGGGTGACTTCGGCGATATGGTTAAACTGTCGATCAAGCCTCAGCTAGAAAAGCAGGGCTACCATGTCAAACTGATCGAATTTACTGACTATGTGCGCCCAAATCTGGCGCTGGCTGAGGGCTCTCTGGACGTCAATGTGTTTCAACATAAGCCCTATCTGGATGGCTTTGCTAAAGAACACAAGCTGCAACTGACGGCTGCATTCCAGGTGCCGACGGCTCCGTTGGGGGTGTATGCCGGTAAAACCAAGTCGTTGAAGGACGTTAAGCCGGGCGCTACCGTGGCTGCGCCGAATGACCCAAGTAATTTTGCCCGTGCGCTGGTGATGCTCAGTGATCTGGGCTGGGTCAAGCTCAAAGCTGGCGTTAATCCGCTGACGGCATCACAACACGATATTGCGCAAAACCCAAAGAATATCAAGATCCTGCCGCTAGAAGCCGCACAATTGCCGCGTGCACGTAGCGATGCAGATTTTGCCGTGATTAATGGCAACTATGCCACTAGTTCAGGCATCAAGTTGACTGAATCTTTGTACCAAGAAAAGAGCTATGCCTACGTTAACTGGGGTGTCGTGCGTAGTGCTGATGCCAAGAAGCCTTGGACGCGCGACGTGATTGCCGCTTACAACTCTGCACAATTCAAGACTTGGGCTAAGCAAAAATATCCAGGGTACAAGTTCCCTGCTGCCTGGAAGTAATCAGTAACGTTTTTAGTGTTAAGGCTATTCTGGAGGGCTTCGGCTCTCCATTTTTTTTGTGCTGCGCTTGCCAAGTTTCTTGCTGTCAGTAGAATCTGATTCTTGACTCTCCGATGGTGAGCCCCATGGCAAAACTACTTCTAGGTATGCCGTTGCTTGAGCGATATCGAGCGTTGGGCCGTATGGCGCGAGATGCCCAGGCGGCCTTGTCGCAGAATACCGAGATTGCAGCGGATGCGGTTTATCAGCTACGACTATGTCTGCGTATCTGTCGGATTCTTAAACGCTTTGTGCGTAACCACCCTGGTTATCTGGGGGCTTCTGTCGTACTTGATCATTGCTACCGCGCAACCGGTAGGGTGCGTGACCTGCAGGTTGGCGTGATGCTGATTCAGCAACTTGAACTGGGTTGGCCGCGTAACCGCAGGCGTCCTTCTACCGCGCTTCGTTCGTGCTTGCGGCAGAATTATCGAAGCTTGAAACAGGAAGTCGATGCGCTGGGCCTTGAGCAGGCTTTATTCGCATTTGACCACGCTTTTTCTGTGCTCTGTTCGCGCGTTTCAGAGGATAAGCTACATGCGCGCGCCTTGAGGCATGCGCAAAAATTGGCAAACCGTCTATCTAAGTGTATGCGTCAGGCTTTAGCGCAGCAGCAGGATGATGACTGGCATCGTTTGCGTGTGGCGATCAAGCACTACCGTTTCTGGGTGAATTCTTTAGCCGATTGGCTGCCCGAATCGTGGGAGCAGGATGCCCGTGGGTTGAAACCGTTGCAGGTCACGCTCGGTCATTTTCACGACTGGGTGGTTCTGGAGGCCTGGTTGCCTACACTGGAGGGAGTGCCTTTGGCTAAGTGGTTGCCGTTAGTCGCTCAGTCTAAGCAGCAGGCTCTGGATCAGTTGGCCCCGCTATTGGCGCGTGAGACAGCATGGTTAGCGGAGGGTGACCGTGAGCTCTAATGTGTTACGTAATCGGTCGATGCAGTTCTCATGGTTCTTGGTAATGGGCTAATCTTAATTAAGATCATGTTCTGGCGAGGTTGCTGATGTTTCATACCAAATTGCGGGCGGTCTCAGAAGGACAGGCTAGGCTTGAGTCGTTACGGCGCATGCTGACGCTTGGTGGCCCCGGGGAGATTGATTATCAACGAGTGACCCGTTTGGCGCAGCAATTGTTTGCTGTGCCAATTGCCTATGTTTCGGTGCTGGATGGGCAGAACCAGTATCTTATGTCTCCTCTTGGGCTCGCACCCACAGCGGTGCCATGTGAAGAGTCGTTGTGCCAGCATGTGATTGCGGCCAAGGCGCAGATTGTTTGTTTGGATACGACACAGGACCCGCGGTTTAGTCAGAGTGCCTCGGTGGTCAAACCACCTCATATTCGCTTCTACGCAGGTCATCCGATCCGTAATGCCGAAGGGCATGTGATTGGTGCCTTGTGTATCGCCGATAGCCAGCTGCGCCCCTTTAGTGCGGATGAAGCGGTTTTGTTAGAAGATCTGGCCTACCTGCTTGAAGCCACGATTGCGCTGCGCTATTTAAGCTTTTCGCATGAGAAAGCCTTGGTGCTCGCGGCTAGCATGGGGCTGGAAGCGCTTACTGACGAGTTGACCGGGGTGTTTAATCGCCGTGGCATTATTGATATGGCCAACCATGCGTATGCACGTTGTTTGCATGAGCAGCGCAGTTTTTCCTTGGCTTTGGTGGATCTAGACCATTTTAAGGATATCAACGATCAGTTCGGTCATCAGGTTGGGGATGCGGCTTTGAAAGAAGCTGCGCACCGGATTCAGCGTAGCCTGCGTGGTGGGGATATTGTTGGGCGCTGGGGTGGAGAAGAATTCTTGGTGATACTGCCTGGTTCTAGCCCTTCGGTGCTGCAAGATGTGGGCAATAAACTGGTGCAGACCATCACCGGTCCGTTTGCCGAGCAGGGGCATGAGGTTGCCTTATCCGCGAGTGCTGGCTTGGTGGGGATGGGGTCTGTACACGCGGTTTTTGACGAAGTGACTTGGCTTGAAGCGGCCGATCAAGCACTGTATATGGCGAAAGAGCGTGGGCGGGCGCAGGCGGTGGTGTATGCCTGTGAACCTGGCTAGGAGCCTGCCGGGCGTGGCAAAGCAAAAATCCCGTTCAGCGCTAAGGTGAACGGGATTTGTCTATGGTTGGATGCTTGTCAGAGAGGGGGCTGCTTACCAGAGGACTTTGACGGCGGTTTCTCCCAGCCATTCTTTGAGACTACCTAGCAGGCCATCATCCAGACGGACTCCCCATTGTTTCGGTAGCATCAATTCGCCGCTGGCTTTGGCATTTTTATACGTTACCCGTACCGGGCACCCGGCGTCTTCGCTGCGGTAGGGGGTTAAAATGCCGGCAAAGCGTGTGGTGTCGGCATTATTACTGTCCATTTGCACCTGAAGGCTGCGGGCGAACAGACTGCGCGCTTCTCCCAATTCATAGATTTTGTCGGCGATGATGCGCAACCCGCCAGAAAAGTCGTCATTACTGACCTTGCCCTCGATAATCAGGACCTGATCTTCTCTCAGCCGGCTGCGATTGGCGTCAAAGGTCTCTGAGAATACGCTGACTTCCAGCTTGGCACTGATATCGTCTAGCTGGATAAAAGCCATTTTGCCGCGATTGCCAACTTTAGTGCGAATGCCGGTAACAAATCCTGCCAACATCTGTGGCTCTTTGCGTGGAGAGATACGTGCCAGCGAGGTTTTGATAAATCCGCGCACTTCACGTTCATAGGCCGTAAACGGATGCCCCGACAGGTAAAAGCCCAGCGCAGTTTTTTCTTCCGCTAACTGTGTAATCGGATCCCACGGTTTGACCTGACTCATCTCCAGCGGTGGTGCTACATCGTCGCCCAGCATGTCAAACAAACCACCCTGGTTGATATTGGCCGCTTCTTGCTCTGCCGCATCCATGCAAAGTGAGACATTGGCGATCAGGCGCGCGCGATTGGGCTCGATGGCGTCGAAGGCTCCTGCGCGAATCCAGGCCTCTATGGTACGCTTATTAACGATTTTCTTGTCGGTGCGCCGACAGAAATCAAACAGATCGGTAAACGGGCCTGACTCGGTGCGGACCTTGACTATATGGTCTACCGCCGATTCGCCACTGCCCTTGACGGCCCCTAGCGCGTAGCGGATGTGACTGCGGTCTACGGGTACAAAACGGTAGAAAGAGTGGTTGACGTCTGGAGGTAAAAACACCAGGCGGTTGGCCACTGAATCGTCATAAAACACCTTGAGCTGGTCGGTGTTGTCCAGTTCACTGGACATGGTCGCAGCCATAAACGCCGCAGCATGATGGGCCTTGAGCCAAGCAGTTTGATAGGTCACCACTGCATAGGCTGCCGTGTGTGACTTGTTGAAGCCGTACTCGGCAAATTTGGCCATCAAGTCAAACAGATGGGTCGCCAGTTCTGTCGTGTAGCCCTTCTTGCGGGCACCTTCGGCAAAAATGGCTCGATGCTTGTCCATCTCTTCGATTTTTTTCTTGCCCATGGCGCGACGCAGCATGTCTGCGCCACCCAGGGTATAGCCACCGATGATCTGCGAAATTTGCATCACTTGTTCTTGATACACAATCACGCCATAAGTCGGGTCGAGACACGCCGTTAGGTCAGGGTGAAAGTAGTCAACTTCTTGTTTGCCGGCCTTACGCAGAATAAAGTCATCCACCATGCCGGAGCCCAGCGGACCTGGTCGATACAGCGCCAGCACAGCGATAATATCTTCAAAGCGGTCAGGACGCAGTTTTTCCAGCAGGCGTTTCATCCCGTCCGATTCAAGCTGAAACACGGCCGTGGTATTGGCCGTTTGCAGAATCTTGTAAGCGTCGAGATCGGTGAATTCCAGTAGGTTTAAGTCGGTATCAAAGTTGGGGTCGAGATCTTTGATGTAGCGCACCGCCAGATCAATAATCGTCAGGTTGCGCAGACCCAAAAAGTCGAATTTAACCAGGCCAATTTTTTCGACGTCATCCTTGTCGAGCATCGAAACCGGCACTGAGTCTTCACCGTTTGCCTGATACAGCGGGCAAAAGTCAGTCATTTTCCCCGGTGCAATCACCACGCCGCCCGCATGCATGCCGATGTTGCGCGTGATCCCTTCCAGTTTCTTCGCCAGTTCCCATAATTGGCGTAGTTCTTCTTCGTTTTCCAGCCGCTCTTTTAGCACTGGTTCCATCTCGACGGCATCGTCCAGACTGTATTGCTTGCCCGGCGCCGCTGGGATTAACTTTGAAACCTGATCGCAGAAGGTATAAGGCAGGTCCAGTACCCGCCCAACGTCACGGACCACCGCCTTAGCGGCCATGGTGCCAAAAGTGGCAATCTGGCTGACTGCATCGGCCCCATACGCCTGACGCACATATTCGATCACGCGATAGCGGTTGTCCTGGCAGAAGTCAACGTCGAAGTCAGGCATCGAAACCCGCTCAGGATTGAGGAAGCGCTCAAACAGCAGGGCGTACGCCAGTGGATCTAGATCGGTAATCGCCAATGAATAGGCTACGAGTGAGCCCGCCCCGGATCCTCGACCTGGGCCCACCGGGCAGCCATTGTGTTTGGCCCAATTGATAAAGTCAGCCACGATCAGAAAGTAGCCAGGAAACTTCATCTGCACGATGGTATCAATTTCGAACTGCAACCGCTCTTCATAGCGTGGCCGTTGCTTCTCACGCTCTGCCTCGTCTGGGTAGAGCGTTGCCATGCGAACTTTCAGCCCTTCGCGCGCGCGCTCGATTAAATAATCGTCCAGCGTCATGCCGGGTGGCGTAGGGAAGTTCGGTAGATAGTTCTTGCCCAGTTCAATGGTGATATTGCAACGGCGGGCAATTTCAACACTGTTTTCTAGTGCTTCTGGTACGTCCTTGAAGCGCTCGACCATCTGTTCTGTTGACAGAAAATACTGGCATTCGGTAAATAGCCGCGGACGGCGCTTGTCGCTCAGGGTGTAACCCTCTGCGATGCAAACCCGCGCTTCGTGGGCTTTGAAGTCGTCAGGGTCGAGAAACTGAATCGGGTGGGTGGCGACGACAGGCAAGCCAGTTTCTCCGGCCAGCCAAAGGGTCTGCTGCACCAGGGTTTCCAGTTGCGGATTATTATCCAGGCGCTGAATCTCAAGGTAAAACCCACCTGGAAACTGTTGTTCCCAGAAATGTGCCCGACGCAATGCCTCATCACGCTGACCGTGACCTAGCGCCTGGGTGATATCGCCATACTGCGCGCCAGACAAGCACAACAGATTGCTGTTATCGCCGTTTTCAATCCACTCACGCTTGATTTCAGCTCGGCCTCGATACTGATTGAGCGTAAAGGCATTCGTTAACAGTTCACACAAGCGACCATACCCGGCGCGATTCTTGGCAATCAGCATCAGACGATAGGGTTTGTCGCGGTCTTCTGTGTTTTCCAGCCAGATGTCACAGGCGATGATTGGCTTGAGCCCTTGGGCTCGACAGGCCTTGTAAAACTTGACCATGCCAAAAATATTCATCAGGTCTGACATGCCGAGCGCCGGCATCTTGTCCTGCTTGGCGCGTTTAACCGCATCATCCAGGCGCACAATGCCATCGGTGATGGAAAACTCCGAATGGAGTCTCAGGTGAATAAAACGAGGTGCGTTCATGCGAGTATTTTACCGACTGCCAATGGTAGGGCGTACCGGCAAAGCGGTACGCCTGATAAGTTGTAATATGGCGAGTATGTCTTGCAGCGAAGTGCTAGAGCAGACTGCTGGCCACCTGAGCATTTAGATCATCCATCAAGGTATAACGCCGCTGGTATTCTGCGCGCTTTTTACTTGCGATCTCTTCCATGGTCTTGCGTGGCAGCTGCATCGGAATTTCAAAGAAGCCTTGTGGAGTTGACTGCGCATTGAGCGCCAGCCAAAAACCATCGTAATCGGCTTCGAAGTGTTTTCGATAACGCCATGAGTTGTAGATATGCTGTTGTTTGCATACCGCTTGCACGCTTTGCATGCCAAGCATGCGCGCCAGCACGGTCAGTGCTTCCATGGCAACGCGCTTGGGAAATAGTCCGTGACAAGCCTTGGTAGCGATTTTAATTGGGTCGGTACTATTGTCGTACCGGTGTGGACCCTGCAGACCGCCAATCAGCAAGGTTCTTCCTTGTTCTGTCTGGCATAGCGTAAACGTCAGGGTGACCAACGCAACATCGTCTTGGTTCCACATCTGAAAAGAGAGTTCACCTTCTTTGTCAAAAGTGTGCTGGTGCGTCAGCGTAAAGCGGTATTGACTCTCATCCTTGCCGGTGATGTTGGCCAACTGCAGGTGCGCGTTTGCCAGTAGTTGCGTGAGCTGTCGCGCAGGAACGCGCTGGGTCTCCATCTGGTAATGGGCTTGCAATATAGCCAGTTTGCCCGCTGTACCCAGCGATTTAAATAAATAGGGGCGATGCAGCTTACAGGCGATGCGCGGGTTGAGGCGCAAAAATTCAAGTAGTGCCGGTTCTTGGGAGAATGTCTTCAGCCAACTCAGCGTAGCTGGTAGCGTGAAAACGCTGCGCAAAACTAACTTGAAGCGGTTCTTGACTTGATCCAAGTCATCGAGCCGGGAGAAGTGTCCGCTTGCCAGGTCAAATAGTAATGCCACAGGTGTAAGAGCCATGCCAGATCAGTACCAAATTCCAAACCTGATATTCTACGCAAGCTAGCGGCGCACGTCCTGTAGTTTTGCATGACGAGAGGGCTGGATTGTTAATCCATAGGCGGCGGGGTGGTCGGCTTGAGCGCGGCAAGCGCTGCTTTTTGCATCTCTAACGCTTTGACTTGCATGCTCAGCATGCCAAGACTCATGGTCAACCATCCTTCGACAACATGCAGTTCTGCCAGTTTGCGATCAATATCGTCTTCATTCATCGGTGGCATGAAAGCTTGCGCAGAAGCCGGGGTTGCTGCCTGCCATAGCTGACGCATCATGGCAAACGGGTCTGCTGGATTAAATTCTGGAGTGCTCATGGCTTGGTTCTCCCGGAAGAAAAAAATGGGTGGCATGATGCCACCCATTGATTATAGCCAGTTGCAAGCTTAGCTTGCAGTTTGTGCATCCACGCAAGCCAGTGCCACCATATTGACGATACGACGAGTCGAAGAGATCGGCGTCAGAATGTGTACTGGTTTGGCGATCCCCATCAGGATTGGGCCGATGGTGACGCCGTCCGACGCAGAAACACGCAACAAGTTGTAGGTGATATTGGCGGATTCAATATTTGGCATCACCAGAAGATTGGCCGAGCCCTTAAGCGTGGTTTCTGGCATGGCCTGTAGCCGAATATGTTCAACCAATGCCGCGTCACCCTGCATTTCGCCATCGATTTCCAGGGTTGGCTGATGCTCGCGGATTTTGGCCAGTGCTTCGCGCATTTTCTGTGCAGAGCAACATTCAACCGTGCCAAAACTAGAGTTGGACAGCAATGCGGCTTTCGGGATAATCCCGAAACGTTTCATTGCCTTGGCTGCCATCTCGGTGATTCCTGCCAATTGTTCGGCGTCCGGGTTCGAGTTGACATAGGTATCGGTAATGAAAATATTACCATTGGGCAACATCAGTGCATTCATCGCTGAAGCCAGTTTCTGCGGATTGTTATAACCCACGACTTCTTTGACAATATCAAAATGCTGGCGGTAGCCACCAAAGGTGCCGCAGATTAACGCATCTGCATCACCACGACGTACCATCATTGCACCAATCAGCGTGGAACTACCGATCATGCGGCGGCGTGCCTGTTCTTTCGAAACCCCGCGGCGCTGCATTAACTGGTAATACTCTTGCCAGTATTCGTTGAAGCGTGGATCGGATTCGTTATTGACTAGCTGGAAGTCCTTGCCAATCTCTAACTTTAATCCCAGTTTCGCAATGCGATTTTCAATCACGCTGGTGCGGCCAATCAAGATTGGTAAGGCCAACCCTTGCGAGACGATTTCCTGTGTCGCATGCAGTACGCGCTCGTCTTCGCCTTCTGCTAGTACTACGCGCTTCATGTCTTTCTTGGCTTGGGTAAAGACCGGCTTCATAAACAAGTTGGTCTTGTAGACAAACTGAGCCAAGCGCTCGACGTAAGCTTCCATGTCGGCGATCGGGCGGGTAGCGACACCCGAATCCATCGCCGCCTTGGCTACCGCCGGGGCAATCTTAACAATCAGCCGCGGATCAAACGGTTTTGGAATCAGATAGTCTGGACCAAAAGTCAGATCTTCGTCGCCATAAGCCGAAGCCACCACGTCGGACTGCTCTGCCATTGCCAGATCTGCAATCGCATGTACGCACGCGAGTTTCATCTCTTCATTAATGGTCGTGGCACCGACATCCAGTGCGCCACGGAAAATAAAGGGGAAACACAGTACGTTGTTGACCTGGTTTGGATAGTCTGAACGGCCGGTGCAGACGATCGCATCCGGACGCGCAGCCTTAGCCAGTGGCGGCAAAATCTCCGGCTCAGGGTTGGCCAATGCCAGAATCAGCGGGTGCGGCGCCATGGATGTGACCATTTCTGGGGTCACCACGCGCGGTCCAGAAACGCCCAGGAAAATGTCGGCGTTGGCGATCGCGTCCTTCAAGGTGCGCAGGCCATTATCTTCAATCGCATAGCGCTGCTTGGATGCGTCAAGCTTTGGGTCCCGACCATTGTAAATCACACCTTTTGAGTCGCAGGCTACAATGTTCTTGCGCTGAATTCCCAGTGCGACCAGCAGATCCAGGCAAGCAATGGCCGCCGCCCCTGCGCCAGAAGTCGCTACGCGTACGTCACCTATATTCTTACCCACTACACGCAAACCATTTAAGACTGCGGCAGTGGTGATGATGGCCGTGCCATGCTGGTCATCGTGGAACACCGGAATGTTCATCCGTTCACGAAGCTTCTTCTCAATGTAGAAGCATTCCGGTGCTTTGATATCTTCAAGATTGATGCCGCCAAAGGTCGGCTCCAATGCGGCAATGATCTCAACCAGCTTGTCTGGGTCTAGTTCATTGACTTCAATATCAAACACATCAATCCCGGCAAACTTCTTGAACAAAACCCCTTTGCCTTCCATGACCGGCTTGCCGGCGAGCGCGCCGATATTACCCAGTCCTAGCACGGCCGTGCCATTGGAAATAACCCCCACCAAGTTGCCACGCGAGGTGTACTTATAAGCATTGAGTGGATCTTCTACGATCGCATCACATGCTGCAGCGACGCCAGGAGAATAGGCTAGGGCCAGATCCCGTTGCGTCGCCAGTGGCTTGGTCGCGGAAACCTGGATTTTGCCCGGGGTCGGGAATTGGTGGTACTCGAGCGCGCTTTGGCGCAATTGCTCATCCATTATCAAAAAGCTCCTGAAATGGTGCTATCAAGGTGGGAATATTGGGTTGCCATTATAAGGTTTATGCTGTGCGCGGGCTATACGTAGTTGACAAACTACATTTCATTGTCATTTTGTTGCCATGCATCGTAAATCTGATTCAGGCTTCTTGCATGTCAGGCGAGAGCACCGTATCCAAGGCTTCAGGGAGTGTCTCTGGATAATCTCGACTGAAATGCAGCCCTCTGCTTTCCTTACGTGCCAAGGCAGAACGAATAATCAATTCAGCAGTTTGTACCAGATTGCGTAACTCTATCAGATCATTGCTGACATGAAAATTGCTGTAGTACTCGTCGATTTCTCCTTCAAGTAGACTTACGCGGTTTAGTGCACGCTCCAGACGTTTGCTAGTGCGCACAATCCCAACGTAGTCCCACATCGCCCGGCGCAATTCGTCCCAATTGTGTGAAATCACCACGGATTCGTCTGCATCGGTGACACGGCTATCATCCCAGTCTGGGATCGAGGGGATCTGAATCTTGCCCTGTTTCAGTATGTGTTCAGAGGCCGCTTTGCCGATCACCATGCATTCTAGTAGAGAGTTGCTGGCCAAACGATTGGCACCATGCAGGCCGGTACAGGCGGATTCCCCAACGGCGTAAAGCCCATCGACATCGGTTCGTCCCAACTGGTCGGTCATCAAGCCGCCACAGGTGTAGTGCGCCGCCGGTACCACTGGAATCGGTTGCTGGGTGATGTCTATGCCCAAGTCCAGGCAGTGTGCATAGATGTTTGGAAAGTGTTCTTTTACAAAATCCGCAGGTTTGTACGAAATATCCAGATACACGCAGTCTAGTCCGTGGCGCTTCATTTCAAAGTCAATGGCGCGGGCCACAATATCGCGTGGAGCCAGTTCTGCTCGTGGGTCGTGCTGCGGCATAAAGCGGGTGCCATCCGGTAGGCGCAAGATACCCCCTTCACCACGAACCGCTTCAGAAATCAGAAATGACTCACTATGAGAGTGATAGAGACTGGTCGGGTGGAACTGAATAAATTCCATATTGCGCACCCGACAACCGGCACGCCAGCCCATCGCAATGCCATCACCGGTCGCGGTATAGGGGTTAGTACTATATAGATAGACTTTGCACGCGCCACCGCAGGCTAGAATGGTGTGCTTGGCCGACAGGGTCTTAACGGTGTCGTTGACTTTATCTAGTACATAGGCGCCAAAACAACGTTGTCCTTTTAGGCCTAGTTTGCTCGCGGTGATCAGATCAATCGCAATGTGGTCTTCCAGCACCGTGATATTAGGATGTGCCTTGATTTTTTGTCCGAGCGTGCTGGTTACAGCGGCACCGGTGGCATCGGCTGCATGAATGATGCGCCGATGGCTGTGCCCACCTTCACGTGTCAGGTGGTAGCCTGTGCGGTTAGTTTCATCCTTGGTAAAAGGAACACCAAGCGAAATCAGCCAATGAATGGCTTCTTCTGAATGTTCAACAATAAAGCGCGTGGCGTCGGCGTCGCACAATCCCGCACCGGCGATCAAGGTGTCACGAATGTGCTCTTCAACCGAGTCTTCAGTGTCCAGTACCGCGGCAATCCCCCCTTGTGCGTAGCTCGAACTGCCTTCCAGTAAATCTCTTTTGGTGATTAAACCAACCTTGCACCGCTCTGCAAGGTGTAGTGCCATTGTCATACCGGCCAGGCCACTGCCGATAATGAGAACATCAAACTTAGACATGCTTGCTCCATCCGGAATAATCAGTGCATTGAGTCCCTCAGATTAGCAGAATCAAACCGGTTCGCGCAGAGGGTTGACGAGTGGTTTAACTGGGCGTATAGTTCGCCTTCTTCGCTGCGGCACAAACCGCCCAGCACTGATCTTTAACAAATCGAACAACCGATAAGTGTGAGTGCCAGGCCTAAGCCGAACACTTGCACTGCAAGAAACAGAAAAACCTTCGGGTTTCTTTGAAACTTGCGTGCCAAGAAGTACGAAATTAGTTAGAGATTGAACTGA